>Ga0335070_10003782_pt1 | contig 17670 bp, 15 predicted proteins | sample Lox_Sample_13_FD_206722 | JGI IMG/M metagenome (GOLD analysis project Ga0335070, IMG submission 206722) | Soil microbial communities from Loxahatchee National Wildlife Refuge, Florida, United States - Lox_Sample_1.3 | ecosystem: Environmental > Terrestrial > Soil > Wetlands | place: USA...
GGGAGCCCTCCAGGCCGCGGAAATTGCGGACGATGTTCGGCCCCCAGTAGCCGTATCCGATCACTCCTACTCGTAGCATGATGAGTTCCCTATACGTTCCGTGGCGCAGCCCAGGCTACGCCGAAGGTCATTTCCGTTCGATGAAAACGCGAGCGAGAGAGCACAGCCAACTGCGGCACAGATTATAAGTCGGGGGAGAACCCGTAAGCAGGTACGAAAGTCACTCAGCAAGCGCCGTCGCCGGAGAACACGGCGCCTGGGGTTTGCAGCAGGATCTTGATGTCCATCCAGATGGACCAGTTCCTCGCATACTGCAGGTCCAGGCGGACCATATCGTCGAAGTTGGTCCGGCTGCGCCCCTTGATCTGCCACAGACCGGTGATGCCCGGCTTCACTTCGAAGACCCGTTTACGGTGCCACACGTCGTAGGCTTCGAATTCGTAGGGCACCGGAGGCCGCGGGCCCACCAGCGACATGTCACCCCGCAGAACGTTGAAGAACTGGGGCAACTCGTCCAGGCTGGTGCGGCGGATGAACCGGCCGAGCGGAGTGACCCGCGGATCGTTCGTGATCTTATAGATGCCGCCATCCTTCGAGGCGTGCCGCTTGCCTTTACCCGAGATGAAGCTGGTCACATACTCCTGGTGGATCTTGGAGTCGCTGTTCAGGTACATGGAGCGGAACTTCAGGAACGTGAACGGCGCTCCGTACTGCCCGACCCGGTTCTGGCGGAAGAGGACCGGCCCCTTCGACGTGAGCTTGATGAGAGCCGCGATCACCAGGAACACGGGCGAGAGCATCAGGATCGCGGTCGCGCTGCCGACGATGTCCAGGGCCCGCTTCATCACCTGCGCGCCGGTACGTGAACCGGCGCCCACATGCTCATCGTGGTAGAACAGCCGTACCTTCTGCGGACGGTGTTTCTCCGATTGCTCGGGATACAGGTGACACGAGATCGAGATGGCATTGATGTCACGGACGCTCAGGTTGTTCCGCAGGGCCGAGGTCACGCGGTTCAGGATGATCTTGATCGCGCCTTCGTTGGCGGTGCCCATCTCGGTGAAGATGACCCCGATCACCGACCCTTCTTCGTACCAGCCCACGATGTCGGTCTCACGGATACAAGTGGAGAGCGAGGCCACCGCCTGCTGGGTGATCTCTTCCCCAGCTCCCGCGGCGAACGCCTGTGCCCCATCCAGCAAGAGCAACACAAATTGCTTCGCCGAGCGCTCCGACCTCTTGCGCTCCTGGGACAGCATGGCCAGGAAGATTTCCTCTCCGATGAGGGTGTGGGTCCCGGTCGCCGACAGCATGCGCTCGACGTTGCGGATCAGGCCGTTGTAGGGTGCTCCACTGGGTCTTGAGGTCAGCGTCGATGCCATCGCGGGTCTGCGTTCCCCTTCCATGCTCAATGTCCCAACCTGCCACTCACGAAAGAGCAATCCAACTTCCAGATGGAATCGCCGGGGGCAGAGGCAAGAACTCCCAGCGGTCCCTAACTGCTTGAAGACTAGAACCCTTACACCGACCTAGTGCAATCCGTTACCATCGTAATTCGAGCCCTCGAGTGGCACCGGGAATGCGATGTGCAAACTCTTGCACTATGGTTGAAAACTACTACCACCGGCCGTCTACGGATGGTCTCCGTTGCGACTCTTGCGATAGTACAAGTCGTAGTACTTGCGTTCAGCGCTCTTCGACTCGTTGACCACGACGCCGACCAACCGGTCCTTCTGGAACGAATCCAGCACGTTCCGTAACAGCTTGGTCGGAGTCTGTCCCTCGCGGACCACCAGCACGGTGGCTTCAGTCAGTGCGGCCCAGATGGTGGAATCGGCCAGCGGAGACAGCGGCGGCGAATCGACGATCACCCATTCAAACACCTCGCCCAATTCGGTCATGAGCTGCGCCAACCGGTCCGACTGCAGGACCTCCAGGGGCTGGCCGGGAACCTTGCCGGCGGGCAGGAACCAGAGAGGAAAATCCTGGGATCGCCGGAGAAACTGATGGATGGGGACCTGGTCACGATACCAATCCGCGATGCCCGGCAGCTTCTCGCTGCCGAACATGCGGCTCAGCCCAGGCTGGCGAAGGTCGCCATCCACCAGCAAGGTCCGCTGGCTGGCGTTCTTGGCGAGGGTGATCGCCAGGTTAGCGGAAACCACACTCTTGCCTTCGCCCTTCATGCAGCTGGAGATCAGCAACTTGGTGAAGCGCCGGGGGTGACGCAGATGTCGCAGCCGGGTGCTCAAGACGCGCATCTTCTCGGCCCCGAGGCTGCGTTCATCACTCAGTGACACCAGCCGCGACTTCGGGGTATCGATGACGGACAAAATCGCACATTGGTCCAGTGCCGAGAGATCAGCCGCCGGTGCCGCGAGAGGACTCACCGCTTCCGCCGCCATCTCCGGGATGGCCGTCGTCCGGTCTCCCTGTGATTGGGACTTCTGTAGCGCTTCAAAAATCTTGCTCATGTTCGAATACTCTCCGCCTCGAACTGCAGGCTTTCATACGTTGGTTCTGCGTGCTCCCAGGGGCCCTCAACCGAAGTAGTACACCAGCACTGTGGCCGAAGCGATGAAGATGAAGCACAGCGTTGCCGCTGCCACCTGGAGGATCCCCCACCTGCGCTTCGCCGATTCTTCGGCCGCGGTCCACAGGCCTGGGACCGTGGTCAGCACAGGGGCCGCCACCAGCTCCTTCAACTGCCCCTCGCGGTCGATCCGCGGATTCACGAACTCCATTACCACCAGGAGAACAAAGGCAATGGCAAATCCTGCCCCAATCCCCGCCAAGCTGAGCTTGAAGCGGTCGGGCGAGTAAGGCTTCTCCGGCAGGCTCGGGGGATCGATGACACGGAAGTTTTCCCCCTGTTGCCGCCTCTCCAGGTTGGTGGCCAGCGCCGATTGCTGCTGTTTGGCCAACAGCGAATCGTAGTTCTCACGCGACCTCTGGTAGTTGCGGATGACATCACCCAGCTCCTGCTCCCGAACCGGGGTCAGGTTCAGCCGCCCCTGGTAGCTTTCGATCTGGGCCTGGAGACCAGCGATCTCCCTCCTGCGATTCGTGACGTCCAGTTCGGTCGCCTTCAACTGGCTTTCGATCTGCATGAACGGACGCACCTTTTTCGGGTCCGCGTCAGGCGACAGGCTGACGTCGGCCAGGTCGGACGGCCGCTCCTTGCCGGATTTCGCGTCCGCCTGCAGGTCCTTCTTCAGCTGCTCCGTCTTCGCGATCTCTTCCTGGATCCTCACCACGTCCGGATGCTTGGGCGTGTATTTTGCGCTCAACTGGGTCAATTGCTCTTTGAGCTTGTCCAGTTGCTGGTCGAGCGCCGGCAGGTTTGCGCCTTCGCCTCCCAGCGACCGGTACTGGCCCCGCAGCGATTCCAGGTACAGTTTTTGCTGCTCCGCGTGGTGCAGGCTCTCGGTGGCCGACGCCAAGCGGCTCTGCAATCCCGCCAGGATCTGCAGGTTGCTCTGCAACTGCTCCGGCAGCTCACCCAGGTACTTGTTCTTGAACTCCCGCATCCGCTGTTCCTGCTCCGCCAGGTCCTTGCCCGCGTCCGTCAGCTGGGTCTGCAGGAAGGCAGTAGTGTCTTCCGAGAGTTGCGCGCGATTCTTGAGGTTTTCTTCAATGAAAAGTGACGTCAACTCGCCGGTCACACGCTGCGCGATGGCTGCGGTGGGGCCGGAGTACGCGATCTTGAACCCGGTGAGCACGTCGGTCTTCCCCGGGCTCTTGACCAGATCGATGTCGATGTCCTTGCGCATCATCTCGATCACAGCGTCCATTGACATGTGCTTGCGTTCCCGGGGATACAGTTGGAAGGTCTCGATGATGTGCTGCAGACGGGTCCGGCTCAGGATCTGCTCGCTCATGGTCTGCAGGCGGCGCTGGATGTCCAGGCTCACGTTGGGCGTGACGAACTGCACCGGCACTTTCTGCTGCTCTACCAGGATCACGGTTTCCGAGCGGTATTTCTCGGGGAAGAACCAGCTGGCCCCCATCAGCGCAGCCCAGGTGGCCACGACCGGCACGATCAACCACCACCGGCGACGGCGCAGGATGGCCCAATACTGTTCTACTTCGACGCCTTGTGTTTCCTTGAAGTTATCCACGTGCTTTAGCTCCCAATCGATCGCGAGAATGTGTAGTGAAGCGTGACCGCCGCCCGATTGTGGTCGCTGGGGACCAGCAATCCGAGCCCCGTGGACCTCCCTTGGCGGGCGCGCCAGTATTCGACCGTCAGCCCCAGATGCGGAGTGAATGTGCGTGTGACGCTGGCATTCCCCGAGAAATAACGCGTACCGAAATTGCCGAATCCGCTGACCGAGTGATTGACGTTGTAATTCACATAAGCACTTGCGACCCAGCGTCGGCTCAACCGCTGCCGCAAGCCAACATTGGCGCTCACCAGTTGGACCGCATATCCCAGCCCGCCGCCATCGCTGACCTGACGGACCACGCTCGCGGTCACCCCGGTGCGGTTGTGGGTCCAACCGTACTGCGCCCCAGCCGTCCAGGACCACGAGCCCTGGATGGGTTGGGGCAGGAATCCCGCGCTGGTGCGCACATACTCGGGCCCGCCCCACACCGAGAGCGACATGCTGGGAGTCAGCGTGACGGTGTGGTAGTACGCGATCGAATGGGTGGTCGTACCCAGGCTGGTACTGAAGGTAAACCTCTGGATGTCGTACGCCAGGCTGCTGGTGTGCCGCGGTGAGAACTGATGAGTGACGAACGCCCGCCCGCTCACGCTATAGGTGTCCGGTTGAACAAAGCTGGGGGTCACGGTGGAAGATTCGTAGTTGACCAGGGCGAAACTCCCGCTCGCCCCCAGGTTGGTGTGTGGTCCGAGTTGATACGTGACGTCCATTCCCACCTGGTCCGACGTCCTCGTCGCCGGCGGACCTAAGATCGACTGGTTCGGCGGGTTTTCGAAATCCGGGACGTTGGAGCCGGGATACCGGGTGAACGGGTCCGAACTCCGGTTGAAGCTGTTTCGCAACCGGAAGTCCAGCCTCCGGACCGGTCGAAAATCGAAGCCCACGATGAGGTTCTCGCCGAAGCGCCCGTACTGAGGAAGGTTGTAGCTGTACGAGATCGTGGTCAGCGAATCGGCGGAGAAGCTCCAATGGGCCCGCGACACGTCCCAGGAGACGCGCGGCGCAAACTGGTAGATGAAGTTCGAGACCTTGTGCTGATTATCGTTGAGGGCGTTGTCGTCAAAGTGGCTCGAGATCCCCAGGTCGACCGACAGAAGGTTGTTCAGCTCGGTGTCGCCGCTGAGACGGGGCGTTTCCCGGTTTCCATTCAACGGCGACGGAACCGCAGACTGAGACCAGGCTGCCGGGACCAGCGCCAGGGTCATGAGCATCGCGATTGCGTATCTGGATGCAGCCATCAGATTGCCTCCAGTTCATAACCTTCGATACAGAAGGAGATCGAGCGCTCGATGGTACACACGGAGACCACGAAGCGCCGTTCACCCCGCGTGCCTACCAGAACGCCTTCCAGGCCGTCCAGGACGCCTCCCGAAATGCGTACCCTCTGGCCGATCCTCGGGAACGGCTCCCCCGTAACCTGGATGTTATTCAGGACCAGGGTCTGAATGTGCTCGATCTCGCCGGCCGGGATCGCCATCGGCCTATGATGGGTGCCCACGAAGCTGACCACCCCGGGGACGCTCGCCACCAACACCCGCATCCGGGGCACGGGCGCGATGCGCACGAAGGCATAGCCCGGGAACAAGGGGAAGCTGACCAGTTTCCGGCGGTCGCTCCACTTGCGGACCTGCTGCTGGACCGGCAAGAAGCTCTCGATCCCGCGATGCTCGAGTTCCGCTGCCACCTTCTTCTCAAACCGGGAGCGTGTCCGGATCGCGTACCACTGCGGTGGTTCCGCCAGCGGACCGCTCTGCGGGATGGCCGATACCAGTTGGACCGCACTACTCATAGCTTCGCCCTCTGAGTCACATCAACCCAGTGACCCCGGAACTGCCGGGTACACTCTTGCGCCACGTTTCGTGGCGGCTAACGCGCTCCGCCGCATGCCCTCTCATCGCGTAACGCCGGGCATACGGCGGGTCAGTCCTTTCCGCTTTCGAGCATTCTGGCCCGATCTCGCGCCGAGGCCACTCCGTTGCCCTTCAACTTGTAGAGCAATGCCCGATAACTGATGCTCAACATCCTGGCCGCCCGCTTGCGATTCCAATGGTTGGCTTCCAGGGTCTTCAGGATCACCTTGCGTTCCAGGTCCCGGACCGCCGTGCGCGTGATCTCTTTCAGGGAGATCGGGCGGTCGGCCGCGATCTCCGGCAGGTTGGCGGCAGCGGTTGCCTCCGGCGAGGCGTCAATCTCCCGCCAGATCGCATCTCCCGACTCGAGGATGACGTACCGCTTCATCAGGTTCTCTAACTGGCGAACATTCCCCGGCCACGCGTAACCCATGAGCATGTCCAGGGTCTGGCTCGAGATCGGCTTGGCGCGCCGGTTGTACTTGGCGTTGAAGGTATCGATGAAGTAGTCGATCAGGATGGGAATGTCGGCACTGCGCTGCCGGAGCGCCGGCATGTGCAGGCAGATGACATTGATGCGATAGAGCAGATCGGGGCGGAAACGGCCCTTGCCCACTTCTTCTTCCAGCCGCAGGTTGGTCGCGCACACCACTCGGACCTCGATCTGGGTGTCTTCCTGGGCCCCAATGCGGCAGAACTGTCCGTCCTGCAGCAGCTGCAGCAGCTTGGACTGTAGCGTGAACTCCAGCTCGGAGACCTCATCCAGGAACAGGGTTCCCCGGTGCGCCAGCTCTACCCTGCCGGGCTTGGACTCGAAGGCGCCCGTGAAACCCCCCTTCTCGTACCCGAACAACTCACTCTCCAGGAGGCTGCCAGGGATTGCCGCACAGCTCACTTTTACAAACGGTCCCGATTGCCATGGGGACTTGCAGTGCACGAGGCGCGCGATGATGTCTTTCCCCGTCCCACTCTCGCCCTCGATGAGCATGGGCACGTTGGCCGCAGCCACTTTTTCCACGCTAGCCCGCAAGGCCTGCATGGGCTCGGAACACCCAAAGATCACAGACTCTGGGGGCAGAGGCCGCTGACTTATCGACGCCAGATTTGAGGCAATTGTGGACATCTGCAAAATCTCGCTCAAAATCGAAATTATGTTGCACATGTCGCACGCTAGCCACCAAATCCCGTCCAAGGTGCAGAAACCTTGGTAATCTAGCGAAGATTACTATTTATTTTCAATAAGTTATAAAACTTCTCAGGATGGCCCCAGGGTCGTCGCCCTAGGGGAAAGCTGGCCCGACTGGAACATCTTTGAGCACTCAAGTGAGAAAACTTTTTCACATAGAGGAAACGAGTTTCCTCAGACCCCTGGGTACTGTGGCTTCGTCTCAGGATGAGAAAGGCCTAGGCAAGGGCGGTCGGGCTGGATCCGGCCAGCGGGACCACGGCTTTGAATCTAGCCCTTGACACCAAGCTCAGAGAGCGCTTTGCGGGCTTCTTCCAGGGAGGGGGATTTCAGGCCCAGCTGCAGAGCCTTTTGCAAGTGTTCCTTCGCCCGCGGCGCGTTATTCGTCTTCTGATACGCCAACCCCAGGTGGCACTGGATCTCGGGGCTGTTGGGTGTCTTCTTCACTGCTTCTTCGAGCAGGTCGATTGCCGAGCTGTAGACGCCCTTCTTCAAATAGATCAGGCCGAGAGTGTCGGCGACGTTGGGCGAGTCGGGCATGGCCCGACGCGCCACCTGGGCGAGGGACAGCGCGACGTCCAGATTCCCGCCTCGCTTGACCAGCAGGTAAGCCAGGTTATTGGCCACGGGCGCATAGTTGGGGTCGATGGCCAGAGCCTTTTGGTACAGCTCCTCGGCGCCCGCGAGATCCTTGCGGGATTCTTGCAGAGTGCCGAGCATGAAGTAGGCGCGGACATCCTTGGGATTCTTCTGCAGCAACGACTTCCAGGTGGCGGCGGCCTGGTCCGGCGACCCGGCCGCGACTTGCACCTGCCCCAGCGCCATCATGGCGTCCGGGTTCTTGGGATCCATCGCGGCCGCCTTCTTCAGAGACTCCTGGGCCCCGGCATAGTCCCTGGTGCTGGCCTGCAAACGGCCGAGGGTCAGGTAGTAATAGCTGTTGTTGGGCGCCTTCTCGATCGCCTGGCGGACCCGCGCCAGCGCCTTGTCCGGCTGCTTCTGACTGAGGTAAAAGGCGGCCAGCGCCTGTAACGCTTCGATGGCGTTCGGGTTCCGCTCCAATGCCTGTTCCAGCAGCTTCTCCCCTTCGCTGTACTTCTTCTGCGCGAAGCGGAACTCGCCCAGTTTGACGTAACCGAGGGGGTTCGTGGGAGCCACTTGAATGGCGGTCTGCAGATCGTGCTCGGCCTTGTCGCTCTGCTTGTTCGCCAATTCGACGATCGCGCGATCGACGTAGCCGTCGGGGGCCGACGGTTCGCGGCCAATGATGGCTTCGGCGGCGCTGGCCAGCGTCTCCATGTCGCCCTTCCGGATGGCGATTGTCGCCAGGGCCCGCTGTGCCGGCACGTGTTCGGGACGCAGCCGCACCGCCTCGCGGAACTCTTTTTCCGCACGCGAGGAGTCTCCGCTCACCTGCAGCGCGACTCCCATGACATGGTGGGCGAACGCGTTCTGGGGCTCGCGTTTCAGGACGTCTTCCAGGTTCCGGATCGCCTCCTCTGCCTTGCCGGCCACCAGAAGGGTGTTGGCGCGGTAGATCAATCCTTCGACATCCTGCGGATTGTCCGCCAGTATCTCGTCCGTGAGCTTGCTTGCATCCGCCGTGCGCCCGTCGGCCAGCAGCAGCTCGATGTAGGATTTCTTGAACGCGGTGTCCTTGGGATGGTCGCGCATCACGGAAGCGAACTCCGCCATGGCCTTGTCCTTCTCGCCGATGCCCATGTAAAACTCGCCCAGCGAGCGATAGGCGGCCGGTTCGTCTTTCAGCGCCTTCTTGGCCTCGATCATCACCTGCTCGGCTTGGCCCTTGTCCTTGCGCGCCAAGTAGAACTGGGCCAGCCGGACCCGCGCCTGCAGCGCCTCCGGCGCCCCCTCGATCCCGCTCCGGAACTGCTGTTCCGCTTCCGAGAACCGCTCCTGCCGCTGGTAGAGGTTGCCCAAGGCGACGTGCGCGGGCAGGAACTTGGGATCGATCCCGATGGCCTTCTTCAGGGTGGCTTCCGATTCCGCCGCCTTCTTCGCCGTCCACTGCACGCCGGCCAGCTGCACATACAGAGCGGGGGTCCGCGGAGCCAACTCGACGGCCTTCTGCAGATTGGCGAGGGCCTCGTCGGGTTTGTCCTCCGCCGCCGAGATCCTCCCCAGGAGGGCGTACGCCCCTGCATTCAGAGGGTCTTTCTTGATCACCAGCTCAGCGCGTTCGCGCGCTTCGGGCCGCTTACGAGCGGCAGCCAGCAGGTTTCCCAGGTCCAGCTGGGCCTTTGTATCGCCGGGGTCGATCTCGACCGTGCGTCGCAGTTCGCTGTACGCGGCGCTCCACGCCCCCGAGGCCAGGTACACCTGAGCCATCCCGTAGTGCGCCGGCGCGAAGGAGGCGTCCAGTTTGATGGCGTTTGCGAACTGGATCCCGGCCTCTCTGTATTTCTTCTCCTTCAGATAGGCGTTGCCCCGCTCGAGGTACTTCTGCTTGCGGACATTGGGATCGCGGGAACACCCCACCAGCAGCATGAAGAGGAGGGAAAAGGCCAGGATCGATGCAATAGAGCGATTGCGGTCACGCATCACGACGAACGTCCTCCGCGCAAGACTGAAGACTAAGAAGCTCAACCCACGCGCACCACGAACAGTGAGCACAATACAGCAATTTCATGGCCAACGGAACTCAATCCGAACTTCGCTGCCCGCAGTATAAAGCAAGAGGCTCTCGCTGTCCGGGGCCCAGAGCAGGTTGTGCGAGCGGCCGGAAAAGGGAACAGCCGCTCTTGCGAGCGGCTGTTGAGACTCTTGCAGCCAAACCCCTCCCGAACCTAGCCCTGGCTCCAACGCCTGGAGGAAAGGCGTCAGCGGCTTTGTCCGAGCGCAGCGCCCGGTGAGCGCTGCGGCTGATTGGTTTAGGCCAGGAACTTCTTGCGAAGTCCGTTCAGGCCGATCAACCCGAACGCCAGCAGCGAGAAGCTGGCCGGCTCGGGCACGTGCAGGAAATAATCGCCGGTCGTGACGTTGTGACCAGTGGTGCCGTCCAAATGAACCCAGACGGACTGTTCCAGGGCATAGGGATCGCCGCCATTGCCCACCGTCACATCCGCGGTGTCGCTGTACGGACTGCCGCTCAGGTCGTGCTGGAACAGGTTGAAGCCTGGACAAGTGGTGTCCGACAGGCAACCGGTGTTGCTGTTATCTTGCCAGAGGCCCCATTGCAACGTCCCCTGCTGGGTCCCACCGATGGAGTTGTTGGAAAGGCCGCTGGTCGTGTAGCCCGCGGTCGAGAACACGATCGCGAGCGTGTCCGCGACCTTGCTGGTGTTGGTGACGGAGAAGCTCAGGTCCGCGCTGTTGGCAGACAGCGGGGGCGATGCTTGCCCGACGTCCACGGTCAGGACGAAGTTGCCGATGGAACCGACGAACGTGATGGAACCGTTCCCCGGACCGTCCGAGTCGTTTACTCCACCATCCGTGATGTACAGGAAGCTGCCGGTACCCCAGTCGTAAATCAGCAGACCGGGGGTTGTGTCGGCGCTTGCACCGGCGGACAAAACCATGACCACTGCCGCCAGGGCAAGTACAGAAAGCAGTCTCGTTTTCATCTCTTAACCTCTTCCTCTTTTGTATTGACAGGGACTAGCTGCAGTCTCCGGAAGACTCTTAGGGCAAGTGGAATGCCAAAGCTATCCACTGGCCCACCATCCACGCCCAGTGAAATCAATAACTTAGGTTGCCGGGGAAGCGCTAATCAGCAGTGGGCATTGCAATTGGCTGCACACCAGGGGAAACACATTCCTCACTTCAACGTGTCTCAATTTGGGACGGACCCTGGTGAGCGGTCCGGGTGCACCATCTACTGCGGCCGGAACTTCTTCCCGCCGGGCAGTTGGTCCACGTCCATCGACCGGAACAGCTTGATCAAGCGGGTGATCGCATCCTGGTCGGCGAGCAGGTCGGTGGGAACTTGCGGTGACGCCATGGGATTGGCGTTGAGATTGAAATCAGTCGCCACTTCCTCGACCATGCCTTCGGTGACGGTGCGCGTCTGGCCGGCGAAGGCGGTGATCAGCGCGTTCTCGCAGATGGTGTTGATCAGCCGGGGAATGCCACGGGCGTTGCGATAGATCGCGGCCATCACCGGCTCCGGGAAAAGGCTCTGGGCGGCGCTCTTGGTCGCCCCGGCTCGCGTCAGTCGCTGCAGGATATAGTCGCGGGCTTCTTCCAGGGTAAGCGGCTGCAGGCGGCAGCGCAGTGCGATCCGTTGCTTCAGCTGCCGCAGGTTCACGGAATCGAGCATCGTCTCCAGCTCCTCCTGGCCGACGAGCACGATCTGCAGCAGCTTCTGCTGATGGGTCTCCAGGTTGGTCAGCAGCCGGATCTCTTCCATCACCTCCCAGCTCAAATCCTGGGCCTCGTCCACGATCAGCACCGTGGACAGACCGCGTTTGAAGCGCGCGATGAGGTGCTCGTTCAACTTCAGCAAGGCATCCGCCTTGCCGTTGCCGAAGGGCAACCCCCAATCCGCCATGATGTATTTCAGGAACTCGATGTCCGAGAGCCGGGTATTGAAGACGTAGGCGCAGCTGATGTTGTTGCGGGTCAGGTAGCTGAGCAGGTAGCGCGCCAGCAGGGTCTTGCCCGTGCCCACATCGCCGGTGATGACGATGAACCCTTTGTTGCTGGTGATCCCGTAGCTGAGGGCCGCCAGCGCCTCCAAGTGCCGCTTTGTGGGATAGAAGAAGTACGGGTCGGGGCTGATCTCGAACGGGTTCTTGGTCAGGTTGAAGAATTTCTTGTACATTCGCTATCCCAATGGCTAGGGCACGATGATGGTGTCGTGCGATTCCAGCTCCACGTTCTGTTCTACGTTTTGCCCCTTGATTACCTCGTTGTAGTTGAAGGGCAGTCGCTTCACCGTGCCATCCGGCATCGTCCGCATGACATAGATCTTCTTGGTCTTGGCGAAATCCCTGAACCCGCCGGCTTGCGACAGTCCGTCAAGGACCGTGGTCCGTCCGGCCAGGCCATAAGTGCCGGGTCTCAGCACCTGTCCCATGACATTGAAGACGTGGCTCCGAACCTCCTCCACGATGACGGTCACCGCGGGACTGGAGATGAAGGCCTTGAGTTTCTCCTCGATGATGGATTGCAGTTCCAGCGGCGTCATCCCCGACGCCTTCAGGTCGCCCACCAGGGGCAGGGTGATCATCCCGTCGGGGCGCACGGGGACCTTTTGCGACAGTTCGGGTTCCTTCCACACCGAGATCGCCAGTAAGTCGCCGGGACCGATCTTGTAAGTCTTGACGTCGACCGAGGCCGCGGGCGCGGTCTTCTGCGCCTCCGGGCTTGCCGGTGCGGCCTTCTTCTTGTCCGACTCTTTCTTGTCCGACTCTTGGGCGAAGGCCACCGCCGTCACCAACAGGACAGACAGCAACATCAGTTTCAGCGTCCAATGCTTCTTCATAAGAGTGCTCACACTTATTCCCCATCCCGCATCACAGGTCGCTTGCCGGGTGAGAACATCGTCTCACTCGGACAGGTGCCTGCTCAAGCCATTTCATGGCCCTCGGTGTTTTCTGCCTGAATGCGGAGCAGGTCCAGGGGAGTGACCTCACGCGTAGGAAAGGGCGTTCTTCTTGCTGCGGCGCGCGCGCCGCCCCTTGGCCGCCAGGTTGTTGGCGAACTTGAGTCCCCACAGCTGGAAGCCTTGCTCCATGTTGACCCGCACCAGCGTAGCCCGGAGCTTGCGGGCGGCCTTCGGCAGGCTCATGGCACGGGGCACGGGAGCGACCGGGATCTCCAGCGAAAGCCTCGAGCTGCGCGGCAGTTGTCGTCGGGTAGCCACCAGGGCGCCCCCGGCGCTGATGTTCAACGCCGTGGCAAACTCCAGAAACTCGTTACCCTGCAGGTCAACCCCGCGAATGAAGACCGGTATTGCCAAGGGGATACGTTGCCATTGCCGCTTGTCCGACGGTCCGCGTTTTCGTGCCACGTGCGCTTCCTCGGTCTAGGGTTTCATCGGATTTTAATCCGCACTCTTGCTGCCAAACCGTGTCTGGGCGGTGCGGAGCCCGTATGTCATTGTTTCTTAAGGTACTTCAGTTAAGTTCTGACTCCCGTCCGCCGGACCCATCGGCGGCCCAAAGCTGCAACATTTTTCTCTTTCTGGTGCAAGCCGTTACCACTTCCGGCTTGACAGTCCACAGAAGCCTGGCTTACTCTAGAACTCCCCCCCGACTGGCTTTGTAAGCCCGTTATATTCCGGCATGACTGACAACTAGGTTAGATTCTTTCGCCCAAAACCGTAGCGTGCCGTTTTGAAAGTGTGAAAGCGAGCGCCGCACAGTGTCCGTTTGGCGGCGTTGTACAGTGTGCTCACGGGTTTAGCACCTCCGTTTTTCGAGGTCCGCTGTCGTCATCATGTCGGAAAAACCTCAGATGCGCCACGTGGCAGAGAACGAAGTCGGATCGCGGCAGCCCGCGACCGATATAGTGGCCGAGGGTCCCTGGATACCGGCTGCGGCGGATTCGCCCCCCACGGTGGAACAGTACAACCATCTGCTGGAAGCCTACGGCCGCCTGGAAGAGGAATACCGCCGGCGTGCGGTGGCCCTGGCCACGGCTGCGCATGAACTGAAGACCCCGCTGTCGATCATGACCGGATATATGGAACTGCTGCTCAGTGACAAGCTCGGCGACCTGGGCGAGCGCCAACGCCGGGTGCTCAGCGACATGCGCGAGAACGGGGTTCGCCTGCAGCAATTCATCCAGGACTTCCTCACCTACAGCGCCCTGGAGACCGGGAACGTGCGCCTGCGGTGCGAAGTGGCGGATCTGAACGCCGTTCTCCAGGAGGTCTGCAGCTTTTGGCTGCAGCGCTTCCAGGACAATCACGTCGCGCTCTACGTCCTTCCCAGCGAGCGGCTGAAACCGTTCCCCTTCGATAGTTTCAAGATCCAGCACATCATCTCGAATCTGCTCGACAACGCGCTCAAGTTCTCGCCGCCAGGGGGCACGGTTTGGTTGAGTGCCGAGCCCTATCACTGGGAGCGGCGCAGCGGCAAGCCGGCGAAGGTAGCCAACGACCGCCGCAAGCGCGCCGAGTGGTCCACCAACGCGGCGCGGATCACCGTCTCCGACACCGGGCCCGGCCTGGCGCCGGAGTTCCATTCCGAAGTCTTCGACGATTTCAGCAAAGGCCCTGCGCCCAACGGCCACCAACCCGACGGCATGGGTCTGGGGCTCGCCATCGCGCGCCGTCTGGTGCTCGCCCACGGCGGCAAGATCTGGGTGGAAAGCGAACCCGGCCAGGGATCGAAGTTCTGCCTTCTCATTCCCACCAAGCGGGAAGCCGAAGTACAGGAGTAGAGAGTGCGCGGAAGAGTACGACCGGCCGACATCCTGGTGGTGGACGACGAGCCCAGCATGCTGGGTTACATGCGGACCCTTCTGGAGGTCGATGCCCACCGGGTGGAGACCGCCGGCAGTGGCTCCGAGGCCTTGCAGCGCGTGCGCCGCGATCCGGTCCCCAACGTCGTCCTGCTCGATCTGCTCATGCCCGGTCTGGACGGCCTGCGCACGCTGGAGCAGCTGCGCGCCCTCAATCCCGAACTGAAGGTCGTGATGCTCTCCTGCGTCAGCGATACCCGCAAGGTGGTCGAGGCCATGCGCCTCGGGGCCAAGGACTATCTGACCAAGCCCTTCAACAAGGCCGAACTCGATGCCGTGCTCCGGCACTGCCTGCAGCCGGTCTCGCTGGACGACGTGACCGTGGAGCGGACCGACATCGAAGAGGTGGGCGACGACCTGTGCTTCGTGGCCGCCACCGAGCAGATGCGCGCCATCCGCGGCCAGGTCAACCAGGTCGCCCGGGTGGACGTGCCCGTGCTCATCCTGGGGGAGAGCGGCACCGGCAAGGAAGTGGTCTCCCGCCTCATCCACAAGTCGTCGGCCCGGGCCCACCGCATGTTCATGAAGGTCAACTGCGCCGCCATGCCCGCCGACCTGCTGGAGAGCGAGTTGTTCGGCTACGAGCCGGGCGCCTTCACCGGCGCCGTGCGCTCCAAGCCCGGCAAGTTCGAGCTGTGCAACAAAGGCACCATCCTGCTGGATGAGATCGGCGAGATGCCGCCGTCGCTGCAGGCCAAGCTCCTGCACGTCCTGCAGGACCAGACCTTCTCCCGCCTGGGAGGACGCACCACCATCGAGGTGGACGTGCGCATCCTCGCCGCCACCAATATCGACGTCCAGGCCGCCATCGCCGAAAAACGGCTGCGCGAAGACCTCTATTACCGGCTGAATGCCTTCACCATCACGGTCCCGCCGCTGCGCGAGCGCAAGAGAGAGATCCCGATCATGCTCAAGACGTTCATGAGCCGCATCTCCGAGCGCTACGCGCGCGACCCGCTGCCGTTCTCCCAGGATTTTCTCGACGCCTGCGTGAGCTACCCCTGGCCGGGGAACGTGCGCGAGCTGGAGAACGTGGTGAAGCGCTATGTCGTTCTCGGCGACGAGTCCGCCATCCTGAACGAGCTGCGGCTCAAGGTCAGCAGCGCGACGCCCGTGCCCGTGGCCTCGGCCGCCCCGGCCGGCGGCCTCAAGGACATCGTCCGCGGCCTGAAGGACCAGGCCGAAGCCGAAGCCATCGCCCGCGTCCTGGAGCAGACCAACTGGAGCCGCAAGCGGACGGCCGAGCTGCTCAATATCAGCTACAAGGCGCTGTTGTACAAGATCCGTCAATACGGCATCGAGCGCCCCGCCAAGCGCCCGCCTGCCCGTTTCATGAACAATCCGGTATAGTGGCCGCAGGTCGATGCCGCGCGTTCGAACGGAAGCCGCAGTCCCTCCCGCCGATGCCCAGGTGCCGGTCGTGGAGCCCGTCCATCTCCAGCTGCTGCGCGAAGTCCTGCAACGGTTCGGGCGGGCCCGCCTGCGGGTGAGCGGCACCAGCATGCTGCCCGCCCTGTGGCCGGGAGACGTGGTCGAGATCGTGGCCACCGATGCCACCGCTCTGCATCCCGGGGATCTGTTGCTGGTCGAGCGCGACGCCCGGCTCTTTTGTCATCGCTTCCTCGGCTCACTCCAGCGATCCGGTCAGCTTCTGCTGCGCACCCGGGGAGACCTGCTCAGCCGGGAAGACCCACCGGTCGGTCCGGAAGCGCTGCTGGGCCGGGTGGAAGCCGCCCAGGGCGCGGGCCGTCCGCCCCATTGGCTCGCCGTTCTCTTGTGCCGCCTGGCCACCGTGTGGCCGCGGCCCTTGGCCTGGATGGTCCAAGGGCGCGAACGTGCTCGTCCGGCCGCCAGCCGGCGATGACTGCTGCTTTCCCGAGCTTTATCGTAGAATGAGACCGTTCGTTGACTGCCCAGCCCGATGGTGAAGATCGTCGCTCATCTGCGTGACGGACGTCTCCTCAAAGGCCACACCGACGCGCTGCCCCCGGAGATGAAGTTGGACGAACTGCTCCGCGGCGGCCCTCATCCTCTACCCAAACAGATCACCCTCCAGACCGACGGTTCACGCCAGAAGGTCTCCGTGCCTCTCGATTCCCTGAAGGCATTGTTCTTCGTGAAGTCGTTCCAGGGCCGCACCGACTACCAGGAGATCAAGTTCTTCGACGCACATCCCCCGGTGGAGGGCCTGTGGGTGCGCATCAAGTTCTTCGACGGCGAGGCCAGCGAAGGGGTGGTGCACAACTCCCTGCATCACCTCACCAGTCCCGGGTTTTTTCTCAAGCCGCCCGATCCGGAGAGCAACAATGAATACATCTACGTGCTGAAATCCTCGCTGACGGACTTCCGGGTGCTGGGCGTGCGCAGCATCTTCTAGCTCTTTCCGCACAAGAGAAAAAGCCCGGGATCGCTCCCGGGCTTTGACGTTTACTGCGATCAGAAGGAGAACTTCACCGCCAGTTGGATGCCGCGCGGTCCGCCGCCGCCCAGGTAGGGATTGCCCAGGCCGACATCGGGGGTCACTGTGGATCGCAGGAAGTCGATCCCATGTCCGGTTCCATCCATCCCGTTGGTCAGCATGTCGGCTTCATATCCCGGCCACAGCGGGCTGGCGAGGTTGGGATGGTTGAAGATGTTGAAGAAGTCGGCCCGCAACTGCATGTGGAACCGCTCCGTCAGGGCCGTATTCTTCACCAGCGAGAAATCGAAATTCCTGAAGTTGGGTCCGACGAAGGCGTTGCGCGGAAGATTCCCCGGGATTCCGTTGGGCACTGCCAGCGCCGTGAGGTTCAACAGCTTGACCCCGCCTGTTCCCGCGTAGGGGTCACCCACCAGGTCCGGGCGCCCGTAGTATTCTCCCGTCCCGTTGAAATCGTTCAGGAACGTTTCGGTGCCAAAGCTCACGTTGTAGGGCATGCCGGAAGCGATGCTCAGCACGCCATCCATGGCCCACCCGTTCAGCAGCCACTTCGCGCTCTCGAGCTGTGCCCGTGCCGGCCTGTCACCGCCGGCGGTCGTGAGATAGTGCCGAGGA
>Ga0335070_10003783_pt1 | contig 17669 bp, 17 predicted proteins | sample Lox_Sample_13_FD_206722 | JGI IMG/M metagenome (GOLD analysis project Ga0335070, IMG submission 206722) | Soil microbial communities from Loxahatchee National Wildlife Refuge, Florida, United States - Lox_Sample_1.3 | ecosystem: Environmental > Terrestrial > Soil > Wetlands | place: USA...
ATCCAGACTTTCACCACGGACTGCTAGGCTGGACCCGTAGCTCAAGTGGATAGAGCACTGCGCTTCGAACGCAGGGGTTGGGAGTTCAAGTCTCTCCGGGTCCGCCACGATGCCTTGCAGATCCCACTAGAGGGGCTGGCCGAACCCCTCAATGTGATAATTGGGGCTGTTTACGCCATTTACGCTAAGAAGCTCGTCTATGAGTTGCCTTTCCGAACCACATGCAGACCATGAATTCAAGAGCGGGAGGTCATCCCGCCCTTTTGTTGTTGTGGTGGTGCGGAATCATGCGAGGGATTCGCTCAGGAACCGGCGCGTTTGCCGTAAACGAAGGAATACATCAGCCACTGCTGGTCTGGCGGCAACGTGGGGTCGCCAGGAATGAGCATGTAGAATTCTTTACCTTGGTTAAAGAAAACACCCTTGCCAACAAGACTGACGTAGTACTCGGGAATCAGTATAGTACTGGTAAATGAGCAATCGTGGTTGACGGTAACTTTTCCCTGCACCCAAGTTTCAACTGGCGGATGATCTGCATATTTCTCATACATCTTCCCTGTATAGTCGCCGGTCATGGAGATGTTTTCTCGAATCAGTACGGTGTCTGCAATGACGTTGGTCGGTTGATCCGTGATCATGTTTTCGATGCCTAAGACGTAAGTACCATGCGCCGTCTGCTGACCGCAGAATCGCGGTGGTTGGCTGGACTTCGAGATGCGGTAGCCACTCCCGAGCCACGCCAGGGTGGCAATGCCGTTCTGAATGGTAGTGGGAAGGGAGCGGAACTCACGGCCGTCGTCGAAAAGCACGAAGCGTTCTTCGACCGTCGCCGACAGGCCACCCGGCAGATTGGCAACGTATGTAAACTTGCCGGTGCAGTTTCTGTTCATTTCGGTGATGGTGACTTCCACCGGAATGGCATCGAACCCACCGCTCAGGGTTCCGATGTTAATCCAGTAGTAGCCCTCACCGACGCCGTTCGGTTTGAACGTGACCAGACCGACGTTGGCGAACGTGGCCATGGAACCAAAGAAATGCAGTGGGTACACCTGTTGCGTGGGATCGAGATAGTAACTAGCGCCCGTTTCGTGCATCGCATAGGTGCCCACCATAGTCTGCAAACTGCAGTTGCCTTGGGCGACGGCGGGAACCACGACGCATAGGCAGAGAACTAATGCCATGAACTTCAGTGTGCGAGTCACAACTCCTCCTTTCTGTCGGCCTGAATCCACGAAGTAAGTCTGGGTTGAACCTGTGATGTGCAGAATGAAATTCGATTCCGGCCTCGGGGGTGGCATCTCGATTGGCGGGAACTGCAACTCCGCGAGGTAAATTCAAGTACCAGTTTAGTTCTGCTTTTTCAGGATGATTCAAGAAAAACTGTCAATCGATTGGACAGGCTTTCCCATTTGCGGAAAGTCGCGGCAGAGCCGGCTCAAGGTAAGAGCCATCAGAGATCATTGGTGATAAATGGTATTACGCCAACCATTGCCGGGACGGCGGTGTCGCAATGGGACGAACGATTTAGAACCCCATAGCTGTTAGGCGTCCGTCGAAAGGTTCGAAAATGGGCCAACACTCCTGTTCATTCTGTGCGTCTGTGTCCGTCTCCGTTCCACGAACAGTCCACATCCAGGTTTGGAGGTCCTGCGGCTGGTCGGGTGTTTCGGTCAGTCCATCGCCTACCTGCAGGGCCGCTTGACCGTGTACTCGGTCTAGGTCCGGGTTAAGCCGATGGATTCTGATCGCCTTGAAGTGTTTTCTCGACCAAAACCGATGCTGGCGATTCCTTCACTCGGCTTAACGGCGATTGCGCTCAAAACCCTCCCCCGCAGGGGGCAATGGGCAGTATCGCGATTTCCAACACCTATCGGCCCTCGGCGTCAACTTGCAGTACCAAACCGGTGATCGTTTGCCATCCTGCTGATTATGCTCAACAAATCGAGTCCCACCGGCGCATTGAACTTCCGTAAGTTGCGGACGACCGCGACTGGCACGGTAAAGTAACGCTTTATTCCACACTGGCGCATTGGAGCTCCCGCTGTGAGAACCCAACGAGTTTGGCTGCTGATCCTGGCAGCCCTAGCGATCGGCGCGCCCCTGGCGGCACAGGACACCAGCACGCCCAAGCCGGAGGCAGGAATTATTACCGGCACGGTCACCGACGTGAACGGCGAAATCCTTTCCGGCGCTACTGTCGTCCTCGAAGGCCCTGACCACACGAATCCCCGCAAGACCCTCTCTGACGATAACGGATTCTTCCAGTTCAACCAACTCGATCCCGGAAGCTATCGTGTCACCATCACCGCCCCAGGGTTTGCTGACTGGACCTCGCCCGACTTTTCCCTCAATCCGGGCCAGTACTTCATCCTCACCGGCAGCCAGCTCCATATCGCCGCGGCGATGGCCACGGTAAGAGTGGTGGAGACGCCGCAGGAAGTCGCCACCGAGCAGGTCAAGATCGAGGAGACGCAGCGTGTCTTGGGCGTCATCCCTAACTTCTACGTCGTCTATGAGCCCAGCCCCGCGCCGCTTACCACCAGGCTGAAGTTCCACCTCGCCTTGAAAACCTCTACCGACGTTGTCACTGTGCTCGGCGTAGCCACGCTTGCCGGTATCAACCAGGCGGGCGACACCCCCAACTATGTCCAGGGGGCGAAGGGCTACGGCGAGCGTTTTGGCGCGGTCGCGGCCGACGGCTTTTCCGACATCATGATCGGTGGCGCCATCCTGCCGTCGCTGCTGCGGCAGGATCCCCGCTATTACTACAGGGGAACCGGGACAAACAAGTCGCGCGCTCTCCACGCGCTCTCCAGCCCGTTCGTCTGCCGGGGCGACAATGGAAGGTTGCAGCCGAACTTCTCCAGCCTGGGTGGCGATCTGGGCTCCTCCGCGCTCTCCAACCTGTACTATCCCCCATCGAACCGGGGCGCCGGGTTGGTGTTCCAGAATTTCCTGATAACCACCGGGGAGCGCATGTTCAGCAGCCTGATGCAGGAGTTCGTCTTGAACAGGCTCACGCTCAAACCAAAATTTAAAAACTAGTCGCGAAGGAGGCCTGCTAAAACGCGGCGGGTCGAGCGGGCATGATTGGCGGGAGGGGGTAAGATGCGTTGTATCCTGTTAACCCCGAAGTGACAGTGGATTTAACAAGCATGCCCTTCGACACCGTGCCAGAGGCGGCCACCATTCAGAACGAAATCTTCCGCCGGATGACCACCGCACAGCGGCTTCGGCTGGCGCTGGAGATGAGCGACTCCCTGCGCAATGTGGCGCTGGCCGGCTTGCGTACCCGTCGGCCCGAGTTGAACGCGGAGGAGTTGTCGCGGGAGCTTCTCCGCATCATGTACGGATTCGCACCCCGACCGTGACGCTGGAAGAACTGCTGGCGCGGTTAGTGCCTGCCCTCAAGCGCTCAGAGGTGCCTTACATGCTCACCGGTTCGGTGGCGAGTTCAGCCCATGGGGTACCTCGATCCACGCGCGATCCGACATTGTCATTGCACCCACACGCGCGCAACTGGTGTCGCTGCTGCAACAGTTTCCCGGTGATCGTTACTATGCCGATCAACAGCAGGCCCTTAAAGCGCTGGAGAACAGGAGCCAGTTTAACGTCATTGATTTTGCTACGGGCTGGAAAACAGACTTCATCATCGCTCAGGATTCAGCGTACAGCCGCTCGGCACTTGCGCGCCGCATGCTCATCGATGTGGGTGGAACCGCCGTGTACGTTGCCGCGCCCGAAGATGTGCTCCTGGCGAAATTGCAGTGGGCGCAGCGGGGGGAATCTGACCGGCAGCTGCAGGATGCCGCAGGGATCATCAAGACGCAGGGAAGCAACCTAGATCTCTCATACATCGAGCGCTGGGTGCGCGAACTTCATTTGGAAGAGCAATGGCGGGCAGTGCGGGAGCGACGGTTCTGAGATAGAGAGCCAGTTTGGCCTCAAGTAAGCTCGCAACCGGTCAGCATCGACCGTGAGATCCAGGATAAATGGAATGGCGCGCCCTGAGAGATTCGAACTCCCGACCTTCTGGTTCGTAGCCAGACGCTCTATCCAACTGAGCTAAGGGCGCGGTCAGAGGAAATGTTGCGGCGAAATCGATTATAACGGAAACGGTTGCGCTTCGGGGAAAGGGGTCGGGGTTCCCCGTGCCGGCGGACGCCAACGCAATGTCTCGGGCGCTGGATCGGACCGGGAATTCACCAGCGGGTTTCGGCGCAGGCTTTGCCGGGGGGCCCAAAGTAAATCTTTCCTGCAGTCCGGCAATTCCTACCGGCAGTGCGATTTTCACAGGCTAGTATTTTCAGTAGCTTGCGATTGGCATGGCGGATGCTGAGACAGAGACCAGACGAAGTGGCGCGCAACGGGGCGCTCTTGAGAATAAACTTCGGCCAGAGGTCTTCTTGAGCGCCCCATTGCTTTGTCTGGGCAGACCTGACCCACCCTTCCACCCTTCCACCCTTCGAACAATTAATCGAAAGCACTCTATCGTGGTGTGGCCAGGCGAGACCTGTTCGGCTTCGCTCCGAGTAGAGGCCAGCGCGGTGGCTTGGCGGGCGGGGCGTCCGTGCCACGCGGAGCTAGGCGAGGACGAGGCGCTCTTGCAGATCGATTCCGGCGCCCCGGAGAAGAGAAGCGATCATCGGCTCTTTCAGGCGTGAGGCATCGAACTCCACCCGGACGATGTGCTCCTTGGGATTGAAGGCGATGCGGCGGATGCCGTAGACCTCACGGACGCTGTCGGTGGCGCGCATCTCGGCCTCGCCGGGGGTTGCGCCGTAACGGTAGGCCACTTCCAGTTGCGTCATTTCAGTATCCTTGTCTCCGCGGGGAAATCCAACCTTAGAAGATACAACAATCGACGGACGGGTGGGGAGAATCTAAGATAGGTCTGGTCTGAAGTGTCTCTCGACCCGACCAGGTGACTATGGAACCAGCTGCAAAGTCCACGACCGCCGTGAAGGATCCCGTGTGCGGGATGAGCGTGGATCCAGCGAAAGCAAAGCACCGCCTGGAGCACGCCGGAAAAACCTACTACTTCTGTTGTCCGCACTGCGTGGAGAAGTTCAAGGCCGAGCCGCAGAAATACCTGAAGGCGGCGGCAACTCCCGCCCCCGGATTGGTGGTGCTGGGAGGGCCGGCGGTCAAGCCCGCGGTGGGCGCAAAAGCCAAGGATCCGGTGTGTGGAATGGATGTGGATCCGGCGACGGCCAAGCACAAGACCGAGCATGCGGGAAAGACCTACTACTTCTGTTGCGCGCATTGCCTGGAGAAATTCCGCGCGCATCCCGAGCAGTACCTGACAAAAACAGCGTCGCCGGCCACAGCGGTCAGGCCGCAGGCCAAAGAGATGAAGCTGGCTTCGCCGGCGGGACAGGTGGCCTACGTGTGTCCCATGTGTCCGGAGGTGCAGGAGACCAAGCCGGGGGCGTGTCCGAGTTGCGGTATGGCGCTTGAGCCTGAGATGCCGGTCGCGGCAGCACGGGTGGAGTACACCTGCCCGATGCATCCGGAGATTGTACGGCCCGGGCCGGGGACGTGTCCGATTTGCGGGATGGCGCTGGAGCTGCGCACCGTCTCCGCAGCGCAGGAAGAGAACCCTGAGCTGCGCGACATGACGCGGCGCTTCTGGATCAGCTTGGCGCTGACCGTGCCTTTGCTGGCGGTGGCCATGGCCGACATGCTGCCGGGGATGCCAGTGCAGCATGCCCTGCCTTCTGGCTGGCTGCCGTGGCTGGAATTGCTCTTGGCGACGCCGGTGGTGCTTTGGGGCGGCTGGCCCTTCTTCCAGCGCGGATGGCTGTCGGTGGTCAACCGATCCACCAACATGTTCACGCTGATCGCCATGGGCACGGGGGTGTCTTATCTGTACAGCCTGGTGGCGACGATTTTTCCGGGAATCTTTCCGAAATCCTTCCTCGACATGAGCGGTACTCCGCCAGTCTACTTCGAAGCGGCGGCGGCGATCACCACCCTGGTGCTGCTCGGCCAGGTCCTGGAGCTGCGGGCGCGCAGCCGTACCGGCGCGGCGATTCGGGCGCTGCTGGACTTGAATCCAAAGACGGCGCGCATCGTGCGTGATGGAAAAGAGGAGGACATCCCACTGGAGCAGGTGAAACCGGGCGACCGGCTGCGGGTGCGTCCCGGTGAGAAGGTACCCGTGGATGGGGTGGTGCTCGAAGGGGCCAGCGCGGTGGACGAGTCAGCGATCACCGGGGAGTCCATCCCAGTGGACAGGCAGGCGGGTAGCCGGGTGATCGGGGCTACGATGAACCGAACCGGCTCGTTCATCATGCGGGCGGAGCGCGTGGGCAGCGAGACCTTGCTGGCGCAGATCGTGCAGCTGGTGGCCAAAGCGCAACGCAGCCGGGCGCCGATTCAGCGGCTGGCTGACAAGGTGGCCGGATGGTTTGTGCCGACGGTGATCGGAGTTGCGGTGCTGACCTTTGTCGTCTGGAGTTTCCTGGGGCCGGAGCCGCGGCTGGCGCACGCGCTGGTGAATGCGGTGGCGGTGCTCATCATCGCCTGCCCCTGCGCGCTGGGTCTGGCTACGCCGATGGCCATCATGGTGGGTACGGGGCGCGGGGCGCATGCCGGAGTCTTGATTAAGAACGCAGAGGCGCTGGAGACACTGGAGAAGGTGGACACGCTGGTTGTGGACAAGACCGGCACCTTGACGCAGGGCAAACCCAGCCTAGAGTCGGTAGCTGCGGTGGCAGGTCAGGATGAGCTGGAACTGGTGCGCCTGGTGGCCAGCCTGGAGCAGGGCAGCGAACATCCATTGGGCGCGGCGGTCGTGGAGGCGGCCCGGGCCAATGAGATTGCGCTGACGAATGCGCAGGACTTTCAGTCCGTGACCGGGCAGGGCGTAAGCGGCAAGGTGGACGGGAAGGCGGTGATCGCGGGCAACGAGCAGTTTTTCAAGCAGATGGGGCTGCCGCCGGGCTCGTTGTCGCAGAGCGCCGAAGAATTGCGCCGCCAGGGACAGACGGTGATCTTCGCCGCGCTGGACGGGCGTCCGGCGGGAGTGCTGGGCATCGCCGATCCGATCAAGCCGAGTACGCCGGATGCGATCCGCGCGCTGAAGGCAGAGGGGCTGCGCATCGTCATGCTGACCGGCGATAACCGGGCCACGGCGGAAGCCGTGGCGCGCCGGCTGGGTATCGCCGAATTCGAGGCCGAGGTGTTGCCGGAGAAGAAGTCACAAGTGGTCGAGCGCCTGCAGAAACAAGGACGGACGGTGGCGATGGCAGGCGATGGCATCAACGATGCCCCGGCGCTGGCGCTCGCCCAGGTGGGCATCGCGATGGGCACCGGCACCGACGTCGCGATGGAAAGCGGCGGCGTGACCTTGGTCAAGGGCGATCTGGCGGGCATCGTGCGGGCGCGCAAATTGAGCCGGGCCACCATGCGCAATATCCGGCAGAATCTTTTCTTCGCGTTTATCTACAACTCGGTAGGGGTGCCCGTCGCGGCGGGGGTCCTGTATCCATGGTTTGGGCTGCTGCTGAGCCCGATTCTGGCGGCGGCGGCGATGAGCTTCAGTTCAGTGTCGGTGATCACCAATTCGCTGCGATTGCGGAAGGTGACGTTGTAGCCTGGCAAGACTAGCCTACGGCGTGCGCGCGCGCTTGGCGACCTCGGGCCCGCAACGCTGAAAGTGATCGATGTTCCAGGTGTAGATGGTGGTGGCTGCGGCTTTGAGGGCACAGTGAGCAATCAAAGCGTCGTAGACGGTGCCTCCGATGATGCCTGCGGCCGCGGCCGCCGAGACGGCAGCATAGTATTCGTCGGGTTCGAGGGCGACGCAGGTGAGGCGATCGCGCAGATTGTCGAGCAGGAGCAAGGCCTGATCGCAGGCCATGCGTTGATTGCCGGGAAGCCGGGTGACGGTGGCGTACACCTCGGCCAGACTATGCGCGGCGCAATAGGCGTGCCTTCGATCGGCTTCAAGATAGAGGGCCAGGCTGCGTTGATGATGCACGCTTTGCACCAGAGCCGCCGCAACCAGCACCGAGGTATCGAAGAAAATCCTCACCGGAGTTTGCCGAGATTCCGGCGGTCGCGTTCCTGCCGCACCTTGCGGAGGGTGTCCTCGACGACATTCGCGGGCAGCGGTTCCCCGGAGTCAAAGACCCAGACTCCTTGTTTCTTGTACATTCGGCCTTTGCTTCGGGCGGGGCGTAAGATGATGCGCTCTTCCGAACTTTCGACTTCGATGGAGTCGCCGGGGCGCAGCTGCAACTCTTCCCGCACCGGCTTGGGCAACACTACCCGTCCGGCTTTGTCGATCGTGGTTGTGGTAAGCATAATGGCATTTTACCATGATTCATGCCATTTACGGCCGTCCACTGAGCTTGCTCCTCCCGCATGGGCAGGGGGGCCCCCTTTCCCTGTAACGCTCTCATACGATTGACACTTTGGCCCGGCTGCTCAACAATGGGAGCCGACGAGATTCCATCACAATTAACAACCAAGGGAGATACGTATGCCGGATGAGGGCGGTGAGGTTGTCCAGATCGCAGAGGACCACACCGGGGGCGGGGGCAATGCCGGAAAGTGGATTTTGCTGTTACTGGCGGTGATCTACGTAGCGGGGTCTGCGTACTTTCTGTTTGACTTGCGGGGGCGCCTCGACAAGCTGGGAACGCAGCAGGCGGCCAGCAACACGCAGATTGAACAGCTGAACAAGCGCATGCAGTCAGCCGAGGCCGAAGCCGAGACTCTGGCCGAGCAGGTCGGCATGACTAAGAAGGAGCTGTCCGATCGGGCAGCCGACCTGCAGCGCCAGCAGCGGGCGGCGGAAGCGCGTCTGGCGGAGGAGCAGAAACAGGCAATTGGCAAGGTCAGCGGGGAGGTGGCCGGGGTCAAGACCGACGTGGGCGGCGTCAGGACCGACGTCGAGTCCACCAAAGCTGACCTGGCCGCGACCAAGGCCAAGCTGGAGAGCACGATTGGCGACCTGGGCGTGCAAAGCGGCTTGATTGCGCGCACCCGCGACGATCTCGAGATCCTCAAGCACAAAGGCGACCGCAATTACTACGAGTTCACGCTGGTGAAGGGGGCGCGGCCGCAGCCGGTTTCGACCGTCAGCCTGCAGCTGAAGAAGACCGACGCCAAGAAGGGCAAGTTCACCATGAACGTTACGGCGGACGACCGCACCATCGAGAAAAAAGACCGCAACGTGGCCGAGCCCATCCAGTTCTATACCGGGCGCGAGCACATGCTGTACGAGATGGTGGTCTGGACGGTGGACAAGAAAAGGGTGACGGGCTACCTGAGCACGCCCAAGAATGCCCCCGTGCCGGTGAGCGCCAACTGAGTTTCGCTTCGCGATGCTGCCTGCCTCGGGTCATGTACTGATCGAGATCGTTTTGCGCACGGCGGTGATCTATGCCGTCGTGCTGATCGGGGTGCGTCTGAGCGGGAAACGGGAAGTGGGTCAGATGACGCCCTTCGATCTGACCCTGCTGCTCCTGATCAGCAATGCGGTGCAGAACGCGATGGTTGGTTCAGACTCGTCGCTGATTGGCGGAGCTGTGGCTGCTACGACCCTGCTGGTGCTGAATTACCTGATTGCGGAGCTTTCTGGCGGCAATCGGCGTTTTCGCAAACTGGTGCAGGGACAGCCCAGTCTGCTAGTGCACGATGGCAAGATTATCGAGTCGCACATGGCGAAAGAGCACGTCAGCATGGATGAGTTGCAGTGTGCCTTGCGCGAGCACGGTATTTCCAGCTATCACGATGTGGCGCTGGCGGTGCTGGAGGTGGACGGCTCGATCAGCTGCTTGAAGTACGACGAGATCCAACCTACAGCGAGTACCCATCTGGCGCGGAGAAAGTTCCTGCAAAAACACCAATAACCCGTGGAGCCGGCGTCTCGCCGACAGTGGCAAACCTCTCGTATCGTGGTTCTCCCGCAGCCCACGCTGGCCGGCGGGACGCCGCCGCTACGGCTTGGTTAGCACCAACGGCACCGGTTGGTCGTAGGGATGGATCGTGACCTTGAGCGATTTGCGGCTGGCGAAGACATCGGGCGCGACGGGAAAGGTGACCACGATAGTCCCGTTGGTCTGGGCGCCGGGATCGAGCATGGTTTCGCTCTTCAGGGGGGTAACCGCCTTCTGCTTGAGCGGCGGAAAGGCCTGCAAATAGCGGCCAACATCGACAGCGGCCGCGGCATCATCCTTGAACTGCCTGGTGCCGGTATCCACCTCAGCGTCCATCTTGCGAATCCAGAAGGGCTTGGTGCCGCCATTGCGCAGGGAAATTGTTATGGCGACCATGACCGAGTTCTGGTTGGGGATTTCCACCGAAGTCACATCGTCAATCGTGCCGCTGGCGGCGGAGTGCGGGCGCTGGATCACGGCGACAAGGAGGGCGACCAGAACGATGGCGGCAACTCCGATGGCGACGATCTTGACCGGGGGGAGATTCTTGCGGGCGGTGCCGAATTCCTCGCCCATGTGAGGCAGCGGGTGCGGTTGCGGGGGGCTGGCTGGGGCTTGCGGATTGGGCGGCGCAGCGGGCGTGGACGGGGTTTCGTCTGGCATAACAACCTCGATTGCAAGTGATTCTAATCGCTCGGGCAAGAAAAAGCTGTACCGCAAAGGACGCTAAGGACATCCGCAAAGATCGCAAAGGGGGACTTACCAGGCATGCTTCATGGCCTTGGCGAATTTGGCCGCCGGCAGAGTGTTTAGCACGTCGGTGGGGGTAAGCCAGGCGCGACGGGCCTGCAGCACACCATAGCGGATCTTCTCCAGGTGCGTGGTGTGGTGTGCATCGGTGTTGATCGCGATCTTTACGCCATGCTGTTTGGCCAGGCGCAAGTGGCGGTCGCATAGGTCAAGCCGGTCGGGGTAGGCGTTGAGTTCCATGGCGACTTTGTGTCTGGCTGCGGCTTTGAGCACGGCATCAAGGTCGAACTGGTAGGCCTCGCGGCGGAGCAGCAGGCGGCCGGTGGGATGGCCGATCATCGAAGTATTCGGATTCTCGATTGCTTTCAGCAGACGATCGGTCATCTCGGCAGGGGGCTGGTTGAAGTGGGTGTGCACGCTGGCGATGACCACGTCCATCTGCTCGAGCACCGCATCGGAGAGGTCGAGGGTGCCGTCGGCCAGGATGTCCACTTCCGCGCCGGCGAAGATCTTGATGCCCGGAATCTTCTCGTTGGCGGCGCGAATGCGGCGGATGTGCTCTACGGCCCGCTTGTCATCAAGCCCGTTGGCGAAGGCCAGGCTCTTGGTGTGATCGGTGATGGCCATGTACTTGTAGCCGTATGCCTTGGCCGCCTCCGCCATCTCTTCGATGGTGTTGCGGCCGTCGGTCTCGACGGTGTGCATGTGCACGTCGCCCTGCAGGTCTGCCTGCGAGATCAGGGCGGGCAGGGCGTGTTCTTCGGCGGCGTCAATCTCACCCTGGTTTTCGCGGAGTTCCGGCGGAATGTAGTCGAGCTTGAGCTTGGCGTAAATCTCCTCCTCGGTCTTGGCCGCGACTACTTTCTCGTTGTCGAGGCGAGCCAGGCTGTATTCGCTGAGGGTGTAGCCCATCTTGAGGGCGCGCTGGCGTAGGGCCACGTTGTGGGCCTTGGAGCCGGTGAAATACTGCATGGCGGCGCCGAAGGAATCCGGCGGGAGAAGGCGCACGTCCACCTGCATGCCGCCGCGCATGCGGAAGCTGATTTTGTTCTCGCCGCGGGCGATGACTTCCATGAGGCCGGGCAGCCCGATGATGTGCTCGATCAGTTTCTCGCGCTGGGCAACGATGGCGCAGGCCTTGCCGGTGACCAGCACATCGAGATCGCCAACGGTTTCGCGTCCGCGGCGTAACGAGCCGGCAGGCGTGACCTTCTCGACTCCGGGAAAATTGCGGAGATGCTCGATGATTTTGTCCGCCTGGTTTTCAGCGGCGTCGAGCAGAAAGCGGCCGGCGATGCGCTGGTAGTCCTCGATGGCCTTGAGCAGCTTCTGCTCCTGCTTTTCGCCCAGGCGGGGCAGGACGCGAATTTTGCCTTCGCGGGCGAGCTTGGCTACGCCGTCCACGTCCGAGACCTGGTAGGCGCTCCAGATCAGGGCGATGGTTTTCGGTCCCAGGCCCTGGATCTTGAGCAGCTCGAGCATCGAGGGATGGTATTTCTTGAGCAGCTCGGCATGGACCGTGAGCCGGCCCTCTTTGAAGATCTCCTGCAGGTTGGTCAACATCCCCTTGCCGATGCCGGGAATTTCCAGAACCTTCTTGGGCTCGCTGATGATATCGGCTATCTGCTGGGGCAGGGCCTCGATCGCCTGGGCGGCATTGCGGTAGGAGCGGATGCGGAAGGAATCCTGGTTGTCGATCTCCAGCAGATCGGCAGTTTCGTACAGGATGCCGGCGATGGCTTTGTTGTCCATGCAGAACTCAAAGATAAACAAGTTTTGGGGAAAAGAGTACCGAGTTGCGGGTACCGAGTACCGAGCAAGAGCGTACACAGGCCGGGCAGCCGCAGCATCAGTGCGGTAAGGAACATGGCGAGGCGGGAAGTCGGGGGGCAGAACGACAAAAGTGCCGAGTTGCGGGTACCGGGCAGAGTGGTGGGACAGGCACGCCCCTATGCCTGCCGGCTTGGGGAAACTGGCTGAAAAAAACTGGCGGCCCTCAAGAGGTCTTACTGCGCCTTGGTGACGTTGGCCGCCTGCGGACCTTTCTGGCCTTGGATGATCTCGAACTCTACTGTGTCGCCTTCTTGCAGGCTCTTGTAGCCTTCCGAAGTGATGGCGCTGTAATGCACAAAAACATCGGGTCCGTCATCACGTCCGATAAAGCCATAACCCTTGGCATTGTTGAACCACTTCACCGTACCTTTCAAACGTTCCACTTACGCCCCCTCGGGCACGTACTCTTTCAGCACCGAGGCCGTGCCTGTGACATTGCTGACATTGTGCGTCTATGGGCAGGGGCTGTCAAGGAGGGGGATCACAGGGAAGCCGCTATTTACGCGGCTTCCGGGCGGTATGACGGCAGGCAAGCCAGAGCACCGAAGAGATGGTTTTGGCGTCGCGGATGGTGCCCGCCGTCACCATACGCACGGCGGCGGCGAGGGGAACCAGGCGTTGCTGGATGAGTTCGTCGGCCTCGGGCTGGGCGGATCCGGGGCGCAAACCCGTCGCCAGGTAAACGGCCATGGTCTCGTCCATGAACCCGGGACTGGCGTAGAAGCGGAAGATGCGCTGCCAGCGGCGGGCGGTGTAGCCGGTTTCCTCGAGAAGCTCACGCTTGGCGCCACTGAGTTCAGATTCACCCTTGTCAATGCGGCCGGCGGGAAGTTCCCACAGGTAGTCCTGGGCGGCGTGACGGTACTGGCGCTCGAGCAGGACGCGTGGCGGGCGGCTGGTGTCGTCTACAGCCAGAATGACCACCGAGCCGGGATGGCGCACGATGTCGCGGCGGGCGCGGATGCCTCCCGGCTCGAGCACACGGTCGGTCGTGACACGGAAAACGGGGCCGCGGAAGACTTCGCGGGAGGAGAGCACTCGGGCCTTTCGCTTGCGGGAAGATTTGGGCATGGGCTTTATGGTAAGTCAGACTGAGAGCTGAGGCCAGCGAGCGCACGTACGGTTCCTGTCGAAGAAGCAGTTCTCGGTTCCCGGTTCTCCGTTCTCAGCCGAAAGGCTTTTGCGGGGTGGAGGCGCCCTGTTATGCTGCCCGCGATGGCGGCGAAACCGAACATTACGATCGTGGGTCCGGGACGGCTGGGAACGGGGTTGGCAGTCGAACTGAGGCGGGCTGGATATCGCCTGTGTGAGATCGTGTCGCGAAAGGCTTCGCAGCGGACAGCAGGCGCGCTGGCCAAGAGCACCGGCGGCCGGACCGCAACGGTCAAGACGGCGCTTCTCGATGCAGACTTGCTCTGGCTGAGTGTGCCGGATGGTGAAATTGCGGCGCTGGCACAGCAACTCGCGCCACGAGCGCGGTGGAGAGGGAAGATCGTGTTCCACTCCAGCGGGGCCTTAGCCAGCGCTGAATTGGATGTGCTGCGGCAGCGTGGGGCAGCTGTGGCGGCGGTGCATCCCTTTATGACCTTCGTGCGCGGCTCGATTCCTTCGCTCGCGGGAGTGCCGTTTGGAGTGGAAGGAGATGCAGCAGCGGTGCGGGTGGCGCGGCGAGTGGTACGCGATCTCGGCGGGGAAGTGTTCTCTGTCGCGAGAGGAAAGAAGTCGGCGTATCACGCGTGGGGGGCGTTTACTTCCCCGCTGCTGGTGGCGTTGCTGGTGACGGCGGAGGAAGTGGCGGGGGTGGCGGGCTTCTCCCAGACTGAGGCTCGTAAGAATATTCTGCCGATTGTGCGCCAAACCATCGCCAACTACGCAAAACTGGGTCCGGCGGGGGCGTTCAGCGGTCCGATTGTGCGAGGGGACGCGGACACGGTGCGAAAGCACCTGCAGGCTTTGCGGAAGGTTCCGGCAGCGAGAGCGGTTTACGTGGCGCTGGCCCGGGTGGCGCTGCGGCGGTTGCCGGCGGGAAATCGGCGGGAATTGGAAAGAGCGCTGCACGGGTAGGTTCGTGATAGTGCACGCAAGCTCCTTCACGGCCTTGGCGGCCGCTCGGGATGACGGTTTAGTTGGGTTAGCTTGTTGGTTCCGGAATTACTTCATCATCAGGCGCTCTATCGCGCGGGCTTGCCCGGTGGTTTCGTCGCAATCTACCACCACAGCACTGAGGCGGACGTCGCCCGAGGCGGGTTCGAAGCGGACTGGCATGTTGTTGAGGAATTTTCCCATCACCAGTTCTTTTCTTACTCCGATCACGCTGTCGTACGGGCCCGTCATACCTACGTCGGTGATATAGGCGGTGCCGCCGGCCAACACGCGCTCGTCGGCGGTGGGCACGTGGGTGTGGGTGCCGATCACCGCCGTGACGCGGCCATCCAGGTACCAGCCCATGGAGATTTTCTCCGAGGTGGCCTCGGCATGAATGTCAACCACAACGACCTTGGCTTTGACCTGCTTCAACAGCTGATCAGCGACACGAAAAGGATCATCGTTCGAGCCCATGAACACGCGTCCCTGCAGGTTGAGCACAGCATAAGGGACGTCCTTCTTCTTGCCTTCATACAGCCCCCAGCCGGGCATGCCTTCGGGGTAGTTGGCGGGGCGCAGCACACGGCGGGCGATGCTGTGCGGGTTGCCATCGGCGTGCTGGAAATACTCGACGATTTCACGCTTGTCCCAGATGTGGTTGCCGGTGGTGATGACGTCAATGCCCAACTCGAGCAGTTCTTCCGCCAGCGGCGGCGTGATGCCGAAGCCTGCAGCGGCGTTCTCTCCGTTGGCGAGGACCAAGTCAATGGCGTGGTCTTTGACCAGCGCCGACAGGTGTTCCTTGACGATGGTTCGCCCGGGCCGGCCGAAGATGTCACCGATGAAGAGGATGCGCATGAGTGGGTCGTCAGTCGTTCGTCGTTGGTCGTTGGCCAGAATCGCCGTTGTCGACCGTCCGATTTTGATGGTAACACGCGGGGTTTCGCGGTCTGCGGTTCGGTGTGGCGTCCTCCAGACTTCGGCGCTGCACGTCGGGTCCTTCAATTGCCTTGACGGCCGTTCGGGACGGTGCTTTTTGGGAGATGCGCGTGGTGTCTACGGTGCTGCCAGCTCCGCGGTCTTCAGGAAGTCGTAGTTGCCGGAGGGATTCAAGGGCAGGTTGCGCACGCGCTTGGTGTGCACCAGCACATTGTCGTAGTACCAGAGGTTGATATAGGGCAGATCCTGGGCGAGAAGAAGCTGGATCTCGGCGTAGAGCTGTTTGCGGGCGTTGGGGTCGAGTTCGCTGCGGGCCTGGTCAATCAGGGCGTCTACGCGGGGATTGGAGTAATAGCTGCGGTTGGCGCCGTTGGGCGGAAACTTGGCCGAGTGGAAGACGTATTCGAAGATGTCGGGATCTTCGTTGCCGCCGATCCAGCGCAGGGAATAGAACTGAAACTCGCCGTGGGTGACGTCGGAAAAGAACGTGGCAAATTCAAAGGTACGGATGTCGAGCACGATGCCCACGTCTCGCAGTTGCTGCTGGAGAACGGCGGCCAGCAGGCGCGTGCTTTCTTCGGTTGAGGTCTTCATCGGCAAGTGGAAACGCACGCCGTTCACCGCCGGGAATCCGGCCTGGTCGAGCAGCTGGCGGGCGCGCTCGGGGTTGTAGTCGTAGCGGGGAACGTCTCCGTTGTACGCCCAGCTTTCGGGGGGAAGAACGCTGTAGGCAGGGCGGACGAACCCGCGTCCCAGGTATTGGATAAGCGGGCGACGGTCGATGGCGTAGGCAATGGCCTGGCGCACACGAACGTCTCTGAGGATGGGATCGCGCAGGTTGAACGCCAGATAACTGAGGATGGTTCCGGGGGCGCGCTCCACCTGCAGGTTGGGCTCGCGTTCCAGCGTCAGCACGGTATCAAAGGTGAGCGCGTTGCTTGCGATGTCGGCGCTACCCTTTCGTAGCTCGAGGGCGCGGGTGGTGGGGTCGGGGATTACGGCAAAGCGCACGCGCGCGACGCGCATCTTCGCCCCCCAGTAGTGGTCATTGCGCTCGAGGATAACCTCCTTGTCCTGCTCGGCACTCACAAAACGAAACGGGCCGGAGCCGATGGGATGGCGGGTGATCTCGTCGCCGCTGCCGTAGGGGACGATGCCGATGGCACCGTCGGAAAGATTCCACAACAGCGTGGCGAAGGGTTCTTTCAGGTGGAAGACGACGGTGTAATCGTCGGGCGCGTCGATGTGGTCCACAAAGCGATAGACGGCCGCCTTGGTGCTGAGAATCTTGTGTTCGAGCAGCGAATCGAAGGTCCACTTGACGTCGCGTGCGGTCAACGGGCGCCCGTCGTGAAAGCTCACTCCGCGGCGCAGGTGGAAGATGTACGTTTTGGGATCGGGAATCTCCCAGCTCTGGGCAAGCGCAGGTTTGACGTTGAGATGCTCATCGCGGTCGAGGAGATCGTCGAAGATGAGCTCGTCAATGCGTTCAGACTGGGCGTCGAGGCCGACGCGGGGATCGAGATTGGTGGGGCTGCTCTCGATGATCATCACCAGCGTGTCGGCAGAGGGTTTGCTGGAGCAAGAGAGAGCGGGGATCAGGAAAGCGATGACTGCAAGTGCCGCTACCCACCCCCGCATCCATCCCATGTCTGTCATCCCGAGGGAATCCACAGCCGCATGAGCGTGCCGAGGGGAGTCGAGGGACCCTGTGTTCTCCCCTCGGGAAACCTTACGCATACGAGATCTTCCCCAATATGGCTGCGCGCCGGGCCCCGGTCGCCGAGGGAATATTCGAGGGCTGCCGGTTCCACGTTTGATAGGCCAGCAGCGCGAAGGCTGCGGCTTCTTTGGCAGCCGACGGCAATCCGAATTCCTCCGACAAACGAATCCGCAGGCCGAGAGGAAGAAGTTCGCCGGTCAGCATCACGAGCAGCGTGGGATTGGTCGCGCCGCCTCCGGAGACCACCAGCTCGGAGTAGCTGTGCGGACGGCGCACCACGAAGCGGCGGAGGGCATCCGCGATAGAACGGGCGGTCAGGGCAGTGGCGGTGGCCACGATGTCCTGCTTCTTTGCCCCGCGGCATTGGCGCAGGAACGCGGTTACGAAGTCGCGGCCGAATTCCTCGCGGCCGGCGGTCTTGGGTGGTTTGCGGCTAAAGAATGGAG
>Ga0335070_10003784_pt1 | contig 17664 bp, 23 predicted proteins | sample Lox_Sample_13_FD_206722 | JGI IMG/M metagenome (GOLD analysis project Ga0335070, IMG submission 206722) | Soil microbial communities from Loxahatchee National Wildlife Refuge, Florida, United States - Lox_Sample_1.3 | ecosystem: Environmental > Terrestrial > Soil > Wetlands | place: USA...
CTCTCCTCCAAACATAATCGCGGCAGTGGAGGATCAACTCAACGAAGGAATAATCTTTGGTCTCTGCAACCAACTAGAGATTGAAGTCGCCAAAAAAATCACAACATACGTTCCCTCCGCCCAGATGGTGAGATTCTGCAACAGCGGAACAGAAGCAACTTACCATGCGATTCGCGTTGCTCGAGCATTTACGGGAAGGGAGAAGATTGTGAAATTTGAAGGCGCGTATCATGGTTGGCACGACTACGTTGCTGTGAGCACGAGCCCATCCTTGAAAGATGCTGGACCTAGGGAGTTCCCAACTTCAGTTCCAGACACGGAAGGCTTGTCCAAGGAAATCGTAAAGAACACGATCGTCGTTCCCTTCAACGATCCTGAGGTTTTGGAGGCAACGATTAAGAAACACAAAAATGACGTAGCTGCGCTCATAACGGAGCCAATTCTCCACGGAAATTCAACGTGTATTCTCCCTGAAGACGGGTTCCTAGAGTTGCTCAGAGACATCACCGCGAAATACGACATCGTATTGATATTTGACGAGGTTGTCACCGGCTTCCGTCACAGCTTGGGCGGGGCTCAGAAACTATTCAAGGTAACACCTGACCTGACGACATTTGGTAAAGGAATGGCAAACGGTTTCCCCGTTGCTGCAGTCTGTGGAAAAGAGGATATCATGGATAAATTCAGACCAATAGGCAAGGTTGACTATGGAGGAACGTTCAACGGAAACCCGGTCAGTATGGCTGCAACTTTGGCGACCATCAGGGAACTGGAAAACAGCGATGTCTACCGTAAGCTGTTCCATCTTGGAGAGAACATCAGAGACCAGCTTAACGAAGTTATCTCCGAACTCAAGCTTAGAGCTCAGGCTGTTGGCTTTGGTTCGGTATTCCAACTTCTCTTCACGGACAGGAAGATTCGCAACTATAGAGATGTCTTGACAGCCAATGCTGAAGAATTCAAGAAATTCCACAGAGGAATGATGAACAAAGGTGTATTCATTCTCCCGCATGCCTACAAAAGATGTCACTTGTCCGCAGCTCACACCTCTGAAGACGTAGAATACACGATTGAAAATGCGAGAGAAATCTTAAAAACGATCAGAAACGAGGCCACGAAATAGACGCGCACAAGCAAATCTTTCGCTGAAAAACGGTCACGTCGCGCGCACATGTAAAACGCGGACGTATGAAAAATGTTATAAGCAATTCTATTCAACGAAGACGTAAAAGGGATATCATTTGAAACCGAACATTCTGGGCCTCATAGGTTGCGTGATGGCGTTCATCAGTCTCGTTCTGCCCTGGTGGTCAATGACGTTATCGGCTTCTGCTATGGGCATCAGCTACTCGGAGTCAGTGTCGATCTATACTTACCAAGCAACTGTCAGTGCCAGTGCCGGTGCTATGGGCTTCTCTTCTACTGTAAACGTGAACCTCTGGTACGGCTGGGCCGCTCTTGCGCTAATTATCGTTGGAGGAACACTCGGCGTAGCAGGCAGTCTACTCACCAAAGGAAGACCCCTGATCCTTATTGGCGGATTGCTTGTGCTGTTGTCTGTAATCATATTTGCAGTTGGACTGCAGAGCGAGCTCTCACAACCATTAGCAACTGGTTTTCCGCAGACAAGTCTATTCTCAAGTGGCTCGTACGGATCAAGCTTTGGATCAGCGAGCTATATGACTTACTTGTCCGTCGGCTTCTGGATTGCACTTGTCTCGGCAATAATGATTTTTGTCGCCTCAGCAAGAAAAACCGCAAAAGTGACCCTGTCCATGCCAATGTCAACTTCGCCGCCACCTCCACAACCATCTTGATCTGCGCATGCTATTTTGGTTGAAACGTTTAAATTTGGAAGATTGAACCTTGTGAGAGAGGTTAAGCCAGCATGACTGAAAGTGTTGAGGAAAAACTGCCAATATCCGAGTTTTACAAAGTCGTTGAATACGTTACCATATTCAAGAGCCACCAATGGTGGGAAGCCGTGGTCATCTTCGAGTCTTATGGAAAAAGGTCGATTGGATTGTACCTCTGGCAGAAGAAACAGGATGTATGGAAGAGAAAGCACAAGTTTAACGTTAGAAACCTAGATGAGTGGAACAAGCTCAAGAACGCAGTAGAGCAGCTTATTCCGAAGCTCGCAGCAAAACAGTAGACTCCGCGTATTCTAGATATTTATTTTCTATCAAAATTCAGGGTTGAATAGTCTTATTAATTTACTATTCCCTACAAAATTCAAGGCGAACAGTATGGAGTCTAAAGAACACGAAGACGAACAGGAACTGGCTGACGCAGAAGAACCATGGATGGTAGAGAGTGCAACGGCAGAGGATCAGGAAGAACCAAAATCGACCAGAGATGCCAAGACGGCGCCTAAGGAGAAGGAAGAACCTAAGAAGAAAATCAACATGCTTTATTTCGGCCCAAGCAACGGAGCAGACAAAAAAGTCTTCGTTAACGGGCTTGCAGTCGGTTTAGGAGTCGGATGTATCACCACGTTCGTAGTAATGTGGATTGCAGTGTTTTTCACCCCGCAAATGCCTGTGGGTGCGACGTACCAAGACTTGCTCTCAATATTTATCTTCCCAATGATCTACCTGCTCGCGATCGGTCTGATCACCTTGACCACGGGCCTAGTAAGAGAGTACTACATGGTAAAATTCAAGCCCTAGAAAACGCCAATAGTCACCCTGCTTTCTCACTCAACAAAGCATTTAACACGTGACAACGTGCAACTATAAATTGTGGAACAGATGTCTTCGTTCAAACAGCTACTTGAAAAATTAACAAAAGAGAAGGCGCCTGCACCCACCGCTTCATTCTCTGCGGTTCATTTGCTCTTGGCCTTATAGCGCGTTTGAGAGAAACCGATCGGACGAAATGATGCAATAATAATCGTGGGTTCAGATAGACCTGAAAAAGCTGAATACGGCGCGCTGGCTTCCGCGTGCACTCTTCTGGACAACGACTGTTAACAAAGCCCGGTTACATTGGTTAGAAGGTGTACTTGTCCCCCTGGGCGAGAACGCGTTCTAGAGCGGTGTTGAAGTTTATCATTCCCTCGCTAGTCTTCGCCGAGACAGGCAGCAAGGGGAATTTCAACCCAAGCTTCCAGATGACCTGCATCATGTTTCTGTTCAACAGTCGCTTCGTTCCTTCAAGCTTCTGATCTATCGCATCGGCCAAATCATCTTGACGGGCAGACCAGTTCACAATCTTGTCGACTTCTTCTTTCGGCAACAGGTCGCATTTAGAGAGCACGTGGAGTTGAGGAAGAGTGAAACGGTTGAAAACCGCTGTGGACAGGAAGAGATTTGAAACGTAGTTCGACGGGTTCAGAGAGAAAACAGCATCATACAGGTACACAACGGCTTTCTGTTCTTTAGTAAGCTCATTAGCGATGAAAGGCCCGCTTTCCCTGAAGGCAAACAGTTCCATCTGCCCTGAAGTGTCAACGAGAACTATGTCTGACCGCAACTCCTCAACCTCTTTTGTAATCTCCTCAATCTGATCGGCAACCAAATCAGCGGCCATGATCAGAGCCCCATTTGGACCCAACCGATACTTCTCCATTATTCCACCAATATCGACGTAATCTCGAACGTCTACATCCGGCGAATACGGCAGCACGTCAACCCCAGGATCCAAATTCACGGTTGTAACATCCTGCTTTGATATCCTGAGCCAGTCTCCAAACGCCGCGGTGAGCCTAGACTTTCCAGAACCAGCGGTTCCGACTATAAAAACAACAAACACGTTCAATCAATCTCCAACAAATCGTCGGACACTTTTCAGATGTGAAACACGCCTTTCTTAAGTAATAGCTCTTTCTCCTTCAATGCTGCATCCGACATTTCAGTCAAATCTGAAAGAAGATCTTTTTTCGGCGTGTAAATGTGCAAGCCTCAGTGTATCCTGCCTTTTTCGCCAATTTCACTGCCTCAATTAAGTTGAGGCCCAGATCGTCAGGGTTGTGCGCGTCTGAACCGAAAGTGATTGGAACGGAGCAGTCACGCAGTATCTTGAGAAACTGCAGGCCAGGGTAGATCTCCCGGCATGGTCGTTCCAGCCCTTTCGCGTTTACTTCAGCACACATCTGTGAACCTGCAATCGCTTTGGCTGTTTCCTTGTAGATTTGCGAGATGTCACTTTCAGGCTTGAGGCCAAAAATCTTGATGAGATCTGGATGACCCACGATGTCGAATAAGCCCGTTGCACACATTTCCCTCACCAGTCCGAAGTACTCGTTAAAAGATTTCAACGGATCCCTCTTGGAGTGTTCAAAAATCCGCCTAGGATCATCAACACCCCAATCGCCGACGTAGTGAACCGAGCCTATCACATAATCAAATGGATAATTCTTGAGTAACTCTCGTACCTGATCGATCCTGTCTGGAAAATAGTCTACCTCGCAACCGAGCTTCACCTTGACATCTGAAGTTTCCCTCGCAGAAGCGAAATCTTCGATGTACTGGTCCATCATCTCTTTGAAGAAGTCTGAGGATTCGTTCAGGCGATCCTTGTCAATATGGTCCGAAAAGCCTATTTCAGCAATTTCCTTTTCCTTCGCTTTGCGAACGTACTCGTCCATAGTTCCCTTGCCATCTGATGAAGCTCTCGTGTGAATGTGATAATCCACGATCATTCAGTTTCGCCGGTTTCTATCCTGCTGACTGTTCCGCCGTTCTTGCGCACAAGCTCGGACAATTGAACGATTGCAGTGTTCAAACGATCCGTAGCGACGTTGCCGTCTTCGGCGGTTGTTGAGAAATGAAGTTCTATGTGGGATTTCTTCCCTTCAACTTGTGGGACTGTTTTAGTGTAGACGTGCGATTTCAAGTAGACACGCGGGTTGCTGCGCATCACATCGTCGATCAGCGGTGCCAAACTCGATTCCATGATTCCGTCCAAGTAAATGCTAGCTTCAAAAAAGGCCAGTTTGCCCGCTTGTTTTTTCATCATGGGCGCGATTGAATCTTCGAAAATCGCCTCCATTTCAGGAGGAACTCCTGGTAAAGCAATCAACAAGGTCCTTTTCACTTTAACCAGCATTCCTGGAGCCGTTCCAACAGGGTTACGCAATGTCAGTGCGCCTTCAGGAAAAGTAGCCATCTTGACTCGTGCAGGCGTCATTTCAACTTTTTCGATTCGCCCTTCCCTCAGCAGAGCCTCGTACTTTGCTCGCACAAGTGCCAGCGCTTGGTCGTTGACTTTAAGTTTCACCCTCAATGCTTCGGCAATGCCTTCGAGCGTTTTGTCGTCGAAAGTCGGGCCGAGACCACCAGTAGTTATGATGAAGCGTGGATTTCGTCCCAAGACTTCACGGATCACCGCTGCAATTTCGCTGATGTCATCGCCAACAATCGTGATCCTTTGAACATTCATTCCTAAAGCGGTTGAGCGTCTCGCAAGCCAATGAGCGTTTGTGTTCAATGTTTTACCTATCAGCAGTTCATTTCCTATGCAGACGAGTTCCATCTTTACGCTCGTTGTGAGACTCCTCCATTTGAGCGATTAGTCAGAAGCCGTTCATTCTTTTATGCTGTTTGCTGGCTTTTCCTACAAAGCTGCGGCAAGGACCCTACTTTTTCTTGCTCAAATACCATTTCAGGTATTCTTTCTTCTTTTTCTGCTGCTCCTCTTCCGCAGACTCCGTGCTTGGCCTGAGCTTTTCTCTCAGCTCCATGAGCTCCTGTTGGGTAACAGACAGGCCGCAACTCTTGCACACGTAATGCTTAGTGGCGAGCATGTACTGCATCTCGCCGCCACATTCTGGACAATACGGCATTCTCGTTCACTTATTTCTCGGTCTAGAATGATTTCGGTTTGGGAAATAGGTTTCGCTCACCATCGCCGATTCATGTCATAGAATTTTGAGACCAGCGTCTCTTGCGATTTGGAGCGCATCGTACATCTCGGCGTTCGTTAGTCTTCTGCGTAACTCTGGAACTTCGAACGCCCGCCATTCTGGCCTGTACTGAAACATAATGTTCACCCGCGTGGATGTGCCAAGCTTCTTCACGATCCAGTTGATTATTGGCCTCGTGCAACAGTCAAGATGTTCAGGCAGAACGAGCATCCGCACTATGGTTTCTCCGCACTTTTCAGCCTGTAAGTGATTGTAGGTGCACACTTTCCAGTAACGCGGAGCATCAGAGATCTTCACCGCGCACGTTTTGGGACCGTACTTGAAATCCAACAGGTAAACATCCACAAAATCAGCCAACAGTCGAGCGGTTTCAGGACTGTAGTAAGTGTTTGAATTCCAGACGATTGGTATGTTCACGTTGACCTGCTTGAACACGTTCAGCCATTGAAACAGCCACGGCGTCGGTTCTCCACCGACAAGGTTGACATTTCTGCAGCCATTCAAACGCAATTGTTCAATCTTTTTTGCCAATTCCTCATGTTCATAAGTCACACCCTCTTCCTTCCATTGAGAGATCGTCCAGTTCTGGCAGTGTTTGCACCGGATGGTGCAGCCCATAGTAAAGATGGTTCCAGAGGGAATCAGTTCGGGCTCTTCACCCATGTGTTCGAAGATGCTTGAAACCTTCATGTCCACCCCGCATTTGCAGTAGCCCAATCGCCCTTCAAGTCTGTTTACGGCACATCTACGCGCACACAGGTGACATGACGAAAGAATTCTGTGCGCAATTTCGACCTTCAAGTCAAAGTAGGACTTCTCTGGTGTCGAAACGGTTCCAAGACAAACTTCATCATCGTCAACTGACTTCTCAAACTCGTAGAACCTCCGTGTAAGAACAGCGTGTTTTCGCCATAGACTACTGACTGTGTCCAGTTCATTGAAATCAGCCGGAAGCTTCCTAGCGATCAAGAACTTGGCTGCCTTCTCACCTTTCGCCACGGAAAAGTATCTGCCGAGGCTCTTTCCCATCAAGTAGTCCTGTACCTTCGAGTTAGCGTCTGTTCGCAGAAATCTCCATCTCCAACTTTTCGCCCTAGTCAAGCACAGGTTCAAATTATGGCGTAAGGATAGGAGTGTCCGCCAGGATGCAGCTTGCCTGTTATTGGAATATTGTGCCCACAGACGGGACAACGCATATCCTTCGTCAAGTTCCAACGCGTAATCGTGAAGCTGTAACGCTTTATCACAATTTCGTTACAGTTCGGACAATAAGTGCTCTCACACGGATGACCCGCCACGTTTCCAATGTAAACGTAGTCCAAGCCAGACTCTTTTGCGGCCACGTAGGCTTTTTCAAGAGTCTCAACGGGCGTCGATCCAGTTCCAGTTAGCTGATAATCAGGGTGAAAACGCAGCAGATGGAAAGGTGTCTCCTTACCTATTCCATCTCGGATCCAACTGGCAAGTTCTCTTATTCTTTCCAACGAGTCTCCCGTCTTTGGCACAACCAGGTTAGTGATTTCGATGTGAATGTTGTTTATCCTCATCTCTTTCAAAGCTTCGAAAATTGGCGCGACAGAAGGAACAGCTGAAAAGGTCTTGTAGAATTCAGGATCAGCGCCACCCTTGAAATCAACAGTGGCGGCGTCAAGATAAGGAGCTATTGTCTTGACAGCTTCAGGTGTCATGTACCCGTTCGTTACAAACGTGTTGAAAAAACCAACTTGACGCGCAAGTTTGGACGTGTCATAAGCGTACTCGAAAAATATCGTTGGCTCGGTATACGTGTAGCTTATTCCTTGGCAATCATTGTCTTTGGCAGCTTTCACGACTTCTTCAGGCGGGAAATGTTTGCCAGCAATTTTCTTCTCTTGACTTATCATCCAATTGTCACAGAATTGACAGCGAAAGTTGCACCCCATTGTGGCAACGGACATGACCATTGCTCCCGGGTTGAAGTGTGACAACGGTTTCTTCTCAATAGGGTCAATAGCCGCCGAAACGGCTTTGGCATAGTTCAACGAATAAAGGATACCGCCCTCGTTCTTTCTTACGAGGCAGAACCCTGTTCCTCCATCGTTTATCCGGCACTTTCTCGCACAAAGGAAGCAGTTTACTCTTTTTTCGTCGATTTTCTCGTACAGCATCGCTTCGTGAAGCGACAACCAACTACCCTCTTGAGTTCTCGTTCGGGTCTCGGCTTATAAATTAAGCCCTCTCAGTTTTCTTTGCAGGCTGCTCTTTGAGTTCAAAGACCAGCGGGGAAGATGTCGTTTTGATGTCCAATTCGATGTCGAACAATCCTTCCAGCAGACCTGCCCATATGTCAGACTCGTCGATGAAGGGCGTTTTGATGAGTATGTACTTGTCCTTCAAATAGAAATCACCGAACCCCTGAACTCGGAGCCGCTTGAAAACGTCCGGCCATTTTTCCCGTTCCTGAGTACTAAGCCCCAAGGTTGTCTCAAGAGACACTTTGATGGCTTCGCCCATGTTTCTGCCGATTCCGCGCCACTTATCTTCAGGCGTGTTCTTTATAAGCACGTTGATGAGTTCGACGTTGATGAAGGCGATGCGGCTTATTCCACAATAGTATTCCCCTGGAAAACGCCAGTCATAAATCATCATGCTACGGTACACGTCGAGCATTTTGGAGATCAGAGGTTTAATTCCCGGCTCTTTTCCTTCACGGATTAAGGAGTCGATGAATTCTCTTTCATCTTTGTCAAGTATTATTGTGGTTCTTCTTGCTGAGCCTTGGTCTTTATCAATCATTTCTCGTAGTTTCTTGTCTTTATCGTCCTGCATAGACAATATATCTTGCAGCATATTTTATATAATTTGCTCCTCAGCTTGAGCATATTCAAACATAATCAGGATCGAACCATGACCAGGAGCATCTTGAACCGTTTAGTTGCTTTCAAAGCGTGCGGCGCGTTCGCCGGTATGACAACCATTTCTCCTGCCTTCGCAATCGAGGACTTGCCACCGACCGTGACATGGGCTTCACCGTCGATGATTTGAATCAGTGCATCATAAGGAGCGGTGTGTTCACTCAAACTCTCGGTCTCGTCAAAAGCAAAAAGCGTAACCGTTCCAGCCTTCTTGTCAATGATGGTTCTGCTTACGACCGAACCCTTCTGGTAGTCTATTAAGCACGTCATTTTTGTTGGTAATGAAAACTCTGATTTCGGAATCTTGCCCCCAGATCGCTTCAAATGCTCACCCTCTTCAAATGGTGAAACGAAGATTAACGATTAATGGTATATAGCCTTATCAGCTAGATTGACCGAACGATTTTTAATGCAGGCAAAGTACTGTTTAACGTGCCGATGACGAGCCATATCCTCTGAAAAAATGATGTACTCTAGGGTATCTGAGGCAGAAATACTAACCTACTAAACGAGTATCTTCTTTTTGATGAGATACCACATGAGCACTAGCCCGGCGATCACCATTACGACACTGCCGATAGTAGCAGTACGGTAGCTCCGGTGAAGAATATCAGTCACCACGTACATCGCGTAGGGTCCTCCGAACAGCAGTACGGCCATTATGAGTATCAAGAGCATCTTCAAGTACTTCGAACGGTTTCCTGTGGCTCTTGTCTTTTGTTTGTCTTCCGACATTTGTTCCTGTGCCTCGGTGGTACGTTAAAATTAACGTTTTCTCTTATAACCCTTCCTTAACTTCGTTGCCCAAAGCTTTCATCAGGAACTTGAACACGGCGAAACCGGCTCCTCGGTCTGCCTTGAAACCCGTCGTGGCGCCCAGCAGACAGACTCCTTCCAATCCGCGTTCCTTAGCAAGCCCTAATACTAAGCCAGTGGCGCCAACCACTCTTCCTTTGCTGTAGATGACAGCGCCTTTTTCCATGAAATCCAAAGCTAGTCGCGGTGAGGTGGCTGCAACGTACACCTGGGCCTTTTCCTCTTTGGCAGGTGCTCCGCCGATCGTGAAAATGAAGTTGCAGCCTCTTTTTTGAACGAAATCTAATGTTTCACTGCAAAGCGAATAATGAGCTACGACATCGTCGAAAGACGGTTGCGTGTCCCCCGTCATTATTATGAAGTTGTTCTTTTCCGTGGTTGCGGAATAGAATTCGTACCGTGGCAAGTGGCAAATGCCTTTTCCGTTCACCGACACGTAGTCCGGAAATGAAGGGGCGTACAACTCTGCAAACAGTTTAGCCCCACAAAACTTCATCAACAGATAAACCGCAATCTTGCCCACGTTTCCGAAGCCAGGAAGACCCTGAACAAAGATTGGATTCTTCAGTTCAGGATCAGAGAGTTCTCGAAGGTAAGGCCCGTTCAACCCTTCAACACCAGATGGAATAGGTAATCGTTGCAGGTCTAAAACGTTTCCGTATTCTCTGAACCCACCAGCAAAGTCATTTCCAGACAGGCTGTTGCTTTGACCAAAAAGATTTAAGAGGGCAATGCTCAGCTTTAGAGGCAGCAGCGGGGTGGGGTAGCCAGGATTAACCCGCTGGGCTCATAAGAGCAAGAATGCTCCGAGAAACCCAGAGATCAGTAGTTCAAATCTACTCCCCGCTACCAAATAAAGTGGGTGTTATAATAGAAAATCACCCAAAAAATTATGGCTTTTGCTGCAAGTTGGAGAAACTAACCTCTTCCTTTTTCTTCTTTTCCGAAGTACGTTGTCCACTTGAGTTTTCTTGCGTCTCTTCCGAAGAATGAACTCTTTCGGCACTTGCTTGAGCAGAACCACAGAATTGACCCGTCGTTCTTGATGTACATCATCCCCGTGCCCGCTGGGAACTCGTTGCCACAGAATGAACATTTTCTTGATCTTGGCACGGTCGATGTCGCCCCTCAATCCCTATCCAGGTTATCTGTTGATTTTCTTCGCTTCTCTTTCAGTTTCTCTGAGCATCAACATGTCTTGAACTCTGACCGGCCCCTTAACGTTACGTGTTATGATGCGTCCTTTGTCCTTGCCTTCAAGGATCCTCACTCTGACCTGACTGATCTCACCCGTCACACCCGTGCGTCCTATCACCTGAATTACTTCCGCAGGTGTAAGCTCGACTTGTTGAGCTTCTCTGGCTTCCTTGCTCATTACTTGGATCCTCGTCTGACCTGCTCTACTCTAGCAATTATTTCTTTGACTAAACCGGTGGCTTCTCCTTCTTTGACGATGGACGCCGCGCCTGCTGGAACGTCAATTCCTATTGCAGTGCCTATTTTGTCCTTGTTTGGCACGTATATGTAAGGAATCTTTCTTTCTTCACATAACAGGGGTAAATGTGCAACAACTTCTGGAGGTTCGACGTCTTCTGCAATGATCACGAGCTTTGCTTGAGCCCGTTCAATGGCTTTGGTTGTTTCGTTGGTTCCCTTTCTAACGCTGCCTGTTTTGGCAGCTATTTGCAGGGCTTCATAGGCCGCATCCGCGAGCTCCTTTGAAACCTCAAACTTCACGAAGAATGGTTTAGACATAAGCCTCACCCTTCAAATGCACAGTCTAATCAATACTTCCTCTTTATCAAGGTTTCGACAACAAAAACACGAGTTTTGAACCCCTTAAGAACCACAGTTTATCGAGGCATACAGAAAGTGAGAACAAAGGTTTTTGATAGGAGTTATGCCTTCTTGTCAATCGTAATCTTCACGACCAACAATCCAAGACAGTGAGGACAGGATTTCCGTCCTTGCTTCAGATGGAAAGTCGCGCCACAGTTGGTGCAAACTTGCAGGCTTTGGATGAATTTCTCGTCAAGCGCAGCTTGTTTGAGCGACGCGCTACCTATCTTTTCTCTTGCGATTGCCATTCGGTGCCACATCGCAAACAGTTTGATGATATCTCAACCATGATCTGCACTCAGCGGTAACTCGTTGACGGCTTTTCTGGCCGTGACGCCGGTCAGCTCTGCTCTTGCAGACTTCTATCGATTATCATATAAGATGGGTGAAGGACTTAAAGCCACGTTTCAGAACGTCATCGTTCTAAATCTAGTACGGTGGAAACCTCACGTGGGTAAAGCCACGAGGAATCCTGCGTCTAACGAACAGGTACAGGGTGACAGCTATGACAAAACTGACCACAACAACGGTGAAATCTGAGGCGTAAGATTCTGGCGAGTTAAATTGGTTAGAGCCTTTTTCAAGAGAACCGAATTCGCCCAGAAATCTCGGAACGTATCCACTGGTGTCTTGGCGGATTAAGGCAACGGCAATCAGAGGAGTCAGTGTCACCGCGATTCCAAGAATGATGGCAACCGTCAAATAGAGCAGTGATTTCCTCACCATGTTCGCTTCTCCAGTGTACGGAAGACGTCATCACTTTTAGTTCTACACTTTAGAACAGAATGTAAAACGCTCAGAATGGTCTCGCTCTCCACAGTCTGATAGTTTCTATCCAGAAAATGAGCAATGCAATGGCGCCAAAAGCAACCGTGTAGAAGCTGGGCGGAACCTGCGTGATGAAGCTCACGGTCAGATAAGTAGCCAACATGGTTGTAAACAGCACGGAATAGAAGAGATATCGAGGAACAAGGAAGCTGCCCATGCGCGTGAAAAATCGCAAGATTCCAACTTTGACCTCCTCCTCAAGAACATACTCCCCTGTGCCCTTCTTCTCTACTAGTCCTAGATCTTGCAATTTCTGAAGATGATGGACCGCTATGCTTGGACTGGAAAAACCTAAGGATCGTTGAACTTCACGGACGCCAACCATGTGCGTCGACTGCTGCAACAAATACCAATAGACGAGCAGCGTTTTTCCTTTCAATGCTGATTCTAGGTAAGCAGCATCGAATTCGCGCGGGTTTTTCGACACTTACCATCGCCAGCACAATTTATGGGAGCAAGTTGTTAAAAGATTAATCATCCAACTTGTGAAGTCACTTCACTCATTCACGCTTATCAGTTTCCACTTTCAGAGGACACCGCATAAGCAAATGAACCTGAATTGAGCTGAATCGAAGCGCTTTTCAAAAAGGAGACAGGTTCCATCAGATTTGAGCGTAGAAAAGTTTAAATAGGCTGCTTCGTTGAAGAATTTTGCTTTTGCTGAGGGGAATCCGCAAGTTTGCAGAGATTAGGCTTGATACTTCACGTTAGTCCGAGCAAGAACATGATAGTTAAAGTTGAAAAAATCCCGAGAATTGGCGAAACGGTCGTGGATGAAAATCTGAAACCGGTCGGAACGGTTTTTGATCTTCTTGGCCCCGTGTCTTCACCATACGTCTCTATAAGACCCACGGTACGTGACCCCGAAAGACTCGTGAACAAACCAGTGTATGCGATCCCCTCCAAGAAGAGAAAGGAGAAGAACAAGTATGGACGATAGCGATGAAGTACAAACAGATGCAGATTCCACCTCGCCTACACACGCTCATGAGCCGGCGAAGGTCCAGAGCTGTCCAGAATGTCACAGCACAAGACTGATGCGCGATTATGAGAACGCCGAATTGGTCTGCATGAACTGCGGATTCGTCCTTGCAGCGAAGATAGCTGACAGAGGACCTGAATGGAGAGCGTTTGACGATGAACAGAGAGCTAAGAGAACGAGAGTCGGCGCACCTCTTACCTATACGATTCATGACAAGGGCCTGTCAACGATGATTGACTGGCACGACAGGGACGTCTATGGTAAGAGTCTCTCGCCTGGACAGAAAGCTCAGGTCTACAGACTCAGAAAATGGCAACGTCGTATACGAGTTTCGGACGCGACTGAACGGAACCTTGCCTTCGCGTTGTCTGAAATCACGAAGATTGCTAACAACTTGAACCTTCCAAAGAGCATTCTTGAAACGGCGTCAGTCATCTACCGGAAAGCTGTGAAAGAACGGTTGATAAGAGGAAGGTCGATTCAAGGCGTAACGGCGGCAGCAATCTATCTTGCTTGCAGACAATGTGGGTTGGCCAGAACGTTGGAAGAAATAGCGCAAGCATCAAGCGTAAACAAGAAAGAAGTTGGACGCAGTTACCGATTTTTGATAAAGGAGCTGAACTACTCGATTCCGCCCTTAAAACCAAGCCAGTACATCACGAAATTCTCGAACCAATTGACGATGCAGGGAAAAGTCGAGGAAATAGCCCACAAGATCCTCGGCGCCGCAAAAGAACTCAAACTCACTTCGGGACGAGGGCCCACAGGCATAGCGGCCGCAGCAAGCTACATTGCGTCCGTGCTTACAGGCGAAAGAAAGACGCAGAGAGAAATTGCTGAAATAGCACAGGTGACTGAAGTCACGATTCGCAACCGCTACAAGGAACTTGTCGAACGATTAATGTTCCACATGACCATCTAACGACATTCCCCTCTTTTTCTTGTTTCGATTTTGTTCTCTTCGGTTCTTTGCAAAACAGATTTTAGACGCGTCACATTATGATTGCCTGAGGAGACTAATTGCCAAACTGCCCGAAGTGCGGCCACAACGTTCAGAAACCCGTCAAGACGTGGCCCATCCCGTCGCGCAGACCCTTGAAAGAAGGAGAACAAGCGAGACTTGCCGGAATTTTCGAATGTCCTAACTGCAATGCGAGGTTCAGAGCCGCCGTTGAAACCGAAGTAAACCCCCAGCAGGCAGTAACTATTAAAGACATGGTCGGAAGGATAAAGGGCATCAGGGAAGAGCTTATGCTGACGTTGACGAACCTTCGCGAGAAGATAAAGACACTGGAGATTGAAAAAGCCAGTTTGATGAGTGAAATAGAGAATCTGAGAAAAGTGGCCGAAGCGAGGGCCAATGCTCTTGAAAACGAAGTCGGCACGCTGAGAGAAGAAGTCAGATCTCTCAAGGACCTTCTCGGTTACGTGGAAGAACGGAAGTAATGAAACCCTTCATTTGGCCCGGAGACTTTTTCGGTTAAGCAGGCAAGAATTTCTTATAGAATTCCTGAGCGACTGCCACAGCTTTTTCTGGCTTTTTCAGTATCTTGTATTGTTTGCCTATGATCTTCTCCGCTTCGGTGTAGTATTCCACGACTTTCTCAACGTTTCCTTCGTAGATCGACAACCCTCCAGCGACTGCGTACCACATACCCGCTTTTGCCTTGTCACCATCATCTTCAGCTTTCTTGGCGTTTTCCAATACCTCCTTCAATGAAAACTCGATGTTCTTAGGGTTAAGGAACATCGTCGCTGAAAGCGCTTCGTACGTCTCTTCATCGTCCCCCACTAGCTGTTGAAGTTCCGACAACATTTCCGGTTTTTGAACAATAGGGTTCTCCTTTTTCGTCTTCACTTTTTTTGACTGTTTTGACATATTAGACCACCAGCTGCCTGAATTTTCAGCTTTTGAAGTAGTATTGAAACAGTTAATCTTAAAGGTTTGTCCGTCTAATCGGTAGGTTATGCCCTACAAGTTCACGTTCGACCTTTCGAAGATTCCTCGGTTCGTGTTTACGGAGATAGCTAAGACCAGCTTTCAAAGGGGCATGCACAAACAAATCGGCAAGACGGCCCAAGACATGATAAAGAGATTCAGGATCCAAGAGTCCACGGGCCTGAACCTTTGCGACGCCGTCACCCTTCTTCAAGACCTGATAGAGACGCAAACATTGAACTTGGTCGACCGGGAAAAGTTCATCAAAACCAAGAAGAGAGCCCTGTTTCTGCCTCACTGCGCGAGAAAGTATATGGACGGCAGGTGCGGAGCAACCTTCGATTCAAGCGTTCCATCCTATGTGTGCGCTCACTGTTCCCCGGACTGTCTGGTTGAAAACGCGACGACCTTTGCGCAGGAAAAAGGTTACGATGTCTATATTCTGCCAGGCGGTTCATGCATCCCGAAAATCCTGAAAACCAAACACTATGAAGGCGTGGTCGGAGTTGCCTGTGGGGAAGAAGTGAAGACCGGAGGAGAAGTATTAAAGGCTATGAAGGTTGTCGGTCAGAACGTTCCATTGATAAAGAACGGCTGCGCAAACACAGCTTTCAACATGGAGACGCTGCATACCACTTTGTGAGAAACGAGAAAACCAGGATTACTTGACGATTTCGCGTTTCTTCCAGCGCAGGTTCTTGGCGTGGCATTTCCTGCATTTAACTGCCGTTGCCGCGTTCCTTGCTCCACAGTCTCGGCATATTTTCACGTAAAGCCTGTGCTTCTGCGCTAGCGTTTTCTTGAGGGGATCTAATATGGGCATTGGATCGTACCACGTTTGAGTGACTAACACTCAAACTGTTCTGTCGTAGATATACTTTTTTGTCTGCAGGGGATCCTCATCTTCGAGCGTTAACGATTCTCCCCAGCAGATCAGGTATATCGCTTGGTTTTTCGGCCACGCTCACGCAGGCTCTTCCCAACGCTTCGATCTTGCTTTCAGCTGTTCCTGCCTTACCCATCACGATTGCGCCCGCGTGACCCATGCGTTTTCCCGGTGGTGCCGATCGCCCAGCAACATACGCCACTACAGGTTTCGCGTATTTCTCGGTGACGATGTAGTTCGCCGCCAATTCCTCAAGGTTGCCTCCGATTTCCCCTATCAAAACGACAGCTTCCGTGCGCGGATCTTTCTCGAACATCCGCAGGGCGTCTATAAAGTTTAACCCGGTTATGGGGTCTCCTCCGAGGCCAAGGCACGTCGATTGGCCAAATTGTTTCTTCGACAAAGCAGCTGCTATTTCGTAGGTGAGAGTTCCACTCCTCGACGCCATTCCAATTCGTCCTGGCTTGAAAATGTGTGAAGGCATTATGCCAAGCTTGCAGGTTCCAGGCGTGATTATTCCAGGTGTGTTCGGGCCAATTATTGATGCTCCTTCCCGTTTTGCGTAAGCCATGACTTCAATTGCGTCTTTTATCGGAATGTGCTCGGTTATTACCACCACAGTCTTTATTCCGTTCTCGACTGCTTCAAACGCCGCATCCGCAGCGAAAGGCGCTGGAACAAAGATGATCGAGGCGTTCGCCGACACTTTCTCTTGAGCCTCTGCGACGGTGTTATAGACAGGAACGCCGTTCACATCCGTTCCACCTTTTCCTGGCGAAGTGCCAGCCACGATTTTCGTTCCGTATTCGATCATCAGTTTCGTGTGAAACGCGCCTTGAGAACCCGTTATGCCCTGGACGATCGCGCGCGTGTTCTGGTTCACTATTATTCCCATGCTCAGACCCCTCCGCGTTTCGAGATCTCAACGGCGCGACGGGCCGCTTCTTCCATGCTTTCAAGCACTTGAATTCCCGCATTTGTCAATATTCTCTTTCCTTCCTCTTCATTTGTGCCCACAAGCCTGATCACCATAGGAGTTTTGACACCGATTCTCTCTTTTGCTTCAAGTATCCCCTTGGCAACTTCATCACAGCGGGTGATACCGCCCATTATGTTTATGAAAAGAGTTTGGATCCGTGGATCTGAAAGCACTATCTTCAACGCTAACGCGTTCTTCTCTGAGGTGGCCCCTCCCCCTACGTCCAAGAAGTTTGCCGGTCTGCCGCCGTAATATTGGATTGTGTCGAGAGTTGCCATAACGAGTCCTGCACCGTTTCCGATAACTCCTATGTCTCCGTCAAGTCTGACGTATGCCAAGTCGTTGTTCATTGCTTCAATTTCCTGCGGGCTGAGGTCACTTCCACCCTCAAGAAGCCGTTTCTTGTACTCTTGATGTCTGAAAAGCGCATTGTCATCGATGATTATTCGGGCGTCAGCCGCCATGAACTTGCCATCAGAGGTTTCCACCAGAGGGTTCATTTCGATAAGCTCAGCATCGTTTTCCATACCTGCAAGATACAATCTTTCGATTATTTTGCCGAGATCCAAAATCTGGTTTCCGTTGTAACCCATTCTTCGTGCTATTTCCCGCGTCTCAAACGTCCTGAGACC
>Ga0335070_10003785_pt1 | contig 17656 bp, 15 predicted proteins | sample Lox_Sample_13_FD_206722 | JGI IMG/M metagenome (GOLD analysis project Ga0335070, IMG submission 206722) | Soil microbial communities from Loxahatchee National Wildlife Refuge, Florida, United States - Lox_Sample_1.3 | ecosystem: Environmental > Terrestrial > Soil > Wetlands | place: USA...
CGCGAGCGTCGGACATGGGGACCGCAAAAAAAAACCCTTCAGAGTTTGTACCTGTCGATCAGCGACGCGGATCTTCTCAATGCTATAGACCGAATGACATTTGACAAAGGCGAGACGGAGATTTTCGTGAAGATGTGAGGATATCTCTGGCGACGCCTTACGACTCGTTGACTGGGTCGCGTGCGATGACGAGAGCTCCGCAATAGGATAAAATAATAATTTGGTGCAAGGTGACGACAGTTTTGCCTGTGTCGGGTCTCCTGTGAGGAGCCGGCTCAACCTTTTCATCTTCTGGGGAACCATCCTTCACCTGATTACGGATCCGTAGACGCCAGGAATGGCAAGGCTGCCGTATAATTCGGGCTAAAAAACCTGACGGATGTGGGCAATTGAAATAGAGGTGGAAACGGAATGATTAATAAAGCGCTGAGTTTTGAGCAAGGGCCGATACGGCCACCTAGTGAGGCCGGAAGCTTGCTTATACGGGTCACAAGAAACTGTCCGTGGAACAGGTGTGCATTCTGTAGCACTTATAAACGCAAAAAATTCTCTCGTCGCCCGCTGGACGGGATCAAAGCTGACATCGATGCTGCACGCGCCGTGAGTGACGAGATCAAGCAGATGTCCTGGAAAGCGGGCGATGGCGGGCGACTTACTCGGCGAGTCCTCACGTCTGTCATGCAAGACCCGACGCTGTCGGATTCTTTTCGTTCCGTGGCATTGTGGATGGCTTCCGGTGGGGATACCGTATTTCTTCAGGACGCCAACTCTCTGATCCTCTCAACCGAAACTCTGCTTGCGATACTGAACCATATAAAACAGAGATTTCCGGAAGTTCAAAGAGTCACTTCTTACGCTCGCGCGGGTACGCTTAGGAGCAAGAGCGTCGAAGAGTATGTCCGTCTGAAAGAGGCAGGACTGTCGAGGCTTCATGTGGGCATGGAATCCGGCTCGGATAAAGTTCTGAGGTTGATTGACAAAGGGGCGCGCGCCGATCAGATTATTGAAGGTGGGAAAAAAGTGGTCGAGGCAGGAATATCTCTTTGTCTGTACATAATGCCCGGAATTGGCGGGATTGATTTGTCACACGAGCATGCCACGGAAACCGCCCGTGTCATAAACGCTATCAATCCGGGTTTTGTAAGGTTCCGCTCGCTGTACGTCGAGAGCGGCACGCCCCTGTCGGACATGGTGAAGAACGGGACCTTCAGACCACCAGATGAAGACTCCATGGTTCGCGAAATCCGGACGATCATAGAAAATCTTGAAGGTATAACAACAACTCTGGTAAGCGATCACATCCTGAACCTTCTGGAAGAGGTTGAAGGGACTTTGCCTGGAGACAAACAACTTATGTTAGCCATTATTGACCGGTATTTGAGCCTGCCTGACGATGATCGACTGCTGTTTCAGCTGGGCCGCAGGAGCGGGACCGTGAGATATTTGGATGACCTGGCTCATCCGAGTGTCAAATCACGTTTAGAACAAGCAAAACTTCAAATCGAGAAAGATGTTCCTGGGGGAATACCGGCCTACCTTGGCGCAGTTAGGAGCCAGTACTTGTAAAGTTGATGAGTGTGTGTCGTCAACGGAAGCGAGATGGTCGAAGCGAGAGATTAGAGGAGATTTTCCCCCGCAGAAGGTCTTAGGGTAGTTCGGTTACGCGCATACTTCCTGTGGCGTGTTTCATGTTTGACCGGGTTTATGTTCCGAACTAACTTTTTTCAGGGTCAGAACCAACAGCATTCGCCCTGCAAACGAGATTTCGGGGTGGACACGAACCACCTCTCTCGCGACCACAAGTCGCCATATCTCTAATCCGATACGAAACCCCTCATTCGCTGATCTTCTGCTGTGAGATCATTTCGTACAATTCAATTTGAATCGGCTCCGCTAGCAGGTCAACCGTTTTTGCTCGGAGATCTACCATGTAAGGCATGGTGCCGTGTTTCTCTAAAGCGGCCCGGTCCACCCAATTTTCGTAAAATATGAACACTCCGGGTTTGTTCAGACTGCGATGGAGATCGTAATTGATGCAACCAGCCTCCCGGCGAGTTTGCGGCACGAGTGCCAACAAAGTCTCTTCCAGGACCTTTTCTTTGCCTGGTTTAGCTTTCGCGATTGCCACTAATGTTATCATAACAAGCTCCTGACTCTTTGGTTAAGCCATCATATTGTTCTAAGATGAATCCTGTATCCATTTTAGATACGCGTAGCGTTGCTTCAAGATGTCCAAGGCGCTCTCAGAACTCGAGTGGTCTTCATAAGGATGTCCTCCGTCCTGCTAGGGCGGTCTGAACCCCCTGTCTGAAGATCAGGAGGACCACTATCAGCAAGACCATGATCATTACAATGGGCATTACTGTTGGAAATAACCACATTCCGTGCGTCCAAAAATGTTCCGGTCCCATAGGTTATCGTTTCTTCACCTGCCCATCGCTTGCAACTAGTCCTTTTTTTGAGTCTTGCAACAAGGAATACGTCCCCAGACTCAGACAATCCCAGTTCATCGAGGAGGCGGTTCGGACTTGCTGTGCTGGTTCTCTTCCCTACCACGCGAGCCGCTGCTTCCGATTTCTCAAGTCAATCTAGGAACAGGGCCAGGACACCGGGATCGCGCTCAGATTGCAGTTGCTGAGACTTCGGCGTCTTGCCACTCACGCAGAGGCTGATCTCCGCTCTCGGTGCTGGGACCAGTGGCGCACATGCCCAGCGCTCTTTCGGCTAACGCCGGAGAATCCAGGTTTATACCAACCCGCAGCGCACGCAGTCCCTGAACTCCAGGCAGATCATCCAGCTCCAAGGATTCCAGGTCGTGATTAAGATATTCCTGACCCTGAAGAAAGTTGATGTGTTGGATCATTTCCTGATACTCGTTGGGCCGGGAGTAGACGACTGCGATGTGCCCCGGTTGAGTCATACGCTCATTTTTTCCCCTGACGGTGGCTTTGTCGATGCGAGACCGGATAATCTCGTGCCCTACGTCATAAGCGCCATCTACGTCGAACCGCTTCTCGTCAAACCGGAATCTTATGGACACAGGCCCGTGATTGACCAGCATCAGATGGGTAGCCTCCAAGCTTACTTTGAGTGACTTGCGAATGTCCTCAGCGTGCCACGCAATTCCGCAGGAGACCATGAGCTGCCAGATACGAAGATTTCTAACATATAGGAGATCAAAAACACCGTTTTCGACCATGTCCGAGCCGACGTAAATGATGTAATCCATGCCGTCTGTCTGATGCTTATTAAAGTAGTGAGGGAACACGTTCTGCGCTTCAGCCTCTTCCCCGTCAAGGTAAGTGGAAATCCGTTGATTGAAAGCGGAAATGCTCCGCTCGAAATCCCTGCGCTCCCGGTAAACCATCGCAAGGTTCGGATCCATGGCCGTGGCATAGATTACCTGCCGATTACCTCTCTCGCGATGGTAACTTTTTCGATTTCCTTGGTTCCTTCGTAAATTTCAACGATCTTCGCGTCACGGTAGAAACGCTCGACATCGTACTCATCCATGTATCCGTATCCGCCGTGCAATTGCAGAGCTTCGTCGGTTACACGAACCGCTGTTTCGCCCGCCACGAGCTTGGCTATGGAAACGAGTTTTCTGTCCAGGCGACCGTGGTCAATTAACCAAGCAGCCTTCTGGTACAGGGCGCGGGCGCTTTCGATGCGGGCTGCCATGTCCGCGATCTTGAACTGCAATCCCTGAAACGACGCCAGCGGAGCTCCAAACTGTATCCGTTCCTGAATGTATTTCACTGCCTTGTCGAATGCCCCCTGCGCGACGCCCACGCCTTGGGCTGAAGCAACCAAGCGGTTGATATTAAACAACTGCATTACCTGGATGAATCCCTCCCCTTCTTTGGCACCTACGAGGTTTTCCTCGGGTACAAGAACATCATCGAAAGACAGTTCAGCCGTGTCCGACGCTCGAATTCCCATCTTCCCCTTGAGCTTGTTCGCCGTAAAACCTTTTCGATCCTTCTCGACGATGAGAAAACTGAAGCGCTGTGTCGGCTTCCCGGCATCCGGGTTGGTCACGCAGAAGACCAAGAGATAGTCTGCAATGCTGCCATTAGTTATGAATTGTTTGGTCCCGTTTATCAGATAGCCTTTCTCTGTCCTGGATGCCCTCGTCTTAACGCCGAATATATCGCTGCCCGCGTTCGGTTCGGTAATGGCACAGCCCATGATCGTTTTGCCTTCAGCCATGGGAACCAGGTATTTGGTTTTCTGCTCTTCAGTACCAAAGGTTCCGATAATTTCTGCGCCAAATACCGCGAGAAGCACATTGCCAACTCCTGGATCCACTCGCCAGAACTCTTCCATGACCATTGCGTGTTCCAGGTATCCCAGCCCCAGTCCTCCATACTCGGCCGAGATGAAGATGCCCATAAAGCCCAGTTCCCCGGCTTTTTCCCAGATTTCTCGGGGAAATTTCTCTTCGCGGTCACACTCTCGTGCGACCTTGGGGAATTCATTCTGAGCAAATTTACGAGCCGCTTCCATGATTTGCTTTTGATCGTCACTGAGTGTGAAGTCCATGTGGTGCCTCCTGCGGAAATCGTAGATGGTGGTTGTACTAAACGGACAGTATTTTTACGCTCCCCAACCTACCTGTCAAGGAAAATTCCTATGTCTATGCGAGCATGTGCTCTTTGGGGTTGAGGTTGGTCTTTGTAAAATAGCCCCGCACCCACAAGGACTGCACCAGAACTATTTAAGACTTCCTGAGTAAGCTTATACCCTCATAACTGAACCCCCACCTTTGGGAAAAGAAAAAACTTGACAGGAAGACAACGAGAGCCTAAGGTCAGCATACCGTCCAGTTAGTATATAAGGCTGCTTCGCCATGAAACGGTCCTTCGAAACGGAATCCAAAATTATACAGGCAGCACTGGAGATTTTCGTGCGGAAGGGTTACCAAGGGACCTCTGTAGAGGAAATCACCCGAAAGGTGGGGCTTACGAAGGGGGCTTTGTACGCGCACTTCAGGAGCAAAGGTGAAGTCCTCCTCAGGATTGTCGATGAATACAGGTCGAAGTTCCTCGGCGGAATGGTAGATGCACTGGAACGCGTTGAAGGCGACGCTCTGGACAAGATTCATCGTGTCATAAGCTACAACTCTAAATTTGTTTTGGAGCATCAGGATTTGGTGGTTTTTTTCACGTTTGTCACCTCAGAACTTAGAGCTGATGTTGATTTTGAGCCAGCTCTGAAAGGCGCATACAGGGAATATGTTGGAATTATCACTGACATAGTTCGACACGGGATACGCCAAGGCTTATTCAAAAAAGAATTGGATGCTGACGCAACGGCACTGACCTTCATGGCGCTTCACGACGGGGTTCTGCACCATTGGGTTCTCAACAGATATCGTATAGACGGATCTCTCTACGTTCGGACCTTCAGGGAGATATTCCTTAATGGACTTGTGAGAGAAGGTGTCGCAGAATCGCGACGGCAACTCCGTTAAGATGCCATTCAAAGAAACGAGGTGTTGGATGGGCGAGGATCGGGCGTTCAAGCAGATCGGCGTGGTTGGGTTGGGTTCGATGGGTTGCGGTATCGCCCAGGTAGTGGCCGGTAACGGCTACCAGGTGCGGGCCGTGGACGTCGAGAAGAGGCTAGTGGACGAAGCGATCAGCCGCCTAGACAGAGCATTTCAGAAGCTGGTCCAAAAGAATCTGATGGAGGAGCACGAACGGAGTGAAGTGCTGGCCCGCATAGAAGGTGGCACAGATCTCGGAGTCCTGAAGGACTGCGATCTTGTCATCGAGGCCATCTATGAAGATCGAGAGGGCAAGCGAAAGCTTTTCAGCCAGTTAGTCCAGATATGTACCGAAGAGACAGTGTTTGCCAGTAACACTTCCACTCTCTCCATCACCAGTCTCGTCTCAAATCTTGATCGACCCGAACGTTTCTTGGGTCTCCACTTTTTCAACCCTGCACCTGTGATGAAGCTTGTCGAAGTGGTGAAGACCGCGGCCACTAGCCAAGAAGTCCTTGCGAGTGTTCTGGATTTTGTGAAGTCTCTTGGGAAGGCGCCGGTCGTGGTCCGGGACCAGGCTGGCTTCCTTGTGAACTATCTGCTCACACCGTATTTGTTTGACTCCATTCGGTCGCTTTCTTCTGGTTTAGCCAGTGTGAACGACATTGACACTGGGATGCGCCTCGGATGCGGGCACCCGATGGGGCCTCTTGCGCTCGCTGACCTGATCGGGCTGGACGTGCTCCTCAACGCGGGAAACATATTGTTCGACGAATATCGGGAGGCTAGGTATGCTCCGCCGCCTCTGCTGAAGAGACTTGTAGCGCTTGGCGATTTGGGAGCGAAATCAGGTCGAGGCTTCTACGACTATAAGGGGGAGGAAAAATCCAAACCACGAGATCTGATGGGGCTTTGAGCCCCGCCCAGGGTTGTAGATGACTTAGCGGTCACCGTGCACATCGTGAACTCTCATTATTGAAACAGGAGGAGGTAAGGAAAACCATGAGTCAAGTGGTCCTCACGCGGGCGCACAGAACCGCAATAGGCGACTTTGGAGGTTCTCTGAAATCCGTGTCCCCAGCCGAATTGGCACGTCTTACCGTCGAGCATGTGGTCACGCGAATTGGTGACGCGTCCATCGTGGACAAGGTTTTCTTTGGCAACTGTTTTGCACCGTTAGAGCAAAACGTTGCCCGCAACGCGTCCTACAACGCGGGAATTCCTGAGCACGTTCCCGGAATTACAATCAACGGTACGTGCGGTTCCTCAATGCAAGCGGTAATAAGTGCGACACAGGCTGTCCAGTGCGGAGAAGGAAGGTTGGTTTTGGCAGGAGGGGTGGAGAGCATGTCCAACGCTCCGTACATAGTGGAATCCGCTAGATGGGGACAGCGTCTCCGGCACTACGAGACCTACGATCTCCTTTGGAAGGGCATGCAGGAGTACCCCATAGGTGTGGGCATGGGGTTGACTGCTGAGAATCTTGCGGAGAAGTACGGCATCAGTCGCCAAGACCAGGACGCCTTCGCCGTTCAGAGTCATCAGAGGGCCACGAGGGCGATTCGGGAAGGCAAATTTGGAGCCGAGATTATTCCGGTGACGGTGGCGCAGCCCAAGAAGGAGGCCATTATCTTCGACACTGATGAGCACGTCAGACCGGACGTGACCTTGGAGAAGCTCTCCAAGTTGCCACCAGCTTTTAAGAAGAATGGAACAGTCACAGCAGGCAACGCATGCGGTATGAACGATGCCGCAGCGGCCCTGGTCATTACCACTCTGGAGAGAGCGAGGGAGCTGGATCTTGAGCCGTTGATGGCGATTAAGGGTTACAAGGTAGTAGGGGTGGATCCGAACATAATGGGAATAGGTCCGGTGCCGGCTATTCGTGGTGCCCTACAGAATTCGGGCCTGCGACTCGGCGACGTGGATCGTTTTGAAATTAATGAGGCATTTGCAGCTCAATATCTGGCGTGCGAGCGAGAACTCGGTCTGGACAGAGAGAAGGTCAACGTTAATGGTAATGGTATTGCTCTCGGGCATCCCGTAGGTGCGACAGGCTGCCGCCTCCTGGTCACTCTATTTCACGGCATGGTCGCTGACAATCTCAATACCGGTGTGGCTTCTCTTTGTGCGGGCGGTGGCATGGGTTTCGCCGTTGCTCTGGAGCGCGTGTCTTAAAGTTCTGGGAAGCAGGCCGCTTCGCACTGCTGCGTGTTAACAAGTCTTTTTGATCAGTAACAAAGCGGCCGGCAGGGATGTCTGCCTTATGCGGTACGTGTTAGCAGAAGTCGGGAGCCTTAGTGGGTCCGGCCCCGCGAGCATGCGAGAGACCGGTAGAAGGTTTGTGTCCATACTTTTTCTCAGGTAAGTGGCACACCTTGACAGAGATTTGTGGCTGCACCGACAACGTTCAAAGCAACGGTTTTCCAAGATCTGTATAGGAGTCGAAAGCCGATGCTCAAAGTCAACAACATCCAAGTAGTTTACAACAATGTAATCATGGTCCTGAAGGGCATTTCTCTTGAGGTTCCCGATGGCGAGGCGGTGGCGCTCTTGGGAGCAAACGCCGCGGGCAAAACCACTACCCTCAAAGCAATCAGTGGAATTCTCCGATTCCAAAATGGCGACGTGGAAGAGGGCAACATCGAATTTATGGGGCAGCCCATTGCGGAGATGGATCCCGATAAAATCGTGAAGCTGGGCATCTGCATGGTGCCTGAGGGGAGGCGGGTGTTCGACGACCTGAGCGTGATCGAGAATCTCCGGATCGGTGCGCACACCCGCACTGACCGCGACGGCATCAAACAAGATATCGAGATGGTAATGGACTACTTCCCCCACTTGAGTCGCAGGCACAAGCAGCAGGCTCTCTTCCTAAGCGGCGGTGAGCAACAGATGCTAGCCATAGGCCGGGCCCTCATGTCTCGGCCAAAACTGCTGATGCTCGACGAGCCTTCGCTGGGACTGGCGCCAATGCTGGTCAAGGAAATTTTTGAGATACTGGGCCGTATCAGGGAGGAGCATAAGACATCGATTCTTCTTGTAGAACAGAACGCTCTGGCGGCGCTTAACTTTGCTCGGTACGGGTACATCATGGAGAGCGGGAAAATCGTTCTCGACGGACCCAGTCAGGATCTCCTGGAGAACCAAGATGTGAAAGAATTTTACCTAGGGGTGACAGATGACCAGCAGAGAAAAAGCTACGCGGATGTGAAGCATTACAAGCGCCGCAAGCGTTGGTTGTCCTAACACGCGCAGGTGAGCATGGAGTTCCTCGAGATTAAAGACCTCTCGCTGCTCTTCGGAGGCATAACAGCGCTTGCGAACCTAGATATGACCGTCAAGGAGGGGGAGCTTCACGCAGTGATCGGTCCTAACGGGGCTGGAAAAACCTCGCTTTTTAACTGCATCAGCGGGGTCTACCGTCCTACGTCCGGCAACATTTACTTGAGAGACAAGAGCATTACAGAGTTGGAGCCTTATGAAATCGCTGAACACGGGATCGCTCGAACCTTTCAGAACATCGAGCTTTTCAAGAACATGAGCGTCATCGACAACCTGCTCCTCGGGTGTCATACCCACATGACATCTGGCCCTTTTTCTGGAGCTCTTTTTTTTGGCAAGGCTGTCAGACAAGAGATAGAAAACAGGTTGCACGTAGAAAAAATCATAGATTTCCTCGAAATCGAAAAGGTGCGCAAGAAGCTCGTTGGGACGTTGCCCTATGGAATCCAGAAACGGGTCGAAATAGGGCGGGCGCTGGCCATGAATCCTAAGATTCTGCTTCTCGACGAACCGGTCGCCGGAATGAACGTGGAAGAGACCGAGGATATTAGCCGTTTCGTACTAGACATCAAAGAAGACATGGGGATTACCATTATCCTGGTCGAACATGACATGGGCGTGGTGATGGATATCGCAGACAGGATAACGGTGTTGGATTTCGGGTGGAAGATAAGTGAGGGAACTCCGGCGGAGGTCCAATCAGATCCGAAGGTTATAGCGGCCTACCTTGGGCAATAGATGAGTCTTTTTGAAAGGGATCATCATGGAAGCCGATACCATACCAAAGCTCTTTGCAAGGAACAGGCAACTATACGCCGAAAGGGTTGCTCTCCGGGAAAAGGATCTAGGAATCTGGCAGTCTACCACATGGGCCGAATACTGGGGTCACGTCTGCCGCTTCGCCCTCGGTCTGAAGCAACTCGGGCTCCAGAGAGGTGACAAGCTTGCCATTCTTGGAGATGGCTGCCCACAATGGTTGTACGCTGACCTGGCCACGCAGTGTTCTTCAGCAGTGACCGTAGGGATATACCCCACAGACGTGGCCTCGCAGGTCAAGTATATAATCGAAAACTCGGAGTCGAGTTTTGTGGTAACGAAAGATCAGGAGCAAGTTGACAAAGTTTTGGAGGTCAAGGATCAGCTACCTTTGCTGAAGAAGATTATCGTCATAGACATGAAGGGCCTACGCCGGTACCGGGAGCCTATGATCATTAGCTTCCAGGACGTGGAGGAACTGGGACAGGAACTCCAAAGGCAGCAGCCCCATCTCTTTGAAGAAATGGTAAGCAGCACCCGAGCCGAGGATGTTGCGATAATCGTTTATACATCAGGCACTACTGGCCAGCCAAAAGGGGCAATGATAAGTCACCGGGGCGTGCTGGCCATGATTCGGGGTCTCTCTCAGGTGCTGGATTTTCGGTCTACGGATGCCTTTGTTTCTGCCATGCCGCTCTGTCACATTGCAGAGCGTATGTTTTCATTGATCTTTCCCATGTGGGCAGGGTGCACGGTCAATTTTGCGGAGAGTGTGGCGACCCTGCAGGAGGATGTCACCGAAATTTCACCTACAGCGTTTCTGAATGTTCCCAGAATTTGGGAGAAAATGCATTCAAATATCATGATACGCATTCAAGATTCGATTTTCTTTAAGCGATGGATTTTCAGAGCCATGCTCCCGATAGGCTATCGGGTGTCCGAAATGAAGTTGGAAGATAAACCCATTCCACTGCACTGGAAGATTCTCTACGGAATTGCGTACTTACTCCTGTTTAGGCCTCTCAGGAATCATCTGGGACTTCTGGAAGCAAAGATTTTAGTCAGCGGAGCGGCTCCGATGTCACCGGATTTGATGCGATTCTATCATGCGATCGGACTGCCGGTGCGTGAATGCTACGGCATGACGGAAATGAGCGGGATCTCGGTCATGCCTCGCAATGGCGAGATCAGGATCGGGGGAGTCGGCAAGCCTATTCACGGAGTAGAGCTGAAACTCGCGGATGATGGAGAGATCCTCCAGCGCGGAGAATTGGTTTTCGAGGGATATTATGGCAACCCTGAGGCAACCCGTGAAGCCATAGTTGAAGGATGGCTCCACACGGGTGACGTGGGCGAGCTGGACGAAGATGGTAGCCTTCGGATCACAGATCGGAAAAAGGACATCATAATCACCGCGGGCGGGAAAAATGTAGCGCCTTCGGAGATAGAGAACAGCCTTAAGTTCAGTCCCTATATCAAGGAAGCCATCATCATCGGTGATCGCCGGAAATTCTTGTCTTGTCTGATCCAGATTGAGTTAGAAAATGTTGCCCACTGGGCTCAGAATAATCGTATCGCCTATACGAACTACAAGAGTCTGGCGACTCATCCTGAGGTCAGAAAACTCATCCAAGGGGAAGTGGACAAGACGAACGGCAACTTTGCTCGGGTCGAACAAATCAAGAAATTCGTGATTCTCGACAAAGAACTGGACCAGGATGACGAAGAGTTGACCGCTACCATGAAGGTCAAGCGGGCGAGCATCGAAAAGAAATACAAGCAACTGATCGACTCGATTTACGGAACCAACTGATGGATGGCGCTTCTGTTTCCGGAAGTCACAATGCTCATCGAGCGGTGCAGGCTGCCCGCGCATTGCAATGGGAGTAAAGGAAAAGTGGCTGAATCGGTATTCTATCTCTTGCAACTCGTTATTTCGGGTCTCGCTGTAGGTAGTCTTTACGCCCTCGTAGCCCTGGGATTTGTCCTCATCTACAAGGCAACGGATATCCTCAACTTTGCCCAAGGGGAAGCCATGATGGTGGGAGCCTTTGTCTGTTACGTTTTGATTGGCTCTGGTATTCCCTTCTTGTGGGCGGTTGTTATTGCGGCCGGACTTGCCATGGTATTCGGCCTGATTACGGAACGTCTCGTTTTGAGGCCGATGATAGGTGAGCCACAGTTTGCGGTTGTTATGGTAACTATAGGGCTCTCGATCTTCCTTCGAAGCATTTCCGGGATCATATTCGGGCACGACAACAAAGTCTTCCCATCTCCCTTTTCGCACGTGGCGATCAATTTCAAAGGGCTCGTTCTCTCACACACCCACCTTTGGGCGATGGTGGTCTCCGGCTTAATGGTCTTGCTCTTTTTTGTTTTCTTCAAGTACTCGCGCATCGGCCTCTCGATGCGTGGCGTGGCCAATGATCAGGATACAGCAATGCTGATGGGTATCAGCGTCAAAAGAGTCTTCGCATTGACTTGGGGGCTCTCATTTGCGATCGCCTGTATCGCAGGAGTTTTCTTGGCCAATGTGATGGTCCTAAACATTGGGATTTCCCTGGTGGCTATAAAGGCCTTCCCGGCTGTGATCCTCGGAGGACTGGAAAGTATCCCGGGTGCGATCATCGGCGGACTTGTCATAGGGCTACTGGAAACAATCGTGGGGGGCTATCTGGACCAGATTTTGCCTGGAGTGAAAGACCTGACGGCCTTTGTGGTTCTATTTCTGGTCCTCATGGTCCGACCTTACGGACTATTCGGAGAAGAGGAAATCGAGCGCGTTTAGAGATACCGATTTTAAAACTGCTCATCTTAGTATCCGGAATATATCATGAGAAGCAAGACTTTCAGAGAATCCTATCGCGAGGATGTAAGGATCTTTCAGACCGCCTGGGTAAAAATCTGGCTGGCGGTGTTCGTCATCGCTCTTGTGACTCTCCCTATGTGGGGAGATCCCTACCTGGTTTACATGACCAACATTTCCGGGATAGCGATTGTTGCTGCGCTCGGCTTGAACATCCTCACAGGACTGACCGGGCAGATTTCCCTCGGGCACGCGGCCTTCGTAGCCATAGGGGCGTACACCTCGGCAATCCTGTCCACGAGACTCGGGCTCCCATTCTGGCTAACGATTCCTGCGGCCGGCTTGCTGGCGGCCTTTTTCGGCATTCTCTTGGGGTTTCCCTGCCTGCGCTTGAAGGGCCTCTATTTGGCTATGGCCACTATGTCGTTCGGTGTGGTGGTCGAGTACCTGGTAACTCACTTGGAATCAGTGACCATGGGCGTTCGCGGAATCTCTGTTCCCGCGCCCTCGATGTTCGGGTACACGCTGTCCGATCCAGCAAAGCTCTTTTACTTGATTATCTTCATTGTCGCTCTTCTGACCATAGCAGCAAAGAATCTGACCCGCACTAGGGTGGGGCGCGCATTCGTTGCGATCCGTGATAGAGACGTGGCGGCAGAGGTGATAGGGGTTAACCTGACTAAATACAAAGTTACCGCGTTCGCGATCAGTTCTTTTTACGGCGGGGTAGCAGGAGCCCTCTATTCTTACTCTACAGGGTATCTGCATCCGGAAAATTTTACGCTTCTGCTTTCGGTAGAGTACATAGCGATGATTATCGTAGGAGGATTGGGCTCAATTCTGGGTTCTGTTTTCGGCGCTATTTTCCTTACTGTGGTCCCTGACATAATTAAGGGAATCGCCGACTTTCTAGGAAGGTGGCTCCCATTTCTCCTTGCCCAATACGACGAAGAGTGGAACATAGCGGCTTTTGGACTCCTCATCATGCTGTTCTTGATAGTCGAGCCAACCGGACTTAACGGGATTTGGATCCGTATCAAGACCAGCTTCAAGAACTGGCCCTTCACGTACTGACAAGTGTTAATGGTTAACCTAGCGTTTTTTGTTTTTTGCATATGGCCCGTTGGGCGGAGTTTGTGAGATATTACTTGGATAACTGATGTGAGGCACTGTTCAGCGTTGTAAAACCGAATCCGGCAAGGCAGGGGGGTATCCACTTGTCGAGGCACTCTAAGGGACAGTAATTGGTCTATGGATGGACCACCAATTTCGGGAGGAAGGAGAAACGCCATGAATCGCAGCCAAAGGCGGATCATAATAGCGGGTTTAGCTGGCCTTTTAGGACTCTTGTTCGTGACGAGCGTATGGGCAGACTCGCGAGGCGTTACAAAGGATTCGATCCAGCTCGGCATGATTCTTGTCAAGACCGGCCCAGTCGCAGCCCTTGGGCTTCCCAATGGCTGGGGGGTCCAAGATACGATCAGAGAGGTCAACGAGGCAGGGGGTATCAACGGCCGAAAGGTCAACTTTATCTGGGAGGACGATCAGTTCAGGACCCCCAATGCCATTGCGTCATTTAACAAGCTGATTTTCCGTGACAAGGTTCTTTCCATATTGACTATGGGCGGAACCCCGCAGACGATAGCGCTCTTCGATCTTATTGATAAACACCACGTAGCCAATATTCCGAATGCCATGACGGAAGAATTCTACACCCCGTACAAGCCGTACGTGTTCGTGTTGGGAGCAACATACGAAACCCAGATCGAACTCATGTTCGACTACATCATGCAAGATCTGAAGGCGAAGGATCCCAAGATAGCCGTGGTGTACGCGGAGACGGAGTTCGGGAAAAAGGGTCTGGAGGCGGCCAGGAGGCGTGCCCAGCAATACGGTTTGAAGCTGGTGAGCGAATACGTCCTCAACATAGGTTCGGTCGATGCTAGTTCCCAGGTGCTGGCACTGAAAAAGGAGGGTGCAGAATACGTCGTTACCTGTAACTTGGCTCCACCAACAATAACTCTTCTGAAGGCCGCTGAGCAGTATGACTACTGGCCGATCACTTTCGGGATCAACTGGTCGTGTGACGACCAGGTGGTAAAGGCGTGTAAATCGGCGGCAAAGAACTATATCGGTGTCAATTTCGTCGGCGGTTGGGAAGATGACACACCCGGCATGAAAAGAGTGAGAGAATTGGCCAAGCAAAACCAACGGGACACAGACAAAATGTTGACTTCGCAATACACCTATGGTGTAGCCGTGGCGACCGTCTACCTCGAGGGCATGAAGCGGGCCGGGAAGGACCTGACCCCGGAATCCTTCAAGAACGGCCTGGAAACCCTTAAAGATTTTGACGCCGGTGGAATGGTGCCTCCTGTGACATACATGCCTACAAGTCACGCTCCAACCCCATTCGCCCGCCTTTACCGAGCTGACCCAGAAAAAGGAGTTATGATACCCATCACTGATTGGCGAACCGCGAAGAAATTGAAGTGAGAGACGGTCGGACCTATCGCGAGAGACGGGTTTACAAAATTAGGCAGGCAAGGCTCTGACGGTGGGAGCAGCTGATGACGTATAACACGATTAAATTAACGAGAGAAAATCGAGTCGGCTTGCTGCTCCTCAATAGACCCGAGGTGATGAACTCTATTAATGATCAGATGCGCGCGGAACTGACCGAGGCGTTCGGTGTACTGGCAACAGATCCGGAAACGCTTGTGGTCGTTATAAGCGGTGTAGGGACCGCCTTCTGCGGCGGAGCGGATTTAAGACAGTTTAAAGACACTTACGAGGAGTTTCGTCGAACTGGCCGTTTGACGCTTTTTGGCGGTCCCGAATTGGCTCTGTTATTCTCTCGTTTCCCCAAACCGATGATAGCCGCGGTCAATGGAATGGCTGTGGGCTGGGGAATGACAATGCCGGTGGCATGTGACATCCGGCTAGCTTCGGCGAACGCTATGTTCTCAGCGCCCTTCGTTCGAGTTGGTCTTACCCCCGAGTTCGGCAGCTGCAACCTCCTGCCGAGGCTCATCGGATACGGCCGTGCCGCGGAACTTTTTCTAACTGGAAGGATGATAGGTGCCGAAGAGGCTTTGAGGATCGGGTTGATAGATCGTCTGGTAACACAAGAGGATCTAATAGAGCAAGCTCTCGGATTGGCTAGGCAGATAGCCGCCCAACCTGCAGGGGCACTGATAGGCACAAAGTCGATACTTAGGCAGGGGGCTGCCGCAGTTTCCAGCTTGGATCAGTGGATCGAGTACGAGGCCCTTGTATTTCAGGAGTGCATGAAAAGTGAGGAGCACTACCAAGCAGTGACGAGCCTTCTCGCTAAGATGGAATCTCGAAGACAGGCAAAAGAGGATTGAGAACAGGTCTTTTGGAAAATTGGCAAAGGCCAATTGAAATAGGTTTTGACAGAACATGCCAAAGGCCTGAATTCTCACCAGGCCTGAATTCGGCCCGGTTTGTGAGTGGACATGAGGGCCTGCCTAACGAAAGCTCTGCGTCTCCAAGGATGAAAACGTACTATACCTCTAATTTGACAAGTGGTACATAACTTGGGGGCGGTCAAACCAGAAGAATGCCTTATCTCTGAAATAGGTGTTTCAGTAGTGGATGATCCACCAACCTCTCAAGGAAGGGAGACGACGATGAAACGTAAGCGATGTTGGGCACTATTTCCAGTATTGGTTGGCTGTTTTGGAATCCTGTCCGCGACGAGTGTCTTAGGAGACAGCAGGGGGGTTACCAAAGACACCATCAAGATGGGAATCATTATGGTAAAGACGGGGCCCGTGGCGGCTCTTGGGCTCCCTTATGGGTGGGGTACGGAGGATGTGTTCAATGACGCCAACGACAAGGGAGGCATAAACGGCCGCAAGATTCAGCTCATTTGGGAAGATGACCAGTTCAAGACGCCACTCGCCATAGCAAACTTCAACAAATTGATCTTTCGTGACAAAGTTCTCTCAATTGTGACCTGCGGAGGCACCCCGCAGACAATTGCACTACTGGACCTGATCCAGGAGCACAAAATTGCGAACATTCCCAATGCCCTTACCGAAGAAATGTATGAGCCTTATAGGCCCTATGTTTTTATCGCGGGTGCCACGTATGAAACCCAGATCGCTCTGATGTTCGACTATATTATGAATGATTTGAAGGCCAAGGACCCGAAAATTGCGGTCGTTTATGCTGAGACTGAATTTGGGAAAAAGGGTTTGGAAGAGGCCCGGAAGCGGGCCGAACAGTACGGCTTGAAGTTGGCTGCCGAACTGGTTCTTAATATCGGTTCGGTGGATGCAAGCTCCCAGGTGCTCGTTTTGAAGAAGGACAAGGTGGATTACGTGATAACCTGCAATCTGACCCCTCCGATTATCACCTTTCTCCAGACTGCCGAAAAGTACGATTACTGGCCCACAACTTTCGGCATAAACTGGTCATGCGACGACATGGTGGTAAAGGCCTGTAAGGCAGCTTCCAAGAATTACATAGGGGTCAATTTTGTTGGTGGGTGGGAAGATGAGACTCCCGGGATGAAGCGGGTCAGGGAGCTGGCCAAGAAAAACAATCGAGAACCGAACAAAATGCTCACCTCTCTCTACACTGCGGGTGCAGCAGTTGGGATACTGTTTGTCGAGGGAATGAAACGTGCAGGGGACAATCTCTCCCCCGAGACTCTCAAGACCTCCTTGGAAACCTTGAAGGATTTCGACATGGGTGGAATTATCCCTCCTGTCACCTATACTTCCGCTAGTCATGCCCCGACCAAGCTGGCTCGTCTCTATCGTGCGGACCCAGAAAAGGGGGTTATGGTGCCGATAACTGATTGGAGGACGCCGAAAGAATTGAAGTAGGATATCTTCTAAGTCAGTTAAGGGCGCTCGATTCAGGACTTCAAATGATGATAGAAAAGTTGGAGGTTTCTTGTTTATGTCTTCCTAAAGAGTGGGAGTGTTCGACGTCAGCGAAAATTTTCTCGCCCATGGCATCGGGTGTGGTAGTGAACGGTATGACCAGGCTTCCGGCCACGCTGCATTTCGTTGAACAGCAATGTCGGCCAGAAATTTGAAATGATTTCACGTTCCAAGTTGGAAGGGGGCCCTTTGGGGGCCCTGGATCAACAAATCTAGAAATTACTTTAGCTATTGGTTGTCTATGCTTACCCGTGATATCAGCGGGTTAGGCTGGCAGTCCCAAGGGGTTTCGAACCCCTGTCTCCGCCGTGAGAGGGCGGTGTCCTAGGCCTCTAGACGATGGGACCATACCCTTGCTGATTATCAATTCGGGCCTGAATTGTCAAGCTGAGCCTT
>Ga0335070_10003786_pt1 | contig 17655 bp, 14 predicted proteins | sample Lox_Sample_13_FD_206722 | JGI IMG/M metagenome (GOLD analysis project Ga0335070, IMG submission 206722) | Soil microbial communities from Loxahatchee National Wildlife Refuge, Florida, United States - Lox_Sample_1.3 | ecosystem: Environmental > Terrestrial > Soil > Wetlands | place: USA...
AACCCGGCCGATAGCTGCACCAGATCCTTGTCCTTTAGCCGGCCCCCCAGGATTAAGACGGGAAAGAAAAAGATATTTCCGCGTAGTCCAACGATGGAAACCAGAATCGGTTGGAACGGCATTAGCGCAACAAAGGCCGGCCAGGCCATAAGCACCACCGTCCAAAGCCGAAGGGTCTGGGAGCGCTGCGCCTCGACCGGGTCCATCACTTCCCACTTTTGTGACAGGTATAGGCCAAGCATGCCCGCATCGAAAATAAAGTGGGAAAATACGGTCAGTAGATTCGCCCGCAAAATACCGTAGAAGTAGCCGAAGGTCAAGAGCGCAATCATCCCCTGGCCGAGCGAACGCTTGCCGGCCCAGTAGCTGACTCCGAAGGCCAGGACGCAGATGAGGACGGCGATCATAATGATTACCGAATCTTCTGCTGGCGTCCCGTTTGCAGGATGCGCTTGCGGCTAGGCACAATGCGGCTGAACATCGCCCCAGGAACGTCCTCAGGCTGCCGCATTGCGCACCAGTTGGTTGAGGCAGTTCATTTGCTTGGCTGGGGAGCAAAGCTGGAGCGCGCGGATCCTGCCTGCTGGTCCCAAACTGGCTCGCAGCTCTCGAAAATCGATCAAGCGCTGCAGGGATGCGGCGAGTTGAGCCGGATTGCAGGGCTCCACCAGCAACCCACAGGACGAATCGACAATTTCGACGGCTCCACCTATGGCTGTGGTGACCACCGGCCGGCCGGCCCACAGCGCCTCAATGAAAGTGATCCCAAAACCTTCCGGATTCTGGTTGGGTTGACAGAAAATATCCGCACCCGCCAGCAAGCGAGGCACATCGGATCGCTGTCCCAGAAATCGCACTCTGTCCGCAATCCCAAGCTGCATTGCGGTCTTTTGCAATTGGTGCAGATATCGCTGCTCTTCCGGTTTCTGCGCGCCGCCTGCGATCCAGCAGACCCACGGCTCCGCCGTGCTGAGCATCGAAAGCGCCCGCAGGTGGAAGAGATGCCCTTTCCCCTCCTCCATGCGGCCTACCTGAATGATCACCACCGTTCGTTCGTCGACGCCGTGTTCGGCGCGCACAGTGGCTCGCCACTGGTCGGACTCGGGAGCGTCTACCAGCGCTACCGGAAGATACAACAGCCGCGCGGGCACGTTTCGAAAAAGGTTGGACAAGCCGCACGCGGTAAAACGGCTATTGACAATCGCCACATCCGGGACAGTGAGCCGTGCGAACCTTTCCAGCCATGTCCTGCCGGTGTGAAAACCATGAGCCCAGAAAAGGAGCTTCTTTCCTGCCGTGCGCACGGCCTTTCCGAAAACCACCAGGGACCATGGCAGATGGCAGATCACCAGGTCGCAAGGTTCTCGATGAAGGAGATCTCGGAGACGGCGACGGCCTCGCCACACTGTCCATGGCCGGCTGATTCGAACTTCCCCCAACACGGTAACGGAAACCCCGGTAGCCGCAAGCTCTTGACTCAGGCGACCCTCGTGGCACAGAGCAAAGCTGGGCTCCATGGCCGCGCATAAGTGCCGAAGACCAGCCAGCGTAACCAGCAGCGTTTCCACACCCCCGTATTGATTTCCGCTGTTTACGTGAAGCACACGTATGGGCTTCGCATCGGCGCCGCCGTCCTCCAGAGCCCTAAGAGTCGCGCCCGGTGCCGGAGGGCCTAGAGAGGCTGGCCTTCGTGACTCGTGCATCATTCGTGAACGACACGTGGCAAACTTGGCTCAATTGGCAAAGGGGGCGTCTCGCTCGTACGCGACACTTCGCGATACAAGCTGCGCAATTCCGCCGCCAGTCGCTTGCGGTGATAGACCCGTTCTGCCATCGCTCTTCCGTTCTTGCCGAGCCTTCGCCTCAGATCCTCATCGCTGGCCAGCCGCCCGATCTGCTGAGCCAGGACGGCCGCGTTTCCAGGCGGGTGAGCGAGACCGTTGGTTCCTGCAACGAAAAGTTCCGCCGCCCCGCCTGCATCGCTGGCGATGACGGCCCTCTCGCAAGCCATTGCCTCGATAATCACCATTCCGAACGGTTCCGGCTGCGTGCTGGCATGCACCACGATGTCCAGGGATCGCATCGCCGGCGCCGGGTCGTCCACGAACCCCGTGAAGCCTACCCTGCCGGCCAGTCCCAGGCGTTCGGCTTCTTGCCGAAGCTCCGAGAAGGACCACTGGCTGCTCTGAGTTTGATAGATGGGTCCGCCAATCACGTAACCGCGGACCGGCGCGTCCTGCGGCAACATGGCCAGCGCTTGCAGGAACGTATGATGGCCCTTCCACCGGGCGAAGGTGGCCACCAGTCCAACTTTTACAGTGCCGCTTTCGGCCGGCGGTAGTCCGCTACAGGCATCCAGATCCAGGGTTTCACCCGCCGGAGCGAAACGGTCGAAGTCGATGGCATTGTAAATCTTCGCGACTCTCAGGTAGGGCATGAGAGCCTTCAGATCTTCCGCCACACTCTCGGAATTCGCGATTGCAGCCGCGCAGTCCTCTCCATTCCGGCGCAACAGACGACTCATCAGGGGTCGCCGGCTGAGGTAATCATGGATGTGCCAGATCACCGGGACTCCGCGTGGACCAGCCCAAGAGCCGAGCAAATGCATCTTGAGTCCGTTGGAGTGAATCACGTCCGGCTGTGCGGCTCTGCAAATTCTGGCCAAGAGTCGCCGGTAGCGCATGGTTCCGGCTAGAGCTTTCGGCAAAGAGCGCATGGCTGCAAACGCATTGCGGCCGGCATCGCCGAGTTCTCCAAGAGCCGCCGGGAATGGTTCCACCACTACCTTAACCCCGAGTTCGCGCGCCTTGCCCGCCAGCGGTCCATCTTCACCCAGCACGAGCCAGAGTTCCCATTCGGGCTCCGCCTGACGGATGCTCGCCAGCAGCTCGTGCAGACTGGTCTCCGCACCGCCCATTTGGCCGCAGGGATTCAGATAAAGGATTCGCATGCGCTGTCCGGCTCGCGCGAAAGATATCAGGAGTTTGCCGCGACGGGCCTCACATCACTGAGCGGAGTCCCGCAATCGCTTATGACGCGGCGTGAAAAGGAGATCGGCGGCGGTGCAGGATCTGGTCGCTATTGGCCCCTGGTCTTGCTGGAGGCGGATTCGTACAGTTCACGATTACCGGCCGAAAAACGCTCGACCAGCATGGGAAACATCAACTTTGCAAACTCAACGCAACGGGCAAGTTCGTCGTCCACCTTTTCGCCGGGAACAGGCGTTACTAATCGAACGATACTGACGTCGGAGCGCCTGTAGCGGATCAAATCCGGCAGGAGCCTCAGCTTGACTCGAAATTCATCGGCCCACAAATCCCGGTCATTCTGATACCAATACACGACGAGAATGCGTTCATTTGACTTCTCGAGCACATACTTATTTACGGGGATGCCTTGCTCGCGCCCCGGAAGGGAGATGGACACGATTTCTGATGATCGTTCGAGCCATCCCGTGCCCGGCAGGCAATAGCGGGGTGAGTGTGGGCCGAAGCTGTTCTGGATTGATTTGAAGTACGCTACGAAAAAATTGACCACTGCCCCGTCTGCCGGGTTCACGTAATCCCGAAGAATGTAATCATCCGGGCTCAGAAATTCTCTAACCGCACTATCCAGCGTCCCTTCGCCGGCTGTTTTCCATGTTCCGATTTCGAGCGGCAAGCGGTGCAGAGCAGGGGGCGGAAGATTCCGTTCCGGTATGGAGAGCGCATGCGACGCAGCCACCTGGAGCAGAAGGATCACACACAAAGATCCGAACGCAGTCGTGGGAACGGCCATCCCGACTTTACACTTCACGCGCCCGCCATCTTCTTCGGACACTCTGCAGACCAATGTGCACCAAAATGCAGCAGCCGCCCGCGATCAGCACGCTGATATATCCGAAAATCTCGTGCGCCGTTCCGTGAACGAACTCTCGGTTGTGCTGGCTGGCAATCCCGCTGGCCACAATCCTGCCCACATTTCCCAGCACGGCGATGGGAACCGCCAGGATCAGAATGCCCAGCCGGACGAGTTTGCCTTGCACGAAAAAGTAGTTATAGACCACGCACATGAAAATGATGGCGAGCAGCGAGCGGATGCCGCTACAAGCCTCCTCCACGGATAACTTGGTCCCCGCCAGCTCCATGATGTTCCCCTCGCGAATGACCGAATATCCCAGCGCTTCCAGGCCGAGCTCGCCCACCCGGCTGGCCAGAAGCTGCAGGCTCAGCGTGAGACGCGTGTAGAGAAAGGTAGGAGGTGCAATCATGAGCACGAGAGTCGCAAGCGGATACGCCAGCTCGCGCACCATTCGAGAGCCGTACAAGGCCGCGATGGAACCGGTGAGTGAGATCAGGAAAGCGATTCGGCTGATCCAAATCCAATGCGCGGCCATGCCTAAGGTCGCCTGAGCCGCGCCCCACAGAACCAGGGGTACACCCCAAATCGATGGCTGCAAGGGGATCTGCGCCAGGGTGTTGCGCCTGGTCCATGCCATGTAGACGGCGGCCGGAATGACCAAGACGCCGTGCTCCATGTAGGCGCGGGAATCGAACCAGCTCCCGTAGATCCCTTTCAGGATTGGCCAGAATGCGACCGTGACTAGGCCGGCGATCACAACAAGTTGAATCTGGCCGGTCAGCCACCGCGCCGCCAATGACCGCGGAATGCTACGTCTGATCGCCGTCGGCATAGTCGTAGTAATAATAGTGCCGCTTGAGATAAGAGTCCGATGCGTTCCACCCGGTCAATACCGTCCCGAGCAGAAACAGACCGTCCTCCTTCATTCGCCGATAAGCCTCCAGGGCGCTCTTCCGCGGAGTGACTCCGGAACGCAAAACCAGGATGGCGGCGTCGGTGAGTGGCGCCACGATGCGCGCATCCGCGAGATGCAGGACGGGAGGAGCATCCACGAGCACCATGTCGTACATCTCCCTCAGCTTCTGAAAAATCGCGCGCAACCTGGGGGAGTAGAGCGCTTTGGCTACGTTGTTGTCAGTCGGGCGATTCGGAAGCACCGATAGGCCCGCGATCCCCGTACTCACACCCCAATAATCGCCGCTGCAGTCGGCAAGAGGCCTTTCCTCGTAGATCAGATCAATCAGACTGTGGTCATTCTGAAGATGAAATCTCTTGTGCAAGTGGGGGCGCCGAAAATCCGCGTCCACCAGCAGGATCTTGCGGCCCGTTTCCGCCAGGGCAATGCCGAGATTCTGGACGACCGTCGTCTTCCCCTCGCCGGGCCCCGGGCTGGTGACCAGAATGGTCCTCTGCGTTTTCAACTGCCCTTGGGTTCTCAAAATCGAGGCAAGAGTTTCCCGGAAAGACTCCGCTACGAAGGACGGAGTGTTTTTCCACACCGCCAGAGCGGCCTGGCCATTCTCCGTAGTTCCCGTGATAGAGATGGTGTTTCCGCCGGCCGACCGCGGTCCTGGCAAGAGTTTGACGCCGTCCGCCTCCACGCTCAGTTGCGGAATGGCGCCCAGTTCCGGCATATTCAACAAACTCCGCGTGCTTCCCGGCATGCCAACGCTGCGGTCCATCCGCTCTTTCAAAAACACAAATCCGGCAGTTCCCGCAAACCCGAGGGTAATTCCCATCAGAATGCTCATCATCGGCTGCGGCTTATATGGCTCCGATGGCGGGCTGCTTGGCTCTACCACCCGGATAGGATTGAGGGCTACCGAGCCACCCAACCCGGCCTGGTTGGCCTGCATCAGCAGCGTTTGATAACTCTGGCGCACCGTCTCAACCTCGCGCTTGAGAGCGTTATATTGCGCCGCCTTGTCCGCCTCCGCCGCCACCAACGTCGATTTGTCGTGATAGTAGTCGGCTTGACGCTTCTCGGCCTTCAACAGAGCCTCGTAATCATCGTGGATTTTTTTGACAATGGCGTCTCGCTGTTGCTGATAGGCTTGCTCCAATTCCGTTATCTGAGCATCAATCTTTTGCACTTTCTCATGCTTCGCTGTGAACGTGACGGTAAGTCCGGCCCGCTCCTGCCGCAGGAGCGTAATCTGCGATTGAAAGTTACGCAGCGCTGCGTCATTCTGCACCTCAGCCAGCGATTCTGGCGGGTTTTTCAGCGAGAGTTCGTACCTGGTCTGCGCCGCAACACGCTGCGCCTGTACTTCGGCAAGCTTGCCCTTGGACTGAGACAGTTCCGTATCCGCCAGCGTCGGCGATTCCGCTCCTACAAAGAGATTCCCCGAAGCTTGCACGAACTGCCGGAGCCGCTCCTCCGAGTCACGCAGTTTGGACTTCGTCTCCTCAATCTGGGCGGAGAGCAATTCGCTCGTTTTCTGCGAGCTTTGCATGCGAGATTGCGAGTTGTCGTCGACGAATTCAGCAGCCATCGCGTTCAGGAACTGTGCGGCCACATCCGGGCTCGTCGATTCGCAACTCAGTTCAATGAGCCGGGTGCGGTTGATGGGCCGGGCATCGAAAGTCGCCATCGCAATATACAGGCTGCGCCGGGCGCTCTCTGCGGGATTCTGCGTTGCGGGCCGGATGCGGCGTCGCAATCGGGAGAACAGATCGCGCCCCGCGGGCGCCGGCGGCATGACCTCGGCCTGCACCCGATCAGCCCCGCGCTTTACAAAGGACCCGCCTTTGAGAATGTTGAGCTGCGTTTGAATGTCTACGTCGTTGGTTTCGAAGCTCACAATGGAGTTCTTTAACCAAGCTTCATTTACACTCTGCACTTCCAGCTGTAGGCCGGCTTTGTACATCGGCGAGCTCAGCACCACCGATGCTACACCTCCTAATCCGCCTAAGGCGATCAACACCACCAGCAGCAGCCAGTATTTGCGAACAACCTTTTCGATATCCAGAGCCATGCCACTTTCATGGATAGCTGCGTCCGCGGTCCAATACGGCGCTCGCGCAACTTCCCGCGAAGCGGAGTCGTCCAGATCGTTCACCAGCCGGATTTCCATAGGGCTCACTCTCTCTCGCACAGACGCTCATCAGCCGAATTCATCGTAGGAGGGTGTGCGAACTCGGAGCCATTAGAACTCGTCCCTCCATTGGGTCGTTGCAACAGCGTCGTCAATAGCTGCACTTGAGCGGTCAGTTCTCCGATGAGTTTCTCCAACATCTGGACCTTGGGCGCGATTTCGCGCTCTTCGCGCTCCCGGTGTCCGTCCGTGATCAGACGCTGCACCGCACTGCGGGCAAGGTCCGACACGCTGCGGGCACCTTCTTGCTCACAGACGCCCAGAAATTGATGGAATTCATCTTCCGAGATTCGGAAGTATACTAAACGCTCCCTAGGCTTCAGCACGGCCATTGGGTTTCTCCTGCTTCATCGCTCTTAATAAAGCTTTCGAGGTAAGATGGGCATGCTACCGCCCTTTCGGTCCCATTCCCTTGTTCCTGCCGGGCGCGGGAAGCGGTTCTTCTGCTCCCAGCAGATGCATACCGGAGTAGTTACTGACAATTGTCAACTGCGCTCATGACAATTGTCAATGGAATTCCAAAGCGCGCTGGATTTATGCGTACCAGTACTCTAAATGACAGGGATATTACGGGAAACTAACGACATGCGAGTTATGACTGGTTATCTGATGGCACTGTTCTTTGGGCTAAGGTTGGCCGCGCCCGCTCACCCTTTGCCCTCACAAAAAACGGTCACTCCAGAGCGGTCCAACGTCATCACCTGCCTGAGAGGACTGCCAGGCTGCGACATATCCTCCCTGAATCCGGATGAGCTGAATCAGGTGTCCGAAGCTGCCAAGAAACGCAACCTGGACTACTGCTTGAACGGCTCAACTTTCTGTGATCCCACCCGCCTCGCCCCGGCTGAGTTGCGGTCCATGGAGGCGGCGCAGCGCCGCCGGAACCTCGACAGATGCCTCCTAGGCTCCGCTGCTTGCCTCCCATCCCTGCTCAACAACGAAGACGCCGCCCAGGTACAAGCCGCCTCTCTTCGCCGAAACTATGACCGTTGCTTGAACGGTGCTCCGAACTGTGATCCCACCCGGCTGACTCCCGGCGAAGCCGGGGCCGTCGAGAAAGCTGCGGCGCGGCGGAACCTGGACAAATGCCTCAGCGGCTCTCCTACCTGCGATCCCACCAGATTATCTCCGAATGACGCGGCGTCAGTGCGGATGGCTCTCCTGCGCCGAAACCGGGGATATTGCCTGGAGGGGTTATCCAATTGTGATGTACTCCTGTTGACGTCTTCCGAACTAAGAGTAGTCCGCGAACAATACCAGAGGCAGAATATCGTCAATTGCAAGAGTGCATTGGCCAATTGCAATCCCAGTGATCTAAACCAGGCAGATTTGGACACCGCGCGCTCTGCCTTTCGCCGCCGCAACGTGGAAGCATGCAAACGCGGACTCCCCACCTGCGACCCTTCACTGCTGACTGGTCCGGAGATGGCGGCTGTCACGGCTGCTTCGCGGCAGCGCGGCGGCGGGAAGAAAGACCGATGATCGCTATACGCTGCCGTTGGCAGCTTCACTCACTGCGCCGGCCGCGTAAAAGCGCGGGGCGGCTCCGATCCCTTCCAACTCCGGCTCGTAAACCCTCAGGCTCCGCTTCATGCCTCGTTCCACGCAGCTCACGAAGGCACTCAGGATCAGGGGATCCATCTGTGCGTCAAAGTCGCGCACGAAGTTAATGTATTGGGATTCGGCGAGTGGAATGCGTAACTGCCAGGCGGGTCCCGTGCTCCAGCCGTTGGATTCCTCGAAAACCATCCCGGCAACACTCATGCGCACGCCTTGAAAGCCGAAGTCCCGGCTTCCCTCGAGAATTCGCGTCCAACATTCATTCAGGCTGTCCGCCTTAGCTAGAGCCGCTTCGAAGTGTTGCAATCGGGTTTCGGCATCGATGATTCGCCGGAACTCTCCTTTGAAGAGGATTCGGCCGGCGTTCGCGAACTCGTTGTATCCAAGGTACTGGATTCCAAGCCAGGCGGGTACGCAGAACAACGCGATGATCAGGCCGGTAAACTCGTTCTGCAGGGCGCTCATCATTAAAGACAGCACGGCCGCCATGCAGCACACTCCATACATCGCGAGCACCGCGCCCTTCGGACTGAAGCCTCGGTCCAGCAGCTTGTGGTGAATGTGTCCCCGGTCGCCCTGGAAAATCGGCCGCCGGCATAGGTAGCGGCGGACAATGGAGAGCGCCACGTCAACCAGGGGAATGGAGACCGCCAGTAACGGCGCCATCATGGCGACCAAGGTCACTGATTTCTGACTCCAGATGGTGCCGTAGCACGCCAGAAGAAACCCGATCAGCAGGCTACCGCTATCACCGAGAAAAACCGATGCCGGGTTGAAGTTGTACCGCAGGAACCCGAGAAGACAGCCAGCCAGGGGTATGGTCGCAAGGGCCAGTGGAACGTTGTGCTGTGTAAGTGCGGCCACCAGCACGGTCATGCTGGCAAACAACCCCACCCCCGAAGCCAGGCCGTCCATCCCATCAATAAGGTTGAAAGCATTCGTGCAACCCACTAGCCACGCAATCGTAATTGCAAATCCCAACCACGGGTACGAGGAGATAGCAGGGAACAAGTGTAAATCCACCCGTATTCCAGCGAAGTAGGCGAGTACCGCCGCGACCCCGGTTCCAGCCAACTTCTTCCATGGCGTGAGTCCGACCAGATCGTCGACCAGTCCCGTCAGAAATACCACGAACGCAACCAACGTGAGCTTTACGACTCCAGGCAGCGCGTCGTGCAGAATATGCGCGTCGGAAAAGGGCAAAACCAGGGCAATCGCGAAAGTCGCTGCGTAGGAACATGCAATAGCGACGCCCCCCACGCGCGGCACTGGTCCTGAATGCTTCTTTCGAATCCCATCCGGGTGGTCAAGAAAACCGAGGTGACCCAGGCAGTCACGAACGAGCGGCGTGAGAACAAGCGACAAGAAGAAAGAGGTGCAACCGAGCGCGATAATTAAATACAAATCTCAGCTCCTTGAGTTTCGCACTGTCCCGGGCCTCTTCAGCTCGTACTGAGGCTGGCGCGAATTGGACGATTTCAAGGTTACCCCATTTTGCGCTTGGAGTTAATGAATTTGCGGTGACATGGCTGCTAGAACTGTCTAATCGAGTACTAGTACGACTGGCATTGTCTCAAACCTATCGCTCTTCAAGGCAGAAGATGTTTGATTCCATACGCCGGGTAAGCTACCAACACAGAACCCAGAAGCTTGCGCCACTCGGAAAAGAAGATTGCTCGAGACTCCGGGTCGTCCCACCAATGGTCCGGAACATAGTGGGAGTCCGGTGCAGGCACTGAAGTAAATTGTATACCACTGGAAAAAAGTCGCAGAACCACATCCGCCCTGCGCGAGTGATAAGCACTGGTGACAAGCAGGACGCGGGTGACCCTGCGACGCCGGAGCTCTTGCGCGATGGCTATGGCCTCACCAATTGTAGAGTTCGCCGTGTGGCCAAATGCGCAGAACATACTGCGGGGATAGCCGCGACGCTCCAGGAAGTCGATGGCAGATTCGCCCTCGGGACGGCCCTGGTACGGCGGCCCGCTAATCATCACCAGTGGGGCGTAACCATATTTACCCAGTTCGGCTCCCTTGAGAACTCTGGGTCCGAAGAATTCACCCCCGAGAACCAGGATCAGATCGGCCGGCCGGGGAGCCTCGCTGCAGATCAGAGAATATCCAATTCGCGGAGCAACCAGACTTTTCCACAGAACGGTCCCTACGACCACGAGCGATAGGGTGCCCGTGACGGCAAGGAGCTTTAAGTGTTTGGAATGACCTTCCATAGGCGAGTAGCTCCGGCTAACACGTTTACTTTCATCATACATGCGACTACATCCTTCATGTAGTACTGATGGTACCCTGAGCCAAATACAGGGGATAACCCTAGTACAACAGCAGTCGACAGCGTCCGGACCGGATTGTATGATTGGATATCGTGATTTAGATCGCACACCCAAAACGTTGCGAATGAAAGCCGCCCTTCCCGTCAAAAAGGTTGAGGCCAAGGGTGACCGTCTGAACCGATGCCGAGGGGCCAAGTGTTTGGACCGAACAATTGATGACGGATTTTTCTTCACCGCCAAGCATGAAAGTCGCCTCCACCCTGCCTCCCCCGATTGAGGCTACTCGCGCGACCGGGAGCGATCTAAAACTCGTGGATTCGCCGACCAGCATCTCCGAAGAGCCGTCAGTCGGCGAGCTGGTGATTCCTGCACAGAACCGGCATATCCTCACGATCTCGCTGGAAGACTATTTCCAGGTGCTGACCTTCCGAAAGCTGATTCCCCGCGAGCAGTGGACCCGTTTCGACACGCGGTTGGAAAGGAATACGCAGCGGGTCTTGGATCTGCTTGACCGCTTTGGCATCCGCGCCACGTTCTTCGTGCTGGGCTGGATCGCCGATCGCCGTCCAGACATCGTTCGGGAGGTAGCGAAGCGGGGGCACGAAGTCGCCAGCAAAGGATATTATCCCACGAGCTTCCGCGGCTCCTCGCCTGAGGAACTGCGTGACAACCTCACCCGGGCTCGCGACGCGCTCGAGGCGGCGACCGGCCGAAGAGTCGTGGGTTGCCGCATTCCGCAAACCCAATTTGGTCGCGAAGATCTCTGGGCGCTTGATTTGATCGCGGAGGAGAATTACCGCTACGACTCGAGCATGGTTCCGAGTTTCTGGTCGTTCCGTTCCGAGCCCTGGCGTCGTTTTGTTCACCAGCACAGATACGGTGACAAAATTCTGTGGGAGTTTCCGATCAGCACATACCGGTTCCTAGGCTGCAATCTGCCTATGTCGGGTGGCAACTACATCCGGCAGTTCCCGACCAAAATGGTGCGCAAGCTGGCCAACCGGTGGGCACAGAACACCACCTCACCTCTCGTGATGTACTTCCACGTGTGGGAACTCGATCCGGAGCAGGTGCGGATTGACGGTGCGCCGGCGCTATCCCGGATCCGCCACTATCGCAACCTGGACCGAATGGCTCGGGTGTGGGAGGAATACTTTCGGACTTACCATTTCGTCAGCATCGCGGAGCACATGGGCCTGGATCTGACCGGGGACCAGGTTCCGGCACGCGTCTCCAGAGAAGCTGAGGCGGCCGTGCCTTACGTCGTGCAAACTTCACCGGAAGCCAGGACGGCCGTAACCGTGGTGGTACCCTGCTACAACGAGGAACGGATCCTTCCCTATCTGGCAAACACGCTGCGCAGCGTCAGAGAGAGCCTGGATGAGTATCAACTGAGTTTTCTTTTCGTCGATGACGGCAGCACCGACCGGACGCAGGAACTGTTAGACAGCCTTTTCGCGTCATGGGCGAATTGCAAAGTTGTCAGACACCCCAGAAATCTGGGAGTGGCGGCGGCCATCATGACCGGGATTCGCCACGCGGAAACTGAGATTGTATGCTCCATCGACTGTGACTGCACCTACGACCCGCACGCACTCAAGGAAATGATTCCAAAGCTGGCGGCGGGGGTCGACGTAGTCACGGCTTCTCCCTACCACCCTCTGGGGCACGTGAGAAATGTGCCGGGCTGGCGGTTGGGGTTGTCCAAGGTTTCGTCGTTCCTCTACCGGCGCGTGTTGCGGCAGAAACTCTACACGTACACAAGCTGTTTCCGTGTGTATCGCAGAGCAGCCTTGCGCGATCTGGATCTTCGCAACGGGCACTTCATCGGCGTGGCAGAGATGCTGGGAATGCTGGACCTGCAGCACGCCCAGATTGTGGAGCATCCGGCAACGCTCGAGGTGCGGTTGATTGGCCGGTCGAAGATGAAAGTAGTGAAGGCCGCCGCCGGGCATCTCGCCCTGATGGCGCGGCTGTTACTGTTGCGGGTGTTTCGAAGCCGGCGCGTGAACAGCGACGCGCTGGTGCGGATCGGCTCGGCCGTTTTTCTGACGTTCATATCGAGGTACAAGGACCTATCATGAATCCCGTTGAGTTGTCGGCACCGACCATCCCTTTGCCTTCGGACCAGGACTCCTCAGGACGCACGCTGGGGGACGAAGAAATCGAACTGCTCACGCAGGCCATTCGCAGCGGCACGCTCACCAGCACCAAAGGGCAGTTTGTGAAGACGCTCGAAGAGCGGTTTGCGGCCCAACTGGGAGTGGCGAGCGTGCACGCCTGTTCATCGGGCACGTCGGCGCTTCACACCGCCATCGCGGCGATCGACCCGGAGCCAGGAGACGAGATCGTGACCACGGGGATTACCGACATGGGCGCGCTCACTCCAATTCTGTATCAGGGCGCTGTTCCGGTGTTCGCGGATGTGGATGCGAAGACCTACAACCTCACGGCGAAAGCCATCGAAGGTTGCCTAAGCGCCCGCACGAAAGCGATCGTCGTGACTCATCTTTTCGGTAACCCGTGCGAGATGGATGAGATCATGAGCCTGGCACGCAGCCGCAACATCCCCGTGGTCGAAGATTGTGCGCAGTCCTTCCTGACTCAGCATGACGGCCGCTACGTGGGCACCATCGGCGACATCGGGTGTTTCAGTTTGCAGCAAGGGAAGCATGTCACCTGCGGCGAGGGCGGTTTGGTGGCGACGAACAACCGCGCACTGGCGCGGCGCATGTTCCTGTTCATCAACAAGGCGTGGGGTTATGGGGATCCCAATCCGGATCACTATTTCCTTGCCCTGAACTACCGGATGAGCGAGTTACAGGGAGCGGTTATGGTGGCGCAGTTGCCCAAGCTGGAAGGTGTGGTGCGCGCGCGAATTGAAGCCGCGAACAAGCTGACCGCACAGCTCCGTGACTTGCGCGGGATTGAGACGCCTACGGTCTACCCCAAGGCGACACACACTTACTGGAAGTATTGCCTGCGCGTGGATCCGAATGTGGTGCCTGGCGGGTCGCCGGCTCTGGGGAAACTGCTCAAAGAAAGGGGAATCGCTTCCGCGCCGCGCTACATTCAGAAGCCGGCGTTTCGTTGCGAGATTTTCCAGAAGCGCCGCACATTCGGAAACAGCGAGTATCCGTTCACGCTGGCGCGGCCGGAGGCCTTGAATTACGATGCGCGCCTGTTCCCGGGTACTTTCGAAGCCCTGGACCGGGTGCTGGTGCTGCCCTGGAACGAGCGCTACACCGATGAGCATGTGAATTACCTGAGCAGTTCCATTCGCGAATCCTTGGGGCAATTGAGGGGGAAGGCATGAGTGAGCGGAAAATGAAGGTTGCTATCGTAGGCGCGGGGCGCATCGCCCAGACGTATGCGCAGGTATTCGCGACATCGGACATTGCCAGAATCGTGGGAGTGACAGACACGCGGTGCGACGCGGCGCGCGCCATGGCGGAAACCCTGAACTGCGAAAGCTTCGAATCTTACCAGGCCATGGCCGGAGCGGTGCAGCCCGAGGCGGTGGTGGTTTGTACACCGCCGGTGACGCATCCTGAATTGTGCCTGTTCTTTTTGGAACGCGGCGTTCACGTGCTGTGCGAAAAGCCGCTGGCCATCGATTCCGCGAGCGCTCGCGAAATGCTGGCGGCCGCGGATCGAAACCGCGTTAAGCTGACCATGGCCTCCAAATTCCGCTACGTCGAGGATGTTATACGCGCCCGGAGCATCCTGCTTTCCGGAATCCTCGGGGACCTGGTGCTGTACGAAAGTTCGTTCACGTCCCACGTCGACATGTCCGGCCGCTGGAACTCGGATCCGACGATGAGCGGCGGTGGAGTCCTGATCGACAACGGCACCCACTCGCTGGACATGTTCCGTTACCTGGTAGGCCCGCTCACCGAAATCCAGGTGATTGAAGGAAAGCGGAGCCAGGGACTGCCGGTGGAGGAGACGGTGCACATTTTCGTCCGCAGCGTGCAAGGGGTCATGGGCAGCATCGATCTTTCCTGGACCATTCAGAAGGAGCTGGATAACTACATCAACATCTACGGCTCGCACGGCACGATATCGGTGGGTTGGAAGGAATCGAAGTACCGGCAGGCCGGCAGCCGCGATTGGGTGGTCTTCGGACACGGCTATAACAAGCTAGAGGCATTCGAGAGCCAGGTGAAGAACTTCCTGCGCGGAATCCGCGGAGAGGAACCGTTACTCATCAATTCCGCGGACGTATTGGCGTCGGTGGAGGCCATTGAGGCCGGCTACCGCGCCCTCGAGCAGAGCCAGTGGACCCGCCTGGGTTCAGTCAAAATCGACTCGCCCGCCAACGACCTGACCGCCGTGCTGGCATGACGGCGTACATTCACCCGACTGCTATTCTTGAAGACGGTGTGGAGCTGGGAAGCGGGACCTCCGTCTGGGACAATGTCCATATCCGACGCGGCGCGCGCGTGGGCGAGCAATGCATCATCGGCGAGAAGACCTACGTTGCGTACGAGGTGCACATAGGGAATCGCGTGAAGATCAACGCCATGGTGTACATCTGCGCCGCGGTGACCATTGAAGACGGAGTGATGATCAGCGCCGGCACCATCTTCACCAACGACCGGTTTCCGCGCGCGGCGACCGCGGATCTGAAGCAACTGCGGCCGTCGGATCCCGATGAGCACACGCTTCCCACCCTCGTGCGGGAGGGGGCGACCATCGGCGCGGGCTGCACGATCGGCAACGACCTGGTGATCGGCCGCTTCGCCATGGTGGGGATGGGCTCGCTGGTGACCAAATCGGTGCCGGATTTCCATCTGGCCATCGGGCACCCGGCTGCCTCGGTTGGCTGCGTGTGCCGGTGCGGACAACCGCTGGTGCGCTTCTCCACAGAAGAGAGCCGGAATGCGGGCCGGGTCGCCTGCCCGGTTTGCCTGCTACCTTACGAGGTGCGAGACGGGGTTGTAAGCGAACTGGCTCCTCCCCGTTAGAGGCAACTTCTTCATGGGCCCGGTACAGCGCGAGAGTTGGGGCATCATAGGCGGAGGCGTCCTGGGCATGACCCTCGCACTGCGCCTGGCACAGCAAGGCAAGAAAGTCAAGCTGCTTGAGGGCGCGCCGAACGTGGGTGGCCTGGCCAGCGCTTGGACCCTAGGCGACGTGGTATGGGACCGCCATTATCACGTGACGCTGCTCTCCGACACGGTGCTCCGCGCACTGCTCGAAGAACTGGACCTGGAGCGGGAAATCCAGTGGGTCGAGACGCGCACCGGCTTCTACACGGATGGCAAGCTGTACTCGATGTCCAACGCGATCGAGTTTCTGCGCTTCCCTCCCCTGGGATTGCTGAGCAAGGCGCGGCTGGCGGCGACCATTCTTTACGCTTCGCGGATTCGCGACTGGAAGTCCCTGGAGCGTATCCCGGTGGCCGGGTGGCTGGAACGGTGGTCCGGGAAGAAAACGGTAGCGAAGATCTGGCTTCCGCTGCTGCGGGCGAAGCTGGGAGACAACTACAAGATCACTTCAGCGGCATTCATCTGGACGACCATCGCCCGCATGTACGCGGCGCGCCGCACGGGGCTCAAGAAAGAGATGTTCGGCTACGTGCGCGGCGGCTATGCACGGATTCTGGAGCGCTTTCAACAGAGGCTGGTTCGAGAAAACGTAGAAGTCCGGGCCGGGTGCCCCGTAGAGCGAATCGAGGCGGCTGATGAAGGCGGTATCCGGGTGGTGTTGGCGCAGAGGGGTGAAGCGAGATTCGACCAGGTGGTGATGACCATGGCCGCCCCCATCGCTGCGCAGCTTTGCCCGGGACTGAGCGCGGAGGAGAAAGCGCGGCTGACGGGCGTCCAGTACCAGGGAGTGCTGTGCGCTTCGGTGCTGCTCAAAAAGCCGCTGGCCGGCTATTACGTAACCAACATCACCGACTCCTGGGTGCCGTTCACCGCGGTGATCGAGATGTCTGCGCTGGTGGACCGGCAGCACTTTGGCGGAAACTCGCTGGTCTATCTTCCCAAGTATCTGACGCCGGACGATCCGACCTTTTCGATTTCGGATGAAGAGATCCAGCGCAGATTTCTGGACGCTTTGTTTCGGATGTATCCGCATCTCAGCGCTGAAGACGTGCTGGCGTTCCGCGTTTCGCGGGTGCGGTATGTGGTGGCTCTGCCGACGCTGGGCTATTCCGAACGGCTGCCTCCCATGACCACATCGGTTCCCGGATTGCACATCGTGAACTCGGCGCACATTGTCAACGGCACACTCAATGTGAACGAAACGGTGCAACTAGCGGAGCGAGCGTTGCCTGAACTGCTGCAGGTAAAAAGCGCTCGTCTCATGCAGGCGCCTTTCTCCGTTTCTTAACACAGTCTCCATTACCGGTATCTGTCGAGGTTCTGGGCCCGCTCCGCAACGGGATAATCGTTATCAGCCATCATCAGTTCACGATTACTGACAGTGTGCCTGGCGTCTGCTAATGAGTATGGCCCTCGGCGCTTCAGTCTTTTTGTTCGCTGGAGGGAGTTCCGAAGGGGATTGCACACTTCAAGCCATACGCACCGTGATGCTCGTCAAGACCGCGCTCGCCGGTGTGCTGAGAGCCATGATTGCTCATTAACCCTTCACTGCACGTACCCCAGCGATTTGAGCCGGTCCACGCCGCTCTTATCCAGCACGGCGGGCCGGGCGTGCTCCTTAGGCAACGCCGCTATCCAGCGTCTCAGATCACTCTCCATGCGGGTAGCAGCGGGCAGGTTCTGTGAGTATAGGTTGTGCTCTTCGTGCGTATCCGCCGATAGGTCGTAGAATTCGCGCTTGCCATTGGTCGCAAGGATCAGCTTGAACGGACCCGAGTAGGCTGCTCGTTCGACGCGCCGGAATCTCGAGTTAAA
>Ga0335070_10003789_pt1 | contig 17647 bp, 16 predicted proteins | sample Lox_Sample_13_FD_206722 | JGI IMG/M metagenome (GOLD analysis project Ga0335070, IMG submission 206722) | Soil microbial communities from Loxahatchee National Wildlife Refuge, Florida, United States - Lox_Sample_1.3 | ecosystem: Environmental > Terrestrial > Soil > Wetlands | place: USA...
CGCCGCGCGCTCCGCGAAGCCGAACCCACCCCGCTAGAAGTGCGCAGCACTTCTAGCGGCCAAAGAGCGTGGCGGCTCTGCCGCCGCGCGCTTTGCGAAGCACAACCCTATTCTCGCGGAAAGTGCGCAGCACTTTCCGAGACAGGCCGGAGGCCGGTCTCGACCATGCGCCGTCCGCCGGACTCGTAGACGACGTCGACGGTCTCGTGCTTGCGGTACGAGCCGACGACGCCGAGCCACATGAAGGTCCAGCGCCAGAAGCCGAGCCGGCCCTCCTGGGCGATCGGCCGCCGGAAGAGGAGCGACCGGCCCTCGACCTCGTAATCGACGCCACGAGCCTGCTGGACGCCGTTCACGAACACCTCGAACTCGCCCGGAACATGAGGTGGCAGCTCGACCCGCGTCTGCACGTCCACGGTCATAGAATGCCTGCTCGGGTGCGCCGGAAGCTCTTGCTGCTGATGTTCGTGGCGATCGCCGTACTGGCGACGGCCGCTGTCGCGACCGCTGCGAACGGCGGTCTTGCACCCTCGACGCCGCGCTCGCCGAACGCTATCCGGACGAGCGACGCGTACTACGTGATCCTCGGCTTCACGGGCGCGATCTTCATCCTCGTCGAGTCGCTGCTCGTGGCGTTCATCTGGAAGTACCGCAGTCGCGGCAGGGCGCGCACGACCGAGGGCTCGCAGGTGCACGGCCATACGCGGCTCGAGCTGATCTGGACCGTGATCCCGGTGGTCATCCTCTGCGTGATCGGGCTCGTCGTCTTCTACGAGCTGCCTGGGATCTCGAATGCTCCGGCCGCCGCGGAACCGCTGCACGTCACGGTCGAAGGGCACCAGTTCTACTGGCAGTTCGACTACCCCAACGGGGCACGCTCGATCAACGACCTCCACGCACCGGTAGGCCAGGTCGTCGACCTGAACGTCGTCTCGTCGGACGTGGTGCACAGCTGGTGGATCCCGTCACTCGGCGGCAAGATCCAGGCCATCCCGGGCCGGACGAATCACTTCTGGTTCAAGGCCGAAAAGCAGGGCACGTACACGGGCCAGTGCGCGGAGCTGTGCGGCCTCTACCACGCGAAGATGGAGGCGCGCGTACTCGTCGGGACGAGCGCGCAGTACACGCGCTTCGTCACCTCCACCGCGAAGACCGATCTCGGACGCGCGGAGTTCCAGGGCGTCTGCGCGACCTGCCACGGCATGCAGGGGCAGGGCGGCTACGGCCCCAACCTCTCGAGCAACCCGCTGCTGATCCAGCCGGCCGGCCTCACCGCGATCGTCCGGAACGGGCGGAACCGCATGCCGGCCGTCGGCGACACGTGGACGAAGGAGCAGATGCAGGCGCTCGTGCAGTACGTGAAGGCGCACATCTACAAGGGGACGGCGACCAGTGGTAGCTAGGTCGGACGCGGTCTACCCGGTGACGTGGAAGAGCGGGCGAATCGCCCGCTGGCTCGTCACCGTCGATCACAAGCGGATCGGGATCATGTACATCGCCACCTCGCTGTTCTTCTTCGTGCTCGGCGGCCTCCTCGCCGTCCTGATGCGGGCTCAGCTCGCAACGCCGAACGAGTCGATCCTGACGAAGAACTCGTACGACGAGGTGATGACGATGCACGGCACGACGATGATCTTCCTCGTCGTCGTCCCGATCATGGCCGGCTTCGGCAACTTCCTCGTGCCGCTGATGATCGGCGCGCGCGACATGGCCTTCCCGCGCCTCAACGCGCTCTCGTACTGGCTGTTCCTGCTCGGCGGGATCGTGCTCTGGGGCAGCTGGTTCGCGACCGGCGGCACGGCAAAGGCCGGCTGGTGGTCGTACCCGACGCTCTCCGAGGCGCAGTTCAGCCCGGGTCATGGGCAGGACTACTGGATCCTCAGCATTCACATCCTGACGCTCTCATCGCTCGCGGGCGCGATCAACTTCATCGTCACGATCGTGAACATGCGCGCCCGAGGCATGAGCTGGATGCGCATACCCCTCTTCGTGTGGTCGATCCTGACGTACGCGATCCTGCTGATCGTCGCACTGCCGACGGTGTCCGCCGCGGTGACGCTGCTCCTGCTCGACCGCCAGGTGGGGACGCACTTCTTCATTCCCTCCCATGGCGGCAGCGTCCTCCTCTACCAGCACATGTTCTGGTTCTTCGGACACCCGGAGGTCTACATCATGGTGCTGCCCGCGTTCGGGATGATCTCCGAGATCCTGCCCGTGTTCTCGCGCAAGCCGATCTTCGGCTACAAGGCGGTCGCGTTCTCGACGCTCGCCATCGCGTTCTTCTCGATGCTCGTGTGGGCGCACCACATGTTCACCACGGGACTCGGCGTGGGGCTCGACAGCTTCTTCATGATCTCGTCGATGGTGATCGCGGTGCCGACCGGCGTCAAGATCTTCAACTGGCTCGCGACGACCTGGCGCGGCAACCTCATCTTCGACACGCCGATGCTGTTCGCCCTCGGCTTCCTCGGGCTGTTCACGATGGGCGGCCTCTCGGGGATCTTCCTCGCCGCCTTCCCGGTCGACTGGCAGCTGAACGACAGCTACTACATCGTCGCCCATTTCCACTACGTCGCGTTCGGCGGGATCGCGTTCGCGCTCTTCGGCGGTCTCCACTACTGGTGGCCGAAGATGTTCGGCCGGATGCTCGACGAGCGCCTGGGCAAGTGGACCTTCTGGACGCTCTTCGTCGGCTTCAACCTCACGTTCCTGCCGCAGCACATGCTCGGGCTGCTCGGCATGCCGCGGCGCGTCTACACGTACGGCCACGGCGGCCTCTGGGAGGCGTACAACCTCGCGTCCACGATCGGCTCGGGCGTGATGGTGCTCGGCGTCGGACTGTTCGTCGCCAACGTCTGGGTTGCGCACGTCCTACGCAAGGGCGTGCGCGCCGGCAACGACCCGTGGCTCGCCGACACGCTCGAGTGGTACACGACGTCGCCGCCGCCGGAGCACAACTTCGACACCGTCCCGTACGTGACGAGCGCGCGGCCGCTGCGCGACCTGCGACAGCGCCTGGCGGAGCAGACGTGAGCACGCGGATCGCTCCCGGCCCTTGGCTACGATTGACGGCGCTCGCCGCGGCATCCGGGACGCTGCTCGCCGTCGTCTCGGGCGCGGCGCACCTCGGCACGGCGCACCGGCTGCTCGCGGCACTCGTCGCGCCGCCGCTCGCGGCGCTGCTCGTCGCAGCCTGGCTGTCGCACCGCGACCTCGTCCCGGGCGTGCTCGCGGCGGCGGCGCTCTTCACGGCCGCGGCCGCGCTGCCGGAGCGCCACCTGCACGCGGCATTTGCGGCCTGGGCGCTCGCGGCACTGCTCGTGGTGACGGTGCAGAGCGCGCGCGGCGAGCGCGTGCCCTGGGGATCCTGGCGCGACTACGTGACGCTCACGAAGCCGCGGATCATGACGTTGCTGCTGATCACCGGCTTCTCCGGGATGATCGTCGGCGCGCGCGGCTGGCCCGGCACGGGCACCGCGGTCGCCGCGATGACCGGGCTGGCGCTCGCCTGCGGCGGCGCGAGCGCGCTGAACCACGTGCTCGACCGCGACATCGACCCGCTGATGGGAGAGCGGACGAAGCGGCGCCCTGTGGCGTCGGGCCGCGTCACGCCGAGCCGCGCGCTCGAGTTCGGGCTCGCGCTCTCGGCCTTCTCGTTCGTGCTGCTGGCGAGCGCGGTCAACCTGCTCACGGCCGTGCTCGCGCTCGTCGGCAACCTCTTCTACGTGCTCGTCTACACGCGCTGGCTGAAGCGGTCGACGCCGCAGAACATCGTCATCGGCGGCGCCGCAGGCGCCGTGCCGCCGCTCGTCGGCTGGGCGGCCGCGACGGGGCATGTCGGCGTGGCGGCGCTGATCCTGTTCGCGATCGTCTTCGTCTGGACGCCGCCGCATTTCTGGGCGCTCGCGCTCCTGATCAAGGACAGCTACGCCGCGGCGAAGGTGCCGATGCTCCCGGTCGTCCGCGGCGAGCGGGAGACGGCGAGGCAGATCGTCCTCTACTCGCTCGGCCTCGTCGCCGTGACGCTGCTGCCGTGGGTCTGGGGAACGGCCGGCCTGCTCTACCTCGCCTCGGCGCTCGCCCTCGGCGCGGTCTTCGTGTGGCTGGCGGAGCGGCTGCGCCGCAACACGACGCCGCGCGGCGCGCTGCTGCTGTTCCACTACTCTCTGGCGTACCTCGCGCTGCTCTTCGCGGCCATGGCCCTGGACCTCGTGCTCTGATGGATCCCGAGCTCGCCCGCCGGAACCTCCGCCTCGGCTGGCTCCTGTTCGCCGTCTTCTGCCTGCTCTTCGCCGGCTCGATCGGCGTCGCCTTCCTCTACCTGCACTTCTCCTAGAGCCGAATCCCTAAAGGTTCCGGCTCGAGGAGCCGATGTCGCGCTAGGAATGGGTTTCCGGCGACTGCTGTGTGCCGTGATCGTGTGCGCCGCCGCCGGCGGCGTGCTGTCGGGGCGGGCGCTCGCGGTCACGGCGCCGCTTCCCGACTGCACTCAGATGACACAGCCCAACGTGCTCCAGAGCGCGCACTTCCGTGTCTTCTACGACAGCGACCCGACCGCAGCCGATTACATGACCGAGACGCAGGCAGGCGACCTCATGGGCTCCGCCGAGCAGGCGTATGCCGGCTTCGCCGCGCAAGGCTTTCCGACGCCCGTCAATGACGGAAGCGGCTTCATCGAGATCAACGTCATGGACTTGTCCACCTGGGGTATCTCGAGCCTCACCTGCTTCGGCTCCTTCGACTACGACTCGGGCAGCATCGGCGCCGCCGACGAGGCGATGTCGACCGCCTGGGACGTGTTCCAGCAGGTGGAGTACAACCTCTACCCCGACAGCGACGTCCCCGACTACTGGCTGACGAACGCCGCAGCACAGTGGGCGGCTGCACAGGCGCTCGGGTACCCCGCCTCGGCCATGTCCGACATCGGGCCTGCCGACATGGCGCTCGACTGCTTCGACCCGCACTACGACACCGGCTTCCAGCGGTGCTCGGAGAACGCGTACGAGGACGGCGCCCTCTCCCGCTGGCCCTTCTACGAGTACCTCGCGGAGCGGTTCGGCAGGACGTTCATCGACGAGGTGCTCGCCGACGCGGAGACGGCAGGCTCCTCGTACACAGGCCTCTCGAACGCGCTCGTCGCGCACGGGACGACCTTCCCGGCTGTCTTCAACGCGTGGACGACAACCGAGCTCACGGGTGCGTACACCGCTCCGGGTTTGAAGGGAACAGCACCGACCGCGCACACGAAGGTCTCGACCGGCATCAACGCCGGCCAGGTCGCGTCCCTCCAGGTTCCGGTCAACCATCTCGCGACTCGCTACGTCGAGTTCGACCGCGGCAACGCCGACACGACGATCGCCTGCTACTCGGCGACGTTGTCGCTCTCGGTGACGATCCCCGCGGGGACGCAGTCCCAGCCGACGTTCTACTGGACGGGCCCCGGCGGATCGGCGATCCCGCTCGCGGTCAACGGCAGCACCGCCTCCGCCTCGATCCCGTGGGACACGTGCACATGGGCGGGCTCGATCGGGCTGCTGTCGCTGCCGAATGCGTCGACCAACGTGAACAGCGCCAACTTCGTCATCACCGCCTCGATGACCGTGGACCTGACGAAGCCGACGGCGGCCCTGCTCCCGCCGGCCCCGGTCAGCGTGAACACACCGGTCGTCTCGGCCCCTTCGACCGACGCCGCACCGCTCATCTCGGTCTTCGGCCCCGAGCTGCTGAAGCTCTCGGCCACCGACCGGCAGATCCGCCTGATCGTCCAGTCGACCGGAGGCGGCACGCTCGAGGCGAGCCTGGGCGCCGTCTCCCTCGGCAGCTCGTCGCTGCGCCCGGGCAACAACGACGTCCGCTACACGCTGCCCAAGAGCCTCGTCTCGGCCCTCCGCCGCACCGCGGCGACGTCGAACGTGCTCACGTTGACGCCGGTCTCGACGGGCGGGGTCTCGGGGGCGGCGGTGACGCGCAAGATCTCGATCGCGCCGGCGGCGACGAAGACCGTCAAGCCGAAGGCCAAGCCGAAGGCGAAGGCCAAGCCGAAGAAGCACAAGTAGAGTCGGCGCCGTGACGGCGCCCGACGGGATCTGGCTCGCGCGACCGGAGCCGCCGCGGCCGGGGGTGCCCGTCGCGGTGAAGGACCTGCTGGACACCGCCGACCTGGTCACGACGTACGGATCGGCCCTCTTCGCCGAGCACGTGCCGGCGCTGAGCGCCGAGGCGGTCCTGCGACTCGAGGCCGCCGGGTACGCGGTCGCGGGCAAGACGAACCTGCACGAGTTCGCGTACGGCATCTCCTCGCAGAATCCGCACTTCGGCACCGTCCCGAACCCGCGCGCACCCGGACGGCTCGCCGGCGGCTCGAGCGGAGGGTCCGCGGCCGCGATCGCCGCGGGCGACGTCGAGCTGGCGCTCGGCACCGACTCGGGAGGCTCGATCCGGATCCCCGCCGCCTGGTGCGGGATCGCCGGCTTCAAGCCGACCTTCGACCTCGTCCCGACCGGAGGCTGCTTCCCGCTCGCGCCGAGCTACGACCACGTCGGACCTCTGGCGGCGACGGTCGAGGGGTGCGTCGAGCTGATGCGCGCGCTCGTGCCCGGGTTCGCGCCGGCCGCGCTCGAGTCGCTCGAAGAGGTGCGGGTCGGCGTCGCCTGGCTCGACCAGGCCGACCTGCTCGTCCGCCTCCGCGTCGAGGCCGCAGCGGCGGCCTTTCCGCGCCGCCGGCCGGCCGACTTCCCCCTGCGCGACGAGGCGGAGGCCGCGCTCTTCATGCGAGAGGTGGCCGACGTCCACCGCGGCCTCTTCCCCGAGCAGGCGGACGCGTACGGCGACAACGTGCGCACCAAGCTCGAGCGCTGCCTGCTCGTGACCGACGCCGACGTGACCGCGGCCGAGCGCGCACGGCTCCGGTACCGCGAGCGCTGCGAGGAGGCGCTCGACGGCCTCGACCTGCTCCTGACGCCGACGATCGGCTTCGTCGCGCCGTCCGCCGAGGTCGACGAGCTTACGATCCGCGAGCGCGCGATCCGGTTCACGTATCCGTTCGACTCGCTCGGGTGGCCGGCGCTCGCGCTGCCGTGCGGGACGGCCGAGGACGGCCTGGCGGCGTCGGTGCAGCTCGTCGGCCGTGCCGGCGACGACGCCCGCGTCCTCGCGGCCGGCAGGCTGCTCGCATCCCTCGTCTGAGGGACGGCCGCGGCTCGCGGCATGCCGAAAACGAGGGATGACGATGCGTTTCGTCTTCCTCGCCGCACTGCTCTCCCTGCTCGGTCTCGCGGGCGCCGCCGCGACGTCTTCTGCCGGTGTGAGCGCGCCGACCGGGTTGCACGGGTTCCTCCTTCGCGCCGACGAGCCGGCGACGACGTCGTTCAGCCGTACGCCGTCGTTCGCGTGGAGGCCGGTGCCCACGGCAACCGCCTACGAGTTCCAGCTCGCCACGAGCAGCACCTTCCGCGACAACGGCATCCTCTACGACAACCAGACGCTGCTCACGCCCGTCGAGGCGCCGCCGCTGACGCTGCCGTGGATCACGGGCTCGCCCCACGCCCTCTACGCGCGAGTGCGTGCGATCCTCCAGTCGGGCACGACGCCGTGGAGCGCCCCGTTCGGGTTCGACGTCACGCCGCCCCCGGCGCCGACGCCGCTCTCGAGCTACCCCGGGCTCCTGCGCTGGACGCCGGTCGAGGGCGCGGACGCCTACCAGATCTGGCTGATCGACACCGGGAAGATGGAGACCGTTCGGACGAACGTCCTCGACGAGCGCGAGTTCTACAGCTTCCACCAGTCCCAGCAGTGGATCGGGACGGTGCGGTGGCGCGTTCGCGCGCTGCGCGGCGACGTCTACAACTACCGCGTCAACGGCATGCCGGTGTCGCAGTTCGGGCCCTGGAGCCCGGTCTACAGCTCGACGAACCCGAGCCCCACGACCGGTCCGATCAAGCTGATCGGGACGGTGTCCGACGTCTTCTCCGACGGCGGCGCGTCGTCGGCCGCGCACGAGCTGATGCCGGCGTTCCTCTGGAGCGGAAACCAGGCCCAGTCCGGCGCGAGCGCCGAGCTGTTCCGCGTCTACGTCTTCACCGACAGCCAGTGCCTCAACCGCGTCTACACGAGCGCAGTCATCGGCAGCCCCGCGTGGGCGCCGCGCCTGTCCGGCCCGCTCGCGCTCCCGGAGACCGACGCGGCGACGACGGCCGCGCGCGGCAGCTATCTCGGCGACGGACAGGAGACGAGCGACCTGAGCTACGACGACCAGGTGATCGTCCCGAACGAGCAGCAGGCCGCCGCGACCCCGACGACGACCGTGCCCGGCGACGTGCCGTCCTTCCCCGGGACGACGCCGCCGATCGGCTCGACCCCGACCACCGGCCCCGGCTCGGGCTCCGGCTCCTCGAGCTCGACCGGCTCCGGATCCTCGAGCTCCGGCTCGAGCGGCGGCGCGATCACCGTCAGCGGCAACGTCGGCCCGCCGATCGACCTCTGGGACACGGACTGGCCGCAGAGCGGCTACTACTGGACCGTCATCCCCGTCACCGCCGTCGGCCTGGGCGCGTCCGGCACGACGGTCGCACCGCCCGGCGCACAGAAGGGCGACACCGCCGTGCCGGTGACGTCGACGACCGGCTTCCGCATCGGCAACACGATCAGCATCGGTACCTCACCGAGCGTCGACACGGAGACGATCACCGGCGTCGGCGCCGGCACGATCACCTTCGGGACGCCGCTGACCTTCGCCCACGGCCCCGGCGACGAGGTGACCAGGGTGGGCGGCTCCATCCTGTACCAGGACATGGAGCTGCCGCAGGACGTGTGCGCGGCAGGCCGTGTCCAGCGGTTCGGCGTCTCGAGCGAGCCGTCCCTGACGACCGCGCAGGAGCCGTTCGCAACAGGTCTCTCGCCCAACGGCCGTCTCACGTCCGCCGCGGCCACGCCGTCGTTCTACAGCCAGCCGCTCGTCGCCTGGACGCCGGCGCTCAGCGCGAACCTCTACGAGGTGCAGTGGAGCAAGACGAAGTACCCGTTCGCCCCGCAGCCGGACCCGCGCACGCAGGTGAAGGGCTTCATGACGTTCTCGACCTCGGCGGTGCTGCCGTTGGGGACCGGCACCTGGTACTACCGCGTCCGCGGAATCGACTTCAACCTGCCGACCGGCGTCCAGCAGATGGCGTGGTCCGACCCGGAGCGGGTCGTCGTCACGAAGCCGAAGCTGAAGATAGTCGGCGCCAAGCCGACGAAGTTCAAGATCGTCGGCGCAGCCGCCAAGAAGAAGTCGGGCAAGAAGTAGCTCTCGGCTAGGCTCGCACGGTGGACGCCGACCTCGCGTTCGCCCTCGAGCTTGCGGACGTCGCCGACGCCGTCGCGCTGCCGCGCTTCCGCGCCGTCGACCTCCGCGTCGAGACGAAGCCCGACCTCACGCCCGTGACCGACGCCGACCGGGCCGTCGAGCGCGCGCTGCGCGAGCGGATCGCCGCCGCGCGCCCGGGCGACGGCGTCTTCGGCGAGGAGGAGGGCGGCGGCGGCGACGGCTCCGTCCGCTGGATCCTCGACCCGATCGACGGGACGAGGAACTTCTCGCGCGGCATCCCCGTCTGGGCGACGCTGATCGCGCTCGAGCGCGAGGGGGCGCCCACGGTCGGCGTCGTGTCGGCGCCGGCGCTCGGGCGGCGCTGGTGGGCGGCGCGCGGGGCAGGCGCGTTCGCAAGCGGCACGGCGATCCGCGTCTCCGCTGTCGGCTCGCTGCGCGAGGCGGCAGTCTCGTGCTCGCAGGCCGGGGACCTGGCCGCGTTCGAGCCCCGTGTCTGGCACGCACGCGGGCTGGGCGATTTCTGGCAGCACATGCTCGTGGCGGAGGGCGCGCTCGACGCCGCGGTCGACGCGCCGCTTGCTCCCTGGGACTACGCGGCGGTGGCGGTGATCGTCGAGGAGGCAGGTGGCCGCGCGAGCGCACCGAACGGCGACGAGCCGCGCCCGGGCGAGCAGGTCGTCACCTCGAACGGCCTGCTGCACGACGAGGTGCTGGCGCTTCTCTGACTAGCGCGGCACGCGCGCCACCGTCCGGCCCTTCGCGTCCTGCGCGTCGAGCTGCACCGCGCCGGCCGGCACGCGCGTCGTTCCCGAGTCGTAGACGTTGTCGCGGACAGGGAGCCAGAGGAGTCCGCGCCCCTCCCGGTCCTTGACGACGACCCGGGCGACGCCGTCGGCGGCGATCCCGCCGACGTGCAGGAAGCGCATCCCGACGTGCAGGAAGCGCATCGTTCGGCTGTTCCGGGTGGCGCCGACCGTCGACATGTCGAGGAGCGGATTGTCCGCCGATGGGAAGCGCGGCGTGCCATCGCCGACGATCAGACCGACGCCCGACGGGAGGCCGGCGCGGCCGGTGCCGTATGCCGACAGCCCGTTCGTCAGCGGCAGCCGGAAGTACTTGCGGCCGGCGCGGGTCGCGAGCAGCACAGCCGTGCGCTCGTAACCGCCCGCGATCAGGTGGCGGACGAACGGGTCGCCGACCGGCAGCGGATACGGCGTCCCCCGCGTGCTCACGCGAGAGAGCGCGCGCCGCTCCGCGGGCGAGAGTTGCGCCGTCCCGCCGGCGAGCGTCCCGAACGCGACGAGGCGCTTGCCGGAGGCGTCATATGCCGCGACCTCGAGCGGGTGCACATGCTTGGGAAACGCGCCCATGAAGAGGCCCTCGACGACGGGCAGCTTCGTCGTCTCGCCGTCGGACAGGTTGACGACGACGCTCGCCGCGGCTCCGAGCGCCTGTCCGTAGATGAACTGCCCCGAGATCAGGGTGCCGCCGAAGGTGCTGAACGTGAGCCGCTCACTCGACGGCCAGGTCTGGTCGCAGGCCGCGTTCGTGAGGGACCCGAGCTGCAGGAGCCAGCAGCTGCCACCGCCGCGGCGCGGAGCCGCCCAGAGGTAGACAGGGCCGTCGGCTGTCCGCAGCGCGAGCACGCCGTGCGCACGCGCCGCGATCGCCTGGGGCGTCTTTCGAGCGAAGCCCGACTTCGCCAGGTAGGCCGACATGCGCTGCATGGCCGCGTTGAACTGGACGAAGTCCTGGCGGACGGCCGGCGGTGCAGGCTTCCCCTCGAACCAGTCGGCGATCCTCCCGCCGAGCGCAACCGCCGTCGGGACCATGACGAGCGCCGCCGCGAAGGCGCCGACGATCGCATACCGCCGGCGCGTCCGCCGCGCGCGCCGCAGCACGCCCTCCCAGTCCGCGCGCACGACCGGCGGCGGCACGAGTCCTTCGAGCAGCTCGTCGAGGTATGCCTCGGTCATCCCGCCACCTCCTGGGTCAGCGCCTGCCGGAGCGTCCGGCGGGCGGTCGAGAGCGTCGCGCCGACTGTGCCCGGGCTGATGCCGAGCGCGGCAGCGATCGTCGCGTAGTCGAGATCCGCGTAGTAGTGGAGGAACAGCACCTCGCGCTGCCGCTCGGTGAGGAGCTCGAGCGGCAGGTGCTCGCCAGGGGGCGCGTCCGAGGCTTCGGTCTCAACGGGTTCGGCGACGACACCGTGCCTGCGCCGCGCGTCGCGCGCGGCGTTGACCACGATCCGCCAGACCCACGCCTCGAGCGGGCCGTCGCCGCGGTAGCGGCGGCGCTTCCGCACCGCCCGCGCGAACGCGTCCTGCACGGAGTCGCGGCCGAGCTCGGCGTCGCCGGCGATCGCAGCTGCCGCGCGACAGAAGTCGGCGAGCTTCGCGCGGTACAGGAGCTCCAGGTCGTCGGACGTCACCCCAGCGTACGACCGCCGAGACGGCCGCTTTCTTTACGCGTCCGCGACGGCTAGCACGGCCGCCTCGTACACCGGGTCCCGCGTGAAGCGGTCGAGCTCGTCCGAGAGCACGTCGCTCGGCTGCGGCGGGTCGCCGGGTGGGAAGGGTGCCGGGTCGCCGTCGAGCTCGATCCCCTCCAGCCGCTCCGCCCCGACGTGCTCGAGGGCGATGTCCTCGCGGCCGAGACGCGAGCGCAGCCAGCCCTGGAGGAGGAGCGCCTGCGCGTGCGTTCCCGTGACCCGGATCGTGCGGACGTCGGCGATGCCGGGCCACAGCGACGCGAGCAGCGCCCGCCACCGCGAGGTGCGCGCCCAGGCGATGTCCGACACGGCGGTGCGTCCGAAGAGCTCGGCCAGGTGCCGGTACGGGTAGGGCAGGTCGTCCCACTCCGTCGAGTCGACGATCAGCCGGTCGACAATGCCGACGAGCTGGTCGAGCTCCTGCAGCCCCCAGGGCGGCTCGCCGCGCCAGCGCAGGAAGACGGGAAGGTCGGAGATGAGCAGCGGCTCGACGACGCTCGCCGGAGCCTTCGCACGCTTCCCAAGCAGGTGCAGCTCGATCACCTCGGAGCAGACGCTGCGCTCCACCCCGGGGATCGCGTACCGCTCGAGCGTGACCGAGGCGTCGATGCGGTCGGTGCCGGCGTCCGGGTCCGGCAGGAGCAGGATCGCGCGCGACGGATGCCGCTCGGCCATGCCGGAGAGCGCGGCGCGCGCCCTGTCGACCCACGGCTCCGGCACCCAGGCGAGATGCGTCATCACGCTCGTGCGCAGGCTCGGCGGCGAGCCGTCCGTCGCGGTCGCGGCGCGCAAGCGCGAGAGCGCGGTCTCGACGTCCGAGAGCCGGACGCCCTGGCCGTTCCAGGTCTCCGCTGCGGTCGGCGCGCTCGTCAATGCCGCCGCCACGAACGGCCGTCGCGGTGCAGGAGATCGTCCGCGCTCGGCGGACCCCACGTTCCGGCCGCGTAGTTCGGGAAGCCGGGCTTGTCGCGCTGCCACGCGGCCACCATCGCGTCGACGAGCAGCCACTGCTCCTCGACCTCGTCGGCGCGCGTGAACAGCGTGCCGTCGCCGAGGATCGTGTCGAGGATCAGCCGCTCGTACGCCTCCGGCATCGCCGTCCGGAACGCGCCGCCGTAGAGGAAGTCCATGTGCACGGTGCGGATGCTCATGCCCTGCCCCGGCACCTTCGCGCCGATCGCGAGCGAGACCCCCTCGTCCGGCTGCACGTGCACGAGCAGGACGTTCGGACGCAGCCCTTCCGCAGCCGTCTCCTCGAACGGTGGGTGCGGCGCCCGCTTGAACTGGATCGCGATCGTCGTCTCCCGCCGTGCGAGGCGCTTGCCCATGCGCACGTAGAAGGGCGTGTCGGCCCAGCGCCAGTTGTCGACGTAGAGCTTCGCCGCGACGTACGTCTCCGTCATCGAGTCGGGCGGGACGCCCTGCTCCTCGCGGTAGGCGACGACCTCCTCGCCCTCGACGAAGCCGCGCCCGTACTGGCCGCGCACGACCGACTTCGGACCCGGCGTGTGGATCGACTTCAGCACCTTCACCTTCTCGTTGCGCACCGACTCGGAGGTGAAGTCGATCGGCGGCTCCATCGCGGTCAGAGCCAGGAGCTGGAGCAGGTGGTTCTGGAAGATGTCACGGATCGCCCCCGCGGCCTCGTAGTAGCCGGCGCGCCCCTCGATCCCGATCGACTCCGCCACCGTGATCTGCACGTGGTCGATGAACTGCCGGTTCCAGATCGGCTCGAAGATGCCGTTCGAGAACCGCAGCGCCAGCATGTTCTGCACCGTCTCCTTGCCGAGGTAGTGGTCGATCCGGAAGATCTCGTTCTCGGCAAAGTGCTCGAGCAGCATCGCGTTCAGCGTCTGCGCGGAGGCGAGGTCGTGACCGAACGGCTTCTCGACGATCAGTCGTGTCCACCCCTTCGTGCTCCGCCGCTTGCCGAGCGCCTCGACGATGGTCGGGAAGGCCGACGGCGGAATCGCGAGGTAGTAGACGCGGTTGCCGCCGAGCTGCCGCTCCTCGTCGAGCCTCGTCAGGAGCTCCGACACGGCGTCTTGGCTGCCCTCGTCGGCGAAATCCGTGGCGGCGTAGTGCATCGACGCGGCGAGCTCGCCCCAGACGTCCTGCCGGAACTCGTCGCGTGCGTATTGCTGCACCGCCTGCTTCATGTCCTCGCGGAAGCTGTCGTCGTCGCCTGCCGTGCGGGCGACGCCGACGATCGCAAGGCGCGGCGGCAGCAACCGCCGCAGCGCGAGCGCGTACAGCGCCGGCATCAGCTTCTTGTGCGTGAGATCGCCCGAGGCGCCGAAGATGACGAGCGCGAACGGATCGGGCGTCCTCCGCAGCGAGAGGCCCTCTTCGAGCGGGTTCGTCTCTTGCATCGCGGTGGCCATCAGCTCTGCCCGGACGCCTTCACCGCGTGCCCGCCGAACTGGTTGCGGAGGGCGGCGGTGACCTTCGCCGCGAAGTTCTCCTCGTCCCGCGAGGCAAACCGGGCGAACAGCGCGGCCGAGATCACCGGCGCGGGCACGCTCTCCGCGATCGCCTCTTGGATCGTCCAGCGACCCTCGCCGGAGTCCTCGACGTAGGGCGCGAGGGTCTCGAGCTTGGCGCCGTACTCCTCGAGCGCGTCGTGGAGCAGCTCGAGCAGCCAGGAGCGGACGACGGAGCCGTAGCGCCAGATGCCGGCGATCTCGTGCAGGTCGAGACCGAACTCGGAGTGCTCCATGATCTCGAAACCCTCGGCGTACGCCTGCATCAACCCGTACTCGATCCCGTTGTGCACCATCTTCACGAAGTGGCCCGCGCCGGAGGGGCCGACGTGCGCGTAGCCGTCGTCCGGCGCAAGCGCGGCGAAGACCGGCTCCAGCCGCCGCACCGGCTCGCCCTCGCCGCCGACCATGAGGCAGAAGCCGACCTTCAGCCCCCAGATTCCGCCGGAGACGCCCGCGTCGACGAAGTGGATGCCTTTCGCCTGCGCCTCCGCGAACCGGCGCTGCGAGTCGCGGAAGTTCGAGTTGCCGCCGTCGACGATCGTGTCGCCCTGCTCGGCGATTCCGAGCAGCGACCGGAACGTGTCCTCGGTGATCTTTCCTGCCGGGATCATCATCCAGAACGCCCGCGGCGCGTCGAGCTGCGACCTCAGCTCGTCGAGCGAGGCCGCCGTGCGCGAGTCGACGTTCGGGTCGTACGTCATCACGTCGTGGCCGCGCCCGCGCAGGCGCTCCGTCATCCCGTTGCCCATGCGGCCGAGGCCGATCATCCCGAGTTGCACGTCACGCCTCCTCGAAGTGGATGCGCGCGACACGGCGGCCGCGCTCCTTCAGCGATTCGAAGTCCCCCGCCGCCTGCGCGCGGATCAGTCGCCGGAACCCGAACGGCTTGCCCGGGATCGGAAGCTCGTCGCCCGGGTCGTCGACGACCTGCAGGAACAGCCCGGTGTTCGGGCCGCCCTTGTGCAGCTGCCCGGTCGAGTGGAGGTAGCGCGGGCCGTAGCCGTGCGTCACCACACAATTCGTCCGCGACCGAATCTCCTTGACGATGTACCTGATGAACGTGTCGCTTCGCGCGGACGGCGCGATGAACGCCTGCACGCAGACGTAGTCGCCCTCGTTCGCCTGGCTCAGGAGACCGTCGAGCGTTCCTTCGAGCTCGAGCTCCGGCTCGCGGCCGGTCGCGAGCACCTCGTTCGTCTTGTCCTTCGCGGCCTGCACGTCGGGCTGGTCGAACGGGTTGATCCCGAGGTACGCGCCGGCGACCGCGACCGCGAACTCCCAGCGGAAGAACTCGCCGCCGAGGTCGTACGGGTCGGCGACGAGGGGCACCGCAGCCTGCCGGTCGGGCCCGTCCGGGGACTCGCCCGGCACGGGCACGAGGCCCTTGCCGAGCTTGCCCGTCGACTCGGCGATCAGCTGCTCGGCCCAGAGCCCGAAGCCGCCCTCCGTGTCGGCGATGCAGAGCTTGTCCCGCCCCGCCTTCCAGCCGGCGGCGAAGGCGTGCCCAAGCTCGTACCCGCGGTTGTCCTGATCGCGCCGGCACGCCTCGGCCGTCTGCTCGGCGTTCGCGAGCAGCCGGTCGACGTCGACGCCGAGCAGCGCGGCCGGGACGAGCCCGAAGGGCGACAGCGCCGAGTAGCGCCCGCCGATCGTCGGCTCTCCGGCGAAGCAGTGCCGGAAACGGCGCTCCTTCGCCAATACTTCGAGCGGCGAGCCGGGGTCGGTGATCGCGACGAACCTCTCGCCCCTTTCGCCGGCTCGCTGCCAGAAGTAGTCCGTGTGCGAGCGCGTCTCGAGCGTCGAGCCCGACTTCGAGGCGGAGACGAACAGCGTGCGCTCGAGGTCGATCGTCGTCTCGAGCTTCCGGATCGCCTGCGGGTGCGTCGTGTCGAGGACGTGCAGCGAGGAGGAACCGAACGTCCGCCGCAGCACCTCGGGGGCGAGGCTCGAGCCGCCCATCCCGAGCAGGACGACCGCGTCGAGCCCCTCCTGCGCCACCGCGTCCGCGAAGGACGCCAGCTCCCCGACGCGCTCGCGCATCAGCCGCGGCTCGTCGAGCCAGCCCAGCCACTTCGCCTCGTCGGAGCCGGTCCAGACGGTGGGGTCGCGCTCCCAGATCCGGTCGATCAGCGCGCTGCGTTCGCTCACGGGTAGGCGGTGACGAGGTCGCGCTTCGACTGGACGCCGTCGAGCAGCTCTTCGAACGAGTCGGCGAACTTCTGCACGCCCTCGAGCTCGAGCGTCTCGGTGACGTCGTCGTAGTCGACGCCGACCTTCGCCAGCTTCTTCAGGAGCTTGTGCGCCCCCTCGACGTCCTCGATCACGGTGTCGCCGCGCACCTTGCCGTGATCCTGGAAGGCGTGGATCGTCTCCTCGGGCATCGTGTTCACCGTGCTCGGGCCGATCAGCTCCTCGACGTAGAGCACGTCGCGGTACTCCGGGTTCTTCGTCGACGTGGACGCCCACAGGCAGCGTTGCGGGTTCGCGCCCTTGCCGGCGAGGAACTCCCAGCGCGGCCCGGAGAACGCCTCCAGCCAGTGCTCGTACGCGAGTTTCGCGTTGGCGACGGCGAGCCTGCCGCGCAGGTCGAGCGCTTGCTTCGAGCCGATCTCCTCGAGACGGCGGTCGGCTTCGGTGTCGACCCGGGAGACGAAGAAGCTCGCCACGGAGTGCACGCCGCTCGGGTTGCCGCCGCCCGCGACGAGGCGCTCGAGGCCGCGCAGGTACGCCTCGACGACCTCGCGGTAGCGCTGGAGCGCGAAGATCAGCGTGACGTTGATGCTCTTGCCCTGCGCGATGCAGTCCTCGATCGCGCCGAGCCCCGGCTTCGTCGCCGGGATCTTCACGTAGAGGTTCGGCCGGTCGATCCAGGCGTGCAGGCGCAGCGCCTCCTGGAAGGTGCCCTCGCGGTCGTACGCGAGCGTCGGGTCGACCTCCCACGAGACGAAGCCGTCCTGCGGGCTCCGCTCGTGCACCGGCGCAAAGAGCTCGAGCGCCGCCTCGACGTCGCGCGCCGAGAGCTGGAGGAAGATCTCCTTCGGGTCGGTCTCGTGCTCGAGCAGCTCCTTCAGCTGCGCGTCGTACGCGCTCCCCTGCGAGATCGCCTTCTGGAAGATCGTCGGATTGGACGTCAGGCCGACAACCGCGTCCTCCCTCATCATCCGCGCGAGCTCGCCCTGCTCGAGCATGTCGCGCGAGAGGTAGTCGATCCAGACGGAGACACCGCGCTTCGAGAGCTTGTGCAGGTTCGACTCAGCCATGTGTCATCTGCCTTTCCATCGCTTCGACCTTCTTCAGCCGTTCGAGGTAGCGGCCGCCGTTGATGAAGCTCGCGCCGAGAAAGGCTCGGACGAGCTCCGCGGCGAG
>Ga0335070_10003790_pt1 | contig 17641 bp, 16 predicted proteins | sample Lox_Sample_13_FD_206722 | JGI IMG/M metagenome (GOLD analysis project Ga0335070, IMG submission 206722) | Soil microbial communities from Loxahatchee National Wildlife Refuge, Florida, United States - Lox_Sample_1.3 | ecosystem: Environmental > Terrestrial > Soil > Wetlands | place: USA...
GAGCAGCTCGTCCGACGTCGCGAGCACGCCGCGCGCCGGGGCGGCGCCGAGCGGCGTGGGCGGGTACTCGACGCCGGTCGCCAGATCGAGGACGAGCTCCGGGACGACGACGTCGCCGATGCGGACCGAAGGTCCGATGCCCCCCGCGATCCCCACGACCAGCAGGTGCTCGATCGGGCCCGTATCGAGGATCCGCTCGGTCGCGCGAGCGGCCGCCTCGGTGCCGATGCCCGTGAGGGACGCGACCAGCTCGATGGGTCCGAACGAGCCGGAGAGCAGTGCACCGGCTCCCCGGCGCTCGGGACGCAGTGCCAGGCGCTCCACCAGGGGTCGCAGCTCCTGCGGCATCGGCGCGAGCAGGGCGACCCGATGGGGGGCAACGGGACTCGTCACGGCCGGAGTCTGCCCGCTGGCGCCCGCGGCGCCCACCGCGCGGTTCATGACGGCGGCGCGACGGCCGCGGACGGCGCTCGGCTCAGACCGCGATCTCCTGCAGCGCCGCGCGACGGCGCACCCACTCCTGATAGGCGCGCGGCGGCAGGAAGGCGAGCAGCAGCAGCACCGCCTGGGCGAGTCCCGTCGCGCTCGAGATCAGCAGGATCCCGGCGTTCCGGAAGACGTCGACACCGTGCAGGATCGCGCCGACGTTGACCAGCGCGCCGACGACCACGAGCGCGCCGGTGATGCCCCAGAGCAGGAAGCGGTTGGCGACGATCGGATCGCCGAGCCCGAGCCGCGCGCGCAGGCGCATCATGCGGAAGTAGCGGAGCGACTCGAAGGCGGTCCAGGTGTAGCCGGCGACGACGGGTGTGATCTGGAGCAGGCTCTGCACCGGAGCGTCGGCGGGGACGGGCGGCTTCCCCGTGGTCAGCACGTCGAAGCTGCGCAGCATCAGGTTGGTGAGCAGCGAGAGGATGCCCGCGCCGGCGAACGCCCTTGCCCAGAGCGCCCTCGGACGGAACACGCGCAGGGTGAACAGGAAGAGCAGCGAGAAGCCGGCGTTCACCACGAGGCTCGAGCCGATGTAGATCAGTCCCGCGCCTCCGGCCTGGACGCGCGTGGCGGCGATCATCGCCGGATAGCCGATCCCCACGGAGAGGAAGAGCATCAGGCCGAGCAGCAGCTCGGGCAGGCGCCCGTCGCGCCGCCAGGAGGCCAGGGTCCGCAGCGAGACCGCGAGCGAGACCGTCACCAGCGCGAGAACCGAGGCCCCAGCGAACGCTTCCATGCGACCCTCCGGACGGATCATCGGCGGGACGCGACGGGGCGTTGAGCGGCGACGGGCGTGAAGCGCTCGCTTCCTGCAGGATCTGGACCTGACAAGGAGTCCCCATGGACACCCCCCTGGTCGTCTGGCTCCGCGATGTCGGCCTCGACGCCCTGCCCCGCGTCGGAGGCAAGAACGCGTCGCTGGGAGAGATGCTGCGCAGCCTCGCGCCGACGGGGGTTCGCGTGCCGGAAGGCTTCGCGCTCACCACGGACGCCTTTCGCCTCCATCTGCGCGCGGCGGGGCTCGAGAAGGCCCCGCAGGAGATGCTCTCCGGCCTCGACCCGGGCGACACGGCGGCCGTGGCGCGCGCCGCCGAAGTGCTGCGCCGGCGCGTGAGCGATGCGCCCCTCCCGCCCGAGCTCGCCGATGCCGCGCGGACCGCCTATGCGCGCCTCTGCCAGGCCTGCGGCGAGGACGACACCGATGTGGCGGTGCGCAGCAGCGCCACCGCGGAGGACCTGCCCGCGGCCTCGTTCGCGGGCCTGCACGAGACCTATCTCGGCGTGCGCGGCTGGCCCGCCCTGGAGCGCGCGATCCGCGCCTGCATGGCGTCGCTCTTCACCGACCGCGCGATCGTGTACCGCGCCGAGCACGCCATCCGCCACGAGGACGTCGCGCTCTCCGTGGGCGTCCAGAAGATGGTGCGCAGCGACCTGGCCTCTGCGGGCGTGATCTTCACGCTCGAGACCGAGAGCGGCTGCCGCGACATCGTGCTGGTGACGGGCGCCTGGGGACTCGGCGAGGTCGTCGTGCAGGGCCGCGTCAACCCCGACGAGTGGTGGGTGCACAAGGGCACGCTGCGGCGCGGCTTCCGCTCCATCGTGCGCCGCCGCGTCGGCGACAAGGCGGTGCGGCTCGTCTACGACGAGGGAGGCGGACGCGGGCTGCGCGAGCTGCCGGGACGCGAGCGCGACCGCCGCCGCCCGGTGCTCGGCGACGACGAGGTGCTCCAGCTCGCGCGCTGGGCGCTCGACATCGAGGATCACTACAGCCGGCGCGAGGGCCGCGCGCTGCCGATGGACATCGAGTGGGCCAAGGACGGGCGCAGCGGCCTCCTCTACGTGGTCCAGGCCCGGCCCGAGACCGTCCACGCGCAGCGCGCGCGGCCGCACCTCGAGCTGCACACGCTGCGCGGCAAGGGTCCGCTGCTGCTGCGCGGCCGCGCCGTGGGCAGCCGCATCGGCGCGGGGCCCGTGCGCATCGTGCGCGGCACTGCGGAGCTCGGCGCGTTCCAGCCGGGCGACGTGCTCGTCGCGGAGATGACCGATCCCGACTGGGACCCGGTGCTGCGCCGCGCCGCCGCCGTCGTCACGGACCAGGGCGGGCGCACCTGCCACGCGGCGATCGTGGCGCGCGAGATCGGCATCCCCTGCGTGGTCGGCGCGGAGCGCGCCACGCACCTGCTGCGCTCCGGGCAGGACGTGACCGTCTCGTGCGCGCACGGCGAGGAGGGCCGCGTCTACGACGGGAAGCTCGCGTTCGAGCGCGAGGACATCGACCTCGCCGCGCTGCCGCGCACACGCGTGCCGCTGATGCTGAACCTCGCCAACCCCGAGCGCGCCTTCGAGCTGTGTCAGCTCCCGTGCGCGGGCGTGGGCCTGCTGCGCATCGAGTTCCTCGTGAGCAACTGGATCGGGGTGCACCCGATGGCGCTCCTGCACCCCGAGCGCGTCGAGGACGCCGCGGCGCGCGCGGCCATCGCGGAGCGCGTCGGCGCCGCCGGAGACGGCCCGGAGTTCTTCGTCGAGCGCATGGCCTCGGGCGTCGGCCAGATCGCGGCCGCCTTCCACCCGCGCCCGGTGATCGTGCGCTTCTCCGACTTCAAGACCGACGAGTACGCGGGGCTGCTCGGTGGCAGACCCTTCGAGCCCGTCGAGGCGAATCCGATGATCGGCTGGCGCGGCGCGTCGCGCTATTACGACGACCGCTACCGCGAGGGTTTCGCGCTCGAGTGCGCCGCGATCCGCCGCGTGCGCGAGGAGATGGGGCTCGAGAACGTCGCCGTGATGATCCCGTTCTGCCGCACGCTCGAGGAAGGCCGGCGCGTGCTGGCCGAGATGGAGAAGAGCGGCCTCGCGCGCGGAGCGCGCGCGCTGCGGGTCTACGTGATGTGCGAGATCCCCAACAACGTCGTGCTGGCCGAGGAATTCGCCGAGCTCTTCGACGGCTTCTCGATCGGCAGCAACGACCTCACCCAGCTCACGCTGGGCGTCGACCGCAACTCCGAGCGGCTCGCCCACGTCTTCGACGAGCGCGACCCGGGAGTGAAGGCGCTGATCGCGCGCGTCATCGAAGCGGCGCACCGGAAGCAGCGCGTGGTGGGGCTCTGCGGCGAGGCGCCGAGCAACGACCCCGCCTACGCCGCGTGGCTCGCCGACCAGGGCATCGACTCGATCTCGCTGAACCCCGACGCGCTGCCGCGCGTGGCGCGCCTGCTGGCCGCAGGGGGATGAGCGGCGAACCTCTCGCGCCGATGCGCTGCGCGTCCTGCCAGGGACCGCTCACCTCGCAGCCCGGGCGCCACGGCATCGTGTGGGTCTGCGGCCGCTGCGTCGCCGGCGCCACCACGATCGGCGTGCTGCGCCACGTCGCGCCGCGGGCCTTCATCCATCACCTCTGGCAGGCGGCGCGGCACCACGGCGCCCCTTCGCGGAAGGCCTGCCCCTCCTGTACGCAGCCCCTGCTCGAGCTGCGCCCGCCGCAGGTGCAGATCCAGCCCGCGCTCGACGTCTGCTGCCGCTGCTTCCTGATCTGGATGGAGCGGCCTGCGCTCGACGCGCTCCGCATGGGCGCGGCGGCACTGCCCGCACGGACGTCGCCGGAGTCGGGCGAGCTCGATGCCCGCCGCGCGCTCGGCGGCGCGGCGGACGCCGTGCTCGCGGCGCTGCGCGCGCTGCCCGCGGCGACGCGCCGCGACTAGCGTTAGCGTGTGACCCGCCCCTTCCACCGCCTACGGAGATCCACCGCGATGAGACTTCGACGATCCCTGTTCGGGTCGGCCTCGCTGGCCCTGCTCGCCTGCGCGAGCGTTCCCTTCGCCTGCGCGACCCCCGGCGAGCCGCCTTCCGGGCGCGCGAGCGTCGCGGAGACGCAGGCCATCGCGCAGGAGGGCTTCGTCTACGGCCTGCCGATCGTGATGAACTACGCCGTCATGTACCAGTACGCCGTCGACAAGAACTCGGGCCAGTTCAAGGCGCCTTTCAACCAGATCTCCAACGAGGCGCGCGTCTTCACCTGGAAGGATACGGCGATCGTCACACCGAACAGCGACACGCCGTACTCGCTGGCGTGGATGGACCTGCGCGCCGAGCCGATCGTGCTCTCCGTCCCGGCGGTGGAGAAGAAGCGGTACTACTCGGTGATGCTCTGCGACGGCAACACCTTCAACTACGGCTACATCGGGAGCCGCGCCACCGGCAATGCGGCGGGCGACTACCTGGTGGTCGGCCCCGACTGGCAGGGCGAGACGCCGCCGGGCATCAAGGGGGTGTTCCGCTCGACCACGCAGTTCTCGCTCGCCGCCTACAGGACCCAGCTCTTCGGCCCGTCGGACATGACGAACGTCAAGAAGGTCCAGGCGGGCTACAAGGTGCGCACGCTCTCGGCCTGGCTGAAGAAGCCCGCGCCGCCGGCGGCCCTGCCCGTCGACTTCCCGAAGATCGACAACCAGCTCGCCGAGTCGCGCTTCTTCGAGTTTCTCGACTTCGCGCTGCACTTCGCGCCTCCGGGGCCGGAGGAGCAGGAGATCCGTGCGAAGCTGGCGCGCATCGGCGTCGGCCCCGGCAAGACCTTCGACTTCCTGGATCTCTCGGAGGAGCAGATGCGCGAGGTCGCGGCCGGCATGCAGGCCGGCCGCGAGCAGGTAGAAGGCGCGGTGGCCACGCTCGGGACGAGCGTCCACGGCTGGCGCATCAGCAAGGTCGGTGGCGATCGCGACTACTACCACGGCGACTGGCTGCTGCGCGCCGCGGTCGCGAAGGCCGGCATCTACGCGAACGACGCCGTCGAGGCCGCCTATCCGATGACCCGCACCGATGCCGACGGCGAGCCGCTCGATGGGAGCCAGCACAGGTACACGCTGACGTTTCCGAAGGGCGGACTTCCGCCCGTGAATGCCTTCTGGTCGGTCACGATGTACGACGGCAAGACGCAGCTCCTGATCAAGAACCCGATCGATCGCTACTTGATCAATTCGCCGATGCTGCCCGGCCTCAAGAAGAACAAGGATGGGTCGCTGACGCTCCACATCCAGAAAGACTCGCCGGGGAAGGCGCGCGCTTCGAACTGGCTGCCCGCGCCGAACGGCCCGATCTACCTGGTGATGCGCCTGTACTGGCCGAGGCCGGAGGCGCCGTCGATCCTGCCGCCGGGCGAAGGCACGTGGGAGCCGCCGGGCGTCCTGCGGGCGGACTGACGATCTCGCGCGACGCGGCAGGCGCGGAGCGCGGCCGGCGGTCCTCGTCGGCCGTGGCAGCGCTGCTCTCGGCGCTCGGTCTCTTCGGTGTGTGGGCAGCCTCGCCCGCGCTCGTCGGCCGCGCCGAGCCGTGGGACGCCGAGTGGCCGTTCTACCTCCTGGCGTCGTTGGGGCTCGGCGCGGGCGCAGGTCTCGCATTTCCGCACCGCTACGCCGCCGCGTTCCTCGGCGGCTGGGTCGGCCAGATGCTGGCGCTGCTCGTGCTGCCGGGGCACGACCGCGCGTGGTTCGCAGTCGGCGCCGTCAGCAGCGCGATCGGCACGCTGGTGTTCGTGGCGGGCGTCGCGATCGGCTCCGTGTGCCGCGGACTCGCGCACCGCGTGCGGGCGCGGTTCGCGCGCCTGCCGCCCCGCGAGACGAGGTAGGGCCCGCGGGCCCGCTCGCTGGACACGCCCCGCTCCCACGGGCTACGAAGCGCCGCCATGCCCGAGTCGCGTGAGAAGGTGGGCCTGCTCTTCGCGGCGCTCTGCGCGCTGAACGGCGCCTTCGTGCCGGCGTTCGCCGTGCTGACCACCGGACGGGCGGACGCGATGCTCGTGGCCACGGTCTCGAGCCTCTTCGCCGGTGTGGCCGCGCTCGTCGTGCTCGGCGTGCGCGGCGAGATCGGGGTCCTGCTGCGGCGTCGCGAGGGACCCTGGCTCGCCACCATCGGCCTGCTCGGGACCGCCCTTGCCTACGCGCTCTTCTTCCTCGGCGCCTCGCGCACCCGCGCGATCGAGACGGCGCTGTGTCTCCAGGTCGAGCCGGTCTACTCGCTCTTCGCGTCGCGCGTGTTCCTCGGGCACCCGATCACGCCGCGCCGGCTGATCGCGTCCGCCGTCGCGCTCTCCGGCATCGCCCTCGCGATCGGCGCGCACCACGCGACGCTCGGGCCCGGCGTGTGGATCCTGTTCGCCACGCCGGCGTGCTGGCAGTCCTCGCACATCGTCGTGCTGCGCAAGCTGCGGGGCATCGCGCCGCCCGTCCTGACCGGCGCGCGCTACCTCTACGGCGGTCTCCTGCTGGCGCTCTTCTTCGGCGCGCGCGAGCTCGCGAGCTCCGGGGCGTCCCGCGTGCCCGAGCCCGCCGCACTGCGTGCGCTGCTCCCGCTGCTGGCGCTCCAGGGCATCGTGCTCGCCTATCTGGGCACCAACCTCTGGTACCAGGCCATCAGCCGCCTCGACCTCGCGCGCACCACGGCGATCGTGGTGCCCTCGATCCCGCTGCTCTCGTTCGGAGCGAGCTTCGCGCTCCTCGGCGAGGTCGCGTCGCCGGCCCAGTGGGCGGGCCTCGCCCTCACCGCGGCCGGCGTGCTGGCCTTCGTGACGGCGCCCCACGCGGTCCGGCCGGGCGAGCACATCCCGGCGCCGACGGCGCCGCTCATCACACCGGAATGACGCTGGACGAGGCCCCGATCGATCGAGCCGGGTCTCATCCTCTGAACTCCGCTCCCCTGCGGCTCACTGCGCGCGGCCTTCGGCCGCTTGCTACCCGACCCTGCGCGTGTGGCCCTTCCAGTACTTCTCGCGCAGATCCTTCTTCAGCACCTTGCCGCTCGCGTTGCGGGGCAGCTCGCTCACGAACTCGACGGAGCGCGGGCTCTTGAAGCCGGCGAGCCGGCTGCGGCAGTGCAGGGTCAGCTCGTCCTCGCTCGCCTGCCGTCCCGGCCGCAGCACGACGAGCGCCTTCACGACCTCGCCCCAGCGCTCGTCGGGCACGCCGATCACCGCGACGTCCGCCACGGCCGGGTGCTCGAATAGCGCGTTCTCGACCTCGCGCGGGTACACGTTCTCGGCCCCCGACACGATCATGTCCTTCACGCGGTCCTGGATGTAGAGGAAGCCCTCCTCGTCGAGCGACGCGGCGTCGCCCGTGTGCATCCAGCCGCCCGCGAGCGCCTCGGCCGTCGCCTCGGGCAGCTTCCAGTAGCCGCGCATCAGCTGCGGACCGCGCACCCACACCTCGCCGACCTGCCCCACCGGCACGTCGCGGCCCTCGGGATCGACGACGCGCACCTCCGTGCCGGGCAGCGGGCGCCCGCAGGAGAGCAGCAGCAAGGGCTTCTCGGCGAGCGCGCGCTCGTGCTCCTTCGGCAGGAGGAACGTCGCGCCCGCGGTGGTCTCGGTCATGCCGTAGCCCTGCGCGAAGCCGCAGCCGAAGATCTCGATGGCGCGGCGCAGCGTCTCGGCGGCGATCGGCGACGCACCATACACCACGAAGCGGAGCGAGTCGTAGCGGCGGCTCGCGGCGTCCGGCACCGCGACCAGGCACGCCTGGATCATCGCCGGCACCAGCGTCGCCGCGGCGATCTGCTCCTCGGAGAGCGCTCTCAGCACGGCGGCCGGATCGAAGTCCTCCATGATGTAGAGGGCGCCGCCCTGGCGGATCACCCAGAAAGCGGCCAGCGCGGCGGCCGCGTGGTAGACCGGCGCCACGATCAGGTAGCGGTCGCCGGGACCGAGGTAGAGGATCCCCGAGATCTGCTCGAGCTGCGCGCACACGGCGTCGTGGGTCAGCACGGCGCCCTTCGGTCGCCCCGTCGTGCCGCTCGTGTACATCTGGTAGAGGTCGGAGTCGCTGCCGACGTGGCGCGGCGGCGGCGCGTCCGACGCGCCGCGCGTCCAGTCGTCGAAGCTCTGCCAGCCGGGAGGCGCGTCGGCGTCGAGCGCGACCCAGTGCTTGACGCCCCCCAGCGACTCGCGGATGCCCTCGAGGGCGGCGACGAGCGGGCCGCGCGCGAGCACGAGCTTCGGCTCGGCGTCGGCGAGGATGGTGCGCCACTCCGGCGGCGCGAGCCGGTAGTTGAGCGGCACGGGCACGGCGCCCGCCTTCGACGCGCCGTAGTAGAAGAGCACGTACTCGATGCAGTTCTTGGCGAGGATCGCGACGCGCTCGCCGGGCGCCACGCCCGAGCGCAGCAGCGCGCCGGCGATGCGGTGGACGGCGCGCTGCGCCTCGGCGTAGTCGAGCGAGCGCTCCGCGAAGAACGCGAAGGGCGCATGCGGCTGCTCGCGCGCGTGGAAGTCGAGGAAGTCGTGGAGCCGCACGAAGCCGCCTTCTAGACGAAGCGCTCGAGCCAGTCGCGCAGCGTCACCGCGAATCCCGCTGCGTTGCGGTGCCCGCCGCCGCCGAAGCGCGCGGCGACCGCCGAGACGTCGAATTCGCCGATCGAGTAGAGCGAGACGTCGACCCGCGTCCCCGAGATCCTGTACACCGCCGCGATCTTCGCGCCGAAGGCGGCGCGCGCGGCGACAGCGTGGCCGATGTGGCTCCGGTGGTGGACCGAGTTCACCGCCTCGAGCCGGAGCTCGTCGATCCGCAGGGGGTGCGCGAAGCGCAGGGAGCGCACCACCTCGGTGCGCATGGCGCGCACGATCGGCTCTCCCTCCTGCGCGAGCTCTTCCCAGGGACGCCGCGCCAGATCGTCCCAGACCTCGATCTCGCGCGGGTAGCTCCCGATCGCAGCGTTCACCGCCTCGGAGGCGGGGAGCTTCCAGGTCCACAGGTCCTGGTCCTCGACGTAGCGCAGGAGATCCGGCACCGGATCGTCGGGATGGAAGTACTGCCACGCCAGCACGGCGCCCGAGTGCTCGAGGTCGAAGTGCACGCGGTGCCCGCGGCCCGCCAGGAAGATGGCGAGCGAGGGATCGGCCTCGAAGGACTGGCGCGCCGAGAAGTGGTGGTCGAGCACGACGACCCGCTCGGCCACCTCGCCGAGGTCGCGAAGCTGCGCGTTCGTCGGCGCGATGTCGGCGAAGACGACCAGGTCGCCCTCGTGGGCGAGCGGATCGAAGGGATCCTCGTGACCGCGCGGCACGTAGCGGCCCCGCTCGCCCCAGGCGCGCCAGGCGGAGTACGCGGCCCCGAAGCCGTCGGGGCAGCCGGCGTGGAAGTAGCAGGTGCGCGGCACGCGCCGCAGAGTAGCAGCCGCGGGCGCGGCGCCGGTCACGTCTGCTGCGGCGCCAGCTTCTCGCCGGCGGCGCGCGCTCGCTCGAGCAGTGTCGCCTCGTCGTGCGCCAGGTGGCGCATCGCGAGCAGCAGGAAGGCACAGGCCAGGCCGTTGGCCAGCAGCGCGAGGCGCATGGCGTGGGCCAGATCGTGGGTCCAGTCCGAGAGACGGCCGACCGTGTAGGGGCCGAGCGCCAGCCCGATGAACGTGATGAACAGGATGTAGAAGGCCGCGGCGATCGCGCGCATGCGCGGCAGCGAGAGGTCCTGGGTGGTCGACGCGCCCGCGCCGATCCACATCGCCACCAGCAGGCTGACGGGAAAGTTCAGGACGTAGATGACGGTGACGTCGCGCGTCCCGAGCATCCAGAGGATCAGCGGGAGGGGCACGAGCGCCGTCACGAGCCCCACCTGGAGGCGCCCGACGACCGAGCGCCGGCGCAGGCGGTCGGCGAGCGCGCCGCCGAGGCTGACGCCCAGGAAGCCGGCGGCGGCGGCGGTGAGCCCCGCGATCGTGCCGACCTCCCCGGGCGGCTGCTCGAGCACGCGGATCAGGTAGATCGGGATCCAGAAGCCGAGGCCGTAGCTCGTGAAGGCGACGCAGGAGAAGCCGAGCGCCGCATAACGAAATGCGCGGCTCCCGAACAGGAGCGCAGCGGCCGGCGGGTCGCGGAGCCGCACGCCCTGCACCCAGGACACCGCCGAGTAGAGGCCCACGCCGAGCGCGATCCACTGGGCCGCGCTGCCGGTGAGCCGGATCAGCGCCGCGGCGCCGAGGGCGATCCCGAGCGCCGCGACCACGTTGGCCGCGAGCGCGCGCGCTCCGCCCTGCGCCCACAGGTTCCAGAGCGTGAAGGGCGGGAGCACGGCGCGCAGCTCGCGCGCGAACTCGCGCAGCGGTCGAGGCTCGGGCGCGGTGAAGATGCCCTCCACGGCGCCGCGCGCGGGCTCGCGCAGCGTCCGCACCCAGAGCGCGAGCAGCACACCCGGCAGGCCGACGGCGAGATACGCGGCCTGCCACCCGACGATGCCGAGCGGCGCGTTGCCGTCCGGGAAGGCGTCGTTCCAGCGGTCGACGATCTGGCCGCCGATCGCGAGGCCCACTCCTGCGCCGATGTAGATGCCGCTCGAGTAGATCGCCAGCACCGTCGCACGCACGCGCACGGGGAAGGAGTCGGAGAGCATCGAAAAGGCCGCCGGCGTGGCGCTCGCCTCGCCGACGCCGACGCCCACGCGCGCCGCCGCGAGCTGCCCGAAGCCCGACGCGAGCCCCGACGCGGCGGTCATCAGCGACCAGAAGCCGAGGCCGAGCGAGATCAACGTGCGCCGGTTCCACACGTCGGCGAGACGCGCGAGCGGGATGCCGAAGATGGCGTAGAAGACCGCGAAGGCCGTGCCGTAGAGGAAGCCGATCTGGCCGTCGCTGATGCCGAGATCCTGCTTGATGTCCTCGGCCAGGATCGAGATGATCTGGCGATCGAGGAAGTTCAGCACGTAGACGATGACGAGGACCGCGAGGACGTAGCGGGCGTAGGCGGCGCTCGGGGCGCCGGGCGGCTTCGATGCGGTCACGCGCGGAGCATTCTATGGGTCCGCGCAGCGCGGCGGTGAGAAAAGCGCTGGGTTAGGCTCGCCGACCTCGGAGCCCACGCCGTGTGGCATCCCCCCGTCACCGCGCACGCGCTGCGCGAGATCGCGCCGCTCCCGGATCCGCTCGCGGCCTTCGCGAAGCTGCGCGCGGCCGCAGCGCCCTGGCTGCTCGAGAGCGCGCTGGCGGACCCGCGCTTCGGCCGCTTCCACTTCCTCGGCTGCGATCCCTGGTGCGTCGCGCGCGTGCGCGGGAGCGACATCGAAGTCGTGCTGAGGCGTGCGCCGGACGGATCGCCGGCCGGCGAGCGGCGCGTCCTCCGGGGCGATCCCTTCACCGCGCTGCGCGCGCTGCTTCCCGCGCGACCCGCCGAGCCCGCGCCGCCCTTCCCTTTCGCGGGAGGCCTCGTCGGCTTCCTCGGCTACGAGCTGTCGGCGCACTGCGACGGTCCGCCGCTGCACGGGCGCGACGACCTGGACCTCCCCGATGCCGTCCTGCTCGGCGTCGACCGCGCCGTCGCGGTGGAGCGCGACAGGGGGCGCACCTGGCTCTCGTCGCTCGGCCGCGGCGACGATCTCGCCGCGGCGCGCGAGCGCGCGCGGCAGGGACTCGACGCGCTGCAGCGTGCGCTCGCCGCGAATCCGACGCGATCCGGTATGAGCGAGGGGCGGACCGGGCCGCGGGCCGGCGCACCGCGCGCGCTCCTGCCCGATCCCGACGCCGGCGCCTACGCCAAGGCCGTCGACGCGATCCTCGAGGAGATCGCGGCGGGCCGCGTCTACCAGGCCTGCCTCACTCAGCGCATCGAGCGCCGCTACGCGGGCGATCCCTTCGAGCTGTACCGCGCGCTGCGCCGCATCAACCCGGCTCCCTTTGCCGCCTGCCTCCTGCTGCCGGAGGTCGCGATCCTCGGCAGCTCGCCCGAGCGCTTCCTCGCCGTGTCGCGCGAAGGCGGGGTCGAGAGCCGGCCCATCAAGGGGACCCGCCCGCGCGGGACTACACCGGAGGACGACGCGCGGCTTCGCGCCGAGCTGCTCGCCTCGCCGAAGGAGCGCGCCGAGAACGTGATGATCGTCGACCTCGTGCGCAACGACCTCGGCCGCGTCTGCAGCGCGGGCAGCGTGCGCGTGGTGGAGCTCCAGGTCGTCGAGGCGTACGCCTCGGTCTTCCAGATGGTCTCGACGGTGCGCGGCCGGCTCGCGCCCGGCCGCGACGCCTTCGATGCCGTGCGCGCCTGCTTCCCGCCCGGCTCGATGACGGGCGCGCCGAAGCGCGCCGCGATGCAGATCCTCGATCGCCTGGAGCCGTGGCGCCGCGGCATCTACGCGGGCGCGCTCGGCTACTTCGACGCCTTCGGCGGCGCGGACCTCTCGGTGGTGATCCGCAGCGCCTTCGTCCGCGACGAGCGCGCGCTGCTCCACGCCGGCGGCGGCGTCGTGGCGGACTCGCTGCCCTTCGCCGAGCACGCGGAGGCGCAGCAGAAGCTGGCGCCGCTGCTGCGCGCGCTGGAGGAGGCGCAACGCAGCTGAGGGGCCTCACGAAGGGAGGAAACGATGAGAAGCGATGGAGATCGGCGGGGCGGAGCAGGGGTCACGAGAAGGGAGACGCTCGGGCTCCTCGCCGCGAGCGCGGCGCTGCCACTCGCAGCCGCCGCGGCCGACGCGATGGCACCCGCGGAGGCGAAGGCGGCGGCTGTGCCGAAGGTCTACCGCGGCGGGCATACCGCGAAGCCCCTGCCCTTCGATCCGGCGAAGCTCCCGGGTCTCTCCGAGAAGCTCCTGCGCTCCCATCACGAGAAGAACTACGCCGGGGCGGTGAAGCGCCTCGATCTGATCGAGGCGCAGCTCGCCGCGCTGCCCGCCGATGCCGCTCCCTTCCAGATGGGATCGCTCAAGCGCGAGGCGCTGATCGCGGCGAACTCGATCCGCCTGCACGAGCTCTACTTCGCGAACCTCGGCGGCAGCGGGCCCCCGAGCGGCACCTTCGCGAGCCAGGTAGCGGCCGACTTCGGCAGCGTCGAAGCCTGGGAGCGCGACTTCCGTCTCACCGGCCTGTCGCTCGGCGGCGGCTCGGGCTGGGTGATCGCGACGCTCGACCCCGAGACCAGAACGCTGCACAACACCTGGGCGTGGGATCACATGCACGGTCTCGCAGGCGGCGTGCCCGTGCTGGTGATGGACATGTACGAGCACTCCTACCAGATGGACTACGGCGCGAACGCGAAGGGCTACATCGATGCGTTCCTTGCGAACATCCGCTGGGACGCGGTGAATCAGCGCCTGCAAGCGCCGCGTTAGCGGCGCGCGCAGAGGAGCCAGATCCCCGGCAGCGAGAGCACAGCCGCCTCGGCGATCCCGGCGGGCCAGCCATGGCCGTGGGGGCTCACCAGGTTCCAGATCAGGTGCGAGAGCGCGATGGTGAAGGCGTAGGTCGCCGCCGCCGGGACGACCCACGGCCGAGCGCGCCAGAAGCCGAGGGCGCCGGCGCCGAACACCAGCCAGTGGAGGGGCGCGGTCCAGCGCGCCGCGGCGCCGTGCAGCTCGAAGCCGAGCCACACCTCGACGTCGCGCGCGCTCGGGTCGAAGAGATCGCGCGCCGCGAGAAAGAGCACGGTCGCCGCGCAGAACGCGGCGGCCGCGGTCATCCAGCGGGGCCGGGTCACGCGCGCGCGTCAGACCTGGCTGGCGCTCGTGCCGGGCTTCCTGCCCGTGTACTCGCAGAACGCGCCGGGCACGACGGTCTTGAAGCGCGGGTTCTCGAAGCCGGCCTCGCGCAACGACGCGACGATCGTCTCCGGCGGGACGCACTGTTCGACGGTGTCCCAGTAGTAGTCCATCAGCTCCTTCGCCTCGCGGCTGCGCGTCACGATCAGGGTCATGCCCGGGATCATGCGCGCCCAGACGAAGCGCGTGAGCTTCTGTCCGAGCGGCGAGCGCGGCACGTGGCCCTCGAGGATCCACAGCCGGCCGCCGGGTTTGAGCACGCGCAGGTACTGGCGGAAGGTCGCGACCAGGTCGGAGACGTGGCGCAGCGCGATGCCCATGGTCACGAAGTCGAACGTGTCGTCGGCGAAGGGCAGCGACTCGGCGACGCCGCGCGTGAGCGGGCCGCGGAAGTGGCGCCGCGCCTGCCCGAGCATCCCGATCGAGGGATCTACGCCGAACACGCGCCCCTCGGGCCCGACGATGCGGGCCGCGCCGCGGGCGACTGCCGCCGTGCCGATCGCGACGTCGAGCACCCGCATGCCGCGCCGCAGTCCGGCCATGCGCAGCGAGAGGCGCCGGTAGAGCAGGCCGCCATTCAGGAACAGCGCCTCGATCGAGTTGTAGTGCTGCGCCGTGTGATCGAAGAGATCCCGGACGTACTCGACGCGGCGCGAGTCGTCGCGGTAGTAGCGGGTGAGCGGCGCATGCGGGGGAACCGGCGTGTCGGACTCGCCGGGCCGGGGCGACGCGTTCATTTGGCCTCCGTCTCGTCGCTGGATCCACCCATGATGCGGAGATCCGCGGCTCGCATCAAGGCGAGCGCGAGATCCTGCCCTATTCTGGTGCGCGATGGGTGGGGGTGCGGAGGTGGACGTCGATTCGAGGTCGCTCGAGGGCGAGCTCCCCGGCTCCGGGGCGCGGAGCCTCGGAGCCGTCTGGGCGCTGCCGCCCACCTGGTTCTTCGCCCTCCAGCTGCTCATGGTGGTGCTGCACTTCGCGTGGCCCGTCGCGCAGTGGAACCTCGGCATGGCGCGCTGGTGGGGACTGCCTTTCGCGGTCCTCGGGATCGTCGCCGTCGTGGGCGCGGCGCGTCAGTTCCGCTCCGTCACGACGCTGATGCCCTTCGAGGAGCCGACGGCCCTGGTGACCGGCGGATTCTTCCGCTTCAGCCGGAACCCGATGTACCTCGGAATGCTCCTCTCGATCGTGGGCGGCGTGATCATGCTGGGCTCGCTGACGCCCGCCATCGCGATCCCGCTCTTCGTCGGCCTGATGCAGGTGAGGTTCATCGCCCACGAGGAGCGGATCCTCCGGCGCAGCTTCACCGGCGTGTACGAGTCCTATCGAAACCGCGTCCGGCGCTGGCTATAGGCTGGCTCTGCCACTAGCCTCTGGCGCATTCCAAGGAGGGGGCATGAAGCCGTTCAAGAGAATCGTCGTCCTGGCGGCCGTCGCGATGTTGATCGCGTCGCCGAGCTACGCGAAGACCGGCAACAAGTGCAAGGATCACAAGGCCAACCAGGGCGCGATGTGGCTCTCGATCGCGCATCCCGGCCTCGGCGAGTACAAGCTGAAGGGCTGGGGCCCGTGGAAGAACATGCCCCCGAAGAAGTTCTGGCTGGGCTTCATCCCGGGCTTCGGCTGGCCGGGCTACTTGCAGGTGAAGAGCGCGATCGACGCGTCTCAGTGCAAGACGAACGACGACATCGGCTTCAGGGAGTAGGCAGCGGGCGCGTCGGCCTCCCTTCGAGGCGGCGCCACAGCTCCTCGTCGTCGATCCCGAGCACGCGTCCCGCGGCGGACAGCCCCGAGCTGAGCGCGCCGTAGACCCCTGCGCCCGGCCGCGTCCAGTGGCCGGCGAGCACGAGACCCTTGAGCGGACTCTCCTCGCCGAGCCGCCCCGGACCGACCTGATCGGGCGAGAGTTCCCACCCGTACATGGCGCCGCGCTGGTTGCGCGTGTAGCGCTCGAGCGTGCGCGGCGTCGCGCCGAGCGCGAACACCAGATTGCGCCGCAGCCCGGGGAACGCCGCCTCGGCGTGGTCCAGCAGGCGCTCCACGATGCCGTCCTTGGCCTCGCGCCACGACGGCACGAGGTCGTAGGGCAGCGGCACGGTGATCTGGAAGACGTGGCAGCCCGGCGGCGCGAGCTCCGGGTCGACCAGCGTGGGGACCGTGAAGCCGATGCGCGAGAACTCGCCGCGCAGCAGGTTCGCGTAGTCGGCGTCGTGGTCCCAGGTGCCGTAGAGGAACATCTCGTGCGCCGCGCCGGCCGCGCGCAGGTCGAGCCGCGTCGCGCCGTAGACGACGAACGCCGAGAGGCTCACGCGCATGCGCCCGAGCGCGCGCAGGAAGCGCGGCTGGAGGTGCTGCGGACCCACCAGCTCCTCGAAGGTCTCGGCGGCGTCGACGCCCGAGATCACCACGGGCGCCTCGATGCGCTGCCCGTTCTCGAGCACCACGCCCTTCACGACGCCCCCCTGCACCTGGATGCGCCGCACGATGCTCTTCAGCAGCAGCTCGCCGCCGTCGCGAGCGAGCGCCGCGGCGAGCGCGTTCGCCAGCCTCTGGAAGCTGCCCTTGCAGTACCACGCGCCGTCCTCCACGTAGCTCATCAGCATCGACGCGAAGTACAGGAACGACAGGCGCGAGGGCGGCAGGCCGAGATAGGGCCACAGCGCGCCGAAGGCCGCGCGGGCCCGCGGGTCGCGCAGGTGCACGCCGACCACGTCTTCGAGCGTGGCGCGGCGGTGCTGGAACAGCGTGGGCGCCGCCTCGGCGAGCTGCATGAAGGCGCCCGTGCCCATCTCCGAGGCGAGGCGGACCTCGCGGCGGGCGCGCCGGCACACCTCGAGGAGCGCGCGGAAGCCCTGCGCTTCGGCCGGGAAGTGCCGGGCGTGGGCCTCGGCGAAGCCTTCGATGCCGCTGCGCGCGTCGACGCGAAGGCCGGGGAAGACGGCGCTGTAGAACGGGTCGACGCGGGCGAAGTCGCACCGGTCGCCGACGCGCAGGCCGTCGAGCAGGCGCCGGACCAGTCCGGGACCCTCGGGCGTGTCCCCGCAGCCCCCGATCAGGTGCACCGCGGAGTCGAACTCGAAGCCCTCGCGCCGGAACGAGTGCAGGTAGCCGCCGGGCCGGTTGTGCCGCTCCACGACCAGCACCTTCACGCCGAGGCGCGCGAGCGCGCTGGCGGCGACCAGGCCGCCGACGCCGCTCCCGATGATGACGACCTCGTAGGCGTCGTCTCGAGCCTCGCCGTGGAAGCGCATCGCGGGTCCTCGCACGAATCGCAGCGAAGGGCCGGGCCGGGTCGGCATTCATATAGCAGCGCCTACACCGCAGGCGAAGCGGTACGCTGGCCCCGCGACAGGAGGGCGGACTTGACCGGGGTCCTGCGCGGCGCGCGCGGTGATGGCGAGACGCGCTTCCACGTCGCCGTCGTGGGCGGCGGCGCCGCGGGCATCGCGGCCGCGCTGTCGGCCGCGGCTCGCGGCGCGCGGGTGCTCCTCGTCGAGGCCGCGCCCGCCCTCGGCGGGAACGCCACCGGAGCATTCGTCCACACCCTCTGCGGCCTCTACCACCCGGCCGACGCGGGCGACGCGCGGCCCGCGAACGCGGGGCTGCCCATGCGCTTCGCGGCGGGGCTGCGCGCCGCAGGGGGAGCGGGTCCGCCCGAG
>Ga0335070_10003791_pt1 | contig 17639 bp, 13 predicted proteins | sample Lox_Sample_13_FD_206722 | JGI IMG/M metagenome (GOLD analysis project Ga0335070, IMG submission 206722) | Soil microbial communities from Loxahatchee National Wildlife Refuge, Florida, United States - Lox_Sample_1.3 | ecosystem: Environmental > Terrestrial > Soil > Wetlands | place: USA...
CCTCGTCATCGGCGCTGTTCGAGTAGAAACCGCGAAGGTGCAGGCTGTGGCTGGGTGAGAGCCGGTAGCTCAATCCCATGACGCCGCCGAGCTGCGCTGAGGCGACATCCCGGCTCGCCCGGTAGTCGTAGGCCGTGTCCGTCTGGGACTTGAACAGCCGCTGCACCTCGTCGCGCTGGGAGAACGAGCGGGACAGGCTCCCTGCGGTGATGATGCCCAGCGGGCGGTGGAAGAGCTCAAACTCGTTGCCATAGGTCAACTGGTAGCTGCCATTGGGCACCGCGTGCGTGCTGGTCGCGGACCACACGTCGCTGAAGGCCCGTCCCAGGTAGGCCAGGGTGCTCTTCTTGAAGCCCAGCGAAGGATTGCGCTCGCTCCACGTGAGCGTGCGGTCGCCCGCGACGGCGCCGATCACGGACGGAATGGAGCGGGTGCCGACGCCATAGCCGAGCAGGTCCGATCCGCCGCCGGCGTAGGTCCGGCGGTCGTGGAAGGTGAGCCCTTCCACCGCTCCCTGGCTCACGGACAGCGACCACGTCCGGGCGCCGGGGAAGTCCCTGGTTCGCACCTGCACGTCCCCGCCGCCGAACTCGCCCGGACGGTCGGCGGTGTAGGTCTTCTGCACGGTCACGTGGTCGAGCAGGTTCGCGGGCAGCAGGTCCATGGGAACCACCCGCTTGTTCTGTTCGGGGCTCACGATCCTCACCCCGTCCAGCTCGGTCGAGCTGTAGCGCTCGCCCAGCCCGCGGACGAACACGTACTTCCCGTCCACCACCGAGAGCCCGGTCACCCGCCGGAGCACCTCGCCGGCGTCCTTGTCCGGGGTCCTGCGAACCTGTTCGGCACTGACCGCGTCGCCCACGGTGGCGGCCTTCTTCCGGACCGCCAGCAGCGAGGCGTCGGTGTCGCGGCGCACGTGGGCCTCCACCACCACTTCCTTCAGCTGGATCCGCGCGGGCGCCAGGGCGGCGCTGAGCTGCACGAGCTTCCCCGCCTGGATCTCGACACCCTCGATCCTCTTCTTGCCATAGGACAGCGCGCTGACCTGGAGCGTGTAGCGGCCCGCCGGCGCCTCGAGAAGGTAGGTGCCGTCCGCGTTGGTCTGCGCGCCCACCCTTCGCATCGTCGAGTCGGCGGGGAACAGAACCACGTTGGCCAGGCCGATCGGCTCCCCGTTGTCCGTGGAGAGGACGCGGCCCTGCACCTTCCCGGTGGTCGTGGCCGCCACAGCCGGGACCACCGCAACAGGGACCAGCGCCAGAGCAAGAGCCAGGCGCAGGCCGAGGGCGACCCGCGCGGGCGACCAGGTCACTTTTGGACGTCTTATCACTTTCGGACTCCGGGTCGGAGAGAAGCCGGCGCCGCGGCCGCCGACAACGGCAGCGGGCGGCGGGGCACGAGCCCCGCCGCCGCGCCGCTGCTACCGGACCACGACTAGGAGTAGGAGCTTCAACGCACGCGTGTGATCCTCCCGCTGGCCGTCGATTCGCCGGCGGTGACGCGATAGAAGTACATGCCGGCCGCCACGCGGTGGTTCACGTTCCACTCGATGCTGTGCGGGCCGGCGCCCATCTCGCCATCGGCCAGCGTTTCCACGAGCCGGCCGTCCATGCTGAAGATCTGGACCTTCACCGGGCCCGACTGCGGCAGGGTGAAGGCGACATTCAGGCGGTTCCGGAACGGGTTCGGAGCCCCTGCCGCCACGAACACCTTGCCCGAGGCGATCGGCGGGACATCCACGATGGAGGTCTGGCCGGGCATGCACGCGCAGTGGTGCGCCCACGTCGCGTTGTCGTCCACGTGCAACGCCCCGCTCTTCTCATAAGCGACGATGCTGTTGAAGAACTGGCCCGAGGCGCCGCGACGCCAGTTCACGCCGAACGTCGGGCCCGGGAAGGCAGCGCCCATGCGGTGGTCGCCGATGAACGTGCAGTTCGCGAGCCGGGTCCGGTTGTAGTAGTAGTTGCCCTCGGGCACCACGTTTCCGCTGCCGCACGGGCTCATGTGGCAGGTCTGGGCCTCGAAGTCGTACTCGTTGTTGTCCTGCTCGGTGCCCTTGTCGCCGTTCTGGGTGCCGGCGATGGTGTAGTATGGGCTGTTCTCGATGATGGCGAACTGAACCCGCAGCTGCGTGCCCAGCTGGGTGTCGATGCCGTCGTCCTTGCCCTGGTAGCCCAGCAGGTGCGAGCAGTCCATCTTGCCGCCGAACCACTCGAAGGCGTCGTCCTGCCCGTAGAACGCCTCGCAGTAGTCCATGTGCGAGTTGGAGCCCATGCCGTTCAGGGTGAAGGAGTTCAGCTCATTGTTGGGAGTGATCTCCTTGCCCGAGTACTCGATGCGGACGTACTTGAGCTGGCAGCCGTCCCAGGTGTTGTCGTCGCCGCCCCAGTAGCCGATGGCGCCGCCTTCGGAGGCCACCGAGTCCCCGGCGCACGAGTTGACGATGTTCGTCCGGCCGTAGCCGTTTACGACGAGACCGCCCCAGGCGCCCGACTGCATGTAGCCGGGAGGGTCGTCGCAGGTCATGATGATCGGGTTGTCCTCGGTGCCGATCGCGCTGATGTGGCCGCCGCGCTCGATGACGATGGTGCCCAGCGTGGCCCGCTCGCCGAAGATCACCGTCCCCGCGGGGATGGTGAGGTTCGCCAGGCTCTTGACCCGCAGCTGGCCCCGGATCAGGTAGTTGGAGTCCGCGCTCCAGACCTGCGAGTTGTAGAGGTTGATGTTGGGGTACACCGCCAGGGGCCGCGGGTCGGGCATCCCGGCCAGGTGCAGGTCCTGCCGGTTGGCTCCGGTGGAGTCGTAGATGACCCAGCCGGTGTTGGGAACGCCCAGGTTCAGGCCGTTGCCCCAGGTGCTGACCTTGACCCAGTTCTCGCCGTCGTTGGGCGAGATGGCCCCGTGGTAGCGAACGGTCTTGAAAAAGTCGTCGTCGATGATGACGACCGGCTCCCGCCAGGCGGGGCTGCCGACGCCGGGCTTCCAGTTCGGAATTGTGTTGGCCTGGTAGACCGCGCCGGCAAGGAGCGGATCCTCGCAATAGTTGTGGGTGTAGTCCACGGTGCACATGAGACGCGCCAACTGGTGGTAGCCCATCTGAGCACAATTGGTCGCCGAGCCCTTGCCGATGTAGTTCGCCGCGCAGGTGTCGTTGTGGACGTCCCCATTCGGGAAGTTGTTCCACACGATGTTGCCGTCAAAGGTCATCTGGGCCCCAGCCGGGGCGGCGACCGTGAGCGCAAGCAGGGCGAGGCCGATAGCCAGCATCCTGCAGCTTCGAGCGTTGCGCATTCGTGCCTCCTGGGTTGCGAAGCGGTGATTGCGGGCGCGCAGTCCCTCCACTTCACGTGGCGCGGGCCGGCGCGTCATGTGAACATCGTGCCGGAGAACGCCTCCGGCGGCTCGGAGAATCCTGGGACACACCGAGGGTTCGTGCCTACCGTCCAGGGGGCCAGCCTGGCGGTGGTGAACCTGGATTGTCCCTGGAGCCTTCAAGTCAGTAGTCGGGCTTTGGTCGTTCGCGGGGAACTATACCCGGCGGGCGTGAAGGGCGAAGAGCGGCCGCGTTGCGGAGTGGTAAAATCCGGCTCTCCTCGTGGCAACGCAGGCAACCAGGACTCGACTCGGATCGTCGCGGGGCGGTGGAAAACTCGATAACTGCAAGCGCGCGGCTGGTGGTGGAGCGCGCAATTGCGTCCGCGGGCTTCGGCTCTCGCGAGGCGAGGCCGGGAGGAGCGGCCGCAGGCCTCGAGGCACGGAGGGATCCTCACGCCATCATCGATGCCCCTGCATCCACAGGTACATCATCGCGCCGGCGATGACCGCCGCACCCAGCAGCGCGACGTATGCTCCCGACCGCGAACTGGACCGCCGCCAGCAGCAGCATCGCGGCCAGCGCGACCGGCGGTGCGATTTACGGGCTGGTCAGCGCCGCCAGCATGGGCACTCCCGTCCCCACGGCCACGGACAGCCAGTCCGATCCGTCCTTCGGCTTCATCTTCTGCTCCATGGCCCGTTCTCCTCCTGCCGCTTCCTCGTCGCCCGTCGGGAGACTGCCGCCCAGGGGCGGAAGCCGACCCGCGCCTAGGAGCACGCGGCGCTGGTCGCCGCGATGATGGCCACCGTTGCATCCTCCTTCTGGAGGATCGTGAGATACCAGGCCAGCGCCATCAACAGGGGCAGTTCAGGAAGACCCTGCCCGCGGGGCATGATCTCGATCGAGGCCTGGGTCTTCAGCAGGTCGGGCGGCTTCTGCCTTCCGCCCCCCAACCTCAGCACGAACAGCGGCTCCTCCCGGGCATTGAGGAAGCCCCACTCCGACGACCAGAGATTCGTCGACTTCCAGTGGAACCTGCCTCCGTTGGCGAGGTCCAGCCATCCGCCCCCGGCGAACCGGGGCCAGAAGACCCCCAGGTCGGGGTTCGCGCCGGCCAGACGGATGGTCACCCGCGGGTTCAGGAACCCGGCCCTCTTGAACGTCCAGCTTCCCGCGTGGGAACCTGCGGTCGCGAGCGAGCCACAGGCCTTCTCGAAGCGGAGGCTGGCGACCACGCCCTCCTGGGAGCGCAGCTCGAACTGGCGCTCGGAGGCCCTGGGTTGCACCCAGTGGAGCTGGGCGGCGTCGGCAGTCGGGGATGTATCCATGAGGGCAGGCGCTCCTTTCTACAGTGTCGCCGCATCTCATTGGCCGGGTTGAAGCCCGGCGACTCGTACAACGGCCGCCCGGCGTCGCTCGCATGCAGGGACACCGACTGGAATCCCTGCTCGCGGCACCAGCCGATCATGCACTCCATCAGGCGCCTCGCCAGGCCGCGCCGCCGCGGCCACCATCGCGTCGAGCTCCCGCTTCGAGCCACGGCCCATCTCGCCGAATCACGGGCGACGGTGCCGGACGATGGTGTCCACGTCGGCCGCAGTGGCCGGACGGACGAGCACGGCCTGATCGTTGATCCCCCCCGCCGGCGCGGGCCTGTGCCACTGGTAGTCAAGACTGCTTCGCCACTGCCTGGTGCAGCGACGATCCGCGATCAGCAACCTGCATACCAACGAGCACGAAGCTACGTTCCCGCGCCGGGGCCGTCAACACGCCCCGTCGTCGCCTGCGGGTGCCGCAGCCGGAATACCCCGGGGCGTAACACCCTGGCCGCTCACCCGTCATCCCCAACCGCTACACTCCGGGCATAGGAATTGAAAAGGCTCAGCACCCGCCTGGCACATGGAGATCCGCCGCTCCCGCCGACCGAACAGACGAGCCTCCAACCATGGATGCAGCGGTCCGGGCGCGACAGATGATCCTGCAGTTGGGCGGTGTACCTTGAGAAGGCAGGAAGCGGCCGCGGCAGAGGCAGTCGTACAACAGGGTTCCCCTCCCGGACTCTGCCGCGAGGAAGCCGCGCACTGATCACTCACACCGCCGCTTCCTGCCTGTCATCTTCGGGGGACCGGGGCCCTGCGGGGGCCTTGTCGACCTTGTCCGCACGGCAAGCCGGACCCCGAGGGTCATCCTTGCCGACCGCGCAGGTTCGTTCCTCCGTCGGAACTTGCGCGGTCGGCGGTTGCCCTGGCCCTAAGTGTGCCGCCCTCCCCGGCCCCGGAGCCATCGAAGTGTCGCGCAGCCTGTCCGCTTTCCTGTTCGTGGCGTTGTTCGCCCTTGCCGGAGCCTCGCGCCCCTCCGGTCGGCTGCCGGATCACCCGGCGGTCCGACGCGTGCTCCTGGTCAGCATCGACGGGCTCCGGCCCGACGTGCTCCTTCGCGCCCGGGCCCCGGTCCTGCGGTCATTGATGGCCCGAGGCTGTTTCACCATGTGGGCCCAGACCACCGCCCTGGCGGTCACCCTCCCATCGCACGCCTCGATGCTAACCGGGGTGTCACCCGAGAAGCATCGAATCCTCTGGAACACCGACGTGCCGCCGGCCCGGCTGGTGTACCCGGCCCGACCGACACTCTTCGAACTGGCGAGCCGTGCCGGCTTCACCACCGCAATGGTCGCCGGCAAGTCCAAGTTCTCCGCGCTCGCCAAGCCCGGAACGCTTCGGTGGTCGTTCGTTCCCGAGACGGGAGTCATCTCCGACGAGGCGGTCACGGACACCGCCACGCGTTTCATCGCGCTTCACGCCCCGCAGGTGCTCTTCGTGCACCTGCCCGCGGTGGACACCGCCGGCCACGAACACGGGTGGGGCTCGGAGGGCCAGCTCCTGGCGGTTGAGCGCGCCGATCGGTGCGTCGGCCGCCTGCTGGAGGCGTTGCGGGAACGGCGGCTCGTGGACTCGACCCTCGTGATCGTCTCCGCGGACCACGGCGGGGCCGGCAGGTCTCACGGACCGGGCGATCCCCGCAGCCGGTTTATTCCATGGATCGTGACGGGCCCGGGGGTCCGGAAGAACGTGGACCTCGCCCTCTACGCCGACCTCTCCGTCAGGACCGAGGACACGTTCGCCACAATCTGCGCACTGCTGGGCATCCTCCCCGACGGCCCGGTCGACGGCCATCCCGTCTACGAAATCCTGGGCGGCGGCTTCCCCGGCTCGAGCACGAGTCCGGCGGCCGCGCGCAGCCTGTCGCGTTCCCGCTCGGCCTCCCGGTGAAGCTGGATCTGGGCGCGATAGGGCTCCTCGCCGCGGCCGGGCCTGCGCCTGCGGTACGCGCCGTCCGGCTGGAGTTCCCGGGCCTTGACGTTGTCCCGGAACATGGCGTCGAGGGCCTGGAGCACCCGGCGACGGGCCTCCGGGGCCTCCACCGGGAACAGCAGCTCGATGCGCCTGTCCAGGTTGCGCGGCATCCAGTCCGCGCTGGACAGGTACACCTCCTCGTCCCCGCCGTTCAGGAAGTAGAACACCCGGGAATGCTCGAGGAAGCGGTCCACCACCGACACCACTTCGATGTCGTGGCTGATGCCGCGCGCGCCCGGCCGCAGGCAGCAGATACCCCGGACATTCAGGTGGATCTTCACCCCAGCCAACGAGGCCTCGTACAGCGCGCGGATCAGGTCCTCGTCGACCAGCGAGTTCATCTTGGCGCGGATTTCGGCCACCTGCCCGGCCTCGGCCCGCCGCTGCTCGCGCCGGATCAGCTCCAGGAACCTCTCGCGAAGCCGCGTCGGGGCCATGACCAGCTTCTTCATCCGCGGCGGGTCGGCGTACCCGGTGAGGGCGTTGAAGAACGCCGAGGCGTCCTCGCCGATCGCCGGGTCGGTGGTCATCAGGCCGAAGTCGGTGTACATGCGTGCAGTCCGGTCGTTATAATTGCCGGTGCCCAAGTGCACGTACCGCAGGATCCCACGCGCCGTCCGCCGCACCACCAGCAGGATCTTCGAGTGGGTCTTGTACCCGCGAATCCCGTAAATCACGTGCGCGCCGGCATCCTCGAGACTGTGGGCCCACAGGATGTTGGAGTCCTCGTCGAACCGCGCCAGCAGCTCCACCAGGACCGTCACCTGCTTGCCCCGGTCCGCCGCGCGTGCCAGCGACCGCACCACCGGGGAGTCGCCACTGGTCCGGTACAGCGTCTGCTTGATCGCCAGCACATCGGGATCGTCGGCAGCCTCGGAGGCCAGCGCCACCACCGGGTCAAAGGAGTCATACGGGTGGTGCACCAGGACGTCCTTCTCCTCGAGGACCGAGAAGATGCTCCTGCCGGCGGGGATCTCCGGTACGGGCAGCGGCCGTAGCGGTCGATCGCGCAGCTCGTCCAGGCCCGGCAGATCCAGCAGCGCCGCCAGCGACCGCACGTCTACCGGCAGCGGCCGCTCGTAGACATCCCCGTGCGGGACCTCCAATCGCGCCACCAAGGTCTCCACCAGCCGCGGGTGCGCCCCCGCCTCCACCTCCAACCGCACCACCCGGCTGCGGCGCCGCTTGCGCAGTTCCTCCTCCAGGCTGGCGAGGAAATCCGCCCCCTCTTCGTCCAGCTCCATCTCGGCGTCGCGGGTGACCCGGAACACCGCGCTTTCCAGGATCTCGCGGCCCTCGAACAGCGCCGGCAGCTCCGCCCGAATCAACTCCTCGAGCAGCACGAAACACGCTCCCTCGGTCCCCGGGACGCGCACCAGCCGCGGCAGGCGCGGCGGCACCTGCACCACGCCGAGCCGCTCCTCCCCCGGCTCTCGCGGACCCACCAGCAGGCTCAGATTCACGCTCAGGTTGGCCAGCGTCGGAAAGGGGCGCGAAGCGTCGATGGCCAGCGGGGTGAGCGAAGGCAGGAACTGCAGACGGAACACCCGCACCACGGCCTGCTGCTCCTCGCCTTCCAGTGCGCCGAACGGCACCAACCGCACGCCGTGCGGGACCAGTCCGGGCAGGATCTCCTGGTGCACCGCCCGGGTCAGGGCCTCGCCCATGTCATGCGCCTTCAGCGAGATCTGAGTCAGCTGCTGGGAGGGAGTCAGCCCCGATGGGTCGGGCGCCGTGTCACCCTCGTCCAGTCGGTGCCGGAGGCCCGCCGCCCGGACCATGAAGAACTCGTCCAAGTTGCTGGAGACGATGGTCGCGAACTTGAGCCGCTCCAGCAGCGGATTGGTCGGGTCCTGCGCCTCCTCCAGCACGCGGCCGTTGAACTCCAGCCACGACAGCTCGCGGTTGAGGAAGAGCTCCGGCGTGCGCCTCTTGACCTTGCCCGGCGGGGTCATGGCGACTGTCCCGTCTCCCGGAAGCCCAGCTTCTGCCCGAACACCTCCAGGAAAAGGTCGGCGCGGGCCTGCATCGCGTGCCGCTCCATGGTCAGGTCCCCGGTGCCCTGCACTTCCAGCACCCAACCGTCTTCCTCCCGGATCACCTTCAAGTCGCGCACGCATTGCAGATGGTCGGCGTCCAGCGCGTTGGCCACCCGCAGCATGGCCGCCAGCTTGTTGATGCGCACCCGGGTCTCGCGGTCCAGGGACATGTACAACGGGTGCGATTTCTGCGGCAGGGCCCGCCGGTGGTATCGGGCCACATTGCCGATGAGGGCCATATCCTCGCGGGTGAGACCGAAGACGTCCGACATCGACAGGATGTATTGCGAGTGCTTGTGGTGCGAGCGGCGGTGGATGTAAGTGCCGACCTCGTGCAGTAGAGCGGCCGCCTGCAGCAGCAGCCGGTCCCGCGCTGCCAGGCCGTGCTCGGTCCGCAGCTCGTCGAACAGCCGACCCGCGAGATGCGCCACCACGCGCGCGTGGGCCATGTCGCAGCGGTACTTGACGGCCATCGCCTCGGCGCTGGCCAGCACCTGACGGTCGAAGTCCTCCACCCCGCGCACGCCGGCGGCGGGCAGCATGTCCAGCAGCAACCCCAAGCGCAGCGAAGCCTCCGGCACCATCACGCGCTGCGCCTCGGTCTCCAGCAGGAGCTCCCGGTAGGCCAGCAGCGCCGGCGCCAGCGTCTCGGCGTCCGCAGGCGCCAGTCGGTAGCGCTGCACCAGGTCGTCCACCTCCAACGCGGCGACCTCGTCGCAGAAGGAGCCGAACTCCTCCCTTCCCAGGGCCGCGACAACGCCCTCCTCGGCCTCCTCGCCGCGCAGGCGCGCGGCCGCAAAGCGCACGTCGCCGCCCAGCGCCACGAACTGGGCCGCCTCCGCCAGCGGCATCTCGCGCTTGATGTCCTCCACCACGTTCTGAATGCTCCGGCGCAGCAGGCGGATGCGGCGGTCGTGGGAGCCTCGCCACGCGGCGAAGTTCTGGCGCATCCGAATGGCGCCCAGCGCGTAGGTCCCGGCGAACACCGGCTCGCCCGAGCGCAGCAGCGAGATCTCGGTGCTGCCTCCCCCTACCTCCACCACCAGCGTCGCCCCCTGCCGCAGCGACTCGTGGTCGCGCAGCGCGCCCCGCACCGCGAGGTAGGTAAGCCGATTCTCCTCCGAGCCGTCGATGACCTCCACCTCGAGCCCGGTGCGCATCCGCACCCGGTCCAGGAATCCGTCCCTGTTGGCGGCCTCCCGAACAGCGCTGGTAGCCACCGCGCGGCATACCCCGACTCCGTAGCTTTCCATGATCTTGCGGTAGCCTTCCAGGGCCCGGATGGCGGCCTCGGCCGTGGGCGGCGTGAGCCGGCCGTGGGTGAAGGTGTCCTTGCCTAGCAACACCCCGCGCGATGCTTCCTCGAGGATGCGGAATTGACTGTCCGGCAGAATCTCCGCCACCACCAAACGGATCGCGCTGGCGCCAATGTCCACGACCCCCAAGGTCGAGACGCCGCCCACCGCGACCGAGCCATCCCGCCAGCTGCCCGACTTCATCGCGAGGCCTCGCGGGCCACCAGGCACGGGACGGTGCGCCGTGATCGCGCCTGCTCCACCCGCACTCGCAGCCCCAGGGCCTTCTCCAGCAGCCCCACGCGGCGCTGCATCCCCAGCATCTCCAGCTCCACCTCTCCCGACGTGTGCAAGTGGATGGTGAGGTCTCGGCCGCGGGTCGAGACCCGGAGCGAGCGCACCCGCTGTCGATGGCTGCGGTCGAGTCCGTCAGCGAGACGCAGGAGTCCCGCCAGCACATCCACCTTCGCGCCCACCGCGCGGGGCAGCGCGGCGTACCCGGCGTGCCGGCGGTCCGGCAGGCCGCCGCGGTGGTAGCGCGCCACATTCGCCAGGATCTCGACCTCCTGGGGCCCGAAGCCGCACAGGCCACCATTCTTGATCAGGTAATAGGAGTGCTTGTGGTGTCCCCCGTGGCCAATGTGATGCCCCACGTCGTGCAAGAACGCCGCGAACTCCAGCAGTGCGCGATAGGCGGGGCCGAGCCGATGCAGGCGCCGGGTGCTATCGAAGAGGCTCAGCGCCAGCTTCGCGACGTACTGCGCGTGGACCTCGCTGTACTGGCAGCGCTCGGCCAGCTCCAGCACGCTCCGCCGCCGGATGTCCGGGCACTCCTCGGCGCGCACCAGCCGGCTCCTGTGCCGGCGGATGTAGTCCAGGAGCAGTCCTTCACGCAGGGCCCACTCACACAGCGTCAGGTTGCGGGCACCGACCATCTCCATCAGGGTATCTAACAGCACGGCGCCAGCCGCGATGATGTCCGCCCGCCGGCGGTCCAGGGCCGGCACCTTCAGCCGCTGCCGCTGGTCCATGCGGACGAGCCGCCGCCGCAAGGTCGAGAAGGCCTCCGCAGACACAGTCCGGTGGTGCAGAGACTCGGGCCGCTCGCCGGTCTCCGCCAGCAGCGCCAGGCGGCCCAACGCGAGGACGGTGCCGGACGTGCCAATCGCCAGCTCGAAGCCGGTCCGCCGGATCCGGTCGGTCGCCGGTTCTAGCGTCTCGCGCACCTGCCTCACCAGCCGCCGCTCCTCGCGCGGCGGAAGCGGGTCGCGGGACAGGAACCGCCGCTTCAGCCGAAGCAGGCCCAGCTTCTCCGAGACCAGGAGATCGGGCTCCGGTCCTGTGCCCAGCGCCAGCTCCAGGCTGCCTCCGCCGACGTCCATGACCAGGGCGCGCCCGCCGTTCACGTGGATGCTGTGCCGTGCCGCCAGGTAGACCAGGCGGGCTTCTTCGTCACCAGGGATGATCTTGGGCCAGATGTTCACCTTCCGTCCGACCCGCTGCAGGAATTCTTCCCCATTGCGGGACTCCCGGATGGCCGCCGTCGCCACCGCCAGGATCTCTTCGACTTGGTGAATCTCGGCCAACTTGCGGTAGGCCTTGAGGATCGCGAGCGTCCGCCTCATGGCCTCGACCGAGAGCTCCCCCTCGACCAGCGAGCCCTCGCCCAGGCGGTTCATCTCGGCCTCGCGGTCCACCACGTGGAACGCCCCGGCGGCGCTGACCTCCACCACCACCATGTGGATCGAGTTGCTGCCCAGATCGATCGCGGCGATCTTCATCGTTGTGCGGCTTCCCCGCGGGTGTTAGCCTCTTCGTATCCCATGGAGCTCATACTGATTCGCCATGCCATCGCCGTGCCGCGGGGCACGCCGGGAATCCACGACTCAGCCCGTCCGCTGACTCCGGAAGGCGAACGCAGCTTCCGTGCCGCCGCGAAGGGTCTCGCCCGCATGGTTGGGCGCCCGGACGCGCTGCTCACCAGCCCCCTCCCGCGGGCCCGCCGCACGGCCGAGATCGCCGCCGGCGCCTGGGGCAAGATCGTTCCGCAGGACTTGCCCGCGCTGGCCTCGGATGACTTCGAAACGCTTCAATCCTCGCTGGCCGCATACCCCGAGCACGCGCGCGTGGCGCTCGTTGGTCACGAACCCAACCTCTCCTCGCTGCTCGCGCGCCTAGTCGGGTCGTCAACGCCCGGCCCGCTCACATTCCGCAAGGGTGGCGCCGCGCTGGTCGAACTGCAGGGGCGGCACCTGAAAGCGGGAACGCTGGTGTGGTTCCTGCCCCCGAAGGTCCTGCGCAAGCTCGGCAAGAGCTGATCGCCTGCCGCTCCGGACGGCTCAGCGTGGGCGCACCACGAGCACGGCGCTGACGTCGTCCTCGAAAGCCCGTCCCATGCCGAATACGGAGAGCCGGGCGAGCAAATCCTGCAGGGCGTCTTCGGCAGGCCCGTTGCGCCAGTCCCGCATCCACGAGCGCAGCCGCTCCAATTCGAACGGGTCGCCCCAGCCCACCCCCCGCTCGATTACCCCGTCAGTGTAGAGAAGCAGCGCGGAGCCGGGCGCCATCCGGCACGTCCCGGCCCGGTACGCGGCGTCCACAACCGGCCCGAGGATCATCCCACCGTTGACGAGGTCGTGGAAGCCCCCGTCGTCGAGCAGCTGAGGCGGCGGGTGCCCGGCATTGACGTAGGTCATGCCACCGTCCGAGGCGAGCACCGCGTATACCATGGAGATGAACCTACTCGCCAGCCCGCCCCGGTGGACCACACGGTTGAGCCGCGCCACGACGTCCGAGATCCGCATGCCGGGGTCGCCGCCCATACGTAGGCCGGTTACCACGTCGCGCGCCTGGAGCGCGGCCGCGAGGCCCTTGCCCGCGGCGTCGGCCACTGTGATCGCCAGCACCCCGGGGCCCGGCTGGCCAAAGTCGAACACGTCACCTCCTACCGACTGCGCGGGCACGCAGACGGCGGCGATATCGAACCCGGTGAAAACCGGCCGGCCGGCCGGCAGCAGACTCACCTGGATGGCGCGCGCCTGCTCCAGGATGTCTTCCAACTCGGTGCGCCGCAGGTGCTGCCCGACCGCGTACTCGAGTGCGGACAGGCGGGAGCCGACGTGGCTCAGGGAGGCGGGCCCGGTGCCTTCCTGCGCGGGCGGCAGGAACAGGGCCAGCACAGTGGAGTCCCCCTCGAGCCGAATCAGCCCGGTGAGCCCGGCGCGCGTCTGTCCCAGCCACGGAAGTTCGGGCAGCCGCTCCGCCAGGAGGGCCGAGATCTCCGGGACGGCTTCGCCCCACTCCCCCGCGATGGCCACTCCGCCGGGAACCCGCCGGTACACGTGCCCGGCGCGCGCACCCAGCCACGGCTCCAAGGCTGTCAGGATGCGGGGCACGAGTGCCGCCCCCAGCTCCACGGCCGGCCTCCCGCCCGAGAGCCCTCGAAAAAGTGCCTCCATGTCCCGGTAGAAGTGCTTACTCTGTCCGATTGCTGGGTCCGGCCCGGCGGAAACGCCCGTGTCCGCGCGCCGGAGCACGCCTGCGTCGGTCAAGGCCGGAACGCCCGGGGGCTCGGGTTTCAAGGGCTCAAGGCACATGGTGGAGGCCGGGCGCACCGCGGGACTGGATGTGGGAGCCGTGCATCGCGCCCAAGGATCCGCCATCCCGGTTACGGCCCGGTGAACCCGGTTCGGATTCCGCGTGTCTTGCCCGCTCCCGCGGCTGCCCCGGCCGCTCCCCCGCGCTCCGCAGGCGCGCAGGCCTGTTCGCGGCCGGGTCCCACCGCCGCTCGCCACTCGAGCCAGTCCGCCTCCATCGCCGCACGCACCCTCGCCGCGCCGCGCTTCAGCCAGTCAGACGGCAGGCGCAGCAGGGCACGCCCCAGCATACCCGCGCCCGCGCTGCCCAGATGCACGTTGGCCGTCTCCCAGCCCATGGCCTGGAGCAGGCGCACCTCATCGCAGCCGCCTGGCAGCGAGGCCAGCTCCACGCGCGAGCAATCGGGGGCCAACCGGCGCACGATCCAACGCCGCTTTACCTTTAGGAACGGATCCGGACAGCGCCTCGCCCGGCCGAGGATCTCGCGGTAGAGGGCCATGCCGGTCCTCGCGGGCGAACCGGCCCAGGCGCACGCGGAGACCGCCAGGGCCTTGGCCTCGCGAGCGACGAGCCACCGCGCCAGTCCGCCAGGGCCACAATGTGCCTCCGGCCGAGGCTGCCCACGCCCGCGACGCGGGTCGCGAAACGCGGCTTTAGGGTCCGCGCCGGGAGCATCGCGACCAGGGCCCGGGCAGCCCCGGGAGGCCCGTTCTCAGCGCGCGGCAGCACTGCCAGCTTCTCCCAGAACACCTTCGGGTCCCGCAGCCGCCGGGTGGCCATCTCGCGCAGCGCCCCGTGGTGCTCGCCCAGCGCGAACGGGCGGCCCCCGGAGTCCAGACCGGCGCGATAGCCGTCCAGCTGGTTCCGCCGCGCCCGCGCGGGCCCCAGGGTAAGGTGCGATTCCCGGATCGCCAGCTCGGGCCACTCCTGCGGCCAGCGCTGTGCCCAGCGGTAGAACGCGCCCCTGAAAGACACGAACAGGCTCGCGGCCATGACCCGGTGTTTGTGCTGCAGGTCCGGCCGCACGAGGTCGACCCGCTCGCCAAGCCAGCGCTCATACTGCCGGGTGGCCCTGGCGAACTTCATCTGAGGCCCTCCTCATGGCGCCCCAGATTCACGTTGAGGTACTCGGGGTCGCCGGTCACCTCGCGGACGAGATACGGCTGCAGCCAGGCGGGGATCTCGATGGGCGAATCCTCGGCCGGCAGCTCCACCTCGGCGAGGAACAGCGGACGGTCGAGGAACTCGTCGATCTCCCATGTGAAGTCCCCCTCGGACACGCGGTAGCGGCGCTTTTCTACGCGATGTCCCGCGGTCAGCGGCCACGCGGCGTCGAAGAGTGCCGGCGAGACTTCTTCCTCCACCTGCTGGCGGCGGACGCCCGTCCCGAACTTCACCGTCCGGTAGCAGCGCACGCCGTCCTTGGAACTCAGGCGGCGGAATCGCTCAACGATGCGGGACCCCGCAATCCACCCCTGCTCGATCCGCACTGGCACCCCTGCAGCGGCTGCCGCGGGCATCCCGGACAGCAGGTACTTGCGCTCGATCTCCGCGCCCCGGGAGAAACCCTCCAGCGCCCGCGCAACCTCCATGACTCGGCCAAACAGTGCCTCCGCCCCGGCGCCGATCCAGGCCGTGCGCGCCACGCTGAAGGCCTGCTCACGCCGGGAACGGGCCAACGGCACCAGCGCCAGGAGCCCGGCGAGCGGCGCGCCTCCACCAGGTGCCGGGGACCCGGCGTCGAGCGTACCCCCCGTCGCGGCGTGGGCACCCGGCCCGAGCGCCCCGGACTGGCCAGCCTCCTCGGAGGCCGCGTGCAATGCCGTGGCAAGTTCCGACCAGAACGCATGGGCGTCGTTCAATTCGCCCAGGTGGTCCTGGAGACGCTTCAGGCCCTGCACCGCCTCGCCCCCGCCATCGATCTGACGCTCGTAGGGCTCCAACAAATAGCGCAACTTCTTGGCCTGGACCCGGCTCCGGTGGGCCTGCTCCCGGTCGGATAGGGTGTGAACCGTTGCTAATCGCTTCAGCACGTCGGCCGCCAGCTCCGCGGCGATCCGCCCCGCCACCTGCCCGGCCGCTTCCCCGGGCCAGGACCGGTCAGCGCGGACCTTGCGCCGGTACACCGATAGCCGGTCGCGGAGGCGGTCGTGGAGGCCCGGAAACTCCTGGCGGGCGAGATCCAGAAACTCCTCGTTCGCCCTCTGCTTGCGGCGGCCAAGGCGTTCCGCCAGCCACTCAGCGCCGGTTCGGTCGGCGGCCTCGAGCTGCATCTGGTTTGAGCCCAGCCACGCGAGGTGGACCTCGAGGTCGCGGCTCTCTCCACTGGCGCGAGCAAGGCTGCGGAACAGCCGACGGAAGCGGCGCGGGGCGCTGCCCTTGAGATGCGGCTCGTAGACCTGGAGGCAGTTCCGGAGGCGCCTCAGCGAGACGCGGAAGTCGTGGAGCGCATCCAGATCGCCGGGGTCCTCGAGCCTGGCGCGGGCAGCCGACGCCTGGCCGAGGTGCGCGAGGGCGATCAGGCGAGCGGATTCCTCCACTGGGAGGAAGGCCAGATCGGGAGGCCAACTCATGGTGATAATGGTAACGTGCCCCCGCCCAGGCAGGGGTGTAAATTCGGCGCGATTTCAGGGGGCGACGCCCCTCGCGCGCACGCCTTCTTTCCGGGCCCCGGACCGGCCTGAGCTGCGGCTTCGGCCAGCCGCCGCCAGCACTCGGGGCCTGGGCAACCCCAGGCCGACCCCGCTGGCCACCCCACACACTCCGTCAGGGAGGCGTTGCTGGCTTCCCCTCCATGCCTCTGATCGTCCCCCCTCCGGCGAACCACCCGCTTCGGGTTGCGGCCGAAGGCGGACTTTGGATTCACCGGCCCATCCGGCCACCCACCGACGGCGCAGGTGGTGGCTAAGCGGGTCATTGCTGTCCGATCCCTCGCCCAGCGACCAGCACCCGCTGCAGCACGCCGCGCCGTCAGATGCGGGTGCGTTGAATGTGCCAATCCAATCAACGGCGGTCGCCGGGTTGCTTCGCCCCCGCCCGAGAGCTGGAGTCGTTCTTGACGAAGCGGAAGACACATTCTCCCCTGTCGTAGGAAATGCCAAGATCCCAACCCGCGTTTCGCGCGCGGTCGGTCCACACGGTCTCGAAGAGGCGGCGAAGGTCCTCGATGCCGATCTGCTGCTTGAGGTGCCCGGTCTGCTCATAGAGCGCAAGGGCCCGCGGTGCAAATCGAACCCGCGCGGAGTCGTCGTTCAGCTCCTCGAGCACCACCGGCTCGCCCCTCAGTTTCGACAGATCCCAGCACAGGTACAGGATGAACGCCCGTTCGGGGGAGACGAACGGGACCCAGGTCTGCGCCCCAAGGGCGTAGCCCCGACCGTCCTTGAACCAATCCAGCGCGAACTCCTCGCCCTTCTCCCGGCGCAGGTAGTCGAACAGCCGGACGTCCTTGGTGGTCTGAACCTCGTCGCGCATCCAGGCCTTCTGCCCATCCGGGACGTCGGGGAACCGGGACACCGGCGGCTCCCCGACCTGGTCAAGCCGGATGAAGATGCCCTCCAGGTGCTGGAAGTACCACTGGTCCCCTTCCAAGACCAGTGTGAAGCAGAAGGTCTTGGTGAACGTCGAGTCCCCTCGCTGGAGTACCAACGGGATGAGGTAGTGGACTCGATTCCCAACATGGAAGACTTCGGGCTTCGGACCCGGGTCCTCCCACCTGACCAGCGTCCGAATCTCCTCGAGGAAACCCATGATGGGTTGACGGAGATCCGGTTGAAGCGGCCGGTATCGCTCCGGGTCAGCCATACGTCCCGACCGAAGGGCCTCGCGGAAGCTCTGCCAGATCTGAAGGTCGCCCGGCAGGTCCGCGGCGACGCCGACGCCGGTGATGAGCACCGTCGTCGCGAGAATGAGAAGTGCGCCTCTCAACCCTTGCCCTCCTGTCATGGCTTCTCACGCGAGGTCTGCAGAACACTCGGCCCGAGGCTGGTGCTACAGCCCATGTGGTTCATCTCCGCAGCAGGACAACGCCAGTCGCAAA
>Ga0335070_10003792_pt1 | contig 17638 bp, 17 predicted proteins | sample Lox_Sample_13_FD_206722 | JGI IMG/M metagenome (GOLD analysis project Ga0335070, IMG submission 206722) | Soil microbial communities from Loxahatchee National Wildlife Refuge, Florida, United States - Lox_Sample_1.3 | ecosystem: Environmental > Terrestrial > Soil > Wetlands | place: USA...
CCTCGCCGCGCGCCTCGCGGCGGCCGGCGTCACGAGCTTCGCGGTCGAGCTGGTGCCGCGCACCACGCGCGCGCAGGCGATGGACGCGCTCTCCTCCCAGGCCTCGCTGGCCGGCTACCGCGCCGTGCTGCTCGCCGCGGTCGAGCTCGGCAAGATCCTCCCGATGATGACGACCGCGGCCGGCACGATCGCCGCTGCGCGCCTGCTGGTGATCGGCGCCGGCGTCGCCGGGCTGCAGGCGATCGCGACCGCCCGGCGCCTCGGCGCGCTGGTCGAGGCCTACGACACGCGGCCCGCGGTGAAGGAGCAGGTCGAGAGCCTCGGCGCGCGCTTCGTGGAGCTGCCTCTCGACACGCGCGACGCCGAGGGCGCCGGCGGCTACGCCAAGGCGCAGAGCGACGAGTTCCTGGCCCGGCAGCGCGAGCTGCTGGCCGAGCGCGTGCGCGCGGCGGACGCGGTGATCACGACCGCGCTGGTGCCGGGCGCGCGGGCGCCGCTGCTGATCGACGCCTCCATGGTGTCGGGCATGCGCCCCGGCTCGGTGATCGTCGACCTGGCCGCCGCGAACGGCGGCAACTGCGCGCTCACGCGGCCCGACGAGACCGTCGTGGCGGGCGGCGTCCACGTGCTCGGCCCCACCAACCTGCCGGCGCAGGCCGCCCACGACGCCAGCCGCGTCTACGCCCGCAACCTCACCGCGCTGCTGCAGCACCTGGTGAAGGACGGCGCGCTCCAGCTCGACCTGGGCGACGAGATCACGCGCGGCGCGCTGCTGACCCACGAGGGGCGCGTCGTCGCGGAAGCCGTACAGGCCCGTTTGACGCGCTGACTTGCAGCGCGAAGCTGCGCCCTCGTGACGCTCAAGCGTCGGCGCGCGCGTGCCGAAGAGCGCTTGCGGAAGCCCCCGCGATGCCGATCTCGCGCGCCGCAGAGCCCGGATCGGTGCCCGCGCTCGGGCCCTGCCTCGGCGGCTGGACGCTGGTCAAGCTGGCGGTGGCGCTGCTGGTCGTGGCCGTGCTCGCGGCGATCGCCGTGCCCGCGTACAACGGCTGGCGGGAGCGGGCGCGCGTCACGCAGGCGATCAGCGACATCACTGGGATCGAGAGCTCGATCGGCCTCTACGAATACGAGTACGGGAGCCCGCCCGCCCGGCTCGACTCCGCCGTCAATCCGATCCCTCTCGATCCCTGGGGCAATCCCTACCAGTACCTCTTGATCCAGGGCGCTCCTCCCAAGGCCAAGGGCCAGGTGCGCAAGGACAAGAACCTGGTGCCCATCAACACGGACTACGACCTCTACAGCATGGGTCCCGACGGGCTCAGCGTGCCACCGCTCACGGCCGCGGCCAGCCAGGACGACATCGTCCGCGCGAACGACGGAGGCTTCGTCGGCCGCGCTTCGGACTACTGAGCCGGCCCCGCCTTGCGCCGGAGCGCACGCGTGTTGCTGCTGCGCAGCAAGGTGGCCAGACGGCTGCTGTGGATGTTCCTCGCCTGCGCGGTCGTGCCGATCGCGATCCTGGGCGGCCTCACCTTCCACCAGGTGTCGAGCAGCCTTCGCGAGCAGAGCCGCGAGCGTCTCCGCCAGGCCAGCAAGTCCGCTGGGGTGCTGATCCTCGAGCGCCTGAACGCGGTGCGCGACTTCGTGCGCGACGCGGCGCGCGGCTCGCACCCGGCCGAGTGGAATGCCGCGACGGTCCCGATCCGCCGCGACGCCCCCGAGCTCGTCGAGTCGGCGACCCTGGTGCGGCCCGACGGCAGGCGCATCGCGCTCTTCGGAGACCCGATCGCGCCGCTCGCGAGGCCGCCCGGAGCCCTGGCGAGCCTCGGCCGGCTCGAGCCGCGCCCAACACGGGACGGCGTCAAGCTGATCCTGGAGGTCCCCCTCGAAGGATCCGGTGGCGGCGCGGGGGCGAGCCTCGCGTGCGAGCTCGACGCGCGCCGCTTGCTCGCGAGCTCGGTCCCGAACGCGCTGCCGCCCCACGCCGAGTTCTGCGTCGCGACGACCTCCGGCAGGCTGCTCGACTGCTCGCTGCCCGCCCTGGAGCCGCAGCTGGAAGGGCTGCGCCTCGGCCTCGCCGACCACCGCGGATCGCTCGAGACGGACGTTGCGGGAGTCCCGTACCTCGCCAGCCACTGGTCGCTCTTCCTCGACGCGCAGCTCGATGCAGAGGGCTGGAACGTCTTCGTGCTCGAGCCGCTCTCCGAGGCGCTCGGCCCGCTCGTCGAGTTTCGGACCGTGTTCGCCGCCGCCGGCCTCGCGTGCTTCGGCATCGTGTTCCTGGCGAGCGCGCACCAGATCCGGCGGCGCATGGAGCCGCTCGACGAGCTGCAGGCGGCCACGCAGCACGTCGCGGCCGGGCGCTTCGACGTGGCGGTCCAGGTGGCGAGCGACGACGAGTTTCGCGACCTCGCCACGTCCTTCAACAGCATGACCCGACGGCTCGCGGAGCACTTCGCCCTGCTCGCCCGCCAGATCGATCTGGATCGCCGGATCCTGTCTTCGAACGACGAGCGCAGCATCGTTCGCGCGCTGCTCGACGGCGTGCACACGCTCCATCCGTGCGACGGCGTGTGCATCTTGCTGCGCGACGCGGACCAGGCGAGTCGCCTCGTCGGCCGGCTGCGCTGGCTGCCGCAGCGGCGCCCGATCGCCTTCACCAGCGAGCTCGCGGAGGCTGAGGCCGCCGAGCTCGGGACCGGCACGGGGGTCGTCGACCTCGACGTCGGCGCCGCGCTGCCGCGCTTCCTCGAGCCGCTCGCCGGGCTCGGGGCGCGGCGCGTCCGGCTGCTGCCGCTCTGGAAGGCGGACGGACTGAACGGTCTGCTCGCGCTCGTCTGGCGCGGCGAAGCGCCGCGCATCGAGGCGGATCCGACCCACGCGAGGCAGGTGGCCGACCAGGCGGCGGTGGCGCTGGTCAACGCGCGCACCGCCGAGCTGAACCGCTTCCTCGCGCACCGCGATCCGCTCACCGGGCTGGCGAATCGCCTGCTGTTCCACGATCGCCTCGAGCAGGCGCTCGCTGCGGCGCGCCGCAAGGGATCGCTGGTGGCGGTGTGCCTGCTCGACCTCGACCGCTTCAAGGCCGTGAACGACAGCCTGGGACACGCGGCCGGCGATCGCCTGCTGCAGCAGGTCGCGCGGCGGCTCGCCGAGTGGTCCCGCGAGGGCGCCCTGGCGCGCATGGGCGGAGACGAGTTCACCCTGCTCCTCGAGGAGCCGCCGAGCCCCGAGGTGTGCTCGGTCGCCGCCCGGCGCCTGCTCGAGGCGCTCGCGCGCCCGTTCGCGCTCGACGGCCGCGAGGTCTTCGTCACCGGGAGCCTGGGCATCGCGGTGCATCCGCTCGACGGGGCGGACGCCGGCACCCTGCTCAAGCACGCGGACGCCGCCATGTACGATGCGAAGGAGCAGGGCGGCAACCGCTGTGCCTTCTTCACCCGCCAGATGAGCGAGCGCGCGGCGCGGCGGATCGCCGTCGAGAGCGCGCTGCGGCGCGCGCTCGAGCGCGACGAGGTGCTCGCCTCCTACCAGCCGATCGCCGAGGCGGCCAGCGGCGAGTGGGTGGGATTCGAGGTCCTGGCGCGCTGGACCAGCCCCGAGCTCGGGGTCGTGTCGCCGTCCGAGTTCATCCCGGTCGCCGAGGAGAGCGGCCTGATCGCCGCGCTGGGCGAGCGCATCCTGCGATCCGCCTGCGCGCAGGCGCGCGCCTGGCAGCTTCGCTGTCGCCGCGATTTTCACGTGGCCGTCAATCTCTCGTGCGTCCAGCTGCGCGAGCGCGACCTGCCGCAGCGCGTCGCCCAGGTCCTGGCGGACACGGGCTTCGATCCGCATTCCCTGGTCCTCGAGCTCACCGAGAGCGAGCTGATGGAGGAGGGGCCGTCGGGGCGCGAGCAGATCGCGGCGCTGAGGCGCCTCGGGCTGCGCGTCTCGATCGACGACTTCGGCACCGGTTACTCCTCGCTCGGCTACCTCAAGTCCTTCGTCATCGACTCGCTCAAGATCGATCGCGGCTTCCTGGGCACGGTCGGCGACGGGGGACCGGACGACGCGATCGTGCGGGCGATCGTCGGGCTCGGGCACGGGCTCGGACTCGTGATCGTGGCCGAAGGCGTCGAGCGCCCCGAGCAGCTCGCCGCCCTGCGCGCGCTCGGCTGCGACCTGATCCAGGGCTTCCTGATCGGTCCGGCGCTCGCGGTCGAGGAGGTGGAGAAGCGCATGGCGGAATGGGCGTAACGGGAGCCCCGGCGTGGCGGCCGGGCCGCTAGAGCCAGTTGCCGATCAGCACGAAGGGCGACCACTCGCCGGCCGCCGCGCCGCGGCGCAGCTGCTCGATCTGCGCGCGCTGCAACGCTTCGGCCTTGGTGACGCCGGGATCCTTCAGCTCGGTGTAGAAGCGCACGACCAAGTCCCGCGTGACGTCGTCGCGGATCCCCCAAAGGCTGCCCATCGCGCTCCGGGCGCCCGCCCCGATGGCCGCACCCGCCAGGCCCAGCGCCGTACGGTCGTCGCCGCACCGGGGGCGGGACGCCGGCTGCGCTCGCGTCAGCCCGCCTGCCTCGCCCGCTCCCGCGCGAGGAACGCTTCGACCAGCGCAGGCGGGCCGGCCGCCATCCCCGCCTCGATCAGCGTCGCCGGCTGGTTGTAGGCGCGGCGGGCGCCGTCGAAGCCGACGTAGACGCCGCCGGCCTCGCGCACCAGCACGTCGCCCGCGCACACGTCCCACTCGTTCTTCGGCGCCACCGAGACGTTGAGGTCGCCCTCCGCCGAGGCGATGCAGGCGAGCTTCCAGGCGATCGAGCCGACCGGCCGCAGCTCCTTGAACCAGCCCTCGTAGGGCTTGAACTGGTCGCGCGAGATCTCGGTGCGGCTCGCGATCACGACCGCCTCGGAGAGCTTCGCGACGCTCGACACGCGAACGCGTCGGCCGTCGCGGAAGCTGCCATCGCCCCGACTCGCCCAGATCGCGCTGCCCGCCGCCGGGTTCAGGATCACGCCGACCACCGGTTCGCCGGCCACGGCGAGGGCGATCGAGACCCCGAACTCGGGGATGCGCCTGGTGAACTCCTTGGTGCCGTCCATCGGGTCGACGATCCAGACGCGTTCGTGCGCCAGGCGCGCGGGGTCGTCGACCGTCTCCTCCGAGAGGATCGCGTCGCCGGGGAAGGCGCGGCGCAGCCGCTCGCCGATGGCGCGGTCCGACTCGAGGTCCGCCAGCGTGAGCGGGTTGTCCTTCGACTTCTCCCAGTGCCCGGCGTCGCTCTGGTAGTGACGGAGCAGGATCGCGCCCGCCTCTCGGGCGGCCGCGAGCGCGACCTCGAGCTCGCGTCGGTACCGCATGGCGCGGCAGTATAGGGCCCGGCGTGCGGCCGGCGCTCAGTCTCCGGCCGCGCTCCCGGGCGGTTCGATGGCGAAGAGCCGGGCGGCGTTGGCGCCGAGCACGCGGGCGCGCGACGCGGCGGGAAGCTCCGCCAGGGTCGTCAGCGTCTTGTCGAGGACGCCCGGAAAGCACGCATCGGGGTGCGGGTAGTCGGAGGCCCAGACCAGGTTGTCGTCGCCGAATCTCGCGACGACGTGCGCGGCCTCGCGCTCGTCGGGATCGCAGGAGACGAAGCACTGGCGTGCGAAGTACTCCGAAGGCCGCAACCGCAGGTCGGGGAACGAGCTGCGCCAGGTCTCGAAGTGCCCGTCGAGGCGGTCGAGGAGATAGGGAAGCCATCCCGAACCCGACTCGAGGAAGGCGAGGCGAAGCCGCGGGTGACGCGCGAGCACGCCCGTCGTCACGAGACCCGAGAGCGCCGCCATCTGCTCGAACGGGTGCGAGAGCGCGTGCAGCGCGAGCGGGTTCTCGAAGCGCTCGCGGCCGAGAGTCGGCAGCGAGTCCGAGAGACCCTCGTGCACCGTCACGGGGACGCCGAGCGACGCGGCGCAGGCCCAGAGCGGCTCGTAGGCGGGGTCGTGGATCGGGCGGCCCGCGTACGGATTGGGTCGAAAGAACGCCCCGCGGAAGCCGTGGCGCTCGGTCGCGCGCTCGAGCTCTCGCACCGAGACCTCGACGTTGCGCAGCGGCAGCAGCGCCACGCCGAAGAGCCGATCGGGAGCCGGCCGGCAGTAGTCTGCGAGCCAGTCGTTGTAGGCGCGACATAGCGCCGCGTCGAGCGCACGATCGGAGGTCTCGCAGAAGAAGAAGGCCATCGAGGGGAACAGCACCGCCGCGTCGATGCCCTCCGCGTCCATGTCGGCGAGCCGCTGTTTCGGGTCCCAGCCGCCGGCGAGCGCCGCGCGCGGGATGCCGCCGTGCGTGGCGCGGGTGAGCTCGACTCCCAGGCGACCCGTCCAGACGTCTCCCACGCGGATGCCGGCGCGTCCGCTCTCGTCGAGTCCGAAGCGCGGCGCGCGCTCGCGGAAGGCGGGCTCCAGGTACTGGGCCCAGATCGTCGGCAGCTCGAGGACGTGCCCGTCCGCATCGATGACCGTACAGCCCGCTCGCTTGCTCATGGCTCTCCCCCCTTGCCCAGCATCCCTCCCAGCCTACCGTGCCCGCGCGGATTGTCCCGCCCGCGGCGAAGATGGCCCGGTCGCCTCGCATCGGTGATGGGATCGGCGCGCAGCCAGAAATTCGACGGGGACATCGACGACGGCCGCGACCGTTGCCGCTCTCGCCCGATCGAGACGCGGGCAGGAGGCTCGGCCGCGCAGGACGGCGGCGTCGCTCGCGTAGGGGCGGCCGGCGAGGCTAGCGTTGCCGCTGATGCAGACGGCAGAGATCGAGCTCGGCTACCTCGCGCACCCGGACGCCGCGGCGAGCCCCGGCGTCGTGGTGATCCCGGATGTGTGGGGCCTCTCCGATCACTACCGCGACCTCGCGCGCCGGCTCGCGGGCGAAGGCTTCGCGGCGCTGGTGGTGAATCTCTACCGCCGTGAGAAGGACCTGAGGATCAGCGACCCCGGCCGCTGGATCCGCGCTCTGGACGATCGCCGGGTGCTGGCCGACGTGCAGGCGGCGGTCGACCATCTCGCCGCCACCGGCCGACGCATCGGTGTGACGGGCTTCTGCATGGGCGGGCAGTACGCGATCCTGGCCGCAGCGGGCTGCCGCGGCCTGGCAGCCGCCGTGGCGTTCTACGGCATGCTCTCGCACGAGCGCGGATTGCTCGCGCCGCCCTCCGGCGAGGCGCTCGATCCCGCGCGCAAGCCGCGCTCGCCGCTCGAGGCCGCCGCGTCGGTGCGCTGCCCCGTGCTCGGCCTGTACGGCCGCGACGATCCCTTCATCTCGGTCGACGACGTGCGCGCCTTCGAGCGCCAGCTCGAGAAGTCGGGCCAGCCGTGCGAGGTGGTCCTCTACGACGGCGCCGGACACGCGTTCGTGAACGACACGCGCCCCGAGATGTACCGGCCCGAGGCCGCGCGCGACGCCTGGGGGCGCATGGTCGCCTGGTTCCAGCGCCACCTCGCGTAGCTAGAGGGCGCGCGCCATGGCGAGGGCGAGCATGCGCTCGCGGGCGGCGAAGCGCGTGACGTGCACCTCGACCGAGACCGGGCGCTCGAGCGCGTCGAGCAGCACGGCGCGGAAGCGGCGCGGCTCGGCGCTCTCGACCAGCTCCTCGAGCTCGTCGCGCCAGGCGCCCCGCGCGTCGGCGCGCACGAAGCGCTCGGCGGGCGCGCCGATCAGCTGCTCGCGCGTCACGCCGAGTAGCGCCGCCGCGGCTGGGTTGGCGTCGACGAGCTGGCCGCTCTCGAGGTCGACGGCGAGGAAGGCGTCGGCGATGCGGTCGATGGCTCCGACCACGGCGCGGCGCGGCACGCGCGGCGCCTTGGCGGCCTTGCGCGCGACGCGCTGGCCCACGAGCGCACTGCGGAAACGCGCCGCCAGCGGCTCGAGCAGGGCGCGCAGCTCGTCGCCCTCGTCGCCCGCGAGCGCGATGGCCGCCTCGCACCAGCCCGCGAGCAGCGCGGCGGTGCGCTCGGGGTCGACGCGCAGGCCATCGAGCGCGGGCGCGGCCTCCTCGCCGCGCCGCAGCGCGGAGGCGGCGAAGGAGCGGAAGCGGCGCAGCGCCTCGCTCTCGGGGTCGGCGGCGGCTGCCGCGCCGCCCCGGCGCAGCGCGAGCGCCCGCTCGATCGCCGCGCGGCGCGACACGATCCAGCTCGACCACTCGACGTCGCGCTGCCCGAACACGGCTCCAAGGTAGCCGAGCAGCGCCGTCGCCGAGCGGGTAGCTTACGGAGGCCGCGCCCGGAGGTCCGCCCGCACCATGACCGACTTCGATCTCTTCGCGCCGACGCCGGAGCACGCGCTGCTCGCCGAGACGCTGCGCGAGTTCGTGACGCGCGAGGTCGAGCCGCAGGCCGCCGCCCACGACCGCGCCGAGGCCTTCAACCGCGAGCTCTTCCGCCGCGCCGGCGAGCTCGGGCTGCTCGGCGTGACGATCGCCGAGGAGTACGGCGGCGCCGGCCTCGACGCGGTCGCCGCGGTGCAGGTGTGCGAGGCGCTCTCGACCTCCGACCCGGGCTTCGCGCTCGCGGTGCTGGCCCACGCGATCCTGTTCGCGCAGAACGTGTCGGTGAACGGCGACGAGCTGCAGAAGAAGCACGTGCTTCCGCGCGCCGCGAGCGGGGCGTGGATTGGCGGCCTGTGCATGACCGAGCCGGAGGTCGGGACCGACGTGCTCGCGCTGCGCACCAGCGCCCGCCGCGAGGGTGACGTCTACCGGATTCGCGGCGTCAAGACCTTCATCACCAACGGCGGCGTCGCGGACGGCGAGCTCGGCGACTGCTTCGTGGTCTACGCGGCGACCGCCCCCGGGCAGATCTCCTCGTTCCTGGTCGAGAAGGGCATGCCTGGCTTCCGGCTCGGCCAGAAGTGGAAGGACAAGCTCGGCATGCGGGCCTCCTACACCGCCGAGCTGATCTTCGAGGACGTGCCGGTGCCGGTCGAGAGCCGCATGGGCGCGGAAGGCGAGGGCACGCTGCACATGATGCGCAACCTCGAGGTCGAGCGGCTGGCGCTGGCGGCGATGTCGCTCGGCATCGCGCAGCGCTCGCTCCAGGTGATGGTCGAGTACGCCAACCAGCGCAAGGCCTTCGGCCAGCCGATCCGCGAGTTCGGCCAGATCCAGCGCCACGTCGCCGAGCGCTTCGCCGAGTGGCGCGCCGCGCGCACCTTCGTGTACGACGTCGCGCGCCGCATCGACCTCAGCGCCGCAGGCCAGCGCCTCGACGCCGACGCCACCAAGCTGTTCGCCGCGCAGGTCGGCAAGCGCGCCGCCGACGCCGCGATCCAGGTGCTCGGCGGCTACGGCTACATGGGCGAATACGTGGTCGAGCGCCTCTGGCGCGACGCCAAGCTGCTCGAGATCGGCGGCGGCACGCTCGAGGCGCACCACAAGAACCTGAGCCGGGAGCTGTCGCGCGACCCGGCCGTGCTACGCCGCTGAGGGAGGCTCGGTCGCCCCGGGACCCCTGCGGGTGCGCCGGAGCCCGCCGAGCGACGCGAGCGCGCCGCACGCTCCGACGCCCAGCGCCCAGGCATCCGGCTCCGGGACCAGGTCGAGGTAGAGCTGCGGCCGGCGGCTCGAGCCGAACCAGTATTCGAGGCTCTCGAGCCCCACGATCCGATCGAGCGTGTCGTAGGGGAAGACCAGGTCGTTCGTGTCGCGGATCCGGAAGCCGAAGTTCGTCCGTGTCCCGTTCGCCCAGTCCCGGACCGTGCTCGTCACGTCGAACTCCATCGGAAGCGTGGTCGTGACGGGCGGGCCGATCGTGTCCACCGGGGCACCCGCCGTCGGCTGGATGCTCCAGGTGACCGTGTCGTAGTGCCACTCCGACGTGATCGGCGCGGCGCTGTAGGTCGTGTCGAGGTCCGCCGGGAGCGCGTACGGGTAGAGCCGCAGCCGGGCTTGCCGGATGGATTTGCCTTGGATCACGGTGTCGATGTCGAACCACACGAGGCTGCGCGCACACAGGAAATCCTGGTAGGGAACCGTGTTGAAGTAGTAGAGCAGCCAGTTGCAGCCGATGCCCAGGCTCGTGTTGCCATAGACGGTCTTCGCCACGTTCACATCGTTCGACTGCGTCATGATTTCGTTGTCGACCGCGGCATAGACCGTCGTGGTCAGCGCCGCGGCCGGCCCGGCCGCGAGCGCCCACGCGGCCAGCGCTCCCGCGGCGCCGAACCCGGTTCGCGATGCAGTCCGCCAGGAGCTCGCACGCCGACCCAGCAACCTTCCTCGCCGCCACGTCTCGGCACGCTTCGGATTCCGAGCCGCGCGCCTGCCAAAGATCGAAGCAATCCACGGGCCAGCCGCGGCAAGAGCGCTGGCGTACATCCTCGCGGGCGAGGCGAGGCCTCGGGGTCGCTCAGCCGACCTGGGAGCGGCCATTCTCGCGGCCAGCCGGTGGCGCTTCGCCACACGCCGGTGGGCGTGCCCGCTCACGCTCGTGGCATCGCCCGGCAAGACGGCGCAGACTCGCTGCGTGGGTGCGAGCGCCGGCCGAGGCGACGGGATCAGCGAGCGCGTCGCCGCCTTCGTGGCGCAGCAGGAGGGGCTCGACGCGGTGCGCGTGCGCGCCTCGCAGCTCCGCCGCCTCGCGGGAGGCGCCTCGCGGGAGATCTGGTCGCTCGACCTCGAGCTCGAGCGCGACGGCGGCGTGGAGCGACTGCCGCTGGTGCTGCGCCGCGACCCGCCGGGCCGCGTCGGCGACGGCGGCGACCGCGGCCTCGAGCGCCGCGTGCTGCGCGCGGCCCTCGCGGGCGGCGTGCCGGTCCCGCGCGTGCACTGGGGCAGCGGCGACGCGTCGCTGCTCGGCTCGCCGTTCTTCCTGATGGATCGCGTCGCAGGCGAGACGCTGCCGCGCCGGCTGCTGCGCGACGAGCGCTACGCGGCCGCGCGGGCGGCGATGGCCGGCGAGCTCGGCGCGATCCTCGCGCGCATCCACGCGCTCGACCTGGCGCAGGCCGACCTCGCCGGGCTCGCCGCGCCACCGCGCGATCGCTCGCCGGCCCGCGCGGAGGTGGAACGCGTCGCAGCGGGGGTCCGCGCGCTCGCCGTCGAGCCGCACCCGGTGCTCGACCTCGCCGAGCGCTGGCTGCTCGAGCGCGCGCCCGAGCCGCAACGCCGCGCGCTCGTGCACGGCGACTACCGCGTCGGCAACGTGCTCTTCGACGAGACCGGCGTGCGCGCCATCCTCGACTGGGAGCTCGCGCACGTGGGCGATCCGATCGAGGACCTGGGCTGGCTGTGCACGCGCGCCTGGCGCTTCGGCTCGCCGCTGCCCGCCGGCGGCGTCGGCACCCGCGAGGCGCTGGTCGAGGCGTACGAGGCCGCCTCGGGGAGCAAGGTCGACCGCGACGCGCTGCGCTTCTGGGAGGCCTTCGGCAGCTACAAGGTCGCGCTGGTCTTCATCACGCAGTCGCGCGTCTACCTCGACGGCCGCGTGCGCTCCGTCGAGCTGGCCTCCCTCGGGCGGCGCACCGTCGAGGCCGAGGACGAGCTGCTGCGCTTCCTGCGAGGCGAGGCGTGAACGACCGCCCGAGCGCCAGCGAGCTGCTCGCCGCCGTCGAGCGCTTCCTCGAGGAGGCGGTGGTGCCCGCGCTCGACGGACCGGTGCGCTTCCACGCGCGCGTCGCCGCCAACGTGGTGCGCATCGTGGCGCGCGAGATCGAGACCGACGAGGAGCACCTGGCGCGCGAGTGGGACGGCCTCTCGGTGCTGCTCGGCGCCGAGGGCGAGGAGCCGCCGCGCGACCGCGCGGCGCTGCGCGAGTCGATCCTGGCGCGCAACGAGGAGCTTTCGCGCCGCATCCGCGCCGGCGACGCCGACACCGGTGCGTGGCGCCGCGCGGTGCTCGAGCACCTGTCGCGAACCGCGGCCGATCGGCTCGACGTGTCGCAGCCGCCGCGGCCCGCGCGGGAGAGGGAGGGGCCTTGAGCACGCTGCGCCCGGAGACCGCGAACGGCGTCCGTCATCTCGTGCTGTGCCGCGCCGCGGAGTACAACACCATCACGCCGGAGCTGCGCGACGAGCTCGCCGCGGCGATCGACGCCGCCGACGCCGACCGCGACGTGCGCGTGATCCTGCTGCGCGCCGAGGGCCCCGCCTTCTGCGCCGGCTACGGACTCGATTGGTCGACGGCCGCGGAATCGCAGCAGGTTGCGTACTCCGACGCAGCCACTGAAGCTGCAGAGCCCGATTCCCGCGTAGCGAGCCGCAGGCGAGCGGCGACTTCACGCGTCTGGGACTCGGTCGCCGACCTCGGCATGATGGGCCGCTTCGTCGACACCTACATGAAGCTCTGGTACGCCAGGAAGCCGACGATCGCGGCGGTGCAGGGCTGGTGCATCGGCGGCGGCACGGACCTGGTGTTGTGCGCGGACCTGATCATCGCCGCCGAGAGCGCGAGCTTCGGCTATCCGCCGGCGCGCGTGTGGGGCACGCCGACCACCGCGATGTGGGTCTACCGCATGGGCCTCGAGCGGGCCAAGCGCTACCTGCTGACCGGCGACGAGATCCGCGCGCGCACCGCGGGCGAGATCGGGCTGGTGCTCGAGGTCGTGCCCGACGCGGAGCTCTGCGCGCACGCGACGGCGCTCGCCGAGCGCATGGCGCGGCTGCCGCTGAATCAGCTCGTGATGCTGAAGCTGCTCTGCAACCAGACCGTCGAGAACATGGGGTTCCAGTCGAGTCGATTGCTGGGGACGCTCTTCGACGGCGTCGCGCGCCACACCCAGGAGGGCCTCGACTTCGTGCGCCGCGCCCAGGCGGCCGGCTTCCGCCAGGCGGTGCGCGAGCGCGACGATCCCTTCGAGGACTACGGGAGCCGGCGCAAGCGCTGAGCGGCGCCGCTTCGCCTCACACCAGCAGCTTGCGCCCGGACTTCGCGAGCTCCTCCGGATCGGGCGGCCGCTCGGGCGCCGGTACCGCGCGGCCGCGCTGCACGGCAGGGCGCGCCGCCACCGCGTCCAGCCAGCGCTTCACGGCATCGAGCCCGTCGATGGAGACGCCCGCCCACTCGTGGATCGAGACCCACGGCCAGGTGGCGATGTCGGCAACGCCGTAGTCGCCGGCCAGGTACTCGGCTTCGCCGAGGCGCCGGTTCAACACCTCGTAGAGTCGGCGTGTCTCCTTCTGGTAGCGCTCGATCGCGAACGGGATCTTCTCGGGGGCGTAGCGGAAGAACACGTTCGCCTGGCCCTGCATCGGGCCGACGCCGCCCATCTGGAACATCAGCCACTGGATCGCGCGCGAGCGGCCCTTGGCGTCGGCAGGCAGCAGCCTGCCGGTCTTCTCGGCGAGGTAGAGCAGGATCGCGCCGGACTCGAAGACCGGGAAGTCGCCGGCGTCGCGGTCGACGATCGCCGGGATGCGCCCGTTCGGGTTGATGCGCAGGAACCACTCCTCCTTCTGCTCGAGCTTGTCGAGGCGGATCGGCTTCACCGTGTAGGGAAGGCCGAGCTCCTCGAGCATGATGGACGCCTTCCAGCCGTTCGGCGTCGGAGCGGTGTAGAGATCGATCATCTCGCCTCCTCGTCCCGTGGGCGCTGCCCATGGTGTACCACGGATCGGCGCCGAGCCGTCACTCGCCGAGGCGGCGCCGCGTGACGCGCGCCGCGAGCACGAGCAGCGCGGCGGAGAGCGCGGCGATGTACGCGAGGTCCCACAGCAGGATCGGCGCGAACTCGCCGCGGAACGCCGCGCGCATCAGCCGCACCGGGTGGAGCAGCGGCAGCACCTCGGCGACGCGCAGGCCCCAGCCGGGCAGGCGCTCGGCGAGCGGGAAGAACACGTCGGAGAACAGGAAGAGCGGGGTCAGGAACAGCGTGAAGTAGAAGCTGAACAGGTCGATGTTCGGGATGCGCAGCGAGAAGGCGATGCCGAGCGCGGCGAACAGCAGCCCGGTCAGCGGGATCAGGGGCAGCGCCCACAGCGACGCCGGCAGCGGCGCCAGCCCTGCCGCCGCCACCACCACGTAGAAGCACGATCCGTAGATCGCCGAGCGCGTCACGGCCCAGAGCACCTCGCCAGCCAGCACGTCGTCGGGCTGGATCGGCGTGGTGAGCATCGAGGCGTAGGTCTTCTCGAAGTTCATCCGCACGAAGGCGTTGTAGGTGACCTCGAAGCTCGCGCCGTTCATCGCCGCCACCGCGACCAGGCCGGGCGCGAGGAAGGCGACGTACGAGGTGCCGCCCATCTGCGAGACGTAGGCGCCGACGCCGATCCCGATCGAGAGCAGGTACAGGATCGGCTCGAAGAAGTTGGGCAGGATGTTGAGCTTCCAGGTGCGGCGGTACATGGCCGCGTTGCGCCACCACACCGAGAGCGCGTAGCGCGAGACGCTCATGCCCCTCCCTCCAAACCGGTCCCGGTGAGCGCGAGGAAGACGTCCTCGAGGTTGGCGGGCCGCACCACCACCGCGCGCGGGTCCCCCGTAGCGCCGCGGTGTCGCAGCGTCTCGAGCAGCCCGCCCGCGTCGGGCACGTAGAGCACGAGCCGGCGCCCCGCGCGCAGGCGGCGCACGCCGTCGAGCCCGCGCAGCACGGCCGGCTCGTCGGACTCCGGAACCGCGAGCTCGAGCGCCTGCGGAGCGAGCAGCTCGCGGATCAGGTCGGCCGGCGCGCCGCGGGCGACGATGCGGCCGTCGGCCAGGATCACGAGCTCGTCGCACAGCCGCTCCGCCTCCTCCATGTAGTGCGTCGTCAGCAGCACCGTGGTGCCCGCAGCGCGCAGCTCGCGGATGCGCTCCCAGAGCGCGAGCCGCACGGCGGGATCGAGCCCCGTGGTCGGCTCGTCGAGGATCAGCAGCTCGGGCGAGTTGATCAGCGACAGCGCGATCGCGAGCCGGCGCTGGAAGCCGCCCGAGAGCGCGCGTACCGGCAGCCTCGCGTGCGAGCGCAGCTCGAGGAAGTCGAGCAGCTCCTCGATGCGGCGCTCGAGCTGCGCGCGCGGAATGCGGTGGTAGCGGCCGAAGACGCGCAGGTTCTCGGCGGCCGAGAGCGGCTCGATCAGCGCGTTCTCCTGCAGCGTGACGCCGATTCGCGCGCGCACGCGCCGCGTCTCGCGCGCCACGTCGAGGCCGAAGACGCGCACCGTGCCGCTGGTCGGACGCGTGACGCCGTAGACCATGCGCAGCGTCGTGGTCTTGCCGGCGCCGTTGGGGCCGAGCAGGCCGAAGCAGACCCCGCGCGACACGTCGAGGTCGACGCCGTCGACGGCGAAGCGCTCGCGGTAGCGCTTGCGGAGCGCGCGGCACTCGACGACCGACGCCGAACCGCGCAGCTCGGCATCTCGTGTCTGCATGGGGCGTTGGTAGCGCAGCTGCGTGCTCGCGCGCCCGGCCGCTCGCTCCGCGCCGCGCACCCTTTCCAGCCGGCGCGAGAGCTGACAGAATCTGCCCGATGGCGGCCGCCGCACCGACCTCGAACCGCTGGCTCTGGGGACCCGTGCCGGACCTCGTCCTCGGCTGCGGGCTCGGCTACGTCGCGATCTTCGCCGCCCTCGCCTGGGCGGGGCCCGGGATCCGCGCCGCGCTGCCGCTCGGCCTGCTCCCGCTGGTGAGCGTGTTCGCGGGAACGCCGCATTACGGCGCCACGCTGCTGCGCGTCTACGAGCAACGCAGCGAGCGGATCGCCTACGCCTTCTTCACGGTGTACGGCACGGCCGTGGTGTGGTCGCTCTACGTCGCGGGCCTCTACGACGCTGCCCTCGGCAGCTTCCTGCTCTCGCTCTACCTGACCTGGAGCCCGTGGCACTATACCGGGCAGAACTACGGAATCGCGCTGCTGTTCCTGCGCCGGCGCGGGATCGAGGTGACGCCGCGCGTGAAGCGGCTGATCTACACCTCGTTCGTGCTCTCCTACGCGCTCACCTTCCTGGCGGTGCACGGAGACCCGCACAGCGCGGACTACGCGCCCGTCCCGTCCTACGGCGGATCGATCTACCGCGTGCTGCGCCTGGGGCTGCCGTCGCCGGGGTGGGAGTACGCGTTCGCGGCGGTGGGCATCGCGTATCTGGCGGCGCTGGCGGCGGCGGCGCGCGAGCTCTTGCAGCGCGCGGCGTGGCGCGACCTGGTGCCGAGCGCGCTGGTCGCCTCGACCCAGCTGCTCTGGTTCTCGCTGCCGCCGCTCGGGCGCGAGCTCGGCCTGCTGCGCGGCCTCGATCCCTTCGCGCCCGACCAGGCCGCGTTCGTCTTCGTCTGGATCGCCGCGGGCCACGCGTTCCAGTACCTCTGGGTCACCAGCTACTACGCCGGCAAGCGCCGGGCGGGCGCGCTCTGGCGCTACTACGCGAAGTGCGTGTGCGCCGGCTCGGCGATCTGGAGCGTGCCCGCGATCGCCTACGTGGCCTGGAAGGGCTGGGTCGGACCGACGCTCGGCGGTGTGGCGACCGGCGAGGACGCCGGCGTGCTGCTCGCCGCGATGGTGAACATCCACCATTTCATGCTCGACGGCGCGATCTGGAAGCTGCGCGACGGACGCGTGGCGCGCGCGCTGATCCGGCGCGACGCCGCGATCGGGAGCGAGCCGCTCGATCGCCCGCGCCGCCGCTGGCTGGAGCCGGTCCTGCTGACGGCGGGCGCGCTGTGGACGCTCTCGACGATCGGCGCGCTGGTCGAGCGCGAGCGCGCGTTCACGCGCGAGCTCGCGCGCGGCAACCTGGCCGCCGCGGAGGCATCGCTGGCGCGGCTCGCCTGGATCCGGCGCGACTCGCTCGCCGACTACCACCGCCTCGCGCAGCTCGCGATCGAGAAGCGCGACCGCGCGAGCGCGCTGCGCCTCTACGACCGCGCCATCGAGCGCTTCGAGCTGCCGGCGTCGTGGCAGGGCAAGGGGATGGCGCTCGAGAGCCAGCGCGACGTGGAGGGCGCGGCGGCGGCCTACGAGGCGGGTCTGCGCCGTGCCCCCGCGGAGCCGGGACTGCTGTTCCACCTCGGGCGCCTGCGCCTCGAGCAGGGCCGGATGCCGGAGGCCGCCGCACTGCTCGAACGCGCGCACGCCGCGGCGCCCGACGACAAGCGCGTCGAGATGGCGCTCGAGCGGGCGCGCCAGGCGCTCGCCGGAGAAGCGGGGCCGAGCGCGGGAGGAGCTCCGGCGTCCAAGTCGGCGGGCGGCGCCTCGTAGCCACGGCGCCGAGCCGGCCCGCTACCACTCCGAGAGCGCAGTCCGAACCGCCTCCCGCGCAGAATCGACGATCGGGTCATGCAGGATGGCGGTGACCTCGCCGTCCAGCTCCCAGACGTAGCACCTCGGCGCGCGCGGGTGGTCCAGCAGATCGAACACGAGTACGTCGCCCCGCCAGAGCGGATCGCCCTGGAACTGCTCGAGCACGTGCACGCGCTTGACGAAGCGCGAGTGCGCGCCGTGGATGGCCTTGATCGCTTGTTGGAAGGCGGGAAGCGAGAGATCGTTCATGAGAGCCGGCGGTACCGCCGCCCTGTTGCCCCTAGTCGACCCAATCGTACCGCGCTCGCCGTGACAGGACCATTGCACTTGTACATTGTAGAACGAGATTCCCGGCCGCTTCGCATGGCAGCGCGGTCATTCGCGGGCAAGTCTTGCGCGGCGCTACACCGCGATGACAGGCCCGTTCGCTCGGCACGATCCGTGAATGCTCCTACCACCATGGAGGTGCAGGATGGATCGGTCGAT
>Ga0335070_10003793_pt1 | contig 17634 bp, 17 predicted proteins | sample Lox_Sample_13_FD_206722 | JGI IMG/M metagenome (GOLD analysis project Ga0335070, IMG submission 206722) | Soil microbial communities from Loxahatchee National Wildlife Refuge, Florida, United States - Lox_Sample_1.3 | ecosystem: Environmental > Terrestrial > Soil > Wetlands | place: USA...
GGCACGGTCGGCCACCTCCGCTGCCGCAGCCCGACGTCGTCGACGGCCTATCTGGTCGAGAGCGACGGCACGCAGGAGGAGGGCTTTCGCGACGGCTGGTATTACCCCGGCGATCTCGCGAGCCTCGACGAGGCCGGCTATCTCTATCTCCGCGGACGCAGCTCCGACCTCATTGCCCGCGACGGCGTCGAGTTCCTGCCCAACGAGGTCGAGGCAGTCCTGACGGCGCATGCTTCCGTCATGGAGGCAGCCGTGATCGGCAGGCCCGCGCACGACGGTCGCGAGGAAGTCGTGGCCCTGGTCGTGACCCGCGGCGCACCCGAGCACGAGGCGATCGCCGCGCATCTGAGGCACCACCTGCCGCCTCCCAAGCGACCTAGCCACATCATCTATGCGAAGGCACTGCCGCGCACACCCAACGGCAAGATCGACCGCGTCGCCGTCAAGCGCATGGCAATCCAATACGCGGACGCGTCTCGACGGCCCGACTCTTCGGCGGATCAGAGATAGCCGAATCGGCGCATGAGCGGACCGGCCTTCTCGATAACGTGAACATGGGCCGCGTCGTCGAAGCGGCCCAGTCGCCAATCGCGCCCTGGCGAAAGAGCGATGCGCGATTTTCCGCACGGCGCGGCGGGCCGGTCCGGGTCGAGGTGAGCGACGCGCCGGTAGCCATCGTTCTCGATGACGAGGACGATCTTGGATTTCGAGGGCCGCCAGTCCTCGGGCAGCCGGTCATCCATCAGGAAGGTGCAGAGAAACTTCCGGCAGCCGGCCGGCCGCGAGTCGTAGATATTGCAGCCTGTCCGATTGCGCAGTGACCGCACCACTTGCCCGCCGGCTTTCCGATCGCCGCGATGCCCATGACTTTGCAGCAAAGCCTTCACGAGTCGCACCGTCTGGCGCCACCCATTGGATCGGGCTCGGCCCGGCGCTCTTCGGACATCATGGGATCGTCATTTGCTTTGCCGCGCAACCATTTACCGCAAGGCCCCTCGAAAACGGGGAAGCGTCAACAACGTCGGCTTCCTCGCTGGGACCGGATCGACGAACCCTCGAAAGCTCACATCTAGCCATCGCGCGTCTTCGGCGGTCCCACCGTCACGTTTAGATCCCGAACGAGGCCATTGGCGATCGAATAGATCCAGCCGTGGATGTAAAGCTCCTGCTGCCGCGACCAGGCCTCCTGGACGAAGACGTCGGAGGCGACGTTCCTCACCTGCCGGATGACGTTGAGCTCGCAGAGACGGTCGAGACGGGCTTTCCGATCCGCGATCGCCTCCAGCTCCGCGCGGTGCACGTCGTAGACCTCCCGGATCGGGTGCAGCCAGTGGTCGACGAGGCCGCGGCGCCGGCCGTCGACGGCGGCGCTCACGCCGCCGCAGCCGTAATGTCCGACCAGCATGATGTCCCGCACCTTCAGCACGTCGACCGCAAACTGCAGCACGGAGAGATAGTTCGCGTCCTGCGGCGGCGCCAGATTGGCGACGTTGCGGTGGACGAAGAGCTCGCCGGGATCGAGGCCGACGATCTCGTTGGCGGGGACCCGGCTGTCGGAGCAGCCGATCCAGAGATATTGCGGCGCCTGCTGGCGCTCGAGGCGCCGGAAGAAATCGGGATCGGCCGCGACCTTGCGCTGCGCCCAGGCGCGGTTCCGCGCCTTCAGGTCATCGAGCATGCTTCAGCCGTTCGGACTCACCCGGCATGGGCCTTGGCCCAGGCCGCGACCTCCGCATGCGTCGCGAACCAGACCTTGCCGCGGGCCTTCGCGTGGCGGATCAGCTCGTCGACGATCCAGATGCGCGAGCGGTAGCCGATGATGTGCGGATGCATGGTGAGCTGGAAGATGCCGCCCTCCTCCCAGGCCGCATCGAATTCGCGGCGGAAGATGTCGAGGACGTCGTTGGGCGGCGTATAGGGCCGGAGCGATTGGAAGCGGTGCATCATGAAATAGACGGCGTCGTCGCGCACCCATTCGACCGGCAGCTCGACGATCCCCGTGGGAGCGCCGTCGAGCAGGAGCTCGTAGCAGTCCTCGTCCGCCATGAGGGAGCTGTCGTAGAGGAGGCCCATCTCCTTCTCGATCGCGAGCGTGCTCGGGCTGAAATCCCAGGAAGGCGTGCGAAGGCCCACCGGCCGCGCGCCCGTGATCTTCTCGAGCGTCTCCGCCGAGCGCAGCATGAGGTCGCGCTCGGCCTCGTGCGGCAGCACGGAGTTGAGCTCGTGGATCCAGCCGTGGATGCCGATCTCGTGGCCCTCCGCGACGACGCGGCGCTGCTCCTCCGGGTGGATGAGCGCCGCGACCGCGGGCACATAGAAGGTCGCCTTGATGCCGTGCTTCGCGAGGAGCGCCAGGATGCGCGGCACGCCCACGCGATTCCCGTATTGCCCCCAGCAGAGCCGGCCGATCGACTTGCCGCCGTCGCGGAGCTCGTTCGTCTCGTGGTCGGAATCGAAGGAGAGGGCGACGGCGCAGCGCGCCCCGTCCTTCCAGCCGCGGGGACGGAAGCTCCGCCCCGCGCGAACGCGGTTCACGAGCTTCCGCCAATGCTCCTCCGGCCACTGCCAGGGCTGGAGCGCGGGAGCCTGGTCGTCCATCTATGCCTCCATGATTCGACCGCTCAGCGCAGCGGATGATGCGCCGTCTCGGCCAGCCTGTAGTTGACGACGAGAGAAATCGCCGCCGCCGCGATCACGTAGAAGACGGGCGCGAACTTCACGCCGGTTTGATCGATGAGCCACGTCGCGATATAGGGCGCAAATCCGCCGAAGATGGCGACCGACAATGCGTAGCCCGTCGTCATCCATGTCGAGCGGCTGCTGGTCGGAAAGATCTCCGAGATCGCCGCGGGCCCGGCCCCGGAGTAGAGGGATATCACGAGACCGATGAGAATCTGGATCGCGATCACCGTCGCGAAGGACGGCCCCGAGAGCAGCAGCATGAAGACCGGGTAAGGCAGAACGACGAACGCGACGCAGCAGGCCAGGAGCAGAGGCTGGCGGCCGATCCGGTCGGAAATCATGCCCATCACCGGGATCGCGACGACGAGCACGATCAATCCGATGGAATTCGACCATAGCGACTGCGCACTGCTCAGGTTGGCGTAGGTCTTGGTGAAAGTCGGCATGTACGAGAGGAAGATGTAGAAGATCACCGTCCAGACGATCGTGAATCCGAAGGCGCGGGCCGAGAGCCAGAAGGGCGCGGGATCGCCGGGCCGCGGCGCGGAGGGTGCCTGCCTTTCGCGCCGGTAGGCGGGCGTCTCTTCCATGTTGCGCCGCATGTAGAGGCCCACGGGACCGAGCAATCCGCCGAGCAGGAAGGGGACGCGCCAGCCCCAGCTCTCCATGCTTTCAGCGCTCAAGAGCGTGTTGGCGAGCGCGGCGACCAGCGAGCCCAGGAGAAGCCCCGCGGAGACGCTGCACTGCTGGAAGCTGCCATAGAGGCCGCGTTGACCCTCGGGCGCCCATTCCACGATGAAGGCCGTCGATCCTCCCCATTCGCCGCCGGCGGAGAAGCCCTGCATCAGCCGCGCAATGAGAATGAGAAGCGGGGCGGCGACCCCGATCGTCGCATAAGTCGGAGCGATGCCGATGAGGACGGTCCCGGTCACCATGAGAAAGATCGTCAGGAGGAGCGCGAACTTGCGCCCCTTCACGTCGCCGATCCGGCCGATGACGATGCCGCCGAGGGGGCGGGCGAGAAACCCGACACCGAAGACGGCGAAGGTTGCCAGGAGCTCCCTGACCCTGTCGCCGCTGGGGAAGAAATTTTTTCCTATGATCCCCGCGACGAAGGCGTAAACCGCGAAGTCGTACCATTCCAGGACATTGCCGATGACCGCCGCAGCCACGGCTTGCCTTGCCGACATCGTCGTCGCTGGGCCAGTTTGCTGGGTCGTTGCAACCATGGTTTCCCCCTAGGATTCGTTTTTGGAGCTCGTCTTCCAACCTCCGAAAAGTCGCGTGAGCCTCGCCGTCACTGGAGCCGCGATCTTGCGCCCAATCCGCGGCCTCAACAAGGGCTCCTCAGGCGATCCACTGGAAGCCGTCGATGATGAAATCCTGGCCCGTGATGAAATTGGGCTCGACGGTCGCGAGGAAGGCGACGAGCTCGGCCACGTCCCTGGGGCCGCCGACGCGGCCGAGCGCGATCCCCTTCACGAGCTCGCTCTCGCGGGCCTCGATCATGCGGTTGCTGAGCTCGGTCTTGATCACGCCGGGGCAGATCGCGTTGATGGCGATGTGCGGCCCCAGCTCCTTCGCGAGCGCGCGCGTGAGCCCGAGAATGCCGGCCTTCGCGGCGGCATAGGCGAATTTGCTCACGGCGCTGGTGACGCCGCCGGTATGGGCATTGAGCGAGGACATGCTGACGATGCGCCCGCCCTTCTGCGCGAGCATGGCAGGCGCGACCGCCCGGCACCAATTGAAGCAGCTCTTCAAGTTGATCTCGATGGTGCGATCCCATTCCGCCTCGGTGATCTCCAGGAGACCCTTCGGCATCGAGCGGCCCGCGTTGTTGACGAGAACGTCGATCCGGCCCCATTCGGCCGCGACGGCATCGGCGATCTTCTGCGCGAGGTCGAAGCGCGAGACGTCGGCCTCGTAAGCGAGCGCGCGGCGGCCCTTGGCGCGGATCTCGCCGGCGGTGCGCTCCATCTCCGGCGCCAGGAGATCGACGAGGGCGACGTCGAAGCCGCGCTCGGCGAGCGCATGGGCGCAGCCGCGGCCGATGCCCCGCGCTCCGCCGGTGACGATGGCGACTCCTTTGCGATCCTCGCTCATGCGCAGTTCCTCCTCAGTCGCGCCGGCGCTTTGCTTCGGTGGCGCTGCCCGCGCGGCGCGGGATCGAGCTGCCGCCATCGACGGAAATGAACTCGCCGGTGACGTAGCCCGCGGCATCCGAGGCGAGGAACATCACGGCCTCCGCGAGGTCCTCGGGCCCGGAGACGCGTCCCATCGGATTGGCCGCGGCCATCGTCTCGGCATAGTTGGGCGGGAATTCCACGAGGGCGCTTCCCTCGGCAAAGCCGGGGCGCACGATGTTGACGCGGATGCCGTCCCGCGCGAGGTCGAGCGCGAAGCCCTTCGAGAGCCATTCGAGGCCGCGCTTGGAGACGCAATAGGGCACCCCGTTCGTCCGCAGGATAGCGGCGGCGCCCGAGCTCACGTTGACGAAGGAGCCCTTGACGCCCGCGGCGATCATCGCCTTGGCGAAGCCCTGCATGAGGAGGAACGGCGCCCGCAAATTCGTCGCCATGACGCGGTCCCAGAAGTCGGCGTCGATCTCGAGCAAACCGCCGAAGGGATATATCCCGGCATTGTTCACGACGACGTCCGGCGCGCGCCAGCGCGCGGTGACGGTGGCAATGAGATCGGCGATCGAGGCGTCCTCGGTGAGATCGGTCGCGTGCGTGAGAAGCCGCTCCCGCGGCAGCGCTAGCGAGCCCGCGAGCTCCGTCAGCGCATCGCTGCGCATATCCGAGAGGCACAAGCTCGCGCCCGCCGCGGCGAAGGCGCGGGAGAGCTGGCGGCCGTAGACGCCGGCCGCCCCGGTGATCACCACGCGGCGATTCCTGAAATCGGCAGTCATCCGGCCCCTCCCCCTCTCGATGTCCCTGTCGCCCTGGAAATCCTAGCGGAAATCGCGGGGACCGCCACAGTCCCTAAAGCGCGCGCAGCACCGTCGCGACGGGCAGCCTCGCGGCGCGGATCGCGGGGGCGAGCCCGCCGAGGAGGCCGATGACGCAGCCCCAGACGATGCCGCGCGCGACGAGGCCCGGCGTGACCGCGATCGGGAAGATGAGCTGGGCGTGACCCGCCCCGGAAATGCTGACGACGTGGCCGTTGAAGACGAGCCAGGCGAGCGCCGCCGAGACGACGGCACCCGCGAGCGACAGCAGCAGCGCCTCCGCGAAGACGGAGGAGACCACGGCGCCCGCGCCGAAGCCGATCGCGCGCAGGGTCGCGATCTCCACGGTGCGCGCGCTCACCGCGGAATACATCGTATTGAGCGCGGCGAAGATCGCGCCCACCGTCATGATCGCGCCCACGAGGTAGCCGATGTAGAACATCGTGTCCGCGAAGATCCTCGTCTGCGCCTCGTAGTAGTCGGGCTCGCGCTGGACGTCGACGGCAAGCCGTGGGTTCGCGGTGAGCGCCGCCTTGAAGCGGTCGAAGGCGTCTGGCCCCTCGAGCTGCACGGTCACGTCCTGGAAGATGCTTCTGCCATAGGCGGAAAGCAGGGTCTCGGCGTCGCCCCAGATCTCCGACTCCTGCGCATCGCCGGTCTCGAAGACCCCGACCACCGTCCAGTCGGCGCCGCGGAGCTTGATGCGGCTGCCGGGCGCGAGGCCGCGGAACTGGGATTGCGCGGCCTTCCCCACCACGAGCTCGCGGAGTGCCGGCCGCAGCATCCGCCCCGCGACGATCCGGGCCTCGGGCCTGAGCGCGGCGTTCCCGGCCCCGACGCCGCGCAGGGTCACGTTGGCGGGCGTGCCATCGCCCGCCTTCGTCATCTCGATCACGGTCACCGCCTCGGCCGAGGCGACGGGCTTTCCGTCGGGCCCGCGCCTCATTCCCGGCGCGTCCAGGATCGCGAGCACGTCCTCGCGCGAGAGCGCGCTCGCGAGCTCGGAGACGCTGCCGCTGTGCAGCACGATCGCGCGGTCGGGCCGGCCCGTGTTGGCGACGGTGCTGGCGAGACCGCCGGCCATCGCGAGCAGGCTGATGAGGACGCCGACCACGCCGGCAATACCGACGACGATCACCAGGGACATGCCGAGGCGGCTCGGCACGTTCCGCAGGTTCAACGCCGTGATCGCGGCCGCCTCGCGGAAGGCGCTCATCGTCCCGCCAAGGCGTCGACGACCTCGAGCCGCTTCACCCGCCAAGCCGGCGGCAGCCCCGAGGCGAGCGCCAGGACGAGCGCCGCGGCGATCCCCCAGGCGATCACGATGGGCGGCATCGCCGTGCGGGCGCCGTTGATGAGCGCGAGCTGCGGATAGGTCCCCGCAGCGGCCGCCATGCCCAGCGCCGCGGCGGCGAGGGAAAGGAGCGCCGATTCCGCCATCACCAGCGCGAAAAGGCCGCCGTCGGTGAAGCCCAGCGTTTTGAGGACCGCGAACTCGGGGATGCGCTCGCGCACCGACTGCATCATCGTGTTGCCCGTGAGGAGCAGCAGCGTGAAGAACACGGCGCCCATGATCGCCTCGACGAAGAGGTTGATGTCGCCGACCTGCCGCAAGCGGGACTCCGCGTATTCGCGCTCCGAGCGGGTCTCGGTCTCGCCGGGGGAATTGGCGAAGAGGCTGTCGATCGAGGCACTGACGGCCGCGGCTTGCTCGGGATTTGCGATGCGCACGACGAAACCGTCGACCATGCCGCGGTCGAGGACGCGCGCCTCGTCGAAGAACGGATAATTGAGGAAGATGGCGGAGGTCAGGAGATCGAGATCTCCGAGCACGGGATCGTCGTAGATCCCGACGACGTCGACGACCCAGTCCTTGGTGCCATCGCGCTTCGCGACCGAGGACTGCAGAGGTATCCGGTCGCCGATGCGCCAGCCGTAGCGCTGCGCGAGCTTCGCGCCCACGGCGGCGCCGGTGCGCGTCCGCTTCAGCGCCTCGAGCTGGCTCTCCGGCATGACGAGCTCGCGGTAGATGTCGACGGCGCGCGCGGGATCGGCGGCGATGGCGACGAAGGAGTTCTTGGGGTCCCGATAATAGGCGCCGAACTGGCTGTAATAGAGGACGCCCGTCACGCCGGGGACGCGCTCGATCTGCGCGAGGTCGGCGATGGGAAGCGGCGCCGTCACGGTGACGCGGCTGCGGACGTGGAGGCGATTGAGGTTTGCCTGCTCGACCACGCGATCGAAGGTCGCGCTCACCCCCTGCATGAGCCCGAACAGCAGCAGCGCGGTCGCGATCGAGAGCAAGGTGAAGAGCGTCCGCGCGCGCTTGCGCCAGAGGCCCGCCCAGATCAAGGGGAGGAACTTCATGCCGCCGTGGAGCCGTGCCCGTCGACGAGCAGCCCCTTGTCGAGATGGAGCCGCCGCGAGGCGTATTTCGCCGCCTCGGGATCGTGGGTGACCATGATGATGGTCTTCTTCTGCTCGCGATTGAGGATCTGCAGCAGGGAGAGGATCTCGCCGGCGGTCTCGCGGTCGAGATCGCCCGTGGGCTCGTCGCAGACGATGAGCGTGGGATCGCCCACGAGGGCGCGCGCGATCGCAACGCGCTGCTGCTCGCCACCCGAGAGCTCCGCCGGGCGGTGCTGGCCGCGATGGCCGAGACCGACGAGCTCGAGCACGGTCTGCACATGGGCCCGGCGCTGCGCCCGCGTCAGATGCGTGAGCAGCAGCGGCAGCTCCACGTTCCTCTCGGCCGAGAGCATCGGCATGAGGTTGTAGAGCTGGAAGATGAAGCCCACGTGGCGGGCGCGCCACTTCGCGAGGTCGCCGCCGGGGAGCCGGTCGATCCGCTCGCCTGCGACGATCACCTCGCCCTCGTTGGGCCGGTCGAGGCCGCCGATGAGATTGAGGAGCGTGGTCTTGCCGGAGCCGGACGGCCCCATCAGCGCGAGGAACTCGCCCGCCTCGATCCCGAGATCGAGCCCGTGGATGACCTCGACCGTCGTCTTGCCGCGCCGGTAGCGCTTGGTGACGTGGCGGAGCGCGACGACCTCGCTCATGCGCTGTTCCCGCCCTTCGCCCGGCTCAGTTCTCGACCCGGATGGTCGAGCCTTCCGCGAGCCTGCCGGAGCCGTCGACGGCGATGCGCTCGCCCGGCGCCATCCCCGAGAGGATGGTCTGGCCCTCGGCCGTGCGCGCGCCCAGGCGCACGACCCGCCGCTCCACCCTGTCGCCGCGAATGACGAAGACGATGCTGGTGTCGCCCGCGGTCCGCACGGCCTCTGGCGGCACGATGACGCCCGGCTCGGACGCCACGGCGGCGGCTGGGGCCGCGCCCATGAACGACACCCGCGCGACGAGATCCGGCATGATGCGCGGGTCCTTCTCGAGGAAGCCCACGCGGACCTTCACCGTCGCCTTGGAGCGGTCTGCCGTGGGAATGATGGCGATCGTCCCGCCGGGGATCTGCCAATCCGGATAGGCGTCGAGCTTGACGGTCGCGGACTGTCCCGGGCGGACGAGATGGATGAAGTGCTCGCTGACGTCGACCTCGGCCTCGAGAGAGTCCATGTCGACGATGGTGACGATCCCGGTCCGGGTGAAGCCGGCGCCGGCGGAGACCGGCGAGACGATCTCGCCCACCTGCGCCGCCCGCGCGGTCACGACGCCCGCGAAAGGCGCGCGCACGACGGTATCGTCCTGGTTACGCTGCGCGACGAGGACGCCCGCTTGCGCCACCGTCAAGCCCCGCTCCGCGGCAAAGAGGCCGTTTCGGGCGCGGTCGTAGCTGGTCTTGGCGTTGTCGTAGGCCTCGCGGCTGATCACGCCCTTCTCGAAGACCGCCTGCGAGCGGCGGAAGATCGGCGTTGCGTCGTCGAGCATCACTTTTGCCGCCGCGAGGTTGGCCTCGGCCTGCGCCACCAGCGCCTCGGCCTGCTGGAGCGCCGCGCGCGTGTTGGTGTCGTCGAGGCGGGCGACGATCTGGTCCTTCTCGACGTGCTGGCCTTCCTCGACCGAGAGCTCCACGATCTTGCCCGCGACCTTCGCGGAGATCGTCGCCTGCGTCCGGGCGACCACGTAGCCGGAGGCGTCGACCACCGTGCCCGCAGGTGCCGGCGCCGCGACTCCCGCGCGCGCGACGGCGACGCGCACGGGGATCGCGTTGGCGTAGGGGAAGGCGATCCAGCCGCCGACGCCGAGGGCGATGACGATCAATCCCCCGACCATCCACCACGGCCGAAGCGCCGCACGCCGGCGCGCCGCGGCATCGCGGTCGATGCGCAATTGGCTCAGCTGCGAGGTCTTGCGATCCATGGCGAGCCACCATCATCCGTCATCGCTCAATCCCCGGCCAGCAACCCGTGCGCGGCGGCGCCCGGCGCCGGCGGCTCCGCGTCGCTGAATTGCAGCGAGGCAAGGCGCCGATAGAGCCCGCAGCGGGCCATAAGGGCATTGTGGCCGCCCTCGGCGACGATCCGGCCGCGATCCATGACCGCGATCCTGTCGCAGGTGATCACCGTCGAAAGGCGATGGGCGATCACCAGCGTCGTGCGCGCCTCCATGAGCTGCTCGAGCGCGGTGCGGACATGGAGCTCGCTCTCGGCGTCGAGTGCGTTCGTGGCCTCGTCGAGGAGCAGCAGGGCGGGATTGCGCAGGATCGCCCGGGCGATCGCAATCCGCTGGCGCTGCCCGCCCGAGAGACGCAGGCCGCGCTCTCCGAGGAAGGTCGAGTAGCCCTGCGGGAGACGCCGCAGGAACTCGTCGGCGCCGGCGCAGAGCGCGGCCGCCTCCACCTCCTCGTCCAAGGCCTCGGGCCGCCCGTAGCGGATGTTCTCCCAGGCGTCGGCGGCGAAGATCACGGGATCCTGCGGCACGAGCCCGATGCGCGCGCGGACGGCAGCGGGGTCCGCCTTGCGCAGCTCCACCCCATCGAAGGAGAGCAGTCCCGCCTGCGGATCGTGGAAGCGCAGCAGGAGCTGAAAGACCGTGCTCTTCCCCGCGCCCGAGGGCCCGACGAGCGCGACCTTCTCGCCCTGGCGGATCGAGAGCGAGAAATCGCCGAGCGCCGATTGGCCCGGGCGCGAGGGATAGTGGAAGGTGACGCCCTCGAAGCTGACGGCGCCGCGGGCCGGAACCGGCATCGCAACGGGCCGCTCCGGAACTGCGACGCCCGACCCGAGCGCCAAAATCTCCGTCAATCGCTCGATCGCACCGGCGACACGCTGGAGGTCGCTCAGATACTCGATGGTGGTGCCGGCGGAGCTCGCGACCATGGCGCCGTAAAAGACGAAGGCGGAAAGCTCGCCGCCGGTCATCCGTCCCGCGAGCGCATAGTGCCCGCCGATCCAGAGGATGAGCCCGAGGCCGCCGAAGGACACGAAGATCACGCCGCCGATGAAGAGCGAGCGGACGCCGATGCGGCGCGCCGCGGAGGCATAGGCGTCCTCGACCAGCGCGCCGAAGCGGCGGCGGTCGATGGGCTCGTGCCCGAAGGCCTGCACCGTCTGGATCGCCGCGAGCGATTCCTGGGCATATGCCGTCACCTCCCCGAGCCTGTCCTGGCTCAGCCGCGAGAGCGAGCGGATCCGGCGCCCCATCAGCACGGTCGGGCCGACGATCCCCAGCACGATCGCCGCGGCGAGCCCGGTGAGCTCGAGGCTCGTCGAGCCCATCATCAGGAGCCCGCCCAGCAGCATGAAGAGGTTCCGGAGCGCCACCGAGGTGGTGGAGCCGATCACGGTCTGCACGAGCACCGTGTCGGCGGCGATGCGCGAGAGCAGCTCGCCGGTGCGGACCGTCTCGAAGAACGCCGCATTGAGGCCGAGGACGTGGTCGTAGACGGCGCGCCTGATGTCCGCCGCGACGCGCTCTCCGAGCGAGTTGATGAAATAGCTGCGCGCGGCCGTCGCGAGCGCCAGGACCGCGACGACGATGACCAGAAGAGCGAGCGCCCGGTCGAAGCCCGCCGCGCTCTTCCCGGAAAGGCCGCCGTCGATGAGCCAGCGCAGGCCCAACCCGAAGACGATGAGCGCCGCCGTCGCCACCACGAGGCCCGCGCCTGCTGCGGCAATGCGCCAACGATGCGGCCGCAGGAAGGCGAGCAGCCCTCTGAGCTGCCTCAGGTCGCGCCCCTTCGGGCGCTCCAAGCGAAGATCGCCTCCGCCCGTCTGCATGAGGGAATCTTTATAGAAAAGTCGATGAAAGGGAAAGGCGCGCGCGGGGGCGCACGCCGGCGCCAAGCCGCTCCTAGCGCGATAAACGGCGCAAACGAATGCGGCCCCGCCGGTCCCGGCGGGGCCGCACCCGAACTAGGGGCGCTTCGGCGTTACTTCACCGTCACCACGACGACGCGATTGTCGCGGAGACGCACGCCTTGCGGGGTCTGCACCTGGAGCTCGTTCGCGCCCGCGCCGCGGGTCGTGATCCGCCCGGCGACGATGCCGGCGCCGAGCAGATAGTCGCGCACCGACGCCGCGCGCTTCTCCGAGAGCTCGAGCTTCTGATCTTCCTTGCCGACCGTATCGGAATGGCCGACCACCTCGAAGCTCACGAACTGGCACTTCCAGGCATTGACGAGCTGGTTGAGCTTGGTGCGCGCGTCGTCGCTCACCCAGTCCTTGTTGAAGCCGAACTCCACGACGAACCAGCGCGGCGCGTTCTGGGGCGGCAGGGTCATCTTGATGGTGATGCCCTGCGCTCCGATGCCCAGGCCGAGGCCCGCCGTCCGGGAGCTCAGATCCATGACGATGTTGGTCTTCTTGTTCTTGAGCGACATTCCGCCGCCGCCGACTATCACGGTGGATTCGCCTTGGACGGCGCTGTAGTCGCCCGGGAAGTCCTCGAGCCGCGTCAGGCCCTTGACCGGTCCGCCCGCGTCCACGCGGGAGATGCCGACCTGGAGTCCCGCGCCGAAGCCGCTGACTTTGAACGAATAGCTGCAATTCGTCCCGAGGTTCGGGAGATTGAGCTTGCCTTCGCCGGATTGACCGCCGATGCCCAGCGCGAAGGAGGTCGTCTCGATCGAAACCGTGGGGGTGTTGTCCTGAGCGATCGCTGCGGCTGCCGGCACGAGGCCTATCAGCAAGCCCGCAAAGATCGGAAGGTATTTCGACGCTCGCATGGCCGTGTTTCCCTTTCTTGATGAAGGCAAGGTTCGAACCCGCCAGCGCTCCGCTGAAGCAAATAGACCCTAGCCGAAGGATTTTCCGAATGACCCAAAACGGGTAAGGCGTGATCGCACTCTCTCCTTGGTACCGGAGCCTTGACGAACCGCCAATCCAGGAAAACCCTGAGACTGCGGTGTCCTTCTTCATTAAGAGGCCGGGGTTCGGCCGCTTCGCGGGGATCCCCCGTCGAACGTGCGCTGAAGGCCCGCGGCGAAAGAGATCGGCTCGATCCGCAGGAGGCGGCGCATCTCCGCGATGTCGAAGGCCTTGTCCTCGAGCAGGCGGCGGATCGCATCCGCTTCGACGCGGGGCAATCCCGGCACGATAGCGGCGACCCACGCGAGCGCCATGAGGAGCCAGGCGGGAGCGGAGACGATCGGCCGCCGGCGCAGGCCCGCGGCGGCGGCGATCGCGCGCACGAAGTCGGCATAGCGCATCGCCTCGGGCCCCGCTATCACCAGCGTCGAGGGACCGCTCCAGTCCCGCTCGAGAGCGGCGCAGATGCAGCGGGTCACGTCGTCCTGATGGATGGGCTGCACCAGCGCGTGTCCGCCCTTGGGGAGCGGCACCAGCGGAAGGCGCCGCAGCAGCGCCGCCAAGGGCTGCACATTGGCCTCGCCCTCGGCGCCGTAGATCATCGTGGGATGCAGCATGACTCCCGCCCGTCCCGACGCGAGAAAAGCGCGCTCGCCCGCGAGGACGGCCGATCCGTGCTCGTCGGGCCAGCGGCTGAATTTCCGAGTGCTGCCGAGAAGGACGAGACGAGCCGAGGGCGGTGCCGCCGCGAGGATCTCCGGCACGAAACGGGCGTGGGCGCAGGAGACGATGCGCGTGGCTCCCGCAAGCGCACTCCGGAGCGCTGCCTCGTCGCGGAGGTCCGCGACGCGCGGCTCGATCCTCATGCCCAACGCCGCCCAGCGCTCGCCGCTGCGCACGACCGGGACGAAGGCGATCCCCTCCGCGCGCAAGCGCCGGCAGAGCGCGAGGCCGGTACGGCCCGTGGCGCCGATGACGTGGACGGTGGGCGCGGCTTGCGCGGAGGGAGCCGGGGTCATCGCGGAAGCCGCACGCTCGGCAAATCGGAGCGGCGTGTCAACCCGGGCGCGCGCCTTCGCTCATGGCTCGCTTGACAGGCCGCGCGGCGGACCCTAGAGCGTCTTCGCCCTCGCCACCGTCGCGCCGGAGGATCTCCAGGATGTCCACCACGAAGAAGCACCTCGCCTATCCCGGCCGCATCGTCATGGTGGGGTTCGGCAGCATCGGACAGGGAACCCTGCCGCTGATCCTCCGCCACATCGACATGGACCCCAAGCGGATCACCATCGTGACCGCCGAGGAGCTCGGCCGGAAGGAGGCCGAGGAGCTCGGCATCAAATTCATCGTCAATCCGCTGACGCGCGAGAATTTCGAGAGCGTGCTCGACCCGATGCTGAGCCGGGGCGACTTCCTCCTCAACGTCTCCGTCGAGGTCTCGAGCATCGCGCTCATGGGGCTCTGCCATCGCAAAGGCGTCCACTACCTCGACACCTGCATCGAGCCCTGGCCCGGCGGCTATACCGACACGGCGCTCTCGCCCTCGCAGCGCTCGAACTACGGGCTGCGCGAGCAGGCGCTCGAGTTCGGCCGCGCGCATGGCGGCAAGGGGCCGACGGCGATCGTGACGCACGGCGCCAACCCGGGCCTCGTCTCGCATTTCGTGAAGCAGGCGCTCCTCGACATCGCCCGCGACTGCGGCGCGGGCTCCCCGCGGCCCAAGGGCCGCGCGGAATGGGGCGCGCTCGCGCACAAGCTCGGGGTCAAGGTCATCCACATCGCCGAGCGCGACACCCAGGTCGCGAGCGTGCCGAAGCGGCCGGGCGAGTTCGTCAACACCTGGTCCGTCGACGGCTTCGTCAGCGAGGGCTCGCAGCCCGCCGAGCTCGGCTGGGGCTCGCACGAGCGGCATTTCCCGCCGGACGGCAGCCGCCACAGCTTCGGCTGCGACTGCGCGATTTATCTGAGTCGGCCCGGCGCGAGCACGCGCGTCAGGAGCTGGACGCCGCTCGAGGGCCCCTATCACGGCTTCCTCATCACGCACGGCGAATCGATCTCGATCTCCGACTATTTCACCGTGCGGCAGGCCGAGCGCGTCGTCTACCGCCCGACCGTGCATTACGCCTATCACCCCTGCGACAGCGCCGTGCTCTCGGTGCACGAGCTCGGCGGCAAGAATTGGCGCCTCCAGGACCAGAAGCGCATCCTCATGGACGAGATCACCTCGGGGATCGACGAGCTCGGGGTGCTGCTGATGGGCCACGCCAAGGGCGCCTATTGGTACGGCTCGGTGCTCTCGATCGATGAGACGCGCCAGCTCGTGCCCTATCACAACGCGACCGGCCTCCAGGTGACCGCCCCGGTCCTCGCGGGCATGATCTGGGCGATCGAGAATCCCGACCGCGGCGTCGTCGAGCCCGACGAGATGGACCACGAGCGCATCCTCGAGATCACGCGGCCCTATCTGGGGAAGCTCGTGGGCGCCTACAGCCATTGGACGCCGCTCAAGGACCGGGGTCGCCTCTTCCCCGAGGACATCGACGAATCCGACCCCTGGCAGTTCAAGAACTTCCGGGTTCTCTGAGGAGGCGGCCCCTCGCGCCCCAAAAGGTGGTAAGCTCTCCGCCGCGGAAGTGATCTCCGTCTCTGGCGCAGGAGGGCTCCCATGGGTCGGTTCCGTCGAGCGCTCGGCGCCTTCGCACTGGGTTATCTCCTCTTGGCATCGCCGGGTTGGGCCGAGACGCGCAAGGTCGACCTCGCGCTCGTCCTCGCGATCGACGTCTCCGGCAGCGTCAACGAGGAGCGCTGGCGCCTCCAGCGCGAGGGCTACGAGACCGCCTTCAAGAGCCCAGAGGTGATCCAGGCCATCACCAGCGGCCAGCACAAGGCGATCGCCGTCACCATGGTGGAATGGGCGGGCCAGCGGCATCAGAAGCAGGTGATCGACTGGACGATCATCTCCGACGAGACCAGCGCCGTCGCCTTCGCGAGCGCCATGCTGGAGGCGCCGAGGATGTACACCGACTGGACCTCGATTTCGGGCGCGCTCGATTTCGCGGTGTCGCTCTTCGACGACAGCGGCGTGGAGGCGAGCCGCAAGGTGATCGACGTCTCCGGCGACGGCGTCAACAACCAGGGCCGCGCCGTCGACGACGCGCGCGCGGAAGCCGTCGCCAAGGGCATCGTCATCAACGGCCTCGCCATCCTCAGCGATTACGAGTACCTCGACGAGTACTATCAGGAGCACGTCGTCGGCGGCGCCGGCGCCTTCATGGTGGTGGTGAAGGACTATTCGACCTTCGCGCAAGGCGTCCAGGCGAAGCTCGTGCGGGAGATCGTCGAGAACGAGACGCGCGCGCGCGGGATTCTCGCGGGACGGGCTGCGCCGCTTTATTCCTCCAAGTAAACCTCGCCGCCCTCGACGCGGATCCGCACCGGCATCAGCGCCTTGCCCGCGCAAGGGCCTTCGAGGCAATACCCGTCCTCGATCCGGAAGAGCGCGCCGTGGGTCGCGCAGAGGATGAAGCGGCGCTCGATGTCGAGGAAGCGGTCGGGAACCCAGTCCAAGGGGCTGCCGACGTGCGGGCAGACGTTCTCATAGGCGACGACGCGGCCGCCATGGCGCACGATGAAAAATGCACGGGCCTTGCTGCCGCTCCCGAGGCGGAAGCCGCGGCTGCCGGGATCGGCGATCTCGTCGAGGCGGCAGAGGCGGCCGGGGCTCACGCCTCGATGCCTGCCAGCTTCGTGAGGACGCGCCATTCCTTGGCCGTCACCGGCGAGACCGAGAGGCGCGACTGGCGCACCAGCGCGAGCTCCGCGAGCGCCTTCGTCGCCTTGATCGCCGTTAGCGTCACCGGCGTCTTCGCGGGCATGAGCGGCGCCACGTCGACGGTGACGAAGCGGCCGCTGGCGTCGCCGGGATCGGGATAGGTCTCGCGCACGATCTCGACCACGCCGACGATCGCGAGCCCCTCGTTCGAGTGGTAGAAGAAGCCGCGGTCGCCCTGCTTCATCGCCCTCAGATTGTTGGCGGCCTGGTGGTTTCGCACGCCGGTCCAGCTCGTGCGTCCGTCCTTGACGAGACTGTCCCAGGAATAGGCGGACGGCTCCGATTTCAGCATCCAATATTGCATCGTCCCTCCCTCAGCGGCGCGCGACGATGAAGATGCGGCGGAACGGCAGCAGCGTCTTCCCGTCCGCGCGCTTCGGATAGGCCTTGCGGAGCTTCGCGGCATAGAGACGCTCGAGCTCCGCCCGCTCCGGCGGCGTCAAGGGATCGAGCAAGGGCCGGAGCGCCGTTCCGCGCACCCAGTTGAGCACGGCATCCTCGCCCGAGAGGACGTGCAGATACTCCGTCTCCCAGATGTCGAGACCGCCCTTCGCGAGCGGCACCAGCAGGTCGTAGTAGATCGCGGGCGCGCCCACGGGATCGTGCCGGAGCAGCGGCCCGAGCCGCGGCGCCCATGGCCCTTCGACCGCGGTCTCGCGCATGAGCGCGTGGCTCGGCGCGTCGAAGTTGCGGGGCATCTGCAGCGCCATCACGCCGCCCGGCGCGAGCACCGTCATGAAGCGCGGCAACAGCGCGTCGTGATGGTCGACCCACTGCAAGACCGCATTCGAGAAAATGAGCGCGGGCGGAGTCTCGGGCGTCCAGCGCTGCAAATCCGCCTCGATCCACCGGATGCGCGAGGGCGTCGCCTGCGCCTGGCGCAGCATCTCCGGCGAGGAGTCGACGCCGAGGACCGCGCGCTCGGGCCAGCGCTCCGCCATGGCGCGCGCGTGAGCGCCGGTACCGCAGCC
>Ga0335070_10003794_pt1 | contig 17634 bp, 13 predicted proteins | sample Lox_Sample_13_FD_206722 | JGI IMG/M metagenome (GOLD analysis project Ga0335070, IMG submission 206722) | Soil microbial communities from Loxahatchee National Wildlife Refuge, Florida, United States - Lox_Sample_1.3 | ecosystem: Environmental > Terrestrial > Soil > Wetlands | place: USA...
CCACGCCGGGACGGAAGACACGGTCAACCCAGCCTTTGAGAATAGCGGGTGGCTGTCCCCACCAGTTTGGATGGACAATGACGATGCCGTCAGCCGACCGCAGCTCCTCACAGTGCTTCTGAATCAATGCCGCGACAAGTCCATCCTCTCGGATCTCTTCCCTTGGGAGGCGCGGATCGAATCCTTCCGCGTAGAGATCATGGAAGACGACGGTATGCCCACTCTTACCAAGGGTTTCGCATACCGTCGAGGCGATGGCGTGATTAAAGCTCCTGGGATCGGGATGCCCCAGGATTACGAGTAGCTTCATCTTCCTCTCACACAACGACGCGGTCAAGTTGCCGCCAGAAAGGCTCGCGGACTTGCCGGCCCCCCTTCACCCCTTGATGCTCGTTCAGACTCCCCCAGAGGCGCAGTAGGACCAGGATTGCCACCTTCCGAGATCCACGCCCACTTGCGTATCCTCCCATCGGATTGGACTTCGGCCTTCTCCGGCAGCTGGATTAAATGGGTTAGAGCGACAATGGTTCCTTGCGGCCTTGGCGGGTGCTATTTCACCGGAGGAACCCCGAGGTCCCTACATATCTTCTTGGCGAGAGTGTGGTTGATCTCGGAGTGCCTCGGTATTGCTGATCTCTTGTTAAGCTGTGGATTGTGCCACCAGGAGTGGCGGCCACCCTCTCTGAGAAGTCCGCATCCGTGGGAGCGAAGATACCTGAGCAGTTCACTCCGTTTCATACGCCTATTGTCACTTCCTGAAAGTCGCTTCCCGCCGCCGCCAGAGCATCCTGTCTATTGAACTCCAGCGCCTCCTTGAGAGTGATTCTCAGACTTTCCAGGAGATCCTCATGCGTATGTTCCTGACAGTTCACACCCGGTACTTCTTCGATCCAGCCAATCCACCAATCCCCTTCCTTTTTGACAACTGCCGTGTACTTTGTATTCATACGTAAACCTCTTGTGCCGCTTTAGAGCAACGAATAACTCTAACGCCTATCCAGTATCTCCCGCTTATCGACCGATTCAGTCGCCTCTCCTTCCTTGATAGCATGAGCCAGCGCGATATCTTCCATCACCTCGGAAGTAGGTCGCGGACCACGCCATCGGCATCGGCCGCGAGGGGGATATCTTCAGCCGCAAATGAAAGCGCCATGGGATTCACCGCCGATGGTAGCATCTTAGGTGCATATCGCCGAAAAGTCCATCTAGACTGGCTTGTGTGTCCGGATGAAGGGCAGCGAGGCCGACAGGGCCTTGCCGAAAGAGGTGTGTAGTCTGTTGTTCCCTATTTCGGCTTCACCGAATTCCCGTCCGGGCCGGGCTTCACCCCCTCGATGAGGAGGGTGATTTCCACCTCGTCTCCAACCGGCCCGGTCACCCGGCTCCTTCCTCCCGGCCCTGTTTAGTAAGGGATGACCTGGCCCTCAAAGGAGATGAACTCTCCGCTCCTCGACGGGGATAGGTTCTCGATGATCCCGAGGAGCTTGGTCACAGACTCATCCACGCTCAGAGGGGCCTCGGGGCCGCCCATGTCGGTCCGGACCCAGCCCGGATGGAGACCCACCACCGTGATCCCGTACGGCTGGTAGGCGACGGCCTGGTTCTTGGTCAGCATGTTGAGGGCCGCCTTGGACACCCGGTAGGGCACCATGTCGCCGGTGCTCAACTGGATGGAGCCCATGACGGACGTGATGTTCACCACCTTCTTCTCCCTCCCGTTCTTGAGGAGGGGAAGGAGATAGCGGGTGGCAAGGAACGCGGCGCCCACGTTGACGAGGAAGCTCTCGGTGAAGTCTTTCAAGCTCAGGCTATCGATCTGTCCAGCCTTGCCGAGGCTGACGCCCGCACTGTTAATGAGGATGTCGAGGTAGCCCGCCCGTGAGGCAATCGTATCGACGAGCCCTCTCAGATCACTCTGCCGCGTCACATCCACCTTGACCGGAACGAGCCGAGCCTCTTGCCGTGCTTCCTGAAAGAGCCTCTCCGAGCGCGCCTCCTCCCGATAGCCGGCAAAGACCGTGTAGCCCTTACGGGCCATGAGGAGCGCCATTCCCAGCCCGATGCCCCTATTGGCGCCACTGATGAATACCGTTCTTTCTTCAGAGCTCATTGATATGCCTCTCGGAACACTGGTGCATAAGACACGCAACGCGTAGTGGCGTTAAGCTAATCACCTGCTTGCGAATGTCAAAGGAGTAGGGCTGCGGAGGGGTTGGGATGGGGAGTTGCCGGTCGCCAGGCACCCCCTCACCTTCATCCTCTCCCCCCTAGCAGGGGGAGAGGAATGTTTTACAAAGGGGGCGATCGCACCCATCGGACCGATACGGAGATCGGCCCTGCGCTTCCTTGGGGTCTGTAGGGGGCGATTGCAGGGGGGCAAAGCCTGCCGGGAAAGCTGTTTCGTCAATTTGGTGGGGGGGCGACCCAACATTTGATCGCGGCTGGAAGCCGCTCCCACAGAACGCTCGCGCCCCACGCCTGTCGGCGGTGCTCACCTCCCACGGGACATGGCAGGGTGACAACGGGCACCGGCGAGGATATGATGCCCCCTCGACAGCGGCCAGGTGTCCTGCCGGGGGATCACCTCCCGCCGCAGGCGAGATCAAAAGGAAAGACCGGTAGAGACGATGCGACATGCGACGACCTACTTCCTCATGGTAGCCCATGTGATCCTCGCCGCCGGCACCTATGTCTTCGGCAAGGAGGCGGCGGTCGGCTTTCCGGACCCGGGCGCCCTCACCCTGGCCCGGGCCCTGGGCGCAGCCCTCTGCCTCCTCCTTCTCAGCGGCTGGGCCATCCCCCGGCCGCGCTTCACCGGGGGCGAATGGCTGAGGCTCCTCATCCTCGGCATCATCCTCGTTCCTTTAAATCAGTACACTTTCCTCCGAGGGTTGAAACTCACGGCTCCCAGCCATCCGGCTCTGCTCTACGCCCTGACCCCTCTCGGCGTCCTCCTCCTTGCCAGTGTTCTCGACCGCCGCTGGCCATCGGCCCGCAACGTGGGCGGCGTACTGGCGGCCCTTGTGGGAGTGGTGATCATTCTCCGCCCCTGGGAACAGGGAGCCGTCATCACAGAGATGCGCTCGGGCGATCTCTGGGTCCTCGTCGCGGTGGTGGCCTGGGTAGTTTACACCGTGGCCGCAGGCCGCACCTGTCAGGAGCATGACCCGCGGGTGGTTACAGCCTGGAGCCTGATCCTCGGCGCCCTGGTCATGACGCCCATCTCCGGGCACACGCTTCTTACCATGGACTTCGCCGCCGTCCACCTCAGCGCCTGGCTTGGCCTCGTCTACATGGTAGTGATCACCAGTGTGGCCATGATGCTCGCCTGGAACCTTCTCCTCCGGCATCTGGGACCGGTCGAGGTGGCGATCTGCACCAATGCGCAGCCCCCCACAACCGCCGCGCTTTCGGCCCTTCTCAGCGGACTTGGCGTGCTAAGGGGCGAGCAGGACCTGGGCCCCCTCTTTTGGCTGGGAACCGTTCTGGTAGTCGCAGGGGTGGCCCTGGTCCAGGTTCGCGACATCGTCGCCATCGGGCGTTGGGTCTCACCCAAGGCAAAGCGCTAGCCCGCATTATGTACGAGACGCCGTAGCGAGATCGTCGAGATGGTCGTGCCACCGGGCAACCACAGGGGCTCGGACCTGGGGTACAAGCCGTTGATTTTTGTAGAATTGTGGCAGAAAGCGTGTTGGCCTCTTATGCCGATGCCGAAAAACCGGCCGCATCTCGAGAAAGCTCAAGCTCAAAGGCCACTCGTCAAAAATCTGCAACATACGTTCTGCCTGCCTGCTCCAGGTACTTTAAATATGCCATTGCTTGACGGCCTTCTTCGCAGTTGCCCTGATCCAGCAGTTCCTGCATAAGTCGGGGATTATTCTCACATGTGCGAATAAAGTCATTCACGTCATTGTCATCAACCTTCCAGGTCGTACTGGCGTAATGAACTGTTCCCGTATATCTAAAAACCCTGAGCCATTCTTCAAATTCCGCCACAGTCATTTTTGGCACCTCCTTCTTTTAGAAAGTTTATGGTAACAGTTAAGCTGAGTATAGTAATTATAGTTTAATTCTTTGCTGAGCTTCACCGATTTTTCATGCTACATAACAGGCATGGAAGCAAAATCAATCAGGGCTCAAGGAAGATATTTCCCACTCAACGACGTCCGATTCATTCAGCACTTTATTGAAAACAATCCATCTCTGAGCAGGCGGAAGTTATCCCGTGATCTCTGCCGGCTATGGAACTGGCGCGATGCAAAAGATGAGTTGAAGGATGAGTCTGACCAGAGCGTGCTCGAGCCCTGTCATGATCGACCCTTCAGGGAAGAGAGGCCTGCGTGCATCTTGCGCACGCCCTCGGTGTCTACGGCCCGTTTCCGAGCTTCCAGCGGTATCGGGTCATACAGCGCCCCTATCGCCGCTAGCGCCTGCTCCGGATCCACTTCCAAGGGGTGCTGTTCCTCCCATTCGTTGAACCGAGGGGAAAGCCGCGGCCCGTGCCGAATAGGCATTCTCTTGATCGTGGCCCTGCATGTTTTCCCCATTTCTGACTGATTCTATTCGAATAACGTCAAATCCGCAAGTCGCGGTGTTCATGATCCTTGAGGACGAGACCGGGTTCGTGAACGTGGCGATCTGGAGCCGGGTCTTCGAGGAGCACGTGGTGTCCGTCAAAATCTCGAGCCTTCTGGGCGTCACCGGCACGATCCAGAAACGGGACGGCATCGCCCACATCGGAGAACTCCCCCGGCACCCAGCCCTGCGGCTTACCCTATCAAAGAGACGCCCCCTGACGGGGTCTCGTGCGTAATGTGGGCTAGAACAGGTCGGTGGCGCCGGCCAAGCTGAGGGGCGAACCCAGGATAATCAGGATATCGTCGGCGAAAATGTGCGTCTCGCCACCGGGGTTCGCCATGACCTCCACACCCCTCTTGATGGCGAGAAGGGTAACGCCGTGTTTGCTCCGCAGTTCAATCTCCCCCAGAGACTTCCCCACCAGGGGAGAGGCAGGACCCACCCGCCTCGTAGTCACCTCTACGTCGGCCAGGTACAGCCCGAGATTGCAGAGCGGGACGGGATCGTGGGAGGAACTTCGAAACATCTCATACCCGCCCGCCCGTGCCTCGGAGACGAAGCGAGCGATCTCGTCCCTGGGCAGGAGGTATCGATCCAGGACTCGGGTGAAGATTTCCACCGACGTCTCGAATTCTTCCGGGATTACGTCATTCGCTCCAAGCTCGCGAAGCGGCTTCATCTCCGCGAAGAAGCGAGTGCGGGCGATGATGTGAAGGGTTGGGTTGAGTGTGCGCCCGGCCGCCGTGATTCTTCGCGTTGCCGCCGGATCCGAGATGGCCACCACCAGGACCCGCGCTCCGGCTATGCCCGCATGTTTCAGAATGGCGTCATGGCTGGCGTCCCCATAGAAGATGGGCTCGCCTGCCCTTTTCTCTCGCCGCACCGTTTCCGGGTTCATCTCGATAATCATATAGGGAATGCCCGCCCTCTTCGCCGCGTGGGCCAGATTCCGGCCATTGAGCCCGAACCCAACGATGATGATATGGCCGCTCATCGGTGCCCCGCCGGAATCGAAATTCTCAGCTCCCGGCCGGAAGAGAAACCCTGAGCGCAGCGACGCGGGGAAGGGGAGGCGAAGGACCAGCCCGACGATTCTCCCGGCGAGAGCGATGATAAACGGCGTGGCGCCCATGGTGACCACCGAGACCGCCAGAAAGAGCTGGTAGGTTTCCCGCCCCACCAGGGCTAGCGCCACACCCATGCCGGCAAGAATAAAGGAGAACTCCCCGATCTGGGCGAGGGCTAGGCCGGAAACAAGGGAGGTGCGCAGCGGAAACCCTAGCACCACTACCGTGGCCGCGGTGAGTAGGGTCTTGAGCAAGACGACCGCGCCCGCGGCCACGGCTACCCGGATCGGCTCGCGAAGCAGCAACCCGAGATCGAGAAGCATCCCGATGGAGACGAAGAAGAGACTGGTAAAGACATCCCGAAAGGGTAGGACGTTCCCCAGGGCATGGTGCCCGTAATCAGAAGCAGATATGATGAGGCCGGCAAGGAATGCCCCCAGGGCGAGAGAGAGGCCCAGCTCTTGCGTGAACCAGGCGACGGCGAAACAGAGCAGTAGGACCGCGAGAAGGAAGAGCTCACGACTGCGGGCGCGCGCCACCAGGTACAACACCTTGGGGACGAGCCACCTCGCACTCACCCAGACGAGGACGAGGATCGCGATCCCCTTTGCCGCCAGCAACAAAAGAGACGATCCCGTGGGTCCGCCACCGGCGGCGAGGAAAGGTAAGAAGAGCATCATGGGCACTGCGGCCACATCCTGGAAGATGAGGATCGCAAGGACCACGCGCCCGTGCGGGCTGGCGATCTCGTTTCGCTCTTGGAGAACCTTGAGGACTATGGCGGTGCTGCTGAGAGAGACAAGGAAACCGAGAAAAATGCCCTCGGTGCCGCTCTGCCCGAAGAGCGCGCAGGCTGCGACCACCGCTACAAAGGTCACCCCCACCTGGAGCGCTCCGCCGAGAAAAACCGACCGTTTCATCTCGACGAATTGCTCGAGAGAGAACTCGATGCCGATGGTGAAGAGGAGAAGAATGACCCCGATCTCGGCAAGGACCTCCACATTCTCCACGGCACTCACGAGGCTCAGTCCGTGAGGTCCGGCGAGCAACCCGGTGAGGAGGAACCCGACGATGCTCGGGACCCGCAGGCGGTGACAGACGAGGAGTACCGCGATCGCCAGGGCGAAGATGATCAGGATGTCCTTGAGAAGCGGTATTTCCATGAGCGAAGAGTCTCTTCGGAGACCAAGGCCCCTTGCGGGTCAGCCCGAGTCACGCAGTCTCGGGCTCGAGGTCGGAGCCCGTGGCATGGTGCATCATCCGGTTGAAGAGCCACACGCCGGGCCATGTCCGACGCCGGAGATGGTCGTGTTCTTCAGCCCACCCCATGGCGAGGCCCAGGGGAATGGGGGCCAGCGGCCCCTCGTAGAGCTCAGCTACCAGCCGCGCCATAGCAGTGGTCATGCTCCTGGGGATGTGGACCCCCCGGATCGGGTTGTCGAGGGGGTTCGCACAAAGGGCCGGAGGCGAGGTCACGTTGTACTCACGACAGGCGAAGGGCCGGAGCGGATGAATGCTACAGGAGTTCTCCTCGAGAAACGGACAGGGCATCTGGAGGCGCCAGTAGTCTTGCGCCAATGCTCGGTGCTCCAGGGTAGCTTCCAGCTTCTCAAGCCGCTCGATGAGCCCGGCCCTCTCCATGGCCTCCCGAATCCTCGCGGAGCGCGCTGCGATGGTCGCCCGGCGTTCCGCGGGCAGGGACTGGACGTGCTCGAAGAGAAAGAAGGCCTCGGGCGCCGCCAGCGGTACGAACTGACAACAGCACACCCCGCAGCCTTTGCCGCAGGAGAGCCTTGCCCCTCCCCGGGCTTCTCGGCGCAGGGCTAGGGCGACGACACCGTTACAGAGCTGCTGCATGGGCGGAACCAGGTGGGCGAGGCCCATGGGCATGTCGGGAACATGCACGGTTGCGGGAGGAAGCCGCCCGTCAGGCGTCTCGATGCTCACGGTGATGACATGGAGCCGGGGCTCTCCGGCACGGGGTTCCGGGGACATTCGTCACTCCTTTTACAGGGGCTTCGGCATGGCTCATCCTCTCTCGCCGGGGCTCGTGCGGGTAGGCTTGACCATAACATGTGAGGTATGGTTAAGAAAAGGCTTCGCAACCTGGGCGGCACGGGACCCGGTAGGATGGGCCTGGCCCCCGTGTCGTTCGGTCGAGAAACGGAACGTTAGTCATGCTCCGGCAACGCCATCATCCCGCCGACCCCGCCTTCATGTCGCTCACCGACCTCGTGCCGGAGGCCTTCCGTCTCGCCGATCGCCTCGTCCGCCAAGCTCAGGAGCGCGCGGCGAGGTGCGGGTTACAAGTCCAATGCTGCAAAGGCTGCGGTGTCTGCTGTCGCTACCTGGTTCGCATTTCCCTTCCCGAGGCGCTTTTTCTCGCGGAGCGGATCCAGCAAACAACTCATCCGCGCCGAGAGGATCTTCTCGCCCGCTTCGCCCGTGTTCGCGAGGTGCTTCAACAGGAATGGCTCTACGAGGATCTCAGAGGCGGCCTCACCAGTGCGCAGGTGGACATCACCTATCCCCATCGTCTCTACCTTTTCTCCCGGAGTTACCTGGAACTGGGCCTGCCCTGCCCGTTCCTGGAGGACGATGCCTGTTCCATCTATGCCTATCGCCCCACCACCTGCCGGCAGTACGTGGTGACGTCGCCTTCGAGTCGCTGCGTCAACCCCTTCATGGAAAACGTCAACCGCGTGAGCCGGGATCTGGACGTGCCCGACCTTCTCTCCGAGGTGACTGCCGACCTTCTCGGGGAGCCAGCAACTCTTCTGGTTCTCAGCCTTGCACCGGAGTGGGCCGCTCGCAACGAGCACCTGGGTCATCTGCGGTGGCCGAGGCGGGAACTGCTCGGGAGGTTGAGGGAGAAGGCGAGGGGATTCCTGTAAGGTTCCACGCGGAGAGCGCCCGCTCTTGAGGAGGCACTCGTCCCGGGCGGTGACACGCCTTCTCCCTTGACACCGGAGGTATACTATTTCAGTATAATATTTTCGAAGGTCCGGTGCGTGCCGAGCGTGTTTTGCCCAATCTCATGCGGCGAAAAGCGCAACACGATCTCTAACAGGAGGTGTGCATCATTCCGCTCGTAGCCAACATGGGTCGCAGACTCGTCGTAGAAAGACTTACCTCCACCATTCGTCGTCCGACGGGGCGGGGGAAGAGGCAGGAGGCCCACGCGGCGCATCCTTTCGGTGCCGATCTCTACTGCGGGCACGACACTTTCGGCGCTGAACACTACTGTCGCAAGGAGCCCTTCGGCGGCGATCTCTACCTCAATGTAGACAGCGATCTCCTCTCCTAGGGTGCTGAAGAACCACTCTCGTGCTCACGAGCGAGGCTGTCACCGAGAGACCTTTGATCTTCGAGGCAGGACGCATCGACGGCGCCCACCCGCCTCTTGATCTCCGGGAACGTCTCTTTGACCCGGCCCTTTTCTCCCGCACCAAGGCCGGGCCGCTTCAACCGAGCGCAAGCCGCCCTTGCCCGCAGACCAGGAGCCGGGCACCCGTCCTTGCCGGAGGTGAGTTGCAATCTTATGGACGGCTGGTCCGGTTCCATCCTCCACATCGACCTATCCACCTGGACCTATCGCCTGGAGCACCCCGCCACCGCCACTTACCGCGCCTGGATCGGGGGCAAGGGTCTCGCCGGCTTGTTCCTCTATCCCCACATAAAGCGCCCATGGAACGATCCTGAGCTGCCCCTCATTTTCATGGCCGGGCCTCTTGTCGGTACCGCCTCGCCCACCTCGGGGCGCATGTGTATCATGAGCCGCTCGCCTCTTACCGGCGCGGTGGGCGATGCCTCGGTAGGGGGGAGTCTCGGCACTGAGGTCAAACGGGCGGGTTTGGACGGCATCCTGGTCACCGGGCAAAGCGCACGACTTTGCGGTATCGAGATCGTCGACCGCCAAGTCACGATCCGGGACGCGGAATCCCTCCGCGGCCTGGGGACCGAGGCTCTAAGGCCGCGCCTCAAGGGGAAGGGCGGCGTCGCCTGTGTCGGGCCGGCTGCCGAGGTGGGGGTTCTCTTCGCCAGCATCATGGTGGACGGGAGCTATGCCGCCGGACGAGGCGGCCTGGGACTCCTTTTTGCCGCCAAGAACCTCAAGTATCTCACCGTGAAAGGCAGCGGCCGCGTCTCGGTCCGCGATCCACGAGGGCTGAAAAAGGCGCGGGAGGACGTGTTCCGTCAGGTGGCCGCGAGCCCGGTCCTCCTCGGCGAGCATGGCATCGCTAACTACGGGACCGGTGCCCTCTACGATCTCATGGACAGCCGCCAGATGATGCCCACGAGCAACTTCCGGAGGACTCGCTTCGACCGAGCTGCCGCCCTAAATGCTGCCGCCTTTCACCGGCACTACATGCCGAGGCGGACCGGATGCAAGGGCTGTCACATCCTTTGTAAGAAGGTGGGGCGGGACGGAACCCACATCCCCGAATTCGAAACCATGTCCCATTTCAGCGCCCTCCTCGAAAACGACAGCCTCGAAGCGGTCGCTCGGGCGAATGCCCTCTGTAACGACCTCGGCATGGATACCATCTCGGCCGCCGCCACCCTGGCGTGCTATGCCGAGATCTCCGGAGAGCGGCTCTCGGGGCCCCGGATTCTCGTCCTTCTCGAGGACATCGGCCGTGGACGAGGTCTGGGGCCGGAACTGGGGCAGGGGTCGTCCCGTTATGCGGCGGCCAGGGGCCGCCCGGAGCTCTCCATGTCGGTGAAAGGTCAGGAGCTCCCCGCCTACGATCCCCGCGGGGCCTACGGCATGGCCCTGGGGTATGCCACCTCCACGCGAGGCGCCTGCCATCTGCGCGCCTATCCCATCAGCCACGAGATCCTGCGGAAGCCGGTGGCAACCGATCGCCTCTCCTTCGCCGGCAAGGCGAGGATCATCAAGATCGCCGAAGATCTGAACGCCGTGGTGGACTCCCTCACCGCCTGCAAGTTCGTCTTCTTCGCGACCGGCCTGGAGGAGTACGCCCGGGTCTACGCTGCCGTCACCGGCGTGGAGACAACGGCGCAGGATCTGCTCCGGACCGGTGAACGCATCTACTACCGCGAACGGATGATGAACGCTCTGAACGGCTTCGCCAGCGCCGAGGACGACCTCCCGGCCCGCTTCTTCGCCGAAGCGGCGACCTCTACCGGCGCCCTGAGCCGCGAGGAATTCCTGGCGACCCGAGCCGGCTACTACCGTATCCGCGGCCTGGACCCCCGTGGCATGCCCACCAGGGAAAAGGCGGCGGAGCTGGGGCTTGTGTGGGAGGAGCAGTAGATCGTAATGAAGCAACTCCTCGACAAGTACGCAAGGAAACTCGTCGCAGCCGGGCTTGCCAATGAGGGTGCGCCCCTCCTTGGCGGGCTCGATGTGGAGCTCCTCTGGAACCGGCCCGATCCCGCCTGCGCCGAACTGGAGAAACTCTTCCAGGGCCTCGCCATCAACTCTCTCCTCTTCGCCCAGCCGGCCGAGCCTTACCGTTCCCTCGTCGACTATGTCGCCCTCCATGCGGCCGGACCCATTCGTCCGGGCGATTCGGAGACGCGCACCTTCATGCACGAGATCCCCGTCATCCAGGCCTTCACGGCCGAGGAGATGATCACGGCGCTCAAGAGAAGGAGAAGCGTCATCATTCCCGGGCACGGCATCGTCACTTGGGGGACAGTGAGTCCGGAGCAGGCCTTTGTCTCCTTCAGCTCGGTCTGTTTTGCCTGCTTCGTCAAGTTCTTCGCTGACTACCTCACCCACGCCAGGGCCGGCCGGATCTCGGAGGAGGAGCGACGCATGTTCCAGGCCGCGGTGGCCCGGCTGACCCCGTTTCCACAAGAACCGGCCTCCCTCATGGCGGGGCCCTTCGCCTCGGAAGCGCAGGTGCGTCGGGCCCTGAGCGAGGCCGGAAGGCTGACTGTGGAATACGGTCTCGTGGACTCCTTCTTCGGCAACATCTCCTACCGGTTCGGAAACAGCCTCTACATCAGTCAGACGGGCTCCTCACTGGACGAGCTCGAGGGCTGTATCGATCCATGTCCCCTGGACGGCTCGAGCTGCACCGCAATCACCGCCTCAAGCGAGTTCGTCGCCCACCGCGAGCTCGTGCTCTGCACCGGGATGAACGCCGTCCTTCACGGCCACCCGAAGTTCGCCGTGGTGCTCTCCATGGACTGCGACCGGCGCCATTGCGGAGCGCGGGAGGCATGCCATACCAGGTGTCCGGAGAAGCGCCTTGTGGGCGATGTGCCCATCGTCTCCGGAGAAGTGGGCACCGGTCCCTACGGCTTGTGCCATACCGTGCCCGCTGCCATGGCGGAACGGCAAGGGGTCATCGTGTATGGCCATGGGGTCTTCACCATGGGTCGCCGCGACTTCAACGAGGCCCTGGCCAACCTCCTCGCCGTGGAGCGGATGTGTCGCGAGGAGTATCTCCGTCGCGCGGGAGGCTGATCTCCTCCGCAAGAAGCGCGGGCCCTGCCCGCAGCAGATCGCGGCTGGAAGCCGCTCTCACAGGCTCCCCCCTCCTCCTCCGAGCTCGTCTTTACCCCAAGTCAGGCTCCCGGACACCCGCGGGTTCCAGGTGCGGGCCGTGGTGGCTCTTCTGAAGTGACTGCCGAGTCTTACCCGGTCTCGTGGGCGGCCGAGATGGCTCTTGCCTCACGCCCCGTCATTGTGATATACGATGTTGACAAAGCTCGTAAATTTTGACCGATTCGTCTACAGATTGCGTTCATTCTTGCCCGACGGTACCGTGTAGCGCCGTCTTGTTCACGGATGCTTCTGGTTTCTGGTTGTCCCGGGGATCCTCCGACCGGCGAGGAGGGTACACGCCCCAGCGGGTCCGATAGAGCCCGGAGTGAGACCGTGCAGGTCCGAACGTCGTCTCACGTAGCGGGGTCTCTTCACCAGTCGTAGGAGTGTTATGATGTAGTTACAAGGATCTCCTTGCCGTTTTCTTCCGAGAGGAATTTGCAGTGGAGCACAACGCCGCCTCACCTTCCCTGCTACCCTATCTCGCATCCGCCGGGGCTGGTTTGTTGTTACGACTTCCTCTGACGACGGAAGACCCTGCTCTCCTAGAGCGGCTGCCCTGCCCCTTTCAGATCATCATCGATTCCGACCCCCTCATCCGCCTATACGAGGCCTATGTCTCGAGCGATGGTGAAAGCACGCTCACCCGTCTCTTCCTCCTTGTTCAGAGGGACCAGTACCGGATCGGTGCCCAGGACCTCTGGCCAATAACGAACAGGACTATTGACGACTTCTGGCAGGAGACCTTTTCCGCCTACCAGGGCCAGGCGAGCTGGAAAAGGCCCTTCCTCTTTGGCGGCCAGGTCCATGGCGCCGGGCGGCTCATCCCCTGCAGGCCGCTCTTGTTCTGCAAGCGCCGAGGGTCATTCTTTCACCCCCCCTGTCCAGCGTGCGGGCAGGCGCTGGAGCTATGCACTGACGATGAGCTTCTCAGCCAGGTCGGTCTCAGTCCCTACTCCACCTCGTTGAGGCGATACCTCTTTTGCCCCGCCTGCCTCGCCGGCGGCAAGATTCCCGAGTTCTACGTCTACGAGCGGGACCGGGAAACCTCCCCGGTCCTCAAGGATCGTCACGAGCTGTTTCGGGCCTGCAACCGCCCACTCGAGAATTCGAGCCCCGCGACCGGCCTACCCTGCCCGAGATGCGCTGAGAGCGGGGGATGTTACGGGGCTGATCAGCGGGCCCTCACCAACATCGTTCCATTCTCCTTCTACCCTTTCTACCTCCTCACCTTTGAGGCCGCGAGCCTCCCGGCCCTTGATTTTGCCGCCCTCGTCGCCGGCGCCGCTCCCGACCAGCTGGAAGCCTCCCTCGCGGCACGAGGCGAGGAGGGACGGGTACGCTGCATCCGGAGCCTCGGGGAACAACTGGTTGATGGGGCCTCCTTCCTCTTCGCTGATGAAGAGCGGTGGTTTCTCGAGGTCCTCTATCTCAAGCTTTCCTTGCTTGGTGACCTGGCTCGGTTGGTCTTCTCGGGCTTCCTCTCCGACAGACGCCCCGATCTTGGGTTTCCCGTAGATCAGGTCTGGGTTGAGCTCTCAAATGTCGGAGGACTGCTCCCTTCCTTCTGGAACTTCAGGTCCGGGCCGCTCGCCCTTCTGGCACATCAGCCAGCGGTGCCTCAAGCCCCGCCGGACTCCGGCCTTCACCTTCTCGGTCTCGGCTGGATGGCCGTGCTCCTGGCAAACAGCGGCCAGGATATCTCCCAGGTGTACCGCGCCCTGAGTGAGGAGATGGCGGCGCCGAGACCCGCTGACTTTACTCTTCCGCTCACCGGGACGTTCGCCCCGGGAAACATTTTCTGGAACCCCGGAACGAGGACGGTAAGTGAGCACTATCGGCCTCTCTGGGCAAAGGCGCTGGGCCTTGGTTGCTCGCTCCTCGGGGCGGGTGTTGGATCGGCTCTTCCGTGGTCGAAGGAGGAGTTCTTGGCCCAGGTGGACGAACTGAGGCACGAGGTCCGAACCGGTCTCTTCCAGGCAGGCGGCGTCCCTGCTGAGGAGACCAACGAGGCCGTCCACCAGATTCTCGTGGGAATCAGCCGCAGATGGCTTCCCGTGCTGGAGCGTGCGGCGAAGGCACCGGCGAAACCGGTACCCAAAGCCGAACCCGAGAAGGGAAAGGCCGGGGAGGAGATACCCGGGACTGTCATGATCTCCCCGGAGGCTCTCGCCAAAGTCGCCGCTCCGGCTGCACCAGCACCGAAGGCAGCCAAAGAGCCGCCGCCCAAGACCCCCGCCAAAGCCAAGGTTGAGGAGGAGATACCTGCTACCGTCATGATCTCCCCGGAGGCTCTCGCCAAGGTCGCCGCTCCGCCTAAACCAGAGATGCCGCCGAAACCGGCGAAGGAACCGCCGCGGCCTGCACCCCAGCAGCCGCCCAAGCCTCCTGTCAAGGCGAAGGCCGAGGAAGAGGAGATACCCGGGACTGTTATGATCTCCCCGGAGGCTCTCGCCAAAGTCGCCGCTCCGCCTAGACCAGAGATGCCCCCGAAACCGGCGAAGGAGCCGCCGCGGCCTGCACCCCAGCCGCCGCCCAAGCCTCCTGTCAAGGCGAAGGCCGAGGAAGAAGAGATACCCGGGACTGTTATGATCTCCCCGGAGGCTCTCGCCAAAGTCGCCGCTTCGCCTAGACCAGAGATGCCCCCGAAACCGGCGAAGGAGCCCCCTCGGCCCGCCCCACAGCCGCCGCCCAGGCCTCCGGCCAAGGCCAAGGCTGAGGAGGAGGAGATTCCCGCTACCGTCATGATCTCCCCGGAGGCTCTCGCCAAGGTTGCCGCTCCGCCTAAACCAGAGATGCCCCCGAAACCGGCGAAGGAGCCCCCTCGGCCTGCACCCCGGCCGCCCAAGCCTCCTGTCAAGGCAAAGGCTGACGAAGAGGAGATCCCCGCTACGGTAATGATCTCCCCCGGCGCCATGCCCAAGATACCCGGACCTCCTTCGGGCGCGAGCCAGGCGCCGGGGGAAGCACCGAAGAAGACTCCTGGCAAGAAAGCCGAAGAACCGCCGAGTGACGATTTTGTTCTCAAGACGGTCTTCATTTCTCCTGAACGGCGCAAAGACAAGGACTCTGAACAGGAACAATGACCAGAGCCATTCCCATAGCAGAGTTGGTTGAGGAGGTGCGGAGCATCTACCGCGCCGATCCCTCCAGGGCCGAGACGCTCATCGAGAGGCACCTCCAGGAGCGTCTCAAGGACTCGGGACCGGCCGAGAGAAAGGAGACCCTGGCCCGACTCACGCAGGCCTTCGCGGGGGAGGCGCCCGCGAGCGTAGCGAGCCCCGCGGCCGAGGGTCTCCACCCGGAAGTGCTCTCACGACTCTTCTCCCTCTTCCTGGGTGAGAGGATCGGCACGCTCGATCTCTCTTCCGCCGAGCTTCTCGACCGGTTGGCCCGCTCACTCAACACGGTGTTCGAGCATCTGAACGAGATTGTCTCCGTGATTCAGAGCACCCTTCTCGGAAGACGATCGGAGCTGGAAACCATCCGCCAGATTATCGGCACCAACCTCCAGGGCGAGGGCGGCGGCAGTTCCCTGGAGGGATATCTCGGGCAGATCCGGGAGGCGTTTCTCACCTCGCACCTGGCATTTCAGCAGGCGGCCCGCACCATGGTGGGGAAGATCCTCCGTGAACTGGACCCCGAGCACCTCGGCGATGAGGAGTCGGGGGGATTGAAGTTCGGACCCCTTCGGAAGGCTGGACTTTTCGATGCGTATCAGGAAGAATTTCAGAAGATACGACAGTGGTTCGACTCGGGCCGGTTTACGGAAGAGATCCTGAGGGAATTCGAGAAGGCCTGTCAGAACCGATATGCAGCGAAAGGAGGGTCACCGTCATGAAAAAGGTCGTCGTCTTGCTCCTGGTGTTCACCGCGTCGTTCCTACTCGTTTCCTGCGGCGCCAAACAGCCTCCCGTCATGCCGAAGGTTGAGTTCGGCTACGAAAAGGGCGCCGTTCTCCTCCACCTCAAGGCCGATCCCCAACTCAACCTCTACCAGGGAAGCCCGCATACCCTCTCTCTCTGCATCTATCAACTGAGGGACCCGAACAGCTTCAATCAGCTTACTGCCGACCAGAACGGCCTCTACAAACTCCTCGAGTGCAGCCGCTTTGACGGCACCGTCGCCACCGCCACCAGGCTGGACGTGCAGCCGGGACAAGAATCCAACCAGGTGCTGGACCGCGCCGACGGTGCTGAATACGTAGGGGTAGTAGGCGGCTACTTCGCCCTCAACAAAGACAAGATCGTCCGCCTCTTCAAGGTGCCAATCGTCGATGAAAAAATCGGGTGGTTCTTTCCTGACATCATGAAAAAGCCTGGAGTGCTGAAGATCGACCTCCTCCTGGGCCCGCAGGAAATCCAAGACGTGGGGGGGAAGAAGTGAGCATTGAGCGACCTCTTTTCTGGCATCAGGGCCTGCTCCTCCAGCCCCAGCACTTTCAGCTGGCAGACCTCTATTCCCAGTCACTCCTCGAGCCGGTGCATGCCTTTCTTGGACCGCACTTCTGGGGTGTGGGGGAGCGGCAGATCCACGAGGCCGCCCTGGGAAATCGCTCCTTCGAGGTGCGGCGAGGCGAGTTCCTCTTCCCCGACGGCACCTATGCCGTCTTTCCCGGGAACGCCGTGGTTGAGCCCCGCTCCTTTGACGACGCCTGGGTAGAGGGTGGGAAGCCCTTCACCGTCCTCGTCGGCCTCAAGCGCTGGAGCGACGGGGGACAGAACGTCGCTGTCCTTTCCGGACCGCAACGTACCGTGGATGTGACGTCCCGATTCGTCACCGCCGCCGACCCCGAAGAGGTCCCTGACCTCCATCAGAGCGGGCCGACGGCGCAGGTCAAGCGGCTCCGCTACCTCCTCAAGATCTTCTGGGAGACGGAACGTGAGGAGCTCGGCGACTATGTGCTCATTCCCCTCGCCCAGCTCGAGCGGATGGGTGACGAGATCAGGCTTTCCTCCCGGTTCGTACCGCCGGCCCTCACCATCTCCAGCTCGGAGATCCTTCTTGCCATCATCAAGGAGATCCGTGACGCCGTCGCCGCCCGGGCCCATCAACTGGAAGAGTACAAGCGGCAGCGGGGGGTGCACACTGCCGAATTCGGCGCCCGGGATATGGTGTACCTCCTGGCCCTCCGATCTCTCAATCGCTACGTCCCTCTTCTCTTCCACAGCACCGACACCCGCCAGGTTCACCCCTGGAGCGTATATGGCATGTTGCGTCAGTTGATCGGCGAGCTCTCCTCTTTTTCCACCGCTGTCAACCTTCTGGGGGAGCAAGAGGACGGAACCCCGCGCCTTCCCGCCTATGACCACTGGAACCTCTGGGGCTGTTTCACCGCGGCCCAGGCCCTGATCATCCACCTCCTCGACGAGATCACCGCCGGGCCGGAGTACGTGATCCTCCTTGCCTACGACGGCACCTACTTTGCCGCCGACCTGCCGCCCAAGGTTTTCGAGGGTCGAA
>Ga0335070_10003795_pt1 | contig 17632 bp, 17 predicted proteins | sample Lox_Sample_13_FD_206722 | JGI IMG/M metagenome (GOLD analysis project Ga0335070, IMG submission 206722) | Soil microbial communities from Loxahatchee National Wildlife Refuge, Florida, United States - Lox_Sample_1.3 | ecosystem: Environmental > Terrestrial > Soil > Wetlands | place: USA...
CCGCGAGAATGAAACGAGCAACGCGCCTTCCGGACCGGGAATGCGATAGGAAACGCCTTCCACCGGCCGCCCGCTAATCGAAAAGCGCGCCTGTCCCTCGGCCGCGCATAATTTCAACAAATCATCGCTTGGCTGGACGCGCCGGGTGAGCGCCTCCAGGCTGGGTTGCTCCCCCTCCCGTAAGTTGAACCACTCACGCGCCGCCCGGTTGACGAACTCCACCCGGCCGCCACTCAGCACAATCAGGACGGCACGATCATGGCCCGGCAAACTCGAGGGGACGGTTGTCGAAGGCTCTACAGGCTGGCTCAGGCGCAGCCGGGGGATCAGGCGAATCGCGCCCCAGACCAGGAGAAAAAAGACCAGCCCGGTCAGGAAGATTGCCACCCACAGAGACATCGAGTTTAGCAACATAAGAAAAAGGATTATCCCTTGGGCGCGGAGCCCGGAGCATCCTGACGGCGAACCTCTGCAGCCAGTTCCGTGATCTCACGGATGTCGGCGAAAGGCTGCTGCGAAGGCGTCACGATCCCAATCGCAAGACTCATCAATGGCGTCTGTTCCATTTGCCCGTCAGCGCCGGGAGTCAGGATGAAACCCTGCTGGCGGTCCATGAAATTGTAGTGGCTCAGAACTTCTTCGGAGAAACGTGCCTTCAGCCGGTCGCGAATAGCGGGGGCGGAGGCTTCGTTGGTAACAATAATGAAATTATCACCGCCGGCGTGGCCGATGAAATCGGCCGGAGTGCCGACATCGTCCACCACTTCACTCATCAGCATGGCGGCAAAGCGCAACACATCGTCGCCGGCCACAAACCCGTAAACGTCCTTGAACGGCTCAAAGTGGTTAATGCGCACATCCATGTAAGCCCATCCATGCTGGCGGATGGTGATGCGCAACTGCTCTTCGATCAGGCGTCCGGCCGGAAGTCCGGAGCGTGGGTCGGTCAGGGCTTCACGTTCCGAACGGCGGATGGCGCCCTGGACGCGCAGTTTTAATTCCTCGATGTCAAAAGGCTTGGTGATGTAATCATCTGCACCCAGTTCGAGGCCCTGCAGCCGGTCGCTGCGCTCATCCTTCTGGGTCAGGAAGATGACCGGGATATGGCTGGTGCGTGTGCTGGTGCGCAGATTGCGGCATACTTCATACCCGTCGATATCAGGCAACATGATGTCCAGGACGATCAGGTGGGGCAGCACCTGGCGCGTTTTATCCAGCGCTTCCCGGCCGCGCGGGGCCACATCCACATCGTAGCCCAGGCCGGTGAAATAGATCTTCAGCATATTGGAGATATCGGTGTCGTCTTCTACAACCAAAAGGCGTGCTCTTCCCATAGAAACCTCCAGTTCAACGGCGTCCTGCTGCACCGCGTTTCGCGCGCTGGCGAATGCTCTCGATTTGCTCTTCGGTCACGGGACGTTCGAAGGAACGGAAACCACTCAGGCGGAACCCGTGTTTCTTCGCCATGACAGTAATTTCTTCCACGCGCTGCCGCGAAATTTCTTTTCCCAAGGTGTAGTCCTCGAAACGGCCCTCCAGAGCCAGTGCGATGGTCTCCGCCATGCAGGCATAAGCCTTGCCGGGCGGAAAACCGAAATTAAAATGGAAGTCGACGGGACCCGGCACATCTACCATGCCGCCGTCTATGACCAAGATATCCTGGCGTGCTGCCGCCACCATGGCTGACACGTCCCGGGGGCGGGCAACATCGCACACCACGCTGCCAGGCCGGAGGTGCTCGGGATGGATCACCTCGTGGATCGCGCTTGTGACGGTCAAAATCAATTCGGCCCTGGCCAGGTCGTCCATGCGGGTGCTGGTGTGCAGCCGGGCGCGTCCCGGACCCTGGAGCCGCTCGCGCAGCTCGTCGAGCGCATCCGGCGTGCGGCCGACGAGGATGAGTTCGGCAACCTCTTCGGCCAACAGCCCGGCGCAGATGCGTCCGATCGAGCCGTTTGCGCCGACCACTGCAGCCGTCGCGTTGCGGAGGTTGATGTCCATCACCCGCGCCGCCTCACGGATGGCCTCGACTGCAATGGCAACGGTATACGAATCGCCGGTGGTGACCGGAATCTCCAAGTTTTTAGCAATTGTGATTCCGGCGTCCCCAACCACCGAAGTGAAGGCTCCCAAACCGAGGATCTGGGCACCTAGCTTTTCGGCGAGCTGTCCTGCTTGAATAATCTTACGATAAACTGTCCGTTCTGGCAACACCATCATGCGTCGAGGTGTATACGGACAGGCAATAAACCAGCCTTTGACTTCTTTGCCCGTTGCCTGGGAGCGGATACCGTTGATTTCGGAGATATAGACGGGCGGGAAAAAAGTGGAGAAAAAGTCGATCTGCCGCTCGCTCAAGATACGGCCGAGGAACGGATATTTCCGACTGACATCCCGTTTGGGGTCAATCGGATGGATAATGAAGGCAAAGGTATCCACAAGATTACCAAGAGGTAAGATCCGTCTCGCCGCGGCGCGGATACTGGCGCGGGTGCATGGAGGCGTCTTTTAGTTTGTGATGATCGCTGTCTTCGTATTTGACATCGCGTTCGATCACACGCCGGTCCTTGGAGCCGAATAGAACGACGTCCGATTCAATTGTGCGTGCCGGGAAGATCACCATCCCCGCTCCGATGCGGCAATTGTGCCCGATGCAGCCGCCCAGCACCGGGCGGTTGGCGTTGGCCAGTCTGTCGTTGCCGTCCAGCGCTTTAATCGGTACGGGGATTAGGTTGTAATCAGTAAACGTGTTGCCAGCTCCAATGAAGGTGTTGCGCCCGATCACACACATCTGCAGGCAGGTGTTTTGAGCGACCATGCCGTTTTCCATGATGGTGGTCATGAACAACGAGGCGCGAAACGGGAGGAAAGTACCGTCTCCGACCACCGAGAGCATCAGCTGGCAATCCTGTGACACGTTGACATTGCTGCCAATGGTGCAGTTCTCGATGACCGCGCCGGCGTTAACCGTCACGTTATCCCCGATCGTCGCTGGCCCGTGGATCACAGCCGTCGGGTCGATCACGCAGTTGTGCCCCATTTTGACCAGTTCAGAACATTCGAGCAATTGCTTGCCCTCGTATAACGCCTTTCCCAGGAGGCCTAATTTAAACCAGATATCTTTCTTGAGCCGGTCTTCGAAGCGCGCCCCGCGGGCAAACAAGCCAAAGACCATATCGGCGATGAAAATATGCGTCCAACAGTCGATCGCGATCATGGCCCGCAAGGGCACCTGATAGACCAGGTCGCCACTCTCGGACGCCATGTAAGTCGGGACGTGGTAATAGCCGATCTCCCGCGCCTGCATGTCGATCACCAGCGGCTTGACATCCGCTTCGGGGCCGCGGGGGTAGTACCACAGGTCGGCGTAATACAAATTTCCGGCGGGAGTGTACGAGACAGAAAGGGGCAGGGCATGCTCGCGGAAGGCTGGGTCGTCCAGGGAAAAAGCCGCCCGAACTGCCCGGTTCTTGCTCCGCGCCTGGCGCATGAACTCGGTGATGTAGGCCTCATCGAAAAATAGATTGTCGCGGTGGACGATCATCGTCTCGCGCGTCAAAGGCAGGCGGGCGCCGGGAGCCAACTCAATCGAGCGGGTGATGTAAGGGGCGAGTAAGTCGCGCTGGTTCAGCCAGAGCGGCTTGTTCTGGATGCGTAAATCACGGGCCGGTTCATTGAAAGGGGCGATATGCCGCGGCGCCTGCAATACGACTTTGAGCATATCCTTAACTCATCGGTTCCTGATCTATTACTATTGTACACGCGCTGTCCCCGCACGCAATACACCTGGTCTCTTCGACCATGAAGTATTTTCCCCCGCTGATCCAATACAAGCAATCCTGCAACAGGCCAACTGCCAGATGGCAGCAGGGCCCGTCCGTTTTCCGGCTGAGGCACAATGGACAACGCTCAATGTGCCAATAAATATTCTTTTCGTCCCGCTCAAAATTGACCCGCTGGTCGGTAGGATTATTGAACAGGGCGGCCAGTGCCTCGCTGCCGCCTTTCAACTTGGCCGGCAGAGGCAACAACCGGAAGGCCAGATCGGTCAATCCAAGTTCGGAACCGAATTCACGCAGTCCGTATTTAAAACAGGCACGGCCGACCTGCAAGGCCAGGCCGCGGCCGCCCCGGGGTCCATAAGCATCCTCGAGTGCGATTTGGATGCGGCTGATGTGATCGAAAGGGAATTCTAAGTCCTGGTTGCAAGGAGGAGAGTGATTAATATATTCCGGCAGGCTGGCGAGGTTGAGCACGGCATTGAGGCCGGTGCGACCGAGGATCTCTTCCATGGCCAGCAGGATGATCCGCCCCATCCGATTGGGGTAATAATAGGTCGGCTTGGGAGCTTTCATGCGGCTGTCTTTTCTTGATCAAGAAAGCCCTTCAGCTTTAGCATGAACGCGTCCGGCTCATCCAGCATGATGAAGTGCCCCGCCTTCTTATATTTCTCGATTTCGGCGTGAGGAACACCGTCCTGGAGCGCCTTCCACTGGTTGTACTGCACGACGATATCGGTAGCACCGTACATGCCCATGACCGGAATCTTGATCTGGTGCAATAAGGGGCACAAATCCGTGCGGCGGAGGGAGCTGATACTGCTGAAAAATGATTCGACGGTCGTCTGGGACACATCCCGGTCCATCATCTTGGGCCAGCTGGGATCCTTGCTGTAGAAACGGGAGAGCAGGTGGTAGCTCAACTTAAAAGCCCACAGATTATGGTAGACGACGAAGCCAATCGGCTTGTAGCCAAACAGGGTGGGAATGAGGGTCAACGAAGTGCCGATGATCGGTGATCCGACCACGACCACTTTGGTGACCCGCTGCGGGTACTGGATGGCGACCGACAGGCTGACCGTCCCGCCCATGCTATGACCCACCAGCGGGGCAGAGTTGATCCCCAGCCGGTCCATGAACTGGTCCACCAGGCTGACGAAATCCTGTACGTTGTACGTGTTGCGTTTGGTGCCCGATTCACCGAAACCCCAGAAATCCAGGGCGTAGGTACGATAGTACCGGCCCAGGTAGGCCATCGTCTCCTGCCAGAGCCCCCAGGAGCCCAGCCACCCATGCAATAGGATGACCGGACGGCCACGTCCGTAGACCTCGTAATGCACAATCCCTTGGTCAGTAGTGATGGACGACACGGCAAATCAAACAAATGGAGAGGTTATTTCTCTCCATTCTCCATTTCGGACAGGATGCTGTAAAGCAGTTCCAGCAGCACCGTTTTGACCGAATCGCGATCCGTGGCCGTGCAGGCGAGGAATTTCACTTTCGGGTCGAGGCGCAGGGCATGGCGCATGTCCTCGATCTCCCAGGCATCCTTCAAGTCCTGCTTGTTGGCGGCTACCACGTACGGGGTCGGCGCATAGGCGCGGAAGGTTTCGAGGATCGAGCGCGCTTCGCGATAGGTCTCGGGGCGTGTGCTGTCCACCATGACGATGAAACCCAGCATGCCTTCAGAGAGGATTTCCCACATGAAATCGAAGCGCTTCTGGCCAGGAGTGCCGAAGAGATACAGGACCAGGTCGTCGTCCACGGTGATGCGTCCAAAGTCCATGGCGACCGTGGTCGCCTCTTTGACCATCTTTTCATTCGCCGTGGAGATCTTCCGCTCGGTGGAAACCACATCAATCTCACTCACGGAACGGATGAATTCGGTCTTTCCGGCATTGAAGGGTCCAGTGACAACCATTTTGACCGTTTGCATAATTGCGATCCTCAAAAAAGGTTATAGAGACCGGATGCGGGTGATCAGGCGATTGACCAAAGACTTTTGCTCTTCTTTGTCCTCGGTTGGAAAGACGCGCACTTTCGCCACAGGCGGGGGAGCGCCATCCTGGCGGCAAATCTCGACCAGGCCGGCCTGCAACAAGCCATAGACGATGCGCCGGATTTCCAGGTCGTTCATCTTGGTGGCGGCGCCAATTTGTTTGATCGAATTACGCGGACTAATGAAAGAAACAACCCGCCACTCTTCGACGCTCAGGTTGACATTGCGCAAATTGGTGCCGGGGCGGTCGCTGAACTTGAGCGCCATGTCCAGGCTGGGGATTTCGTCCTGGAGCTGCTCCCACTCATGCAGTTGGCGTGAACCTTCGATGATTAGGTTCTCGAGGTCCAGGCGGACGCTGATGCGGTCCTCCGGCGGGAGCAGGTCGTTGTCGAAATGGAAAAAACCTTCCACCCAGGTGAACAAGCGTTGGACGATATCGGTAAAATACTGCTGCAAATTCGTCAGGATGTCTTCCTGCGATAGATACCCGGCATTGATCAGCAGCAGGCCCAATTCCTTGTCCGGGATGTGATTGGCGCGCTGCTGGATGGCCTTATACTGGCTGACGCTTAATTTGTTGGCTTTATGCAGGATGGAGGCCAGGCGGCTGTCCTCCTGACCGATCTGGGCATAGGCCAGTTTCCCCTCGCGAAAAGAAATCTTGGCGGTCTCACTGGGGCCTTCCACAACCAGAGTCCCAGTCTTGCGCGCCAAGTTGATCAAGTTAAGCAGTTGGGTGATGGTAAAGTCACGCAGGTTGCCCCGGAGAGCCATGCTGGTCCTCTAAAGTAATCCTGTGATTGGTATGGAAATCGTAAAATCATTATACTTGTAAGGTTGTCATGCGTCAAAGGGTCGGGCCTGACAAATCCGTATGTTATAATTTTCGGGCAATCCACTCGTCCGGTTTACCTAATTGAAAGGAAACCCGCCATGGCGAAAATCAAAATCGTCTACTGTGCAGTCTGACATTACACTGACCGAGCCGTGAGCTTGGCAGCCGAATTGCTCAAGAATCTCGAGCCGGAAATCGAATCGCTGACCCTGGTCCCTTCAGACGGCGGACGATACGAGATCAGCGTGAACGAGGTCCTGGTCTATTCCAAACTCCAAACCGGGCGCCATGCCGAACCGGGCGAGGTGCTCGGGTTGGTCCAAAAACAACTCAAGAAGTAGCAGCTGAAGCTCTTATCACTTTCATGGCGAGGAAATAATGGTTAAAAAAGGTCGCGTTTTTTCCGGCATCCGCCCCACCGGGCGCGCTCACCTGGGCAACTATCTGGGCGCGTTCAAGAACTACGTCGCCCTGCAGGACGACTACGAGTGCGTGTATTGCATCGTGGACCTGCATGCTTTGACCACCGTCGAGGATACCGTCAATTTAAAGCAAAACACCTACGATCTGGCCCTGGACCTGCTGGCGGTTGGCATCCGGCCTGAAGAGACCATCCTGTTCGTGCAATCGCACGTCCCGCAGGTGACCGAGCTGCACACCCTGCTCTCGATGGTCACCCCGTTGGGGAAATTAACCGACCTGCCGACCTTCAAGGAAAAGGCCAGGCAGCAGCCCCACAACGTCAACTACGGGTTGGTCGGCTACCCGGTCCTGATGGCCGCGGATATCGTCTTGTACAAGACCGACCTGGTCCCGGTCGGCGTCGACCAGGCTCCGCACATCGAGTTCACTCGTGAAGTCGTCCGCTCATTCAACTATCACTACAACACGAACGTCCTGATCGAGCCGCAGATGAAGAGCGCCGAGACGCCCAAGGTGCTCGGCATTGACGGGAAAGAGAAGATGAGCAAGAGCCTCGATAACCAGATCGAGCTGGCGGCCACGCCTGAGGAAACGCGCCAGCGGGTGATGATGATGGTCACCGACCCGGCGCGCATCAAGCGCACCGACCCCGGCAACCCGGACGTGTGCAACGTCTTCTCGATGCACAAGATCTTTACTCCCCAAGCGGAGGTGGAAAGGATCAACGTCGAGTGCCGCCGGGCCGGCATCGGCTGCGTGGACTGCAAGCAGATCTTCGCCGAAAACCTGAACAAGACGCTGGAGCCCTTCCGGGTCAAGCGCGCCGAGCTGGACGCTAAACCGGACCTGGTCCAATCCGTGTTGGACGAGGGGGCGGCGCGGGCGAGAAAAATTGCCGCCAAGACCATGGAAGAGGTCCGGGCGGCCGTGCAACTTCCCTGAAGAAACCACAGAAAAAGGGATGAACACAGATGCCGTTCATCCCTTTTTCTGTGCCCATCCATGTTCATTTTTGGTGAATTTATGCGCGCCCTCCTTCAAAGAGTCAAATCCGGCAAGGTCAGCGTCGACGGGCGAACCACCGCCGAGATCGGCCACGGGCTGGTCATCCTGCTCGGCATCGGGCAGGGCGACGACGAGGAGCAGGCCCGCTGGCTGGCCGAGAAGATTGCCACCCTGCGCATCTTCGAGGACGAGGCGGGCAAATTCAACCGCTCGCTGCTCGACGTGGGCGGGGCTGCGCTGGTCGTCTCGCAGTTCACCCTTTACGCCGACACGGCCAAGGGACGGCGGCCCTCGTTCACCGACGCCGCCTCGCCCGAGGTCGCCGCGCCGCTGGTGGAGCGGTTTGCAGCCCTGCTGTCCGCCCAGGGGGTTCCAGCGCAGACCGGGGTCTTCGGCGCCCACATGCTGGTCGAGATCGAGAACGACGGCCCGATAACCATCTGGCTGGAGAGAGAAGCCCTCCCAGGACAGCCAATCTAATCATCTGGGGGGCCCACGCCCAAGGAGAACGAGCAGTCTGCATCTACACAGCCCATCAAAGAGAGAACATATCGCTTTCCCAGCTTGCTGACATCGCCCACGAAAAACTTTATCATTTTTCAGAGAAGTATTTCACGCTCTGCATTGCAGGCATCTTCATGGCTGTCCTGCTTTACAATGGGATCGGTACGGTCCCCGATCCAACTTACCAAAGGCTGGCACAAAACCCGTTCATCACCAGAACGGACATTTCTCCGGACAACAACTGGAAGGCATCGCTGTTATTACCCCTGCTGGCGTATTACACCCTTCTTGCATCACCATGGGGATTTAACGCCCTTTGCCTGGCGTGTCTGCTGATCGGCTTTATCATACTGATAATAGAAACTAATAAAAGCTCGATCCCCTCGCCGCCCTGTTCTTCGTCACACTCTTGCTGGCGCATCCCCTGACGATGATCTTGTTTGCCTTCATCGGTTTGCTCGGACCGAAGTTCTATTCCTTCGAGGGCAGGATTGTTCTGCCTCCGTCTTACAAAATCCTCTTAAGAGCTTTTACGGGCATTCCGTGAGGGAGGCGCGAATGGTCGAAAATCCGGGCCGGACCAGCCCGGCCGGCAATGACCCTTGGCAGGTTGGGAAACAAAATCGGCGCCTCCAGCCCGGCTTGACGCTTTAGAAAGGTTGTGCTAGTATCACTTCAGTCATCCCTGTGATGAAGGTTTCCAGGAGGAGAGCATGTCCAAGAAGTTGTATGTGTTGATAGCCATCACGCTGACCGCAGTGCTGTTCTTGTCCGGCTGCCTGCGTTCTGCTTCGCAGGTCCCGGCACAGGCCACGCCAACCAAGTCCAGTCCGTTCAACATGGCCGCGCCCACCGGTCTGAGCTTGGTTCAGTTGTACGGCACCCAGACGGCCCAGGTGCTCTCGCCGCAATCCGGTTCTACTCCTGCATCCCTGACCTCGCTTCCCAGCCCGACGCCGAATCCGTTCGCCCTCGGTACACAAGCCACCCCCAACAGCCTGACCGCCACCGCCCTCCCACCGACCGGCGCCCCCACGGCCATCGGGACACTCCCCACGCCGACGACGCGCTTCATCGTCCCCACCGCCACGCCCGGACGCCCCGCCAGTTACACCCTGCAGTCGGGCGAGTTCCCCTTCTGCATCGCCCGGCGCTTCAACGTCAACCCGTCGGAATTATTGACCTTGAACAACCTGCCGTCCAATCCCCCGCTGCTCTCGCCGGGGACCGTCCTGCAGATCCCGCAGACCGGTAACCCGTTCCCCGGGGAGCGGGCGCTGCATCCCCATCCGACGACCTTCACGGTCTCCGACCCGAACCAGACGATTTACGGCGTGGCCTGTTATTTTGGCGACCTCGACCCCACCTCCATCGCCGCAGCCAACGGGCTGGTCGCTCCATATACGCTGCACACCGGCCAGATCCTGAACATCCCCTAAACCACGGACCTTTCCCTACGCCCAGGCGAAGGCATCTTCGCCTGGGTGTTTGTTTCCCCGCCAAGCCCAAGGACCGCCTATGCGCTTCGAACAGCTTCATTCCGAGAACATATTTTCCGGCCGCGCGTTCACCATCCGCCGGGACACCTTGCGCCTGCCGGATGGGCATGAGACGAAATTCGACATCGTCGTGCACGTCGGTTCGGTGGTGCTGATCCCGGTGGACGATCTCGGAAACCTGCTCTTCGTCCGCCAGTACCGCCACGCTGCAGGCCTGGAACTGCTCGAACTGCCCGCCGGCACCCTGGACGAAGACGAGGCCCCGGAGGCGTGCGCCCGGCGCGAGGTCCGCGAAGAGACAGGCATGGCTGCCGGCCGGCTAGAGCTGCTGGGTGGTTTCTATCTGGCCCCGGGCTATTCCACCGAGTACATGCACGTTTACCTGGCAACCGAGCTGGTCCACGACCCGCTGAAAGCCGATGCGGACGAGTTCCTGTCGGTGGAATCCATCCCGCTCGAACGGGCCTTCTCCATGGCCGAAGGCGGCCAGATCCCGGATGCCAAGACCCTGGCGGCGCTCGCCATGGCCCGTCCGCGCCTGACGGCCAGAAAATAGCTGCCAGGGGAGGATTCCGGGCCGGAAAGGGGGGAATTTAGTTATGACAAGTCGCAGTGTAATAGGTGCATAAAATAACTTACGCTCCCTGTACCAGCAGAATAAACTTATAAATTGAGAGTCTTCCGACCCTTGCAGAGCAAAGCGCGGTCAAGTCAACAAGGAGCGTAACATGGATAGAGAAAAGGTTACCATTGATGGGAACGAAGCCACCGCTTCGGTCGCCCATCGCGTCAACGAGATTTGCGCCATTTACCCCATCACCCCTTCTTCCAACATGGGCGAGTTCGCCGACGACTGGTCGGCGATCAAGCGCAAGAACATCTGGGGCACCGTCCCGCTGGTCATCGAGATGCAATCCGAGGGCGGCGCGTCAGGTGCCGTGCACGGCGCCCTGCAGACCGGAGCGCTGACCACCACTTTCACCGCCAGCCAGGGCCTGTTGCTGATGATCCCCAACATGTTCAAGATCGCCGGCGAGCTAACCTCGACCGTTTTCCATGTCTCGGCCCGCACCGTGGCAACGCACGCCTTGTCCATTTTCGGCGACCACTCGGACGTGATGGCCTGCCGCCAGACCGGCTGGGCGATGATCCCCTCCGGCTCGGTCCAGGAGGCCCACGACATGGCCTTGGTCGCCCAGGCCGCCACGCTGGAGGCGCGCGTGCCGTTCCTGCACTTCTTCGACGGCTTCCGCACCTCCCATGAGGTGGACAAGATCGAGCAGCTGAGCGACGACGACCTGCGTGCCATGATCGACGATGAGCTGGTGCGCGCCCACCGGGCGCGCGCCCTCTCGCCCGAGCATCCGGTCCTGCGCGGCTCCGCCCAGAACCCGGACGTCTTCTTCCAGATGCGCGAGACGGTCAACCCGTACTATGCTGCCGTCCCCGGCATCGTCCAGAAAGCCATGGACAAGTTCGCCAAGCTGACCGGCCGCAGCTACCATCTGTTCGATTACATCGGCGCCCCGGATGCCGAGCGCGCCGTCATCATCATGGCTTCCGGCGGCGAGACCGCCGAAGCAACTGTCCGCTACCTGGTCGAACGCGGCGAAAAGGTCGGCGTGATGCGCGTGCGCCTATACCGGCCGTTCGACGAGAAAGCTTTCCTCAAGGCTCTGCCCAAGAGCGTCAAATCCATCGCCGTGCTGGACCGCACCAAGGAGCCCGGAGCCGGCGGCGAGCCGCTCTATATGGACGTGGTCAATGCCTTGTTCGAGGGCGGGCGCACCGATGTCAAGGTCATCGGCGGGCGCTACGGCCTGTCCTCCAAGGAATTCACCCCGGCCATGGTCAAGGCCGTCTTGGATGAGCTCAAGAAACCCGAACCCAAGCATCACTTTGTCGTCGGCATCAACGAGGACGTGACCGGCTCGAGCCTGGAGTACGATCCGAACTTCTCGGTCGAGCACCCCGAGACCGTGCGCTGCATTTTCTTCGGCCTGGGCTCGGACGGCACCGTGGGAGCCAACAAGAACTCGATCAAGATCATCGGCGGCGAGACCGACAACAACGCCCAGGGCTACTTCTTCTACGACTCGAAGAAGTCCGGCACGATGACCATCTCGCACCTGCGCTTCGGCCCCAAACCGATCCAGGCCCCCTACCTGATCACTCCCAACACCGCCAACTTCGTCGCCTGCCACCAGTTCACCTTCTTGGAGCGTTATGACATCCTCAAGTACGCCCAGCCGGGTGGCGTCTTCCTGCTGAACACCATCTACGGCCCCGACGAGGTCTGGGACACCCTGCCGAAGGAAGTCCAGAAGGATCTCATCGAGAAGAAGCTCAAGTTCTACGTGATCAACGCCTACGACGTGGCACAGAAGACCGGTATGGGCGAACGGGTCAACACCATCATGCAGACCTGCTTCTTCGCCATCTCCGGCATCCTGCCGCGCGATGAGGCCATTGCCAAGATCAAGTACACCATCCAGAAGACTTACGGCAAGCGCGGCGAAGCCGTCGTGCAGAAGAACTACGCCGCCGTCGACCAGTCGCTGGCCAACCTGCACGAGGTTAAGGTCCCGGCCAAGGTGACCAGCAAGCTCTCCCGCCGCCAGCCAGTCCCGGCGGCCGCGCCCGATTTCGTGAAGAACGTGCTCGGGCCGATGATCGCCTACGAAGGCGACACGGTCCCGGTCTCGGCCCTGCCCGTGGACGGCACCTTTCCCACCGGCACGACCAAGTGGGAGAAGCGCAACATCGCCCTGGAGATCCCGGTCTGGGAATCCGACCTGTGCATCCAATGCGGCAAGTGCGTCTTCGTCTGCCCGCACGCCGTCATCCGCCACAAGGTCTACGACAAGAAATTCCTGGAGAAGGCACCCAAGACTTTCAAGTCGATGGACTCCAAGTTCAAGGAGTTCCCCGGTATGGCTTACACGGTCCAGGTGGCGCCCGAGGACTGTACCGGCTGCGGCCTGTGCATCGAGGCCTGCCCGGCCAAGGACAAGACCAACCCATCGCGCAAGTCGATCAACATGGCAGCCCAGCCTCCGCTGCGCGAGAGCGAAGCCAAGAACTGGGACTTCTTCCTCAGCCTGCCCGAGATCGACCGCACGGCGATCAACCTGGGCACGATCAAGAACTCGCAGCTGCTCGAGCCGCTGTTCGAATTCTCCGGCGCCTGCTCCGGCTGCGGCGAGACGCCCTACGTCAAGCTGGTTACCCAGTTGTTCGGCGACCGGGCGATCATCGCCAACGCCACCGGCTGTTCCTCAATCTACGGCGGGAACCTGCCGACCACACCCTACGCTCCCAACAAGGAAGGCCGGGGCCCGGCCTGGTCGAACTCGCTGTTCGAAGACAACGCCGAGTTCGGCCTGGGCTTCCGCCTGACCCTCGATAAGCAGGCCGAGTATGCCCGCGACACCCTGCCGTCCTTCGCTGCCGAGCTGGGCGAAGAGCTGGTCGACGGGCTGCTCAAGGCCGACCAATCCACCGACCTGGGCATCAAGCAGCAGCGCGAGCGCGTGGGGGTCCTGAAGCAGAAGCTGGCCAAGTCCAAGAACCCGCAGGCCATGAACCTGGCTGCGGTGGCCGACGCCCTGGTCAAGAAATCCGTGTGGATTGTGGGCGGTGATGGCTGGGCCTACGACATCGGTTACGGCGGCCTGGACCACGTCCTGTCCACCGGACGCAACGTCAACATGCTGGTGCTGGATACCGAAGTCTACTCGAACACCGGCGGCCAGGCCTCCAAATCCACGCCGCGCGGCGCGGTGGCCCGCTTCGCCGCCCAAGGCAAGGGCCTCGCCAAGAAGGACCTGGGCTTGATGGCCATTGCCTACGGCTACGTTTACGTGGCGCGCGTCGCCATGGGCTACAACGATCAGCACACCCTGAAGGCCATCCTGGAGGCCGAGTCCTACGACGGCCCGTCCATCATCATCGCCTACAGCCCCTGCATCAACCACGGCATCGACATGGAAAAGGGCCTGGAACAGCAGAAACTGGTGGTCCAATCCGGCCTGTGGCCGCTGTATCGCTACGACCCGCGCCTGGCAGCCGAAGGCAATAATCCGCTGCTCATCGACTACAAGGAACCGACCATCCCGGTCGACCAGTACATGTACAACGAGACCCGTTTCCGCATGCTGGTCCAGAGCGACGAGGCGCGCGCCGAGGCCCTGCTCAAGCTTTCCAAGGAAGACGCCAAAGCCCGCTGGAACTTCTATTCCCAGATGGCTGCCATGCACTACGGCAACACGCCCGAGCAAGGGAAGTAACCTTGTGACGAGAGCAGAGGATGACTCCTCTGCTCTCTTATCCAGAAGGAGAAGGAACCATGGTGGATCTGACGACAACCTATCTCGGCCTGAAGCTAAAGAATCCGCTCGTTGCCGCAGCCTCGCCGCTGTCTGAAAAGGTGGAGACGGTTAAAAAGCTGGAGCAGGCCGGCATCGCCGCAGTCGTGATGTATTCGCTCTTCGAGGAACAGATCATCCACGAAAGCCTCGAGCTGGACCATTACCTGTGGTACGGGGCCGAGGCCTCGCCCGAGTTCGGCTCGTTCTACCCGCAGACCGGAACCTACACGCTGGCACCGGAAGCTTACATCGAGACCCTGAAGAAGATCAAGAGCGCGGTCGGCATCCCGGTCATCGGCAGCCTGAACGGCGTCTCGACCGGCGGCTGGATCAAGTACGCCCGGAAGATGGAGGACGCCGGCGCCGACGCCCTGGAACTAAACCTGTACTACCTGCCGACCGATCCGAACCTGACTGGCACGGAGTTGGAAGAGTCTTACGTTGTCCTGGTCAGGGACATCTGCAAGAGCGTCAAGATTCCCGTCTCTGTCAAGCTCAGCCCGTTCTTCACCGCCATCCCCAATATGGCCAAGCGTCTGGCGGATGCCGGGGCGAAGGGCCTGGTGCTCTTCAACCGCTTCTACCAGCCGGATTTCGACCTGGAGAACCTGGAGGTCGTCCCCAACCTGGTCCTGAGCAACTCCCACGAGCTGCGCCTGCCCTTGCGCTGGATCGCCATTCTCTACAGCCGGGTCACGGCCGACCTCGCCCTGACCAGCGGCATCCATACCGCCGAAGATGTGATCAAGACCATGATGGCCGGCGCCAGCGTGGCGATGATGGCCTCTGAGCTGCTCAAGAACGGCATCAGCCGCGTCACGCAAATACTGACCGAGGTCGAAAAGTGGATGACCGACCATGAGTACATTTCCGTTAAACAGATGCAGGGTAGCCTGAGCCAGAAGAACGTCAAGGAGCCGGCGGCCTTCGAGCGTGCCAACTACATGAAAGCGCTGAACTCCTTCAAATTCCTGCCGTAAATAGAAATGTGCGACCCGCTTTAAAAGTGCGTCGCACATAGGCCACAACCAAAAGCCCCGGCAAAGATTACCGGGGCTTCTTGCTTGATAAGTGCGGAACAGAACTGGTCACTCTTCGGGGGGTATCGGTTCGGTCTTGCGATGGCGGAAGGTGATCCGCCCACGGGACAGGTCGTAGGGGGACATTTCCACCTTGACCCGATCGCCGAGCAGGATGCGGATGTAGTACTTGCGCATCTTCCCCGACAGGTAGGCAAGAACATCGTGCCCGTTATCGAGCCGAACCTTGAACTGGGTGCCGGGCAATGCCTCAATGACCAAGCCCTCGACCTGAATCTTATCTTCCTCTTTCGTCATATACAGCCTCCAGTCCCGTTCGCCTTGGATGCGGACCAGGTCTATTCAAATTCCTTGAACTGGCGCCGCTTGATGCGGCGGATCGCCTTTTTCTTCTCCATGCGGCGCAGCTCACTCTTGGAGACGTACCAGCGCTTGCGCCGGACGGTGCTCAAGACGCCGCTCTTGACCACCTTCTTGCGAAAGCGCTTGAGCAGCTGTTCCTGAGACTCGTTGTTGCGTAAATTGACCGACGTCACCTTTTTCACCTCCTTCCGCTTGGAGGATGCCCAAAAAAACTCGGCCTGCCACAGACACAGCCGAGAACGCGCAAAACCCGCAAGACGTTTAGAAAACATCATTGAGAATTCGACGGTTCTATAATCACTCCTGGATTGCCTGATCTTTAACAATCAAATTGGCAATCTCACTCAAGCTTGTCTGTGACAGAGGTTATTATACTCTATCCGCCTATCTATGAGAAGAGAGAACGGAAAACTTCTTCCTGCCGACCTCAATCCTTTCCGGCTTGGTACAGGCAAAAAGCCAGAAAGCCCGCCATGGTGGCGAAGGCCGCTCCGGTCCGGGCCTGTCCTGTCTCGGGATCGAACGACTCGCAGCACAGGCCCTGGTCCATGGGCAGGGAGCGCAGGGATGCCACGGCGGACGGATCCTTGCGCAGCAGCCGGTTGGCCAGGTCGAATGAGGATGGGAAGGGAAAATGTTCCGCCCCCGCCCCGCCGAACCTGCCGGGGTAATAGTGGGGGTTGTGCTGTGAAGCAATCCAGCGCATGGAATTTAGATAGAGGGGCTCGTCCGAGGCGCAAAAGCCGTAAAATGGGAACAGGCTCCAACTGGCTCCCGGCAGGTCGACCAGCGTGTGCTTGCCGGCCTGGTCCAAGGCGCCGGTGAATTGCGCGCCGAAGGGGCCCTGCACCACGCATTTCGACCGAATGGCCTGCTTCAGCTTTTTCGCCTCCCGCAGCAGGTCCGCGGCCCGGCCTTTGTCTTCCAGCCTGCCCCACAACTCAGCCAGGACGTCCAGGGCGCGCCAGACCAGCACGTTGTTAGAGGTCAGGAACGGAAATTCCGTCGGGTCGTCGTGGGGGGTGAGGAAGGTGGCGTACAGGCCGATGAGGGGGGAATAATGCGTCCGAAGCCCTTGCTCCAGCCGGTCCAAAGCCTCGGGCATCGCCGTGCGCAGGGCGAACTCCCAATCGCCGGTGGCCTCCAGGTAGTGCCCCAGGGCGATCAGCGGGGCGCAGGCCTGGTCGAGCTCAAAGCCGGGATACAGATTCTGCCCGTTGATGTAGAGGGCATGCTCGGCGGCGTGCGGGAGATAGCGGGTCCAGGCCGCCTGCAGGGCTGCCCGGGCCTGCTCGCGGTCCGTCAGCAGCAGGGCCGGGAAGCTCCACAGCAGGGCATCCCGCGCCCAGTAGGCCGCTGAGACGTAGTAAGCCGTGCTGCGTGACGTGACCAGCGCCAGCTCGCCCGTGTCCAGGCACTTGCCTTGGGCGTAGAAGTAGTTGAAGAACAGGTTCTCGTTGAGGACCCGCTCCAGCTCCGGATCGGGCAGGGACAGGCGATGAGCCGCCAGCCAGTCCAGGGTTTCATCGAGGAGCGCCTGAGCGCCGCGGCGGCGCATGCCCAGCGCCCCAGTGCGCGCCCCGTCGCTCTCCAGATTCAGGGAGCCGTAAAAAGCCAGCGTCAGGCTCTCGTCCGCAGCCAGCCGTACCTCCCGGGACCAGCGGAAATGCATTCCCTCGACGACCGGCGCGTCATCGAATGAAGCCTGCAGCCCCCAGGCGATCAGCGGGGCCCCCACCCTACCCTCCCCCACCAGGCTGCGCGTCCATGGGTCATGGGCCAGGTCCAGCGAGGTCTCCAGCCGGCGGCGCT
>Ga0335070_10003796_pt1 | contig 17629 bp, 13 predicted proteins | sample Lox_Sample_13_FD_206722 | JGI IMG/M metagenome (GOLD analysis project Ga0335070, IMG submission 206722) | Soil microbial communities from Loxahatchee National Wildlife Refuge, Florida, United States - Lox_Sample_1.3 | ecosystem: Environmental > Terrestrial > Soil > Wetlands | place: USA...
GAGCTGGCGCGCGCCGGCAAGCTCAAGCGCATCCCGATCGAGAAGCGCCCGCTGTCAGAGGTGAGCCGCACGCTCGACGAGCTGAAGGCGGGCAAGATCGTCGGGCGGGTGGTGGCCGAGATCGGCTGAAACCTCCTCACCCCAACCCTCTCCCCGGAGGGGAGAGGGGGAATGGGTGCGCGGCGAGAGTCAGGTGTGCGAGTACATGAGCTTCCCGGGCACGTCGAGCTTCGCCTTCAGGATCGTGCCGCTATGCGCCTCCGCGATGTAGAGCGTGTCGCGGTCGGGCCAGCCGAACGCCAGGTTGGTGGTGAACGAGCCGGCGCAGGACTTCACCCGCGCGACGGGCTCGCCGAGCGGGTCGAACACCCACACTGAGCCCAGCCCCACGTGACACACCAGCAGCCTGCCGGCATCGTCCAGGGCGATGCCGTCCGGCCCACCGCCCCCGGATAGCTGCACGTACAGACCTACCTTGGCGATACCGCCGTCGCGCAGGAAGGGCACGCGCCAGATGCAGTTGCCGCGCGTGACCGCGACGAACAGCGCGGTTTCGTCGCGATTGAGCACCAGCCCATTCGGGCTTGGCACGTTATCGAGCAGGCACGTCACCTTGCCGCTCGACCGCACGCGGAAAACCCGACCGGTGGGGTCGTGCAGCCCGGTCAGCCCCTGATCGGTGAAGTACAGGTCGCCGTTGGCGGCGAAGAACAGATCGTTCACACCCTTGAAGCGCTCGGCCCCGGCGCGCACCAGGTAGGGCGAGACCTGCCCGCTCTTCGGGTCGAGGGTCATGATCCCGTGCTTGTAGTCGGCAATGAACACGCGCCCGTCCCGATGGAAGCGCAGCCCGTTGGGCCAGCCGTCGTATTCCGCGACCAGCTGGAAGGCGCCGTCGCGCGAGACCTTGAGCACCCGCCCGTTGGGCACGTCCACGCACCACAAGTTGCCCTCGCGGTCGAACGACAGCCCTTCCAGCAAGGAGTGCGGCGGCATGCCGATCGGCTGCGTGGCGACCCATTCGTTGCGCTCGTCCGCGGTCTTGTAGCGATCGGGGTAGCGGGCGAAAAGTTCGGTCTCGACGACTTTGGGCGCGGCGAACATCCTGGGATCTCCTGCGTTTGGCTTGCGCTGGACGTCACGATAGCACCGGCGCCGGCACGGCGCAGCACGGTGTAGAGCGGCGCGAAACCCGCTATCCTGCCGGCCTATTCGACCCGGCGCACCGGGCACACACAACTCTACGGGAGGAGCGATGCTTGGGTGGTTCCGCGAGCTGTCGGAGCAGGAGCGCAAGACGCTGTATGCCGCCTTCGGCGGCTGGTCGGTCGACGCGCTGGACTTCATGGTGTACACCTTCGTCATCCCCACCCTGATCGCGGCGTGGGGCATGAGCAAGAGCCAGGCTGGCATGATCGCCACCGCCGCCCTGATCATGTCCGCGGTGGGCGGCTGGCTCGCCGGCATCCTCGCGGACCGCTTCGGGCGCGTGAGGGTGCTGCAGTTCACCATCGCCTGGTTCTCGGTGTGCACGCTGCTGTGCGGGTTCACCAACTCCTACGGGCAGCTGCTGGCGATGCGCGCACTGCAAGGGCTGGGCTTCGGCGGCGAGTGGGCGGTGGGCTCGGTCCTGATCGCCGAGATGATGCGTGCGGCGCACCGCGGCAAGGCGGTAGGCACGGTGCAGAGCGGCTGGGCGGTTGGCTGGGGCGCCGCCGCCATCCTGTTCTCGCTGGTCTTCTCCGTCGTTCCGGAGCAGTACGCGTGGCGCACGATGTTCTGGGTCGGCATCCTGCCGGCGCTGCTCATCGTGTATATCCGCCGCAACGTGAAGGACCCGGAAATCTTCCACGCCACGCGCGCCAAGGCCGCCGAGCACGGCAGCCACTTCTTGGAAATCTTCTCCCCCGCGCTGCTCGGCACGACGATGGTCGCCAGCCTGCTCACTCTGGGCATGATGGCCGGCTACTACGCGGTGACGACCTGGGTGCCCACCTTCCTCAAGACGGTGCGCGGCCTGTCGGTGCTCAACACCGGCGCGTACACGTTCGTGATCATCGTCGGCTCGTTCGCCGGCTACATCGTCGCTGCCTACCTGTGCGACCACATCGGCCGGCGCCGCACCTTCCAGCTGTTCGCGGTGTGCACGGCGGTGGTCGCGATCCTCTACACCATGCTGCCGATCAGCGACACTGCCATGCTGATCCTGGGATTCCCGCTCGGCTTCTTCCTGTCCGGCAACTTCAGCGGCTTCGGCTCGTTTCTGAGCGAGCTCTACCCGAGCCGTGTGCGCGGCTCCGGCCAGGGTTTCGTGTACAACTTCGGGCGCGGGTTGGGCGCCTTCTCGCCCCCGCTGGTCGGCCATCTCAGCGCCAGCATGCCGCTGGCGCAGGCCATCGGCGTCGTGGCTGGATCGACCCTCGGGCTGGCGGTCGTCGCGCTGTTGTTCCTGCCGGAGACGCGCGGGCGCGAGCTGCAAGCGTATCACTGAGCCGCGCTGCGCTTGCCCATGTCGTCCAGGAACGCGCGCAGCATCCTGGAGCACTCGCGCGCGTGCGAGAAAGGCAAGCCATGCCGCGCGTGCGCGAACACCTGCAGGCGCGCATCCGCCAGCCGCGACTTCAGATCGGCCATTACCGGCACCGGGATGAACGGGCTGGAGTCACCATGCATGAGCAGCACGGGCAGCTTCACCCCGCCCAGCCGGCCCGAGAGATCGGCACCCGCTAGCATGCGCGCCGCCCGCAGCACGACATCGGATGACACGCGCGCCTGTTCGCGCCCGTACCACTCCCACATGTGCAGCGGGATTGCACCATGGAAGAAACGGCAGTGCATCATGTGCTCCGACCAGCCGACCATGCCGCCGCCATCGATCCGCTGCTGCCAGTCGCCGAGGTTGTTGATCGAGCCGCCGATATGCGCGCCGTTGCTGATGGTGAGCGTGCGAAGGCGTGCGGGGTGATCGATCGCAGCTTGCAGTGCCACCGTCCCGCCGATGGACTCGCCTACCAGATGGAAGCGCTGCACGCTTACGGCGTCCGCCACTGCGAGCAAGTCTCCCACCAGCCTCTCGAACGAGAGCGGTGCGCCGGCCTGCGGGTGCGAGGAGCGCCCATGGCCGCGCATATCGAAGGTAATGACGCGGAAGGCGTCGACCAGCGCGGGAAGCCAGCCCGACCACGACCCGCTGGTCGCGCCCAGCCCGTGGTGGAAGAGGATCGTCTCGGGCGCCGCTAGCCAAGGCGGCGTCAGATCGATCACCTCGTAGTGCAGTTCGCAGTCCGGTACGGAAAGCGTCGGCATCGAAGTCCTCCCAGCGCGATCTCGCTCGCAGCGAGGCGGATTCTAGTCGATACCGCCGGCGAGCCTCAGAAGCCGAGCTGGCGGGCTGCCAGCTCCTTCATGATCTCCTCGGCGCCCCCGCCGATCATCATGACCTTCACCTCGCGGTAGATGCGCTCGCTGCGGGTGCCGCGCATGAAACCCATGCCGCCGAGGATCTGCACCGCCTGGTCGGCGCACCATTGCATGGCCTGGGTCGCATGGTTCTTCGCCATCGCGATCTCGGCCACCAGGCGGCTGCCGTTCTCCCCGGCGTCGATGCGCTGGCACAGGTCCTCGAGCCACGCACGGGTAGACTCGATTCGCATGCGCATGTCCACCAGCTTGTGACGGATGACCTGGCGGCCGATCAGCGGCTCGCCGAAAGTCTTGCGGTTGCGCGCCCACTCCAGCGCCTCCTCGTAGCAGGCCTGGGCGAAGCCGAAAGCGCCCACCGCGAGCATCAGGCGCTCGCCGTTGAAGTTGTCCATGATCGCGCGGAAGCCGCGGTTCTCTTCCCCGATCAGGTTCGCCGCCGGCACGCGGCAGCCATCGAAGCGCAGCGTGGCGGTGTCGGACATCCACCAGCCCATCTTGTCCAGGAGAGTGCGGCTGAAACCGGGCGTGTCACGCTCGATCAGCAGCAGCGAGATGCCCCCCGCGCCGGGGCCGCCGGTGCGCACCGCGACGGTATAGAAGTCCGCGCGCATGCCGGAGGTGATGAAGGTCTTTTCGCCGTCCACCACGAAGTGGTCGCCGTCGCGGCGGGCGCTGGTGCGGATGGCGGCGACATCGGAACCGCCACCGGGCTCGGTGATCGCGAGCGCGGCGATCTTCTCTCCCGCGAGCACAGGAGGCAGAACTCGGTTCTTCACTGCCTCGTCCCCCTGCGCGACGATCGGCGGCAGGCCGATGTTGTGGGAGAACAGGCTGGCGAGCAGCCCGCCCGAGCCGGCGCGCGCCAGCTCTTCGCTGGCGATCAGCCGCATCATCATGTCCCCCTCGACGCCGCCGTATGCTTCGGGGTAGCCCAGCCCGAGCAGCCCGATATGCGCGGCCTTGGCGTAGAGTTCGCGCGGGAAGCTCTCGGCCTCGTCCCATTGGTTGACGAAGGGCGCGATCTCCTTGGCGACGAAGGCGCGCACCGTGTCGCGAAAGCGCTCGTGCTCCGGCGTGTAACGGGTCATCGGTCGGTCTTATTCGGGTCGGGCGTCACCTCCACCAGCAAGCGGCCCGGCGCCACTTGGTCGTTCACCGCGACATGCACCGCGGTCACCGCGCCCGCGACGCGAGCAGTCAGGGCGTGCTCCATCTTCATCGCCTCCAGTGTCACCAGCAGGTCGCCGCGCGCGACGCGTGCGCCCGCTACCGCTGCGACCTGCGCCACCCGCCCGTTGATCGGCGACAGGAGCCTGCCATCCTGGCTGCCCTCCCCGCCCGCGGTGCGCGCCGCGAGTCGGCGGTCTTCGAACGTCCACTCGCCGTCCGCGGTCTGCAGGTACAGCCGATTACCGACTTGCCGTGAGATGTGCCCCGCGTGCGGGTCGAGCGCGAGCGCCTTCCCGTCGAGCACGACCTCTGTGGGCCGGTCGCGCGCGTGGACGACGTAGCCTGATCGCTGCGCATCGCGGCAAGCCAGGCGCACCGGCAGGCGCACGGTGCCCGCGCTGGTAAATCCGCGCCATTCCTCGGCGACGTCCTGCGCGGCCCGCACCGTGAGCCAAGCGGCGAGCGCCCAGATGGAGTAGCTCGGCGGCACGGCACGCGTGGCCGGGTCAGCGAAGTGCTGCGCGATGAAGCCGGTGGAGACCCCTCCCGCCGCAAAGGCGGGTTGATCGAGCAGCCTGGCGAGGAAGGCGCGATTGGTCGCCACGCCGAACAGCACTGTATCCTCCAGCGCGTTGCGCAGACGCCGCCGAGCCTCCTCGCGCGATGCGCCGTGGGCGATGATCTTGCCGAGCATCGAGTCGTAGTACGGGGACAGCTCCAGCCCGGCCGCCACCGCGTGATCGACGCGCACGCCGCCAGGTGCCTGCCACTGCTCGATGCGCCCCGCCTGCGGCAGGAAATCCAGCACCGGATCTTCCGCGCAAAGGCGCACTTCGATGGCGTGGCCGGCAAACGCGATATCGTGCTGCTTCCAGGGCAGCGGTTCCCCGCGCGCGATCCGCAGCTGCCACTCAACCAGATCGATACCGGTCACCGCCTCTGTGACCGGATGCTCGACCTGCAGCCGGGTGTTCATCTCCATGAAGAAGAACTCGCGGCCGTCGTAGAGGAACTCCACGGTGCCGGCGCCAACGTAGCCGACGGTCCACGCCGCCTGCACCGCGGCGGCGCCCATGCGCGTGCGCAGTTCCGTATCGAAGCCGGGCGCTGGCGCCTCTTCGACGATCTTCTGGTACCGCCGCTGGATCGAGCAGTCGCGTTCGCCCAGGTGCACCGTATGGCCGGTGATGTCCGCCAGGACCTGCACCTCCACATGCCGCGGATCGAGCAGCGCGCGCTCCAGGATCAGCCGCTGGTTCCCAAAGGCACTGGCGGCTTCCGACCGGGCGGACGACAAGGCCGGCAGCAGCTCCCTCGCGCTCGGGACCAGACGCATCCCGCGCCCGCCTCCCCCGCCCGCGGCCTTGATCATCAGCGGGAAGCCGATGCGCTGCGCCTCACGCTCGAATGCCGCGTCGCTCTGATCGTCGCCGTCGTAGCCGGGGAGCACCGCTACGCCCACCGCCGCCATGCGTCGCCGCGCGAGCGCCTTGTCGCCCATCGCTTCGATGGCGGCCGGCGGCGGACCGATGAAGGTCAGGCCCGCGTCGAGCACCGCGCGCGCGAAGTGCGCGTTCTCGGACAGAAAACCGTAGCCGGGGTGGATCGCTTGGGCGCCGCTGCGCCTGGCCACGTCGAGGAGCTTCTCGACGACCAGATAGGACTCGCCGGGCGTGTTGCCGCCGATCGGCAGCGCGGCATCGCACGCGTCGACATGTGGCGCCATGCGGTCTGCCTCGGAGTAGACGGCAACCGTCGTGAGACCCATCCGGCGCGCGGTCCGCGCGATGCGGATCACGACCTCGCCGCGGTTGGCGATCAGCACGCGGTCGAAGCTCATGGCAGCTCGGGCCAGTCGGTGAGCTGAGCCTGCCAGACGGGCGCACGCTTCGCGGCGAACGCGGCGATGCCCTCTTCCGCCGTGCCGCTGCGCAGCGCTGCGGCGAACGCCTGGGAAGCGAGATCGAGCGCATCGCCCAGCATAGACCGGCGCGCCGTCGCGAGAATGCGCTTGGTGGCGCGCGCCGCCGCCGGCTCGGCGCGGCCGAGTTGGCCGATCCAGCGCAGCGCGCAGGCACGCAATTCATCGGCGTCTGCTGCTATTTCATCCACCAAGCCGACGGCTTTCGCTTGCTCGGCTGTCAGCCGCGCACCCGTCAGCATCAGGCGCAACGCCGGGCCAGCGCCCAGCCGTAAGGCCACGAACGGCGCGATTTGCGCCGGCGGCAACCCGATGGTGGCCTCCGGCATCCCGAAGCGTGCGTCCTGGGTCGCCAGCACGATGTCGCAGACCGCGGCCAGCCCCAAACCCCCGCCCATCGCCGCGCCCTCGACTGTCGCGATCAGCGGCACCTCGCACGCAGCCAACCGCTCCAGTACGGTGCCGAATGCGCGGTTGCTCACGGCGATCGGGTCTGGCTCGCCCGCTGGCGTCGCCATCAGCGCTTTGAAGTGCGTGAAATCTCCGCCTGCACAGAAATTGCCGTGCGCGCCACGCAGCAGGACCGCGCGGATCGAGCGGTCGGCGCCGGCGGATTCGAGCGCGCCGCGCAAGCCGGCCAACATCGCGTCGTCCAAGGCGTTGCGCGTAGCGGGATTGTCGAGCGTAACGAACAGCACGCCGCCGCGGGAGAGCGTGTGGATCACGAACGCCGGGGCAGGATGCCCATGTGCTTGCAGATGATCCCGAGCATCACCTCGTCGGCGCCGCCGCCGATGGAGGCCAGCCGTCCGTCGCGATAGGCGCGCGACACCGGGTTGTCCCAGGTGAAGCCCATCCCACCCCAGTACTGCAGGCAGGCATCCGGAACCTCGCGCAGCAGTCGCCCGACCTTGAGCTTCGCCATCGACGCCAGCTCGGTGACATCCTGCCCTTCCAGGTACGAGTCCACGGCGCGGTAGGTGAGCGCGCGCAGGCACTCGATCTCGGTCTTGAGCTCGGCCAATCGATAGTGCACCACCTGGTGATCGAGCACCGACTGGCCGAAGATCTTGCGCTCCCGGATATAGGCGATCGTGTCATCGATGTTGTGCGTCAGACTCTCGATCGCCGAGGCCGCCGCCCACAACCGCTCTTCCTGGAACTGCCGCATTTGATAGGTGAAGCCCTGGCCTTCGTCGCCGATGCGGAAGCGTTGCGGCACGCGCACCTCGTCGAAGTGGATCTGCGCCGTGTCGGAGGCCATCATGCCGATCTTGCGGATCTTCTGCGTAACCGTGATGCCCCGGGCTTGCATCGGCACGCAGATCAGCGTCTTGTTGTAGTGAACCGGGCCCTCGGAGGTGTTGGCAAGCAGGCACATCCAGTCGGCCTGGGTCCCGTTGGTGGTCCACATCTTCCCGCCGTCGATGACGTAATCGCCCCCATCCTTACGCGCGGTGGTCTTGATCGATGCCACGTCGGACCCCGCGCCGGTCTCCGACACACCCAGGCAGGCCACGTAATCGCCGCTGATCGACGGGCGCAGGAACTGCTCGCGCAGCTCGTCCGATCCGAACCTTGCCAGTGCCGGCGTGGCCATGTCGGTCTGCACGCCGATCGCCATCGGCACCGCCCCGCAGCGGATATGCCCGAGCGCCTCGGCCATGACGACCGCGTAGGAGTAGTCCAGCCCCATGCCGCCGAACTCGACCGGCTTGTTCAGCCCGAGCAGGCCGAGCGCGCCCATCTTCTTGAACAGCTCGTGGGCGGGGAAGATCTGCTCCTCCTCCCATTGGTCTACATGAGGATTGATCTCGTTGTCGATGAACCGGCGCAGGGTGCGCTGGAGCTCGAGGTGTTCCTGGGTCAGCTGCATCTATCGACTCCCTGCCATCGGCCCCGGGGCCGTTGGACCCCTTCGCATTGCTTCGCGTCCTTCGCGTCTCAGCTTCACATCCTCGCCACGCCGAAATCCAGTGGGCGCACCGCGCGACGCTGCGCCTCCGCGCACACGGACAATACGAAGGCGAGCACGCGCCGCGTGTCGCGCGGGTCGATCACGCCGTCGTCGAGCATCAGGCCGGAAGTGTAGAACGCAGACTGCTGGCGCTCGAACGTGTCGATCACACGCGCGCGCATCTGCGCGACCGTCGTCTCGGGGACCGGCGCGCCGCGGCGCCTGGCGCCCTCCTCCATCACGATCGCCATGGTGGTGGCAGCCTGCTCCGCACCCATGACCGCGGTACGCGCGTTGGGCCAGGAAAACACGAAGCGCGGACCGAAGCTGCGCCCGCACATCCCGTAGTTGCCCGCGCCGAAGCTCGCGCCGCACATGATGGTCACCTGAGGCACGTTGGCGTTGGACACCGCCTGGATCATCTTCGAGCCGATCTTGATCATGCCGGCGCGCTCCGACTGCGTGCCGACAATGTAGCCGGTGGTGTTCTGCAGGTACACCAGCGGCACGCCGCTCTGGCAACAGTGCTGAATGAAGTGCGTGGCCTTGTTGGCACCATCCGGGTCGAGCGGCCCGTTGTTGGTGACGATGCCGATCGGCACGCCGCACAGGCCGGCGTGGCCGCACACGGTCGGCGCGCCGAACAGGGCCTTGAACTCCAGGAAGTCTGAGCTGTCCACGACGCGCGCGATCACCTCGCGCATGTCCACCGGTCTCTTCAGGTCGGCAGGCATCACGCCCAGCAGTTCGTCCTGCGGATACTTCGGCGCCGCGCCGACCGGCAGCGGCAGGTTGTCGCGCGCCCACGGAAGGCGTGCCAGGATATCGCGCGCCAGGCGGATGGCGTCGGCATCATCTTCCGCGAGATACTCGGATGTGCCGGACACCAGACTGTGCATCTGCGCCCCGCCCAGCTCCTCGTCCGTGGCGATCTCTCCGGTGGCGGCCTTGAGCAGCGGGGGCCCGGCCAGGAATGCCTTGGCGCGCCCGCGCACCATGACCACTACATCGCACAGACCCGTCATATAGGCCCCGCCCGCGGTCGACGATCCGTGCACCACGCCGATCACCGGCAAGCCCGCCGCGGACAGCCGCGCCAGGTTGTAGAAGCCCTTGCCGCCGAGAATGAAGTGCTCGACCCGGTACTTGAGCAGATTGGCACCGGCAGATTCGATCAGATGCACAAACGGCAGCTTGTTCTCGAGCGCGATATCTTGGGCGCGCTGGAACTTCTCGATTCCCATCGGTTGCAGCGCGCCCGCGTCGATCCCCGCGTCATCGGCCAGCACCAGACAGCGCACCCCGGACACGTAGCCGATCACAACGATGGAGCCGCCGCCCGGCACCGTGTTCTGGTGCGTTCGCAGCTTGCCATCGTCATCGTCCTGACAGTAGCCGGCCATCGTCGATAGCTCGATCTGCGGCATGCCGGGGTCGAGCAGCAAGGCTACGCGGTCCCTCGGCAGCAGCTTGCCTTGCTGCGCGAAGCGCGGCCCGACGGCGGCGGAGGCCTCGCGGGTGCGCGCCTCGATCGCGCGCAGCTGCGCGAGCAGCGACTCCATGTGCGCGCGGTTGTCGGCGAAGGCGGCAGCACGCGGGTCGATGCGCGACTCGATCACCGGCATCGTCAGCCGTCCTTCGTCTGCAGCACGGCGGGCGTCTGCGCAAGATGGAACGCGTTGAACGCCGCGTTGGCCGTTCCGCTTCCCACCGCCGGCCACACTCGCTTGGCATTGGGCGCGGCGCCGTCGATGCGCAGGCAGGCGCCGGAGACAAAAGCCGCGGCCGGCGAAAGCAGGAACACGATCGCCGCGGACACTTCCGACTCGGTCCCCAGGCGCTGGAGCGGGACGTTGCGATGCAGCCCGCGGATCATCTCGCCCATCTCCGGCGGATAGCGGTCCATGCCGCTGGAGGCGATCCACCCCGGCGCCACCGCATTCACCCGCACCGGCGCCCATTCGAGCGCGGCGGTCTGCGTGAAGTTGAGCATCCCCGCGCGCGCTGCGCCCGAATGCCCCATCCCCGGCATGCCCATCCACATGTCCGCCAACATGTTGACGATGGCGCCGCCATGACCCTGCATCCACTGCTTGACGCACTCGCGCGCCATCAGGAAGCCGCCGGTCAGATTGGTGCGCACTACCGCGTCCCAGCCCTTGGCGGAGATCGTCGACAGCGGCGCGGTGAACTGCCCGCCGGCGTTGTTCACCAGGCCGTCGATGCGCCCGTGCTGCGCCAGCACTTCCGCGACGGTGCGTTGGACCTGTTCTTCCTCACGGATGTCGCAGGCATGAGCGGAACTGCGCCCGCCCGCATCGGCGATCTCCGCTTGCACCGCCTTGAGCTTGTCGAGCTTGCGCCCGATCAGCGCGACCGTGGCTCCGAGGCTCGCCAGCTCGTGCGCGGTGCAGCGGCCGATGCCGGAGCCGCCGCCGGTGACCACCACCACCTGCCCGTCGAACAGGCCCGACTTGAAGATCGAGTCGTAAGGCATGGCGGCGGCGCGCTACTCCGCGTCGGGCTGGTTCTGCGGCGCCGCCTTCCGGAACGCCTCGAGCTTCACGCACTCCTCGTTGATGCGCATGATCGTCGGGAAGCCGGACAGGTCCACCTTGAAGCGCACCGCGTTGGCCACCTGCGGCACTAGCGCGCAATCGGCGAAGCCGGGCGTGTCGCCGTGGCAATAGCGGCCGGTGTCGCTTTCGGTGGCCAACCGCTTCTCCAGCGCGACGAAGCCGGTCTTGACCCAGTGGTGGTACCAGGCAAGCTTCTGGTCCTCGCTGATGCCGAAGTTGCCGGTGAGGTAGTTCAGTACTCGCGGATTGTTCAGCGGATGGATCTCGCAGGCGACGAGCAGCGCGAGCGAGCGCACCCGCGCGCGCTCCGCCAGGCCCTTCGGCAGCAACGGCGGCTCCGGGTGGGCCTCGTCGAGGTACTGCATGATCGCCAGCGACTGGTACAGATAATGACCCGCGTCGTCCTGCAGGACAGGCACCAGGTTCTGCGGGTTGATCGCCGCGTACTCGGGTTGGTACTGCTCGCCCTTCGTCAGGTGGACCGAGATGTAGTCGTAGCTGAGCCCCTTGAGCGCCAACGCGATGCGCACGCGATAGGCGGCCGAGCTGCGGTAGTAGTTATAGAGCTTCACGGTGACGCCCCCTCCAACTGATACCGAGGCTCATTCTACCCGCCCCCCACACGGGCGTGCCGGTCGGCTCAGAGCGGCTTTCGCTGGAGACAAGACGAGGTCCCAGCCGCAGCCGGAACCATCGGTACTCGGTTACGGGTGCGCCTCACCCGGCCGTCATTTTGCCTTGGCGGCGTCGGCAACCATCTTGACCAGCTTGTCGGCCTGCTTGTTGTGCAGCTCACCCTTGAGCAGGATCGCCGGCGGGAGCACTTCCTTGCCGTAATAGGCCGAGTTCCAGTCGTCCGCCGGCTTGATGACGGCGCCTTCCATGTTCAAGCCTCCGTACAGGCCCTTGGAGCGGCTGAATGAAACCAGGTCTTCGGGAATGGTGGAGGTCACCCCTTCCCCGGTCGGACCGGCGGCCACGCTGGCGTCGCCACCCACCTTCATGCTGCTCGACAGCAACGAGTTGACGCCTTTGTCGGTCATCACCATCATCACCACCTCGGACACCGAAACCCCGGCCTGGAAGCCCACGCTCGCAGTCCCGACGTTGTAGAACGCCGGCCCATTCCACTTGCCCGTTTCACTGCGCACCAGCAGCACGCCGCGGCCGCCCGAGCCGCCGAAGATGAAGCCCGCTTTCACCACCTTCGGCACGATCAACACGCCTTTGGTATTGGGCAGATTGCTTTGCAGCCAGCTCATGTTCGGATCGCGCAGGAAGTTCGAGAGGGTGGCCTGCGCCATGTCGACGTGCTTGCGCGCCTCGTCGCCGGGACCGGCGGTAGCCGGTGTCTGGAGCGTGGCGAACAGCATCGTGGAAGCGATCAAACCGGTGTAGGTCTTGTTGTTCATGCGTGTCTCCTGTGAGTGAACCCGTCTGGGAAGGGTAGCTGTGGTCGGTGCACTCGCGCGTCATCGGCGGAATGCGCCCAAGGGAGGGCTATTCTATGGCCGGCATGGCTCGCTGCGGGTTGATCAAGATCAACGGGCGCTTGCCGTCCCGTTCGGCCAGCCGGTTCCCAGCCGCATGAGCCAGTGCCCTCCTGCCCTTCATGCGCGCCTGGGTCGCGGCCTCACTGCGGGCCGGCTGGCGCTTGGCCCAAGACGGTGGATGGTAATCCGTCGCCACAGGGTTTAATCTCTCGCCGTACCCACCTTTGACTGCGCGCCGCCCATGATCAACTCCTACACCCTGCTCGGAGCGCTCCAGAAGTTCCTGGAGCGGCGCCATGTCGCGGTAGACGAGATGACCGCAGAACAGGCCTTGGGCCAGATGCTCGACTGGTATCGGCTGGGCCCGGTCGACGGAGCGACCGGCGCAGGCTCCGCCGACGCGCTGGTGTTTCGCTACGGGGGCTGGTCGGAGGGCTGCGCGACGGGATATAAGTTCAGCCTGCTCCGGCGCGTCACCGAGCGCAGCGAAAGCGCCGGCGACACCGAGTGGTTCGCCGGCATCACGCTGATGTTCGAACCGAGCGAGCGAGCGGAGCTCGCGCCGTTCAGCACCACCTCGTCGGACTGGGAATCGCTGGACGCGTTTTCCCAGGCCGTCAAGCGCTCGCCCGGGTTCAGGGCGCTGGTGGCCGAGAAGCCGATGGGCGCGCTGCTCGAGAGCGGCGGTGTGCGGTAACGTCGCGCTGCTGGCGCCTTGCCGCGCAGCGCTCACGCACTGACGAACAACTCGAATGTCCGATCGTCATCCAACCGGCGCGGCCAACCCGAAACCGGCGCCGCTGCACGGCATCCGCGTCGTGGACCTGGCGCGCTATATCGCCGGCCCTTATTGCGCCATGCTGCTCGGTGACATGGGAGCCGACGTGATCAAGGTCGAGCCGCCCGGCCGGGGCGAGAACAGCCGTGTGTTCGGACCCTTCGTCGAGGGCGAGAGCCTCTACACGATGGTGTTCAACCGCAACAAGCGCAGCCTTACCCTGGACCTGCGCTGCGCCGCGGGCAAGCAGGTGCTGCGCGAGCTGCTGACCAAGGCAGACGTGCTGGTCGAAAACTTCGTGCCGGGCACCCTGGAGGCGATGGGTTTCGACTGGGACACGCTGCGCGCGATCAACCCCCGGCTCATCCTCACGCGCATCTCCGGGTTCGGACAGACCGGTCCGCTGTCGCGCAAGCCGTGTTTCGACGTGATCGCACAGACCATGAGCGGGCTGATGGACATTACCGGGGAGGCCGACGGGCGTCCCACCATGGCAGGCACCTACGTCGTGGACTACTCGACGGGGCTGTACGCTACGATCGGCACGCTGGGCGCCCTGCAGGCGCGCGCACAAACCGGGAAAGGTCAGGTCGTCGACGTGGCGCTGCTCGACTCGGCGATGTCCATGCTGATGACCGCCATCCCCGAGCAACTGCTGCTCGGCCGCACCATGAGCCGCCACGGCAACCGCGACCGCTACGGCGCGCCCGCCAACACTTTCCCCACCGGCGACGGTGCGTGGGTGCACTTGGCGACGGCGGGCGAACCGATGTTCCGCGCGCTTGCGATCGCCATGGGCAAGCCGGAAATCGCCGACGATGCCCGCTTCCGTGACAACGCCGCGCGTATGCGCAACGTCGAGGCGCTGGAGCAGCACATCGCCGCCTGGAGCCGCACGCTGACTGCCGCGGAGCTGCTCGGGGTGTTGCAGTCAATCGGCGTGCCCTCGGCAAAGGTCACCCGGGTATCGGAATTGGTGCAGCATCCGCAGCTCGCCCACCGTGGCCAGATCATCGACATGCCGCACACTAAAGCCGGAACGGTCCCGATGCAGGGTTTCGCGGTCCATTTCGGCGACACGCCGATGCGGCTGCATCATCCGCCACCCCTGCTTGGCCAGCATACCGACGAGGTGTTGTCGCAGTGGCTGGCGTTGTCTCCGGGGCAGATCGCCGATCTGCGCGCAGCGGGCACTGTCTGATACACGGTCTGTTCTCCGCACACAACCCGCGCAGCTCGGCACGATGACCATCCGACACCTCCTCATCGCCAATCGGGGCGAGATCGCCATTCGCATCGCGCGCACCGCCGCTGAGCTGGGCGTCCGCTCACATGCCGTCTATTCCGAGGACGACGCAGCTTCCGATCATGTGACGAAGGCCGACGAAGCCCATCGGCTCACGGGCCATGGACCTGCCGCCTATCTGGACGCGGAGCAGATCATCCGGATCGCGCAGGAAGCCGGTTGCGATGCCATACATCCGGGATACGGCTTCCTGAGCGAGAGCGCGGGTTTCGCGCAGCGCTGCGCGCAGGCGGGCATCCGCTTCGTCGGGCCGACGCCGGATGTGCTGGAGCTGTTCGGCGACAAGGGCAAGGCGCGCGCCCTGGCAGCCAGGTGCGGCGTGCGCATCCTGCCGGGCACCGACGGGCCCACCACACTCGAGCAGGCTCGCGGGTTCCTGCGCGCGCTTCGTCCGAACGGCGCCATCATGATCAAGGCCATCGCGGGCGGCGGCGGGCGCGGCATGCGTCCGATAAGCAATGCGCAGGAACTGGACGCCGCCTACGAACGCTGCCGCTCGGAGGCACTGCAGGCGTTCGGCAACGGCGATGTGTATGTGGAGAAGATGTTCCCGCTGGCCCGGCACATCGAGGTGCAGGCCATCGGCGACGCCTCGGGCGAGGTCACCCACCTGTGGGAACGCGAATGCAGCATGCAACGCAGCCGCCAGAAGCTGGTGGAGATCGCCCCCGCGCCCGGATTGCACGCGGGGTTGCGCGACCGGCTCATCGACGCGGCCCTGCGCATGGCGCGCGCCGTCAAGCTCAGCAGCCTCGCGACGTTCGAGTTCCTGGTCGAGCAGGCCGCGACGGAAGATGCGGACTTCGCTTTCATCGAAGCCAACCCGCGCCTGCAGGTCGAACACACCGTCACCGAGGAAGTCACCGGGATCGACCTGGTGCGTACGCAGCTCGAAGTGGCGGACGGCCGCTCGCTCGAGGACCTCGGCATTGTGCCTTGGCGCGTGCCCGAGCCGCGCGGCATGGCCATGCAGTTGCGGGTGAACGCGGAGACGATGTCCTCGGACGGCACGGTTCGGCCGGCGCCGGGCGTGCTGGAGGCCTTCGATCCCCCCGCCGGCCCGGGCGTGCGAGTGGACACCTGCGGGCATGGCGGGTTCCGAACGAACCCACGCTTCGACTCGCTGCTAGCCAAGGTCATCGTACATGCCACGCCTGGCGATCTCCCATCGCTGACCGCGAAGGCACGTCGTGCGCTCGCGGAGTTTCGCATCGCAGGCATCGCCAGCAATCGGGACTTTCTGCTCAACCTGCTGTCGCATCCCGAGTTCCTCGGCGGGCTCTGGCATACCGGCCTGATCGAGGCCAATCTGGCCGAGCTGTGCGCGCCGAGCCGACATCCGCGCCTGCACAGCGAACCCGCGGCGGTCGCCGTGAAGCTCGACTCCATCGATCCGCTCGCGATTCTGGCGCACGGCAAACGCGACACCGGAACGCCTGCGGCATTGGACGGCAGGCTCGTCCCGGAGGGCATGCAAGCGATCGGTGCCCCCGTCCTCGGGACGGTGGTGAGTATCGACGTGGCGGTAGGCGACGCGGTGAAGCCCGGACAGCAAGTCGCCATCCTGGAAGCGATGAAGATGGAGCACGTCGTCGCGGCGCGCGGCGCGGGCGTGGTGCGCGACGTTCGTGTCAACCCGGGCGACACCGTGACCGAAGGCGCAGCGCTGATCCTGATCGACGCGCAAGGGGGGCTCACAGACGCTGGCGGTGTCATGCAAGCAGCGGACCTCGATCATGTCCGCCCGGACCTCGCGCAGCTTCAGCAGCGGCGTGCGCTGACCCTCGACGAAGCGCGCCCCGACGCGGTGGAAAAGCGGCGCAAGACCGGCTCGCGCACCGCCCGCGAGAACATCGCCGATCTGTGCGACCCGGGCAGCTTCCACGAGTACGGTGCCTTCGTGATCGCGGCCCAGCGCACCCGCCGCACGATGGAAGACCTGATCGCGCGCACGCCCGCTGACGGCCTGGTGATGGGCATCGGGCGTGTCAACGGCGCACTGTTCCCCGACATCGACGCACGCTGCGTGGCCATGGCCTACGACTACACGGTGCTCGCCGGCACCCAGGGCAGCAAGAATCACCAGAAGAAGGACCGCATGTTCGAGCTGACCGCGCAGTGGCGCCTGCCGCTCGTCATCTTCGCCGAGGGCGGCGGAGGGCGACCGGGCGACACCGATGTGATCAATGCCGGCATGTTGGAGATCAAGGCGTTCACCCTGCTGGCGCAGCTCAGCGGGTTGGTGCCGATGGTGGCCGTCGTCTCCGGGCGCTGCTTCGCCGGCAACGCCGTGGTAGCCGGATGCTGCGACGTCATCATCGCCACGCAGAACACCTCTCTGGGGATGGGCGGCCCGGCCATGATCGAAGGCGGCGGGCTGGGCGTATTCCATCCGGACGAAGTCGGCCCCAGCGGGGTACAACGCCGCAACGGCGTGATCGACATCCTGGTCGCCGACGAAGCGCAGGCGGTGCGCGTCGCCAAGCAGTACCTGTCTTACTTTCAGGGGACGCTCACGCAATGGCAGTGTGCCGACCAGCGCGAGCTGCGCCATCTCGTTCCGGAGAACCGACTGCGCGTCTACGACGTGCGGCGCGTGATCGAGCTGCTCGCGGACAAGGACTCGGTGCTGGAGCTGCGGCGCGACTTCGGCCCCAACATGATCACCGCCTTCATCCGCATCGAGGGCCGCGCACTGGGGCTGATCGCCAACAACCCGATGGTGCTGGGCGGCGCCATCGATACCAACGCCGCCGACAAGGCGGCGCGCTTCCTGCAGCTGTGCGATGCCTTCGACATCCCGGTGCTGTCGCTATGCGATACGCCCGGCAACATGGTCGGGCCGGAGGCCGAGCGCAGCGCACTGGTCCGGCACCGCTGCCGCCTGTATGTGGTGGGGGCCAATCTCACCGTCCCGATATTTTCGGTGGTGCTGCGCAAGGCCTATGGCCTGGGTGCGCAGGGCATGGTGGGCGGCAGCTTCCACCTGCCGCTGTTCGCGG
>Ga0335070_10003797_pt1 | contig 17623 bp, 15 predicted proteins | sample Lox_Sample_13_FD_206722 | JGI IMG/M metagenome (GOLD analysis project Ga0335070, IMG submission 206722) | Soil microbial communities from Loxahatchee National Wildlife Refuge, Florida, United States - Lox_Sample_1.3 | ecosystem: Environmental > Terrestrial > Soil > Wetlands | place: USA...
GCCTTATTTGAGGCCAAGGGGTGCAAAAAGACCCGGATTTTTACGATTTAACCCGACGTCACGGAGGCTGCGCCAAAACAAAAGCCACTCTCGTCGTTGTAAAGAGCGCCGAGAGTGGCTGATGGAAACGGTAAGAACCGCTAGTCGCCAGGCATCGTCTTCGCGGCTTCAATGTGGGAGACCACCGGCGGGGTGGCAGGACATTCGCCCAGAATCGGCTGGCACGCTGCATCCGGGCCAATTCCCGGATAAGGCGCCGGCTCTTGGGGCGTGAACTGCTCCGCCTCGGTGGACTCGGCCAAGGCAGTGATCGACGACGTTCCGCCCGCGATCACCTGTGTCACCTGATCGAAGTATCCCGTGCCCACGAAGCGCTGGTGCTTGACTGCCTCGTATCCGTACTGGTGCTCGCGGCTGAATTCCTTCTCCTGCAGCCGTGAGTACGCGGTCATGCCGGTCATGCGGTAGCCGCGGGCCAGTTCGAACATGCTCAGATTGACCGCGTGGAAGCCCGCCAGAGTGACAAACTGGAACTTGTATCCCATGGCCGCCAGCTCGGTCTGGAACTTCGCGATGGTGGCGTCGCCAATGTTCTTTTTCCAGTTGAATGACGGCGAGCAGTTGTAAGCCAGCATTTTGCCGGGGTACTTCGCGTGTACCCCTTCGGCGAACTGGCGCGCTTCGTCCAGGTCGGGATGCGAAGTTTCGCACCACAACAGGTCTGCATACGGAGCGTACGAGATGGCGCGTGCGATGGCGGACTTGATGCCGCCGCGGATGCGGAAGAAGCCTTCTACCGTGCGTTCCCCGGTGAGGAACTCGCGGTCGCGGGGATCAATGTCGGTGGTCAGCAGGTGAGCGCTGTCGGCGTCGGTGCGCGCCATGATCAGCGTGGGCACGCCCATGACGTCGGCCGCAAGACGCGCTGCCACCAGCTTCTGGATCGCTTCCACCGTCGGCACCAGCACCTTGCCGCCCAGGTGGCCGCACTTCTTCGCCGAAGAAAGCTGGTCTTCGAAGTGGACGCAGGCGGCGCCGGCTTCGATCATGGCTTTCATCAGCTCGAACGCGTTCAGGTTGCCGCCGAAGCCGGCTTCGGCGTCGGCGATCATCGGAGCAAACCAGTAGGTGCCGTTCTGGCCTTCGGCATGGTGAATCTGATCGGCGCGAATCAGCGCCTGGTTGATGCGGCGCACCAGGTTCGGGACGCTGTCCGCCGGATACAGGCTTTGATCGGGGTACATCTGGCCGGCGTCGTTGGCGTCGGCCGCAACCTGCCAGCCGCTGACGTAGATGGCCTGCAGCCCCGCCTTCACCTGCTGCACCGCCTGGTTGCCGGTCATCGCGCCCAGCGCGGGAACGTAGGACTCGGTCTGCAGCAGTTGCCACAGCCGCTCGGCGCCCAGCTTCGCCAGGGTGTACTCAATGCGAATCGAGCCGCGCAGCTTCTCCACGTCCTCGGTGCTGTAGGGACGGGTGATGCCCGCCCAGCGTCCGTTGGTCGTCCCGCCCTTGTGCGGTTTCGAACCATTTCCGTTAGTTGCCATTGGTTGTCCCTTTCATGCCACCGGCGTCGGGCCGGCAAGAATCGTTCGCTAGAACGGATTGAATTCTTCTGCCCGGATCATCGCTTCCCCGATCCGCCGCGCCTCTCGGAAGGTTTCGGGCGTGCCCAGGTCCTTGCCAGGGTTGGCCAGAAGTCTCTCGAGTTCTTCATCAAAAAGCCGGGTGATGAGTTCCGGCGTGTGCACCACCATCTGCCCGCTCTCGTCCACGACCGGCACATGCCCGTTATGGCGCATGCGCTGCGCAATCATCAGGCGGTAAATGCGGTCGGTGGCCAGGTCTTCCATGTAGCCGTCGAGCAGGCTGGCGCCCTTTCCGTTGAGCACGCCGTTGCGGTAGCGAATCACCGTGCGAACCGCAGCCCTTGTCCCCGCCAGGGTGCGCTTGCCAACGTCCCGTGGGACTGGCCGCAAGTCGGGATAACGCTCCGCGTGCGGCCGCCGCGCCTGCAGCTGGTTGGGATAGGGGAACTGGTCAATCGCGATCTGGTTCTGGTCAGGATGCCCCGTCCAGGCGCCGTCCATCAGGCAGTCGGCTTCGTTCTTCTTGTCTTTGGCCAGTACATCCAGCGCGCGGGCATTGAGTTCAGCATCTTCGCGGCTGGGATAGAGCGCGGTCATCCCGCCAATCGCCAGCGCGCCGCGCTTGTGGCAGATCTCCGGCAGCAGCTCGCGCAGGTTCTGGAAGAACGGAACGTTGTACGGAATGGTGTTGCGGTCGGGCAGCACCCACTCCGGATCGGCCAGGTTGAAGTGAATCAGGCTCGCCATGTAGTCCCAGCGTCCCAGGTTCAGTCCCAGAATGTGGTCGCGCAGGTTGTACAGGAACTCTTCCATCTGGAAGGCCAGCGGATGCGACTCCACCAGCGCCATGCACTTGATGTAATTCTTCGGCCAGCCGCGCGCTTCGGCGATGGCCTGGAACACATCGCGCCACCACAGCGCCTCTTCCGCCGACTCGGACTTGGGGATGTAGATGGAAAGCGGGTGCTTGAGCTCCGACGGATCGACCAGGTAGGCGATGCGCGCCACGTCGAACAGTGAGGCGGAAGTCAGTTCCTCGCCAAACAGTCCGCCCTGATGCATGTGCAGCCCGCGCGGACGGATCCAGATCACCGTGGTGCTGGGCTGAATGCCCACGACCTTGTCGCGCTTCTTGTCGAAGTAAGTGAGCGTGCCGCGCAGCGCGGCAAGGATGTTTTCCACCCCAAGCTGCTGGTGGTCCCAGTCGTTCACCGTCGAATCTTCCAGGTCGAGCATGACCCCGGGAGCGCCGGAGTTGAGCATCTTGACGACCAGTTCGGCGTCGTCGGCGGGGCCGGTCATCTGGTTGCGCTGGTCCTGGCACCAGGCCGGCAACTCAATCCGCCAGCCATTCTTAACGGCTTCGCGGGGATAGTGGTGGGTGGGCTTGTTGCCTTCGAGAGACTCCGCCAGGACGTGCTTGCGCTCGGCGATCAGCGCTTCCTGCCGGGGCGCGAAGCGCTGGTGCAGGGGGGCGAGAAACTCTAGAAATCCTTGTGGCAGGTCGCGCTCGGGAACGAACCCTGCCGGCGGACGATTCAGATGAAAACCAACTTCCGGTACAACATTGACCTGCGAAATGCCCATGCCCTCCACCTCGTGCCGCGATACAGAGGCCGGCTGCTTGCTGCCGATCTCCTTCTATCTACAACAAATAAAATGATTTATACCCTGTCTCGATGCGGCAACGACAAGACACACCCTAGCCGTCCCGGATTCTGAAGGAATTTTGCGTCTGGCCCGGAAAGAACCTGTAGCCCCGGGCAAATCCCGCCTTCCTGGGGAGGAAAGCGGTTAACCCCTCATCAACTCGATGATGGGGTAGGGCCCCAACGGAGTCAAACGGAACGTTTCTATCAGGCTGATAATAAATTCTGATCGAAGTCCCTGAGAATGATAATAAGATGTTGTTAGGCAATACCGCCGGGACCGGATCCACCATGGAAATCGACCAGCTCGAGACATTTCTGGCCGTCGCCACCTTCGGCGGCTTTCATCGCGCTGCGGAGGCGTTGCGCGTCAGCCAGCCGGCGGTCAGCGCGCGCATCAAGGCCCTGGAGCAATCGTTGGGGGCAACCCTTTTTGCCCGTTCGCGCAGTGGGTTGACTCTCTCCGAGTCAGGCAAGACGCTGCGGCCTCACGCCGAGCAGATCCTGCGCGCCGCATCGCTTGCCCGTCAGGCGGTCCATGAACACCAGCCGGGGAAAGGAGTCCCACTCCAGATCGCGTCTGCGCTGTCGATCTCGGTTTACTTCCTGCCCGATGTCCTGAAGCGCTTCCAGCATGCCTACCCCGGGGTGATCGTCAACATTCGTTCCGGGCACTCCAAGGAAGTTCTGGACATGGTCCTGGGCGAAGAAGCCGAGATCGGCCTGGCGCGCTCCCTGCAGCATCCGGAGGTCGAAACCCTCAGCCTGCGCGACGACCCTCTTGTGCTGGTGTCCCATGCCACCCGCGGGCCCAGGCACGTGAACCGGGCCCGCCTGGAGCAGGTGGCGAACTGGCCGCTGATTTTCTACGAGCGTGGCTCGAGCGACTGGACGCTCACCTCCAGCCTGTTTCGCACTGCCGGTCTGGTTCCCAATGTGGCCTTCGAGGTGGATACCATTGAGACCGCCAAGCGCATGGTCGAGCGCGGACTCGGGCTGGCCTTTCTTCCTCAGATGGCGGTGGGAAGGGAGATCCGCCTGCACCGCCTGACGACCATCAAGATTCTTGACGCCGAGCCCCTGCACCGCAGCCTGGACGTCATTCACCCCCGCCGTCGTCCCTTGCGGCCCGAGGCCCAGGCGTTCCTGCGGATTGTGCGGGAGGCAGCCAGGGAGGCCGCGGTTGCGAACTCCCACCCGCGTCAGCAGCGGCTGTGATCTGTTGGCGTGGTGTACATCGCCGCGGCGGGACAGCCGAGGCGGCTGTCCCTACGTGAGGGTTGGCGCTCGCACGATTTTTCCTCGACTCTCCACAGTCCTCCCCACATCTCCACAACATCTACACAGCCGCACTGCCTTTTGCACTTGCGCAAGTTGCTCCGCCGGGTGCAGAGTCAAAGCAAAGGCCCATGAAAGTTTCGGCAGCAGTCTGTCCCTATTGTCAAGGCACCGGGTGGAAGTCGGTTGCGAGCGGCTCGGATCGTCGTGTTACCCGCTGCGACTGTCGTTTGCAGGCGCGCGCCCAGGCCCTGCTTGCGGCGGCCCGCATCCCCAAACGCTACGAGCATTGCGAGCTGTCGAACTTTGAGTTTGACGGTCCGCACAAAGCGCTGTTCCCCGCCCGCATGGCTGCCTGCAAGTTCGTGGAAGAGTACCCGCTGGACAACACCGGCTTGCTTCTGATCGGCTCGATCGGTGTGGGCAAAACCCACCTGGCAGTTGGGATCATCAAAGAGCTGATTATCAGCAAGGGCATCCCCTGCCTGTTCTACGACTACCGCGAACTGCTTAAACAGATTCAGAATTCCTATAACGACTCGGTCAAGGCCACCGAGCTGGACGTGCTCAGACCCGTGTTCGACACCGAAGTCCTGGTGCTCGACGAACTGGGCGCGGTCAAGCCCACCGAGTGGGTCTGGGACACCGTCAGCCTGATCCTGAACACCCGCTACAACGACAATCGCACGACGATTATCACCACCAACTTCGACGACCGTCCCGCCGGAGCGATTGCCGGTCCCCGTGGCGCCGCCCGCGAGGAAACACTGGGCGACCGCATCGGGGAGCGCATGCGCTCCCGCCTGCACGAGATGTGCCGCATCATCAAGATGGAAGGCGAAGACTTCCGCCAGAAATTCCGCAGCGCCAGCTTCCGATAGCCCAAGGGTTTGTCATTCCGACCCCGAGCGCCAGCGAAGGCGGAGGAATCTCTACCTCCGGTACCGACCTCAGGTAGGGATGCTTCGACTCCGTCCGCGCGGTCGCAAGCGACCGCCCAGACTCCGCTCAGCATGACAATTCGTGGTTGGTAGAATGACCTCGTGCTGGCGCAGCGCATCGAATTCGATCCCGGTCGCGATGCGGAGCTGTTCGCATCCGTCCCGGCCGCGCCCGCCGTCTTTCTCCTGCGTGGCGCCGACCCGCAAGCCGAGCCCTACGTCAGCAAGACCGCCAACCTGCGCCGCCGCCTGCAGCGTCTTCTCGGCCCGCCCACGGAGCACAGCAAGAAGCTCAACCTGCGCGACCGCGTGCGGTGGATCGAATACACCTCCACCGGCTCCGACTTTGAGTCCGGATTCCTGCTCTACCGCCTTCTCCGCGCCACCTTTCCCAAGACTTACAGCGACCGCCTCCGCCTGCGCTTCGCCCCGCTGGTCAAGCTGCATCTGGACAATGAGTACCCCCGCGCATCGATCACCACCCGCCTTGGGCGACTCGATGGAAAAGCGCTTTACTACGGCCCGTTCCTCTCCCGTGCCGCCGCCGAGAAATTCGCCAACGACTCGCTCGACCACTTCAAAATGCGCCGCTGCGTGGACGATCTCCACCCCGACCCCAAGTTTCCCGGCTGCATTTACTCCGAGATGAAGATGTGTCTCGCCCCCTGCTTCAAGGGCTGCACCGACGACGAGTACCGCGCCGAAGTCGCCCGCGTGCAGGCCTATTTCGACACCGGAGGCCATTCCCTGGTGCGCGAAATCTCCGCCCAGCGCGACCAGGCTTCCACAGACCTGAAATTCGAAGATGCCGCCGCCCACCACGCCCGCCTCGATAAGCTCAAGCCCGTGCTCGGCCAACTGCCTGATGCGGTTCATCGCATCGATCGCCTGGCCGCGCTCATGGTCCAACCCAGCGCCACGCCCGGCTGCGTCGCGTTCTTCCGCATTGACGCCGCCCGCATCACCGGCCCGCTCGGCTTTCCCATCCAGGCGGAAGAGCACACCAAGTCTCAATCCATGGAGTCGCGCATTCAGGAAGCCCTCGCCACGCTTCCGCCCGCCGAAGCGACAAGCTCGCTCGAAACCATGGAGCATCTCGCCCTGCTCAAGCGCTGGTACTACCGCAGCAGCCGCGTGGGAGAGATTTTCTTCGCCGACGAAAAGGGAACACTACCCCTGCGCCGAATCGTCCGCGGCATTTCCCGCGTCTATAAGGGAGAAAAGCCAGAGGTCGAAGCGGTCCAGCCGTAACGCCGAACCTGCCCTGAGCGCAGTCGAAGGGTCCCGCCAGCCATCGCAAGAAACAGAATCCGCCCCCCGTCCCTTGTCATCCTGAGCGGAGAGACTGCTTCGCGAAGCGAAGCAGTCGCGGAGTCGAAGGATCCCTACCGTCACCAATACACTCGGGGTCAATACTCAGGCAGCATCGCAAACGATAGGGACCCTTCGACTACGGATGACGTCCGCGATCGCGGACCTCATCCTCCGCTCAGGGTGACAACAAGTTTGGAGCCAACAATGAAACCCAATCCCGACCAATCCTTACGCGAACACCTTATCTACCTCCTGCAAGGCGGCGGGGCCCACGCCAAGTTCGACGACGTCGTCCCCGGCATCCCCGCCAAGCTGCGCGGCCAGAAGCCCGCCGGCTTGCCGCACACGCCGTGGATGCTGCTCGAGCACATGCGCATCGCGCAATGGGACATCCTCGATTTCAGCATCAACCCCAAGTACAAGTCGCTGCCCTGGCCCGAGGGCTACTGGCCAAAGACCGAAGCCCCGCCCAGCGCGGCCGCCTGGGAGAAGAGCATCAAGGATTTCCGCAAGGACTTGAAGGCCATGCAGGACCTGGTGGCCAATCCTAAGACCGATCTCTACGCCAAGCTACCCTGGGGAGACGCCCAGACCATCCTGCGCGAAGCCCTGCTGGTAGCCGACCACAACTCCTATCACCTGGGGCAGTTGGTGGACGCGCGGCGGATGTTGGGGGCGTGGGGGGAGAAGTAACCTTCCGGCGAGTCTTGAGTGATATCGCGCGAGTTCGAAAGTTATCGTGCTGAGCGTGTCATCGCCTCCCGCGGCGCCCTGTCGTTTTCGTGGCGGAGATGACCCACACATCGCGATACACCTTCCTTGCCTTAACCAGGCGAAACCCACATGCCCTGAGTGCGTTGACAATGTCGGCCCAAGTCGCCAGGGGGAACGAAGATCCGACGAACTGTGAGACCAGCCGAGCCAACGGCTGAGTCCCGTCTTTGCTGAGATAGCGGTCCACCAGGACGATGAGCCCATTTGCCGGAAGACAGTCGTACGCGTTCGCCAAGAGCTGCTTCGAGACCGGACCGATATCACAGAACATGATGACATCGTAGCCCGAAGGCAGAGGGTGGCGGATGTCTCCTGCACGCGTGGCGATACGCCTGGCCAGGCCGGCACGGCGGACATTTGCGGTGGCAATTTGGCAGACCGGAGCGATGTCGAGAATGCAGGCGTGCAGATGCGGGTTCTTCTTGGCCAGGGCGATGGACATGACGCCAGAGCCGCCGCCTACGTCGAGCACCGCCCGGCGCTGCGACAGATCCAAGTAGTTCGCCAGGGCCTCCGCGTCTTTGCGGTGATAATGAAACAACATTTGCGTGAAGTCTTCGGCCCGGCGCCGGTCCCGTTTCATGGCCTCGATGTAGCTGGGCTTGTCCAGCCCCTTGATTGCCCTGCAGCTTCTGCCGGTGGCAAGCGCCTTCTCCAATACAGCCAGCGCCTCATAGGCCGCAGCGCATTCCTTGGAGTACTGACGCGTCCAGTAAATGGAACGCTCATCGATGAAATACTTCTTCGTGAAGGGCGTGTTCCAGTACACATCGTTGGCCTTGCGCAAAAGGCCAAGAGCCACCATCGCATTCAGGAAGCCCGGAAGATAGAGGTTATGGATGTTAAGAGCAAGCCCGATGGCGGCGGCTTTCATGTGCTTCGTTCCCAGCAGGCGGAACACTTGCAACCTCTCCGCCGCGACGACCAGGCGGGAAACGATGAATGCCGTCTCTATGCCAATACTCGCGAGCACCTTCTTCGGAAATTTGTCCAGCGTTGGCTCATCCATCGAGAGCTCCTTTACGGCTACTAGAATGCTGAGCGCCGCCGGCCGAATTTGCAGTGAGGAGGGTCACGTCAGGAGGTTGCAACGGGCGGGGGGGCCCGGGCTTGGGTTTTTGAACCTGTCCTGCTTAAAGACAAGGGGGTGCCCCATCCCTTCGACTTCGCTCAGGGCGGGCTCTTGCGCGTCTTTGCGCGACCGACGAGGACTACAATACAGACCGATGCTGCGCAAAGTGATCGTCAGAGGCATCGCTAGTATCGCGCTGGCGTTCCTTTCGGTCGGAACGATTTCGGCGGGGTGGCCCGGGCTTGGGTTCTCGAACGTGTCCCGCTCAAGGACAAGGGGGTGCCCCATCCTTGCGCGTTCTGTGCGCAAGGGTGGGATTCCACGGCTCTATCCCTGTTAGGATTTTGTGACCCGGGTGCGGTGGAACCCATCGACTCCCGCACTCGGGCACGCCCCGCTCCCACCTTTCGCAAAGCGCCAAAGGACCGGGCACCCGGCATGTCTACTGCAATTGTGAGCCGCGCCGATAATACCGGGAGACGCTCATTGCAAGAAAGAGTCCTGACCAGAAGACCCAAGCACCTCCCAGCCAATACATATCAGTTGTCCGATGCTGATTTAGAGGTGTGAGAATCAGGATGCCCACGACCAGCAAGGCTGTCGACACCACTACAAATACGCCGCTCAGAGTTCGCCGCACCATTCGCGGCTGCCCGCATACCCCCAAAAGCCTATCGACCCATCGACCTACGACGTACCAAACGAACAAGATGAATGGAACGCATGCCAGAAGCAGTGGCACATCACCCCTTGACGCGAGCATCACCATGGTGGGAACACTCAAGACAAGTGCGGGGAGATTGAGTACCAAGACGGTTGTCTGGGCAAACGTCAACGGCGTAGGAGGCATGTCCGAGATGGGTGGATAGCAAGAGGAATCCGCGCCACATGAAACTTCATGCTGCCCCGCAGACGTAAATAGGACAAGCAGCACGTGGATTAGAACAAATAGAATCGGCAACACATGACGAAACCCGATCCGGCTCATCATAAGTGGGTTAGACACCAGCTTTACCGACTTCCGGCAGCTCAATTCTAGTCATAGATTGGCGATAAATCCCTGTCACACCAATCACAGGTGAACAGAGACCTCCTGGACAACCCTAAATTCCATCCCCCGTCCGCTTCCGAAACACCACCCGCACCCCATCCCTCCACCGCTCGTCAATCCCAACCAGCGTCCAGTCAATCTCCGGCGAGACATAGCGTAGCAGCGTGTCCGTTGCCGGATGCACGTGCAGCGCCGGAGCCACCAGGAACAGCAGCGGCTGTTCTGCTGACAGCTCCCGCCCCGGGAAATATCCGAAGCGCTGGAACTCTCCCCGGGCATGATGCCACGCCACCCGCGACCAGTAGTCCAGCCCCTGCAGCGGCAGGTGGATGTCCTCATCGGCCTTGAGCTCGACCACCGCCAGCCGTCCCTCGCGCGTGGTGGTGAGCACGTCAATCATGGCGCGATCGGAGGCAGAAAATGCTGGCACCTGCGAGTAAAGAGAACTCGAATCCAGCCGCTCGTCTATCGCCGCCACATCTTTGACCACCAGCGACTCCAGCCAGCGCTCGGGATGCAGCCGCCACAGCGGATGCTCGCGCGGCCCCTCGGGATGGCGGACTTCACCCACGCTGCACACCAACTGCGTGAACCCAGCGGAGTTTTCGTCGCAGAGCACCCGCTCCTCCGCGCCCACGCCAAAGACAATCTCCGGCGTGCTGCGGAACGACCCCGGCTCGTGGCCGAGCCGGGCGCGGGCGAACTCCAGTCCATGACACCGAAAAGCAATCTCCGCTCCCGACAGCACTGCGACCTCAGCCTCGGGCATCAGACGTCGCACCCGCGCGATGCACTCCGCAAACCGCTCCCGCATGGCCGATTCGTCGGTCGAGTGCACCAGCCGCGTCGCCACGTTGCCGCGGTCGGAAACGTCTATTTCTTTGAGCGAGTTTTCGCGCTCGTCGAGTTCATACAGCTGCCACTTGGCGGCGCTACGATTGAGATGCGCCATGCGCTCGCGGGTGAGCGAGGAACTCTCCGGCGGAAGAAACAGCTTGAGTCCTTCTACGGCAGCTTTGCCGGCCTGGGCCTCGCGGCAGGCATCGAGCCACAGGATGCCGAAGGTCAGCGCTGCATCAATCGAAGCCTGCGTTTCCTGTCCGTTTACCCCAAAAACCGCAAAGGCCGACTGTCCCTGCCGCAGCAGCCCGCGTGCGTAGATCGGGCCAAACGACCGCTCCAGGTCCACCGCCGAGGTGAGCTGCGCCACCTTGAATCCCGCGAAGCGCCGCTCCAGCACTCGCTGCAGCTTGTGCTGATAGGCGGTCCGTGCGGCTTTCTTCGCCGTCGGCGTTCGCCGGTCGCGCTCGCGGCAAATTTCCAGCTTGATGGGCTTCGTCTGGCCCAGTCGCTGCACTGCCAGCCGCAGGACCTCGTTGCGGACTTCGGCCTCGAGCACCCGCCGCACCACATTCCGCTCCGCCGACCACAAGTGCAGGACGCACTTGTTGTGCTCGCCAGAGACCGCATATTTCGCCGAGGCCAGGTCGAATGCCACCGCGCCGTTTTCGATGACGACAGCATCGTGAGACGCTCCGAGAAACTCCTCGACCGTGCGCACCAGGGCTTCAGAAGTCACGGCGATGATTTTGACAAGCGGATTCAGCGTCCGTCTGTGACTTGTGACCATTGCCGCTGCCGGCACGCGGGCAGGAGTGCCCGCGCCACACGGCCCGTGGCGCCGGCGTCTCGCCGGCCACCGAGCCTCTTGTGGGATAATGACTAATCGCCGCCGGAGTCCTTCCCCTCCCGCGGGCATCTATATACCGTGGACAAAACTCGTTTCTTTTTTGAGCACTACGGCCTGACCGAGCGCGATTTGGAACGCTACCTGGCTGCGGCCCTCTCGGCGGGCGGCGAGTACGCTGACCTTTACTTCGAATATCTCTCCTCGACCTCGCTGATGGTGGACGAATCCATGGTGAAGTCCGCCTCGCAGGGCATCTCCGCCGGATGCGGCGTGCGCGTGATCGCCGGCGAGCGCACCGGATACGCCTACACCGACGACCTCGCTCCCGAGCGCATTCTGCACGCCGCCCGCACCGCCGCGCTGATTGCCAGCGGTCCGGCCAAGACTCCGTCCGTCGGATTTCAGCAAAAGGCCGCGCGCAGCCTGTACCCGGTCACCCTTCCCTCGGTGGACGCCGAGATCACCGCCAAAGTCGAACTGGTGATGCGCGCCGACGCGGCGGCCCGCGCCTTCGATCCCCGTATTAAAGAAGTCCGCGCCAGTTACGCCGACGAACTGCGCAACATCCTGGTGGTCGGATCGGACGGCACTTACGCCGAAGACACTCAGCCGCTTGCCCGCATGAACGTGGGCTGCATCGCCAAGACTGACGGCAATTCCGCCCGCGGAAATTCCGGTGGCGGCGGACGCGTGGCCCTCGATTTCTTCTTCGGCGAAAAGACCCCGGAATTTTTCGCCAGAGAATCCGCCCGCCAGGCAATCCTTCAGCTCGACGCCCGCGAAGCTCCTGCCGGCGAGATGGAAGTTGTCCTCGGCCCCGGCTGGCCGGGCGTGCTTCTGCACGAAGCGGTGGGCCACGGCCTGGAAGCCGATTTCAACCGTAAGCATACTTCCGCATTCGCGGGTCTGATCGGCAAGCGCGTAGCCAGCGAGAAATGCACCGTGGTGGACAACGGCACCATGCCCTGGCGCCGCGGCTCGCTCAACGTGGACGACGAGGGCCAGCCCACGCAGAACACCGTGCTCATCGAGAAGGGCATTCTCAAGGGATACCTGAGCGACAAGCTGTCGTCGCGCCTCATGGGCGTCGCCGACACCGGCAACGGACGCCGCGAAAGCTACGAGCACATTCCTATGCCGCGCATGACCAACACCTACATGCTCTCCGGCGAGGACGCGCCCGAGGACATCATTCGCTCGGTGAAGCGCGGCGTGTACGCCGTGAACTTCGGCGGCGGCCAGGTGGACATCACTAACGGGAAGTTCGTGTTCTCGGCCTCAGAGGCCTACCTGATCGAAGACGGCCAGATTACCGCCCCGATCAAGGGCGCCACGCTGATCGGCAACGGCCCTGACGTGCTCACCCGCGTTTCCATGGTCGGCAACGACCTGAAGCTCGACGAAGGCGTCGGCACCTGTGGCAAGGACGGGCAGTCGGTGCCCGTGGGAGTGGGCATTCCCACGATCAAGGTGGATCGGCTGACCGTGGGCGGCACGGCCAGAAAAGACGCCGGCAGCTTCATGCAATAATTCTCACCACGGAGACACAGAGTCACGGAGGAATTCGTTGAGATCTTCTCCGTGTCCGTGCCTCCGTGGTGAACCAAGAATCCGAAATGACCACCCAACTCGAAACCCGAAACGCGAAACTCGAAACTGACCTGCGTGAGCTGGCCCAGGACATCGTGCAGCAGGCCATGGCCGGCGGCGCCACCGCCGCCGAGTGTGTGGTCCGCGAGGGCGACGAATTCTCCACCCTGGTGCGCCTTGGCCAAGTGGAGACGCTAAAGGAATCCGGTTCCAAAGCCATCGGCATCCGCGTCTTCAACGGCAAGCGCGCCGCCAGCACCTACTCCAGCGATTTTTCTCGCTCCGGCCTCGACCGCATGGTCAAGTCCGCGCTGGAGCTCGCCAAGATCACCTCGGAAGATCCGTACGCCGGCATTCCCGACGCCTCGCAACTCGGATCGCTGACTGGCGACCTCGATCTTTATCACGCGGATGTTTATTCGCTTCCCGGGGAAGAACGCATCAACTACGCCCGCCGTACCGAGAAGGCCGCGCTCGACTACGACCCGCGCATCAAGAACTCCGAGGGCGGCTCGTTCGACGCGGCCACTGGACACAAGGTCCTGGCCAACTCGCATGGATTCGTCGGCGAGTATCGCCGCTCGTACTGCTCGATCGCAGCCGTTCCGATCGCCCAGGCGGAGGACGGCAAAATGCAGCGAGATTACTGGTTTTCAGTATCCCGCAGACTGGGCAAGCTGGAGTCACCAGAAGAAGTCGGCAAGATTGCTGCGCAGCGCACCCTGCGCCGTCTCGGCGCACGAAAAGTGAAGACCACCCAAGTTCCTGTTGTCTTCGACCAGATGATCGCCCCCTCCATCCTCGATCACATCTTCGAAGGCGTGAATGGAGATTCCATCTACCGCGGCGCTTCGTTCCTCGCGGGCAAGCTAGGACAGAAAATCGCCGGCGACCAGATCACCGTGATTGACGACGGCACCATGCCCGGCGGCTTCGGCACCAGCCCGTTTGACGGCGAAGGCATTCCCACGCGGCGCACCGTGGTCATCGAAAATGGCGTGCTGAAATCGTATCTGCTGAACACCTACACCGCGAAGAAGCTTGGCCTCCAGACCACCGCCAACGCCGCGCGCGGACTGGCCGGCACGCCCGGCATCGGGCCCGGCAACTACTTCCTGCAACCGGGCGGGAAGACTCCTCAGCAGATCATTGCGGGGATCTCCGACGGCTTGTACGTGACCGAGTTCCTCGGCCACGGCGTGAATCTGGTCACAGGCGATTACTCCCGCGGCGCCTCCGGGCTATGGATCTCAGGCGGAGAGCTTACCTATCCCGTCGAAGAGATCACGGTAGGCGGCAACCTGAAAGAGATGTTCTTCAACATCTCCGAGATCGGCAACGATCTGGAGTTCCGCGGCGCGATTGCCTGCCCGACCATCCGCATCGATGGGCTCACCGTAGGCGGAGAATAAATTTCGCCGAAGCTCAGCGGACTCGAGGCCCGTGACTGGCCTTTGTTTTCAACGCGGCGATGATGGCCGCACGTTCCTTCTGTATCTGTTCGTTGCTGTCCACTACCTCAACCTGATCTTCCGGGGGCGCGGCATATCGGGCGGGGAGGAAGGGAAACATCACTCCATTGACCTCACCGTTCCTTTCCTTGACCAAAATCCTGCCTCCATTCTTCAATTGCTGGACGGTCCAATACAGCATGCCCAAGGCGTCACGTATCGTGTCGGCGCGGCTACTGGCCTGCAGATCCTCCTTGAGCGCCTCCAACTCGTCGAATCCCTGCTGGCTGAAGTCCAGCTGAACGCGGTATTTTCTTTCGGGTGTGCTTTCCATGGGTTAACCTCAGGAGTACATAATACTCATTTAACACTCAGATAATACTACTGCTCGTGGTATGGCGTCAAACAGAAGTGTATCTGCCCTCGGTGAACTTCTCGATAGATGAGGCCACCGTTGAAGGGGGAGGAACTTCCCGTGGAGCATCAACTTGCAGCTCAAATTCACCATGTTTGATGACGAACGGTCGGTTGAGCAAACCAGTAACCTCTTTTCTCCAAGCCAGCAACACAAGTCCAATGAATACTGGCCAAATGAGGGATTGCAGGAGAGGGGTGGCATCCTTAAGCAGGCTGTCTGGTGCTTCCTGGTGATCATTAGGTGCCTGAACGACGAACGCAGTCGCACTCCCGGTGTCGTGTGAGTTTGCGGGAGTGGCAAGGCAGACGGGAGTGGCCGCTGGTATCTTTCTCTTCTTACCTGGATCAACCGGGCAGGGGGAAGTTGATGTGGCGGCGGGCTGTGCCTCTGAAAGAGCGACGGCGCAACTCAGCAGGATCGACATGCCGAGTAAGTTAATGAGAGCGATGCGGAGGAGAGCCTTTCCCAAGGCAGGGAAATCACGATACATAGTGGCTCCTGTACGGGTTGACCAATTCCTGCCGAGGGAAGAAGAGCAAGTATTTCTCAGCGGCGGCCCCAGAGTCAAGCGGTAGTTCCTGGCGACGCGCCAGTGGGCTTGGTGTCAGCGAGTACAATTCCTCCATGGGCGGTCTGATTCAACCGTCGTCAACCACGACAGAGCGCGAATCCAACTGGCTCCCTGTCACGTTGGGTATCGCTCTGGTGGTTGTCGTGGTCGGCGTGATCGCATTCTTTACGCGCAGTCAGCCCAAACCCGCGGCCGCTCCCCACCCTTACGCCGCGAACCTTAAGCTTTCCAACCTGAAAATGAGCGCTGCGGAGAACTTTGTCGGCGCCAGCGTGACCTACCTTGAAGGCACGGTCACGAACGCCGGCGACAAGACCGTAACCCATGCCATGGTCCGCGTCATCTTCAAAGACGACATCGGCCAGGTCGTGGGCGATGATTCCGTCGCCCTGCGCGTGCTCCAGCCCAGCGGACCTTATCAGGACGCCGTTGACCTCAACACGTCGCCCCTCGCTCCCGGCCAGAGCAAGCCCTTCCGCCTCACCTTCGAGAGGATCTCCGCCCAGTGGAATCACGCCTATCCCGATCTGCAAGTCACCGACGTGTCTGTGAAGTAAAGTCTGCTCGCAACCCGCAACCCGCAACTCGCAACTTCGTTACAATGCCATGGTGCCGGAAACAAAGCCATTCCGCCTGACGGAGTCGGTGAAAGCTGCGGGTTGAGCTTCCAAGCTGAGTCCGGCGGCGCTGGACGCGGTGCTTGGGAAATTAGCCCGGCAACAGGATCCGAACGTGCTCATCGGCTTCGATCACGCCGACGACGCCGGAGTGTATCAAATCGCACCCGACACCGCGCTGGTGCAAACCGTAGACTTCTTCACGCCCGTCGTGGACGATCCCTACACCTTCGGCCAGATCGCCGCCAGCAACGCGCTGAGCGACGTTTACGCTATGGGCGGCCGCCCGCTCACCTCTCTTGCCCTGGTCTGCTTCCCGGAGAAAGGCGACCTGGCGATTCTGGAGCGTATCCTCGCCGGCGGCCTCTCCAAGATGATGGAAGCCCACTGCACGGTGATCGGCGGCCACAGTATCCGAGACGATGAGATGAAGTTCGGATACTCGGTGACGGGAGTGATCGATCCTGGGAAGGTGCTTGCCAACAACGGCGCCCAGCCCGGCGACCGCCTGCTGTTCACCAAATCACTCGGAACCGGAGTGATCTCTACGGCCATCAAGAAGGGAACTGCGAAACAATCCTGGATCGACGCCGCGGTGGCTTCGATGACGATGCTGAACAAGAGCGCAGCCGAGGTGATCACCGGCCACATCGGCCAGCGACCCGCGTCCAACGACCAACGACCGTCACCCAACGGCCAACGACCAACGACCAACGACGGTTTTCCCGTCCACGCCCTCACCGACATCACCGGCTTCGGCCTCATCGGCCACGCCCGCGAGATGGCGCTGGCCTCCAATGTCAGCCTGGCTTTCTACGCCAGCAAGATTCCGCTCCTCGAAGGCGCGCTCGAATGCGTTCGCGCCGGCTACATCCCCGGAGGCCTCAAAGCCAACCGTGAATTCGCCGAGTGCCGGGTGGGATACGAAGTTGCTATCCCCGACGATCTGAAGACGCTGCTCTTCGATCCCCAAACCGCCGGAGGCCTCCTGATCTCGGTTGCCGACGAAGACGCGAACGAGCTCACCCGCGCCCTCAACGCCGCCGGAGTCCCCGCCGTCGAAATCGGCGAAGTCCTCCCATCTGCCAAGCCCCTCATCACCGTCCGATAGGCTTGGACCAGAGCAGAGCCAAAGTTGGTATGTTCCGCTTTGAGAGCTGTGCCCCGCCAAGAGCCGTGGTTTGGGGTGGCGCAGCGCTTCAGCGCTGCGATAGCAGATCTTGAAAGGGCACGGCTTCAGCCGTGCCGTTCAAGGCAGAAAATGACGGGGCTTTAGCCCCTGAAGTCCTCACCGTCGCGGTGGCGCCAGCCCCAACTGCCGCATCAATCCCAGCATGTCGTTCTCGTTCCACTCCTCCACAATCTTGCCACCGACAATGTGGAGCACCGTGATGCCGGTGACCTCAATCGGCTTGCCGGTGGCGGGCAGGCCGTTGCCCTCGCCGGTGTTGGTGCCGCGTCCCGTCCAGCGCACCATGACCATGTCGCCCTCGGCGATGATCTGATCAATGGTGTACTTCCCATCGGGAAACGCCTGCCGCCAGCCTTGGGCAGATTGCAGGTCCTCGGCCAGGGTCGCGGACCGCTTGCCGGCATGCGCGACGAAGTCTTTGCTGTG
>Ga0335070_10003798_pt1 | contig 17621 bp, 16 predicted proteins | sample Lox_Sample_13_FD_206722 | JGI IMG/M metagenome (GOLD analysis project Ga0335070, IMG submission 206722) | Soil microbial communities from Loxahatchee National Wildlife Refuge, Florida, United States - Lox_Sample_1.3 | ecosystem: Environmental > Terrestrial > Soil > Wetlands | place: USA...
GAAAAACAGCAGCGCGCGCAACTGGCCGAGCTCGAACAGGCGCGCACCCGCCGCTCCGGAGTGCTCGCCAGCCTGACCGCCGAAAGCAACTCGCGCGCGCAGAGCCTGGAGCGCCTCAAGAGCCAGCGCGCCGGCCTGGAGAAGCTGCTGCGCGAGCTGCGCCGGGCGATGGAGAAGTTCCCGGTAGACAGCAACGACGCCTTCGCGCGATTGCGCGGCAAGCTCGCCTGGCCCGTCAGCGGCCGACTCGTGGCCCGCTACGGCGAGCCGCGCGCCGGTGGCGTCAAATGGGACGGCGTGCTGGTGGCCACGGAACGGGGCGCCCCCGTGCGGGCCGTGTATGGCGGCCGGGTCATCTACGCCGACTGGCTGCCCGGTCTGGGCCTGCTGACCATCGTGGACCACGGCGAGGGGTACATGAGCCTGTACGGCCACAACGAGAGGCTCTACAAGGCCGCCGGCGAGCGGGTCAATCCCGGCGATACCCTGGCCACCGCCGGCGACAGCGGCGGCAGCTCCCGGCCCGAGCTGTATTTCGAGATCCGCAAGGGCGGCAAGGCCGTGGATCCCCGCCCCTGGTTCAAGGCCGGCGAGCCCTAGCCCCCGGTTTTTATGTGAAGACGGTCATGTTTCCGGACCAAAGGCCCGCCGCGGCACCCAAATCGCCAACTCGCGCAAGGACCGGCCCGCGCCCCCTTTGAGAAGGTGCCCCCTGCCCCTACGCGAGGGACCACACGGCCGGCGGGGATGACTGAACCTGGCAACAAGAACGAGATGACCTCCGATCCGTGGGGCTCCTTCGAGCCCTACGTCCAGCTGGTGCGCTCATTGCTTCCACGCGCCAACGGCGTCGTGCTGTTCGATGCCAGCGGTAACGAACGCTGGTCCAGCGAGACCACCACGGGACCCGACCTGCATCACCTGGTCGAGATGGCCCTCGAGGCTGGCGGCACGAATCCCCAGGGACCTGGCCAGATGCGCCTGCTCGATGGCAGCCAGCCTGTGTATCTGTGCTGGCTCCGTGATGACTCCGAACTGCTCATCGGTGTCGTCGCGGTCGTCTGCCGACCCAGCGGTGGCGACCCGGATGCCGAGAGCCGCGGATTCTCGTTCGCTCATGCCCTGCTGCGGCCAGCGCTCGAGTGCCTGCGCCGCGACCTGCTGTCGCGCGCCGCCATCGAAGTGCTGAGCCGGACAGTCAACTCGCGCGACAAGGATCTGGAACTGCTGCTCGCCGATGGCGCTCCGGACCGGCCAACCGGTGACGGTGCGGACGAGCTGAAGGGCGTGTTGCAACAGGCCATCGAACACGTGGGCTGCGCAACAGCGGCCCTGATCGTTCCCGACAAGAGTATCGCCCTGCTGCGCTCGGTGTCGCAGCGACCCGCGGACACCCAACTCGTCGCCCGGGCGCATCGGCAGTTGCTGTCGATGGCGCAGATCCGGCGCGAGCCCGTCATCATCAACAAGCTGGCGCCCAACAGCGCCATGGGCATCCTGCCCTACAAGATCCTCTCCTGTGGACTGCGCTCCTCGGCCGGCAAATCGATGGGCGTGCTGGCCCTGTTCCGCGAGGATCTCGGCGAGTTGTTTTCCGACCGCGACGCGCGCCTGACGGAGATCCTGGCCCGCAAGGCCGTCGGCATCATCGAGAGCAGCTACGACGCGCTCAGCGGTTTGTATACGCGACCGGCCTTCGAGCAGCGCGTGCGCGCTGTCGTCGCGGATGCCAAGAGCAACAGGTCATGGACGGCGTTGTACATCGATGCCGACCAGCTGCATGTCATCAACGACAGTTTTGGCATGCACGTGGGCGATTCCGTGCTCGGTCAGCTCGGCGAGCTCATACGCCGGCGTCTGCCGCCGGGCGCGTTCGCCTCGAGAATCTCGGGCGACCGCTTCGCGGTGCTGCTGCCCACCCAGCTGGACGACGCCGAGAAATTCGCCGAGTCGCTCCGCGAGGGCGTCGAGCAGCTCGGCACGACGCACGGCGAGTCACGCCTGCATGTCTCGATCAGTATCGGCGTGGCGCTGCTGGATACCGCCGCCGGCGAGCTGATGCACTCCCTCGCGGCCGCGGAAACCGCCTGCAAGGCCGCCAAGGACCGCGGCCGCAATCGCGTCGAGGTCTACAAGACCAACGATGTCAGTCTCGTGCGCCGCTTCGCCGACATCAACATCGCCGGGCAGCTGCGGCAGGCCATCGATGCGGGCCGCCTGCAGCTGTATTCGCAGCTCATCCTGCCGTTTGCCGCGGCTGAGAGCCCGCGGCCACACTTCGAGTTGCTGCTGCGCATGCTGGATGAGGACGGCCGCACCATCGGTCCCGACCGGTTCCTGTCGGCGGCCAACCGCTACCAGCTCATGCCCGAGATCGATCGCTGGGTCATCAACAAGGCGATCGAGCTGCTGAAACCCCAGGCCGAGGTACTGGCCGGGCGCGCGGTCTCCTTCGCGATCAACTTCTCGGGCCAGTCGCTGAACGACGAGGAGTTCGTCGATTTCCTGCTGGAGCGCGTTCGCTCCAGTGGCCTGGATCCGGCGCTGTTCTGCTTCGAGCTCACCGAGAACGCCACCATCGCCAACATCGCGCGCGCCGAGTCCCTGATCCGGCGGCTGCGCAGCCTCGGCTGCGGGGTGGCGCTCGATGACTTCGGGACCGGCCTGTCTTCGCTGGCGTACCTGCGCCAGCTGCCGGTCACGCTGCTGAAGATCGATGGCAGTTTCGTCCGGGACATCCTCAAGGACCCGCGCGCAGAGTCGATGGTGAGAGCCATCGCCCAGCTTGCGCGCAGCATGTCGATCGCCACGGTGGCGGAATACGTCGAGACGGAGGAGATCCGTACGCGCCTGGCCACTCTGGGCGTGGACTATGGCCAGGGATTCGCCATCGGCAGACCGGGGCCCCTGGTGGACCTGCTCGCCGACCTGCCGCTGCTCGTTGCCGCGGATCCGGTCCCCACGGTCATCAGCGAGATCGTGATCGACCGGCACTCCGACGTCGTTCACTGACCCGCACGATCCCTCCCAGATGGCCGCAGCCCCTTCCAGTTCCCGAGTCCACGGCTGCACCAGTGCCCGCTCCGCGTTCCGCGCCCGTTGCGCTCGTCTGCCTCGTCGCGAGGCGGTTCGGCATTGACCCATGAGGGAGGCCTGTAGTAATCGTGCCGTATCCGGTTCGGGGGGTTTACGCAGCATGTCGACGCGATCGCGTACGCTGATCGCTCTCGTCGCGGGGGCCGTTTTCGGCTTTTCCGCCGCGCTGGCCAGCGGCGTGCTCGCCGAGCGCCCCGGCCAGGCCGCGCAGTCCGGCAACCCCGCCGCGCTCCCCTGGGAGGAAGCCCGTCTTTTCGCTGAAGTCTACGAACGCATCAAGCGCGAGTACGTCGACGATGTCGATGATCACGCGCTGATGGAAAAAGCCATCCGCGGCATGGTGGCCGCCCTCGACCCGCACTCCGCCTTCCTCGACAGCGAGGAGTTCGAGGAGATCCGCCTGAGCACCATGGGCTCCTACCCGGGCGTGGGGATCGAGGTGGTTGCGGAGGATTCCGCGGTCAAGATCCTGCGGCCCATCGAGGGCTCGCCCGCCGACCAGGCCGGCCTGCAGCCCGGGGACCGCATCGTGCGCATCGACGACGCCGACATCGGTGCCGACCTGGCCGGTGCCATCGCCAGGATGCGTGGCAGCTCGGGCAGTCTCGTCAAGCTGACCGTCGTGCGGCCCTCGACCGGTCAGACTCTGGATTTCTCCCTGCGGCGCGCCAAGGTCGAAGTCCACAGCGTCGCGCAACAGGATCTCGAGCCCGGCTACGGCTACGTGCGCATCACCGGATTCAGCGAGACGACCGCCGATGATGTCAGTCGCGCGATCGCCCGCCTGAAACGGGACAACCCGCAGGGGTTGAAGGGGCTCGTACTCGATCTGCGCAACAACCCGGGCGGTGTGCTCGAAGCAGGCGTTGCTGTTGCCGATGCCTTCCTCAACGAGGGAGTCATCGTGACGGCGGACGGCCGCACGCCCGACGCACGCTTCCGCATGGAGGCGACTCCCGGTGACCTGATCGACGGTGCCCCGCTGGTCGTGTTGGTCAACGGCGGTTCCGCTTCCGCCTCGGAAATCGTGGCGGGGGCGTTGAAGGATCACGGTCGCGCCGAGCTCATCGGTCACCGCACCTACGGCAAGGGCTCGGTGCAGACGGTCATGCCGCTGTCACATGGCGGCGCGGTCAAACTCACGACGTCGCGGTATTTCACACCCTCCGGAGCCTCGATCCACGGCAAGGGCATCGTGCCTGACATCGTGGCGGAAGGTCCCGAGGAGCAGCCGGCCGAGCTGCAGTCGGTCAGGTCAAGCCAGCCGCTGGCCGCGCGCGACAAGGAAGTGCATCTGGCCCTCGATGTGCTCAAGGCACGCGTCGCCCTGGCCCATGCCCCGGCCGGTCCCGCGGCCCTGGTGCGGGCTGCCTTCGTGCCCTGAGGGCGCGCTGCGCCCGAACCCCGTAATATCCCCCGGAAGCACCACGCCGCCGCCGGCGTGCCCAGCGGGGGTACCGTTTGATTGCCTGGTTCATCGATCTCGTGTTGCATCTCGACCGTCATCTGGTCGAGCTGCTGGCCCACTACCACATCTGGCTCTACCCCATCCTGTTCGCGGTGATCTTCGCCGAGACCGGACTCGTCGTGACGCCGTTCCTCCCCGGCGATTCGCTGCTGTTCGCTGTCGGCGCGCTGGCCGCCGTTGACACCAGCGGCACCCTGAACGCGCCGGTGCTGTTCATCCTGCTGTCGGTGGCCGCCGTACTCGGCAACACGGTCAACTACAGTATCGGGCGCGCCATCGGTCCACCGGCATTCAGCGGCCGCTACCGGCTGCTCAAGGTGGCGTATCTGCGGCGCACCGAGGAATTCTTCGATCGCCACGGCGGCATGGCGGTGGCGCTGTCACGCTTCATGCCGCTGCTGCGCACCTTCGCGCCGTTCGTCGCCGGTGTTGGCCGCATGCCCTACGCGCGCTTCCTCGCCTACAACCTGGTCGGCGGAGTGTCGTGGGTGCTGGTGTTCCTGTGGGGCGGCTATCTGTTCGGCAACATCCCGCTCGTGAAACGCAACTTCGGGATCGTGACGATCCTCATCATCCTGGTGTCGCTGACACCGATGGTGATTGCGTTTCTGCGCTCACGCGCGAGCCGTCGTTAGGGTGCCGACAACCTCGGAGCCCCCAGGGTCGGGTTTACGGCGTTCCGCAGGCGGGTATGTGTCAGCTGCGCGATGCCAGCAACATACCCGCCACGACCGACCTCGTGCTCAGAGAAGCGCCCGCACGGTTCCGTAGATCGCGCCGAGCAGCAGAATGGACGTCGGTATCGACGAGAGCACGTATCCCAACTCGCGCTTGGCCGGATCACGCACGTAACCGCGCAGGTACACGTACCGCCCCACGATATACACCGCCCCCAGGCCAGCGGCAGTGGGCGCATTCACGTAAAGACCAAAGATGAGGCACGCCGGTATGAACACGATCAGCATCTCCAGCGTGTTCATGTGGACCCGGAAGTAGCGCTCGAAGATCTCGTTGCCGCTGGTGGCCGGCGCCTTCACCCCATAGCGCCCCCGGGCGCGCCCCACCTCGAATCCGAAGTACAGGAATTCCAGCACGGCAAGGCAGATGACGAGATGTACCCAGGCCATGACACGTCTCCGGCGGTAGTGGGGGCGGCCGCTAGCATAGTTCAGCCCACGCCACGGCTGCACCCGCAAGCGCTGCCTGCCTGCTGCGCACGCAAACGCCGCCTGCCCGCTGCCCACGCAAACGCCGCCTGCCCGCTGCCCACGCAAGCGCCAACTGCCCGCTGCCCACGCAAACGCCAACTGCCCGCTGCGCACACAAGCCCCGCCTGCTCCGCTGCATCCGCGGGTGTTTCCCGGTCGCGTGGCACAATACTCACATGGTGGACCGAACCCGGGGCTACGCCCATCGCGTGGATGTCGCGGCCGACGCCGGCCAGGTGTGGCAGGCGCTCACCGAGGGCCGGCACCTGGTGCGCTGGTGCTCGCCCGGCGCCCAGATCGCCGCACGTCCGGGCGGGCTGTTCCGCGCCAGCGTGGACCGCGTGACCGAGATGGAAGCGCATATTGACGTGTTCGAACCGCGCCAGCGGCTGCGGCTGATCTACCTGCCCGGCCCCAACCTGCCCCCCGCTGACAGCGTCATCATCGACGATTTCATCCTGGAGCCACGCGACTCGGTCACTATCCTGCGGTTGCTGGGCTCGGGAGTCCCGGGCGGGTCGGAGTGGGATACCCAGTACCGCCGCTTGCGGCTGGGCTGGCAGCAGGCCATGACGCGGCTCAAGGTATTCGTGGAAAAGCAGCTTGGGAGAGAGTCCACATGACAGGGTTCATACTGCGTGCGCTGATCAGCGCGCTGGGGCTGTGGGTCGCCACGCGCCTGGTCTCCGGGATCCGCATCGATGATGCCACCACGCTGGTGCTGGCCGGTCTGCTGCTGGGTGTGGTCAACGCCATCGTGCGGCCCATCGCCATCATCCTGACCTTGCCGCTCACCATACTCACCCTGGGCCTGTTCCTGCTGGTAGTGAATACGGCGATGGTCGCCCTCGTGGCCGCCCTGCTGTCGGGCTTCCACATCTACGGCGGTTTCTGGTCCGCCTTCCTGACCGCCGTGATCATCGGCATCACCGGCTGGATCGGCTCCTACCTCATCGGCCCGCGCGGCAAGATCGAGGTGTATGTCAGGAAGCTGTGAGTCTGGAAGCCCCGCCCGGACGATCGGGTGAGGTCGCGGTGCGGAACAGCCACACCGCGAGCAGCGCCAGGACCAGCACGCCCAGCCACTGACCGAACTGCCAGGCCGCCGGCAGGGCAAGCACGTCAGCACGCCCGTAGGCCACGATGGGGATGGCGATGAGGATGCCCATCAGCGCTTCGCCGGTGATCATGCCGGCGGAAAACAACATGCCCTTGCGATTCAGGCGCTCGATCTCCTCGGTGCTGGCGGTCCCGCCGCCGGCGCGGGCCAGCAGCTTGCGTTCCGCCGCCCAGGCCAGAAGCCCGCCCAGGAAGATCGGCATCGTGACATCCAGCGGCAGGTAGATGCCAACAGCTGCTGCCAGCACGGGCGCGCGGAAGGTCGCGCCCCGGATGCGCAGGATCTCATCGATGATGATGTTGAGGATGCCGATCAGACCGCCAACGATGACCATGTTCCACGGCAGTTCGCCGCCGAACATGCCTTTCGCCACGGAGGCCATGAGCGTGGCCTGCGGCGCGAGCAACGGGTTGGGATGCTCGGGTGTTGGAACGCCGATTCCGTAGGCCTTCGCCAGCAGATTCAATACCGGCGCCATCACCAGGGCGCAGACCCCTGCGCCGATTGCCAGCATGACCTGCTGCTTCCACGGCGTTGCACCGACGATGTAACCGGCTTTCAGGTCCTGCAGATTGTCGCCGGCGATACAGGCTGCGCAGCACACGACAGCACCGATCATGATGGTCGCGACGGGGCCCAGCGGGGCGTTCTTGCCCATCAGTACGAGCAGCACCACGGCCGCGAACAGGATGGTGGCGATGGTGATGCCGGACACCGGGTTGTTGGACGATCCCACCAGTCCCGCCATGTAGGCCGAGACCGAGCAGAACAGGAATCCCGCGATCACCATGATGATCGTCATGGGCAGGCTGACGATGAGGCTGCCCACGATGTTCTGGTAGAGCAGCCACAGCGGCAGCGTGAACAGCACGACACCGATCAGGATCCACTTCATCGGCAGGTCCTGTTCGGTCGCGGGCACGATGCGCCCGGCACCCGCACGGGAAACCGCAAGTCCGCTGCGCACGCCGGACAACAGTGACGAGCGCAGTTTGATCAGGGTCCAGATGCCGCCGACCAGCATCGCGCCCACGCCCAGGTAGCGGATGTGCTTCGACCACAACACCCCGGCCGCATCCGCCGCGCTAAGACCCGCGACGGCGTGCGCGAGAGCAGGATTGTCCGGCAGGAAGAACGCGCCGTAGATCGGGATCACGATATTCCAGGACACGACACTGCCGGCGACGACCACGATGCCAATGTTGAGACCGACGATGTAGCCGACTCCCAGCAGCGCGGGCGACAGGTTGGTGCCCACATAGCCGATCAGTTTTCCCAGGTGACCCGACAGGAAGGCCGTGTCAGGGATCATGCGCAAGCCGCTCGCCGCCGCCAGCTTCGCGAGCCCCCCTGCCAGCGCCGCGCTGCCCAGGATGCGTACTCCCTGCGCCGGATTCTCACCGGCCCGCAATACCTCCGCGGCCGCCTTGCCCTCCGGAAAGGCCAGATCCTGGTCCACGATCAGCGAGCGGCGCAGCGGCACGGAGAACAGCACGCCCAGCACACCGCCCAGTCCGGAGATGGCCAGCAGCCACCAGAAATCGAAGCTCTGCCAGTAGCCGAGGATCACCAGCGCCGGGATGGTGAAGATCACCCCGGAGGCCATCGACGTGCCCGCCGAGCCGCCGGTCTGTACGATGTTGTTCTCAAGGATGCCGCCGCCGCCCAGGGCGCGCAGCACCGCCATCGAGACGACCGCGGATGGAATGGCCGAGGCGATTGTCATGCCGGCGAACAGGCCGAGGTACGAGTTTGCCGCGGCCAGCACCATCGCGAGGACGATGGCGAGCACGATCGCGCGCGCCGTCAATTGCGGCGCAGGCCGTTCCGGTTGACTCATGAGTTCCCCCGCCGCGTGCTCGGGCACGACATCTTGTAGTTGCGACCGCTACTCTAGCCTCGGCGGCGGCCTGCGTATACCGTCGCGCACCCCGGTGGGGTATGACCCGGGCGCGGGCTTATAATGGCACCGGCCCCCAGCGTGTCGAGCAAGGAAGTGGACAGGGATCTGTCGCGACGCTCCGCCCTCTGCCGCAGCGCACAGCTTCAGAGCGCGCTGCTCATCCTGGTTTGTGTCCTGCACGCGAGCTTCGCCGGCGCGGCCAGCCCACGCCGGCACTTCGATCTGGAGGCGGGCGATGCGGCAACCACCCTCAATGAGTTCGGCCGCCAATCCGATCTGCAGGTGTTGTTCGACTACCAGGTGCTCAAAGGCGTGCAGACGCACGCCGTGCAGGGAGATCTGGATGCCTCCGATGCGCTGACGCGGATGCTGGCCGGTACCGGCCTGGTGTTCGATTACGTTAACAGCCGGACGCTCACCGTGAGTCTGCGGCCCCAGGGTCTCGCGCGCCTGCGGCGACTCTGGAAGCACATCGAGACGGGCGCGAAGCACCGCGCCAGCGACGAAGCGCTGGAGCAGGTGCTGGTGTCAGGTCAGCCTGACAGTGGCTCGGAACCTATGCTGGGTGCGCAGAGCCTGCAGCTGTCGCGACTCGACATCGACCGTTCCGGCGCGGCCACGGTCCAGGATTTCCTGCGCACCCTGCCGCAGGTGTTCGGCGGCGGACCGAGCGAAGACACCACGCTGGGTCGTGAGGCCGGCACCAACTCGGCGCGCGGCGACGGCATCAACCTTCGCGGGCTCAATGCGGGCGCGACGCTGGTGCTGCTCGATGGCCACCGCCTGGCACCGAGCGGCACCGCGGGCACGTTCACCGATGTTTCCAACCTTCCGTTGAGCATCGTCGATCATATCGACCTGCTGCCGGATGGCGTGGCCGCGCGCTACGGCGCCGACGCGATCGGGGGTGTCGTCAACTTCGTGACGCGCAACAACGTGATAGGAGCTCAGACGCAGGTGCGCGGCGCCACGGTCACCACCGGCTCCATGGGCCAGCGCCAACTCAGTCAGTTGCTGGGGTCCGCGTGGGAGAGCGGCAACATGTTGCTGGGGTTCGAGTACTTCCAGCAGGACGCGTTGCGAACACGGGACCGGCGTCAGGCGACGAACGACCTCACCTCACTTGGCGGCAGTAATTTCGATACACCGTACGGCAGTCCCGGTACGCTCACCGATGGTCTGAATTTCTGGCCCATACCCGTGTTGCCGCCGGGCACGCCGCTCACGGCCGCGGCTCTCGCGCCGGGCGCGCCCAATCTGTACGACCAGGAGCGCGGCGCTGATGTCACTCCCGAGCAGTGGCGCTGGAGCCTGTTCGGCAAGGCCAGTGGCAAGCTGACGGATGATGTGAGCCTGTTCGCCGAATCGCTGTTCACTCGCCGCGAGGTGCACGACATCCAGGCGGCGAACCTGCCGCTCCTGATGACAGTCCCCGCGAGCAATCCCTTCTATGTGAACCCGACCGGCGGTACCGGGCCCCTGACCGTGCTCAGCGGCACGGGTGCGTACTTCGGACCGCCGGCGGACGAGAACCGCATCGACACCGGCAACTTCTCGCTCGGCCTCAACAGCGCGGCGGGCAACGGCTGGACGCTCACGGGTCAAGTGAACTACGCCTTCGAGACGCAACACGAAGTGCAGCACGGACTGGTGAACCAGATCGCCCTGGCGCAGGCGCTGGCCGATCCCGATCCGGCCACCGCCCTCGACCCCTTTGGCGGCGCCAACAACCCGGCAACACTTGCCGCGATCGGCACCAGCGCCCTGTTCCAGTCGAGTTCCAGCCTGTTCACCGTCGGGGCGACGGCCAGCGGGCCCGTGCTGGCCCTTCCCGGTGGCGAGATCGTGAGCACCCTGGGCGCGGAGTTCCGCGACCAGTCCCTGGATCTGTACACCACCAGTCCCACACCCACACCGGGCTATCAGGCGCGCACGGATCTCGGCCGGCACATCGCCTCGGGGTTCGGCGATCTGCGCATCCCGCTGCTGGGCACCGACAACGCGGTGCCGCTCGTGCAGCACCTGGATCTGTCGCTGGGAGCGCGCTACGAGCATTACAGCGACGTGGGCGGTGCCACGAGCCCCCGCTTCGGACTGTCCTGGTCGCCCAGCGCGCACTTCAACCTGCGCGGCACACTGACCCGTTCCTTCCGGCCGCCCAATCTCCCGGATCTCGTGCCGCAGAACAGCTTCAGCACGCTCGTGGCCCTACCCGATCCCGCATCTCCGGCCGGTGTGACCACGGTCCTGGCGCGCTTCGGCACCAACCCCGACCTGCGACCCGAGCGTGCGCGGACCTGGACAGCGGGAGCTGACTACCAGCCGCCCGAAGTCCCCGGGCTGACGCTCTCCCTCACCTATTTCGACATCCGCTACGAGGGCCGGATCGAGGAGGCCCGGCTCACCCCCGATGTGCTGTTCAACCCGCTCTACAGTTGGCTCGTGAACCGCAACGCGACCGCGGCGCAGATCGAGGCGGTCTGCGCGCAGAGTGTCTATCTCGGCCCGCCGGGGACCTGCGACCGTTCCGGAGCCGGCGTCATTCTCGACAATCGTCTGCTCAACATCGCGCTGCTGCAGTCGCACGGCCTCGACCTCATCGGCAAATACTCCTTGGGCGGCCCGGTGGGCCGCTGGGAACTGGGCATCGATGGGACCTATCTGTTCGAATACTCGCAGGCCAGCCTGCCGGGCGCACCGCTGGTGGAACTGGTGAGCACGCAGAACAATCCCATCGACCTGAGAGTGCGCGGCACGGCGGCGTGGACTCACCGCGGACTCGGCGTGGCCGCGATCGTGAACTTCGCCAACCACTACCGCGACACCCTCAGCGTGCCCGAACGCCGGGTGGACTCCTGGACCACGCTCGATCTGCAGTTCAGCTACGAGACCGGGGCGCAGGCGCGCGAGTGGCTCGGTCATCTGCAGTTCACCCTGAGTGCCCAGAATCTGTTCGATACCGAGCCGCCGTTTCTCAACAATCCGGTCGGAGTGGGCTACGACCAGGAGAATGCGGACCTTTACGGCCGCATCGTCAGTCTCGACATCCGCAAGCGCTGGTAACGCGGGCGGGGTCGGGACATTCGCCCACAGCTCCGTGTCCCCACGCTCACAAGGAGATCGTCATGACAGGATTATTCCGCTCGCCAAGGCTGATCGATCTGGGCCGCGCGTCCCGGCGCACCCGCGGGGTGATGTTCGGTCTGTTCACGGAGGCCGGCACGCCGCCGTTCATTCACTGGACACCGTGATCGGCTGGTGCGATCACGATCGATGAAGGGTCCGCGGCGCGCTGTGATGCACGCCGCGGATTCACGCGATTCCGTGTGGACGCGCGCGATCACGCACTGCAGTCTCAGGACGCGGTGGTGAAAGCCTCTTCCAGCACGCTGGTGAGCGGCTTGAGGAAGAAGGATTCCTCCGGCATGACGCGCGCATGGATGCCGTGCTTCTGCAGGGTCTCCGCCACTACGGGCCCCACTGCTGCCACGACGGTCTTCTCGAGCGCCGAACGCACTGTTGATTCCGGCGCAACCGCGAACAGCCGCTCCACCTGTGGCGTACTCGTGAACGCGATGGCGTCCACTTCCTTTGCGTTCAAGCGATCGAGGAGCTGCAGTACCGCCCTGTCGTCGGCGGCATCTGCGTAGACGTAAGGGGCCACGACGGATACGGAAGCACCCGCCCCTTCGAGAAATTCCACCAGCGGCCGGTTCGGCTCGGTGCCGTAGAGTTGCACGCCCACGCGGCGGCCCCTGAGATCGTGTGCTCGCAGACTTTCGATCACGCCTTCGGTGGTGGGGGTGACCGCGGCGATGTCAGGTTTCAGGCCCAACTCGCGTAGGGCGCGCGCAGGCTTTGGGCCGCGCGTGATCTTGCGCACCTTCGCCAGAGCTTCCACGAATCGCGCGCGCAGCATCCCGTCGTTGCCGGCCGCCGAGCCTTGGCCCACCGCGTCGTGGCCCACCGCGTCGTGGCCCGGCGCGGCGCCATGGCCCAGGGCCGTGTCATGGCGCTCGAGGCAGGAGAGGATGCGCCGCAGACCTTCCCCGGTGAGCAGGATCAGGTCGTCATAGCGACCTTGCGCCAGCTCGCGGCTCCAGCGCAGGATCGGCTCCGGGTCGGGCGCGTCGCGGATCGCGACCATCGGGCAGCGGATGACAGTGGCTCCGCGGCGCTCGAGCATGGCGGCGAAGATTTCCACTTCACGTGTTTCGGGAATGGCGATGACGCGGTCGCGAAGGGGTGCGGGTTCCATCTAGCCGCGCCCTCCGGCCATCAGCTTCTTCAGCACCGGAGTCAGCATGAGCATGATCCCGCCCGAGACCGCACCCCACAGGAAGATCTTCATGAACAGCGCTGGCAGCGTCTGCAGCTGGCTCGCGTCGTAGTCACCGGAGAGTTGCCCGGCGAGGTTGGTGCCGAGCGCCGTGGCCATGAACCAGACGCCCATCACCTGGCCGACGAAACGCTGTGGCGCCAGCTGCGTCATCGAAGACAAGCCCACGGGCGACAGGCACAGCTCGCCCCAGGTGTGCATCAGGTAGGTCGCGATCAGCCAGGTCGGCAGCACCTTCTGGCCCTGCAGCACGTACTGCGAAGCGAAATACATGATGAGAAAGCCCACACCCATGAAGATCAGGCCCGTACCGAACTTGGCCGGCGAGGACAGGTCGCGGTTGCGCTTCCCGAGGCTCAACCAGATGTAGGCCAGCACCGGCGCAAACACGATGATGAAGAAGGGATTCACGCCCTGGAGTACGCCCGCCGGGATCTCGTATCGGAGGATGACGCGATCGGTGTAGCGGTCGGCAAACAGGTTGAAGGAGGCGCCCATCTGCTCGAAGCCGGCCCAGAACAGCGCGCAGCCGATGAACAGCGCCACCATGACGTAGATGCGGCGGCGCTCGGCAGTCTGCAGACCGGCGAAGAAGATCAGGTAGACGAAGTAACCGGCGGCGAGGATGCCGATCAGCCAGGAGGCCGCGGCCGAAACCTCATTCGCATCGACTGTCAGCTTACCCGTCAGCGCCAGCGCCGCCACCGCGACCACCGCACCGACGATCGCGATCACGGGCCACCAGGATCCCGGCCGGCTGTCACCCTTCGCGAGCCCCGCCTCGCCCAGCAGCCGCCGCAGGGTCAGGAACTGCACCAGACCGAGGAGCATGCCGACGGAAGGCAGCGCGAAGCCCCAGTGCCAGCCGAAATGCTTCGCGAACAGCGGCACGAACACCGAGCCCAGGAACGAGCCGGTGTTGATGCCCATGTAGAAGATGGAGAAACCGGCGTCGCGCCGCGATCCGCCCTCCGGATAGAGCTGCGCGACGATGGCACTGATGTTGGGTTTGAGAAGGCCGATGCCGAAGACGACGATGACCAGGCCGACGAAGAACACCTGCGCCGAGCCCGATACCAGCAACGCGTTGCCGATCATGATGAGCACGCCACCGCTGAGCACGGCGCGCTGCGCCCCGATCAACCGGTCGGCGATGTAGCCGCCCAGCAGCGCGAGCAGGTAACCACTGGCGAGGTACAGGCCGTAGATGGAGCTGGCCGTGCGATCGTCGATGCCGAGGCCGCCGTGCGCGACCAGATCGGTCATGAACAGGATCAGCATGGCGCGCATGCCGTAGTAGGTGAACCGCTCCCACATCTCAGTGAGGAACAGTGTCGCCAGACCGATCGGCTGACCGAACAGCTCGCGCCGCACTCAGGAAACCTTGGCCTGTTCGGTCGCGGAGGCTTCGCGCCGCATGCGCGACAGGATGCGCGCCATCAGCAGGCCGCCCTCGTACAACGCGTACATCGGGATGGCCATGATGGACTGGGATACCGCGTCCGGCGGTGTCAGGAAGGCGGCGAGGATGAAGATGCCGATGAGCACGTAGCCGCGGTTGTCGCGCAATTTTTCGATGCGCACGACACCCGTGACGACCAGCAACACCACGGCCACCGGCACTTCAAAGGCCGCGCCAAAGGCGAGAAACATCGTCAGCACGAAGTCCAGGTAGGCCGAGATGTCCGTCATCATGGCCACACCCTTGGGCGTGGTGCTGGTGAAGAACTGGAACATCACCGGAAACACGAAGAAATAAGCGAACGTCACCCCCACGTAGAACAGCACGATGGCCGAGAGCAGCAGAGGAATGGCGAAGCGCTTCTCGTGACGGTACAGCCCCGGCGCGACGAAGGCCCAGAGCTGATAGATGATGAACGGCATCGCGATGAAGACCGCCGCGAACAGTGACAGCTTGAACGGCGTCATGAACGGCGACATCACCGTCGTGGCGATGAGCTGAGTGCCCTTGGGGAGCTTTTCCTTCAGCGGCGTGGCGACGAAGGTGAAGATCTCCTTCGACTTGTACATGCAGGGGATGAACGCCAGCGCCACCGCGACGAGCGAGCGGATCAGCCGATCACGCAGTTCCAGCAGGTGCGAGATCAGCGTCCCTTCAGCCAGTTTTTCGGGTTCCTCGCTCATTGGCGGGAGCATACGCCGCATCGGCCGCGCCCTGCGGCGCCTTCTGCGCTGCACTCACACCTCCGACCCAATCCTGCTGGAGCGGATCCTCGTCGTGCGCAGCAGCCGAGTCGGAAGAAGGTGTCTCCGCAGCGGGACTAGCGGCCGGTGAGGCGTGGGTCTGATCGGTCGGGGAAGCGTGGGTTTGCGTCGTAGTCGCATGGCCGGCGTCCGCGGAGGGCGATGCGGCGCGGTAGAGAATGGCGGCTTCGGCCGCCGTGATCGGCCGCCCCTCGCGATCCGTCGGATGCGCATGGGAATAGGTATCAGGATAAACAATCGCCGCCTCGGCCTGGGCGGACGGCGCGACCGGCGAGCTCGGGGTCATCGCGGGGATTGTGGCTGCCGCTGGGTTCGGCACCGTCGCGGGGCTCCCGCCCACCGCGGCGCTCGGACTCACTGGCTCGGGGGTCTTGGCGATCGGCGTGCGGCGCGCCTCTTCGAGATGGATCTCCTCCTCGAGCTGCTCACGGAACTGCCGGGCCATGGCCCGCGCGCGCCCCAGCCAGCGCCCCATCTGGGAGGCGACCCGGGGCAGCTTCTCGGGGCCCAGCACCACCAGCGCCAGGACGAAAATGACCAGGACTTCGGAGAAGCCGATATCGAACATGAGCGGGGGAACGAAACGGGGAGCTCAGGCGCTCCGGTCGGTCTTCTGGCCCGCCTCGCGCGGCCGGGAGGACTCGGCGAACTCCGCATCGGGGGAGTCGGAACGGATCTGGCGCGGGGGCTGCTGGCCCTCGTTCTCGCCCTCGTTCATGGACTTCTTGAAGCCGCGTACTGCGGCGCCGAGATCCTCGCCAATCGTGCGCAGCTTCTTGGCGCCGAACACCAGGAGCACGACGAGCAGAATCACCACCAGCTCGCGCATTCCAATACCCATAAGCTTCAACTCCCGCTGCGGATCGCCGAAAACGCTCGGATGATAGGCTAAAAGACTCCCCCGGACCGTATTAAGTTCGCGAATCCTGCGGGTCGAGCGTCCCCGGGGCCCGGCTCAGGGCCTGGTCGGCGGCCCCCGCGTAAGGGGTCTCCAGCCAGAAGGTCACCGGGCCGTCGTTGATCAGCGACACCTGCATGTGAGCCCCGAAGCGCCCCGCCGCCACCGCCGGGTGCGTGGCCTTGGCGGTCTGCAGCAGATGGTCGAACAGGCTCCGGGCCAGGGCGGGTTCGGCGGCGCTGCTAAAGCCCGGTCGGGTGCCCTTGTGGGTATCGGCCGCCAGGGTGAATTGAGGTACCAGCAGCAGGCCCCCGCCGGTGTCGCGCAGCGATCGGTTCATCCGGTCCTGCTCATCCGGAAAGATGCGGTAGGTCAGCAGTCGCTCGAGCAGCCTGTCCGCGGCGGCCGAGTCGTCACCTCGCCGCACGCCCACGAGCGCCAGGACGCCAGGCCCGATGGCACCGACGATCTCGCCGTCAATCTGGACATCCGCACGGCTTACGCGCTGTATCAGGGCAATCATTCGCTGTTGCAGCGCGCCGCGCCGCTTTTGGAACTGCTTCGGCCGGACTATAGCGGGCCGCTGCCCCGCTGTGGCATTTGGCGGGGCGAGTCCGTAAGATCCGGAGCCGTTTTGCGGGGGTTTGGAGTCGGTAGATGACGCTGAGGCTTGCTTCCGGGTTGCGTACGGGCGTGTTGATCGCCGCTGTCTGCGGTGCATTCGCCGCGCCTTCCCTGGCCCAGGATGCGCAGGGCGATGCGGCGCGAGGCAAAGCGCTGTCCTATACCTGTCTCGGATGCCACGGTGTCGACGGCTACAAGAACGCCTACCCGAACTACAGCGTGCCGGAGCTCGAAGGGCAGCACCCCGAATATCTCGCTGCCGCGCTCCACGGCTACAGGGATGGCGACCGCGCGCATCTGACGATGCACTCGCAAGCCTCGACGCTCAGCGACCAGGACATTGCCGACATCGTCGCCTACCTGGCCGGCAAGCCCCTGACGTCCAGCGGCAAGTCGCAGGGCGCCGTGCCTCAGGCGGCGCAGCTGTGCACTTCCTGCCACGGGCAGGATGGCGTGGGCATCACGCCGCAGTACCCGACGCTCGCCGGTCAGCACCCTGACTACATCGTGCGCGCGCTGCAGGAGTACAAGAAGGGCGGCCGCAAGAATCCAATCATGTCCGCCATGGCCGCACAGGTTAAGGACGAAGACATGGCCGTGATCGCCGAGTACTTCAGCAAGCTGAAGCCCTCGCTGTCCACGGAAAGCCGTCCGTACACGATCTTCGGCGAGGAACACGCCGCCCATTGAGCGGGCGGGCGCATTCGCGCGGCGTCGGTAACGCGGCGCTCCATTTACT
>Ga0335070_10003799_pt1 | contig 17620 bp, 14 predicted proteins | sample Lox_Sample_13_FD_206722 | JGI IMG/M metagenome (GOLD analysis project Ga0335070, IMG submission 206722) | Soil microbial communities from Loxahatchee National Wildlife Refuge, Florida, United States - Lox_Sample_1.3 | ecosystem: Environmental > Terrestrial > Soil > Wetlands | place: USA...
GGCGGGGACGTGCCACCCTCCCGATTGCGGAAGCGACACACGAAGAGGGGCATGTCTCGAACCGCCGCCAGCGGATCGCGTGCGCTCCGATCGCGCTGGATGACACCTATGCTGCCCCTCTCGCCGAACCTTCGGGATCTCTTCCCCACGCTTCGCCGGTCGCTCTTCGCGCTCGGGCTGTGCCTCCTGGCCGTGCCGCTTCCGGCCCGGGCGGTCCAGCTCGTACGCCGCATCAACGTGGACGGGGCGCCGTTCGTCGGGACGGATTTCCCGGGCACCTGGGAGGCCGATCCCGGCGTGTGCGGTCCCCACGTGTACGAGAACGACACGGAGATCCACAACACGGTCGACGATCCCTTGTTCACGGGCGAGGCGTACGGCAACCCGATGACCTGCCAGATCGACGACCACGGGCAGCTGCTGCCCCCCGGCCTCTACACCGTGAAGCTGCTGTTCGCCGAGATCTACTGGGGGCCCGGCTGTCCCGGCGGCGGCAGCGGCACGGGATCCCGCGTGTTCAACGTGGCCCTCGAGGGGAACGTGGTGGACTCGGCGATCGACCTGTTCTCCGAGGGTGGCTGCGCGGCGAGCACGACCGATCCGACGGGCCACCCTGTGACGCGAACCTACACGGTCGCGATCACGGACGGGGTGCTGGACGTCTCTCTCTACGCCTTCGCGGACAACGGAAAGATCTCCGCCATCGAGCTGATCGGGCCGCAGTGCACCGCGGATGCCGACTGCGACGACGGCAACGCGTGCACGGACGACGTCTGCGTGGCGGGCCTCTGTCAGTTCACGAACAACGCAACCCCGTGCAGCGACGGCAGCGCGTGTACGAGCGGAGACGTGTGCTCCGGGGGGACCTGCCAGCCCGGCGCCCCGCTCGACTGCGACGACGGCAACGCGTGCACCGCGGACAGCTGTGACGCCGTGCAGGGCTGCGCGCACGTGCCGATCCCGGGATGTCCCGCGCAGGTTCCGGCCGCGCCGCCGTGGGGCTACGCGCTCCTCGGCGCGCTGCTGATCGGCGTCGCCGCAGCCGCCTCCTCGAGCCGTCGCAGATCGACGAGCTGAAGAGTCCGCGCCGCCCCGCCCCGCTCCGCGGGCTCCGCGGTTATGCTGCCGGCCCCGAAGGAGTCTCCCATGCCGCATCCGTGGCGCGGCCTGCTGCTCGCGCCGATCGCATTCCTCGCGCTCTGCTGCGCGACCTCGAGGGAGGAGCCGCCGGCGGGCGCGGCGAACGCCCCGGCGCCGAGCCGCGCCGACCGCATCCGCGCCGCGACCGGCGCCGTGGACGACGCGCGGCTGAAGGGCGCCGACGCCGACGTCGGCGACTGGCTCACCCACGGTCGCACCTACGCGGAGCAGCGCTACAGCCCGCTCGAGCAGATCCGCGACACGAACGTCGCGCAGCTCGGCCTGCGCTGGAGCCTCGACCTGGGGACGCACCGCGGTGTCGAGGCGACGCCGATCGCCGTGGACGGCGTGCTCTTCACGACGGGGCCCTGGAGCGTCGTGTACGCCATCGACGCGCGCAGCGGCACGCTGATCTGGAGCTACGACCCGCAGGTCCCGAAGACCGTCGGCGCGAACGCCTGCTGCGACGTCGTGAACCGCGGCGCCGCGGTCTACAAGGGCCGCGTCTACGCGGGCACGCTCGACGGGCGGCTCCTCGCCCTCGACGCCGCGACCGGCGCGCTGGCGTGGCAGGTGCAGACGACCGATACGACCCGCCCCTACACCATCACGGGGGCGCCGCGCGTCGTCGCCGGCAACGTGATCCTCGGCAACGGCGGCGCCGAGCTCGGCGTCCGCGGCTACGTCTCGGCGTACGACGCCGAGACCGGGCGGCTGGTCTGGCGCTTCTACACGGTGCCGGGCGATCCCTCGCAGCCCTTCGAGAACGCGCACCTCGCGATGGCCGCGAAGACGTGGAGCGGCGAGTGGTGGAAGGTCGGCGGCGGCGGCACCGCGTGGGACTCGTTCGCCTACGACCCGGACCTCGACCTGCTCTACATCGGCACGGGCAACGGCTCGCCGTGGAGCCGCTACGCGCGCAGCCCGCAGGGCGGCGACAACCTCTTCGTCAGCTCGATCCTGGCGGTGCGCCCGAAGACGGGCGAGCTGGTCTGGTACTTCCAGACGACGCCCGGCGACAACTGGGACTACACCTCGACGCAGCACATGATCCTCGCCGACCTCGAGATCGGCGGGAAGCCGCGCAAGGTGCTGATGCAGGCGCCGAAGAACGGCTTCTTCTACGTGCTCGACCGCGCGACGGGCGAGTTCCTCTCCGCGAAGCCGTACGTCGAGGTGAGCTGGGCGAAGGGCATCGACGCGCAGGGCCGCCCCGTCGAGGCGAGCGGCACCGACTATCGACGCGAGACGCGCGAGATCCGCCCGTCGCCGTTCGGCGGCCACAACTGGCAGCCGATGTCCTACGACCCGCAGACGGGCCTGGTCTACGTGCCGGCCCAGGAGGTCCCGTTCTTCTTCCGCTTCGACCCGAGCTGGAGGTACACGCCCGGCGCGTGGAACACCTTCACCGACATGTCGGTGATCCAGGAGGTCCCGCCCGAGCTGGTCTCCGGACACCTGCTCGCCTGGGATCCGCGCGCGCAGCGCGAGGTCTGGCGCGCGCAGTACGGCCTGCCGTGGAACGGCGGCACGCTCGCCACGGCCGGCAATCTCGTCTTCCAGGGCACGGCGGACGGCCGCTTCGTCGCCTACCGCGCCAGCGACGGCGCGAAGCTCTGGGAGTCGCCCGCGGGCAGCGGCGTGGTGGCGGCTCCGATCACGTATCTCGTCGACGGCGTGCAGTACGTGACGGTGATGGCCGGCTGGGGCGGCGTCTTCGCGCTCGCCGGCGGCGACGCGGCGCGCTCCGCGGGCGTCGAGAGCGTCGGCCGCGTGCTGACCTTCGCGCTCGGCGGATCGGCGCCGCCTCCGCCGCCCGCCGACCTGCCGCCGCCGCCGCGGCCGAGCGTCGAGGTCACCGCCAGCGCCGCGCAGATCCAGGCCGGCGGCAACGCCTATCATCGCTGGTGCGCGCACTGCCACGGCATCGGCGCCGTCGGCGGCGGCGTCCTGCCGGACCTCCGCTACAGCACGCCCGAGACACACGCGCGCTTCGCCGACATCGTGCTCGGCGGCGTCTCCCAGGATCGCGGCATGCCGTCCTTCGCGAAGTGGCTGACCCCGCAGGAGGTCGAGCAGATCCGCGCCTACGTGGTGTCGCGCGCTCGCGATGCGGCGAAGGCGGCGGGGGTGAAGTAGCTGCCGCGTCCGATCCTCTCCGGCTGCGCCCTCTCACTCCCGCCACGCCCCCACCTGCCGGCACAGCGCGACGCTGCGCTCCCAGATGCGCGCGCCCTCGCCCGGGTCGTAGCACTTCTCGTCCATGCGCTTCGGGTTGAACATGTGGAGGTAGCGGTTCGTCTCGCTGCCGAACTCGGGGGCCACGCACATGTAGACGGCCGGGCGCGCCGCGGCCTCGGGCGAGCGGAAGGCCAGCTTGAAGACGCCCTTGAGGAAGAGCCGCAGCGGCGTGGGGGCGTCGCGCACGATGTCGCTGTCGACCGGCCCGGGGCACATCACGTGCACCGGCACGTCGATCTTCGCACCCGGCGCGAGGCGCCGCGCCAGCTCACACGCAAACGTGTTGAGTACCAGCTTGAAGTAGCTGTAGTTGTGGATGCCCTTGTTGACGCCGTAATCGACGTAGCGCCCGAACTCCTCCCAGTCGATCGCCGACGCGCCCTGGTGAGAGTCGGACGAGACGAAGAGGATGCGCGGCACCGCGGCGCCCGGCTCGCGGCCGCCGCCGAAGGTCGCGTTGGGCAGCGTGCCGTCGCGCAACAGCCGGTTCGACAGGACGAACTTCGAGAGGAAGTTCGTGACGAACATCGCGTCGAGGCCCTGGGCGGTGCGGCGCGCGCGCGGCGTCGCGACGCCCGCGTTGTCCACCAGCACGTCGAGCCGCTCGCCGCGCTGCTTCAACGCGTCGGCCACCTGGTGCACCTGCTTCAGGTCCGAGAGATCGGCCTGGAGCATCTCCACGCGATCCGAGCCCGAGAGCCGGCGGATCTCCTGCCCCTTCTCCGGGATGCCGCTGCGCGACACGGTGAGGACGCGCGCGCCGCGGGCCGCGAGCTGCACGGCGATCGCGAAGCCGAGGCCCGAGCTGGCGCCCGTCACGAGGCAGGTCCTGCCGTCGAGCCGCAGGTCGTCGGTCAGCTTTTCCGCCAGCTCCTGGCGTCCGAAGAGATCCTTGAGGCCGGTGAGCGCGGCCTCCACGGGGTTCTGGAAGCGACCGTGGGACATCTGGGGCCTCCGCCGTCCGGCCCGCGGGCTGCGAGGCCGGTGCTTGACGAGGGTGACATGGAACCGGAGATTCAGCCCCTCGGAGGGGCATCGTGAAGCCGCAGGAGATCCCGATCGCGATCATCGGCGCCGGCTTCGCCGGCATCGGCATGGCGATCCAGCTGAAGAAGGCCGGCATCGAGTCGTTCACGATCTTCGAGCGCGCGTCCGAGATCGGCGGCACCTGGCGCGACAACACCTACCCGGGCGCGGCCTGCGACGTGCCCTCCCACGTCTACTCGCTCTCGTTCGAGCCGAACCCGGGCTGGACGCGCAAGTTCTCTCCCTCGGAGGAGATCCAGGCCTATCTGCTCCGGCTCGTCGAGAAATGGCAGCTGCGCTCGAAGCTGCGCCTCGGCACCGAGATCGCCGAGGCGCGCTGGGACGACGTGCGCGCCACCTGGACGCTCACGACGAGGTCCGGCGAGACGCACGAGGCGCGCGTCGTCGTCGCCTGCGTAGGCGGGCTCGTCGATCCCGCCATGCCCGACATCAAGGGCCTCCAGAGCTTCGGCGGCGAGATCTTCCACACCGCGCGCTGGAACCACGACTACGAGCTGACCGGGCGGCGCGTCGGCGTGATCGGCACGGGCGCCTCCGCGGTGCAGGTCGTGCCCGCCATCGCGACGCAGGTGGCGAAGCTCTCGGTGTTCCAGCGCACGCCCGCCTGGGTCGTGCCGAGGCTCGACAAGCGCTACTCGGAGCGCGCGCGGCGGATCTACGCGCGCTTCCCGTGGACGCTGCGCGCCAGCCGGCTCGCGAAGTACTGGCTCTCCGAGCTCGTAGGTCCCATGGTGTTCCTCGACTCGAAGCGCCTCTCGGCGCTCGGTGAGCGGATGTCGCTCCAGCACCTGCACGCGCAGGTTCGCGACCCGGAGCTGCGCCGCAAGCTGACGCCGCACTTCCAGTTCGGCTGCAAGCGCGTCCTGGTCTCCGACGACTACTGGGCCAGCTTCGAGCGCCCGAACGTCGAGCTGGTCACCGAGCCGATCGTGGAGATCCGCCGCGAGGGCATCGAGACGCAGGACGGCCGGCTCCACGAGCTGGACGCCATCGTGCTCGCCACCGGCTTCGCGGTGAGCCTCGCGAGGGCGCCCTTCCCGATCACCGGCCGCAGCGGGCGGACGCTCGACGAGGTGTGGAGCCGGGGAGCCGTCGCCTACAAGGGCATGACGGTCTCGGGCTTCCCGAACTGGTTCATCCTGATGGGGCCCAACACGGGACCGGGACACACCTCGGTGCTGGTCTACACCGAGGCGCAGATCCGCTGCGTGCTCCAGGCGATCCGGCGGATCCGCGACGAGCGGCTCCACTCCGTCGACGTGCGCCAGGACGTGCAGGACCGCTACAACGCCGGCATCCAGGCGCGCATGCCGCGCATGGTCTGGCACACCTGCAAGAGCTGGTATCTCTCGCCCGACGGCAGCAACCACGCGCTGTATCCGGGCTTCGCCGCCGAATACGCGCTGCGCGCGCGCCGCTTCGTGCCCGCGGACTACGAGATCGCGAGGTTCGCGCGCGCGTAGGCGGCGTCCGGCCGCGGGCGCCGCGGCCGCGCGGGATCATTCCTCCGGCTCCTCGTCGCGGCCTTCCGCCGCGGCCAGCACCAGCGCCTCGAGCTCGCGCTCGACGCGCAGGAAGTGCACCGCGAATCCAGTCTCGGTGTGCCGCACCACCTGACCGACCGCGTGGAGCTTGCGCTCCGTGTCGGGCTGGAGGAAGAAGAGGTCCGCCACGGCGCCCTTCGGGAGATCCTTCGTGGGCCGGTACACGTGCGCTCCCGTGGCCGAGATGTCCATGATGATCCCGCTGCCCGAGATCACGCCGGCGGTGAACTCGACCCGGCCCGGCACGCGCGGATAGTCGCGGCTCGAGACGCGGACCCCGCGACTCCTCTCCCGCCGCCGATTGGGTTTCGAGCCCATCTCGTCCCGGTGGAGACGCGCTCACGCGCCCGTGAAGCGCGCCGCGCGCTTCTCGACGAAGGCGCGGATGCCCTCACGACCGTCGGGCGTGCCGGCCATGCCGGCGATGCCGCGCGCCTCGTGCTCGAGCTGCGCCTCGTAGGCGGTCGAGAAGGTCTCGCAGAGCAGCGACTTCACGACCCCGTAGGCGCGCGTCGGACCCTGCGCGAGCTGACCGGCCAGCCTGCGCGCCTCCGGGAGGAGCTGCGCGTCGGGCACGACGCGAGTCACGAGACCCCAGCCCTGTGCCTCGGCCGCCGACAGCGTCCGGTTGGTGAGCATCAGCTCCTGGGTCCGGCGCATGCCGATCAGCCGAGGCAGCAGCCAGCTCGAGCTGCCGTCCGGCGACAGACCCGCCGCGGTGTAGGCCATCGTGAACGTCGCGGACTCCGCCGCCAGCACGAGATCGCCGGACACGGCGAGGCTCATGCCCGCGCCCGCCGCGGTGCCGTTCACCGCGACGACGAGCGGCGCGCGCATGCGCGCGAAGCGCGAGGTCGCGGCGTGGAGGTACGTGGTCAGCTCGAGCAGCGCCGCGGGCAGCCGCTCGCCGAGCCCCGCGAACGACTTCAGGTCGCCGCCCGCGCAGAACATCGGGCCCGCGCCGGTCAGCAGCACGGCGCGGATCGCCGGATCCTCGTGGCAGCGGATCGCGGCGTGCATCAGCGCGCGGCCCATCTCGAGATCGATGCCGTTGGCCTTCGGGCGGTCGAGGGTCAGCGTCGCGACGCCGTCCTCCAGCTCGAAGCGCAGGATCTGCTCACCCATCTTCTTCTCCGATCAGGGAAAGACGATCACGCTGCGCGCCAGCTCGCCCCGCTCGAGCCGCGCGAATGCGTCGTTGACGTCCGCGAGGGCGATGCGCGCCGAGATCATCTCGTCGAGGCGCAGCCGCCCGTCCAGGTAGAAGTCGACGTAGCGCGGCATGTCGATGCGGAAGCGGTTGCCGCCCATCATCGAGCCGAGGATCTTCTTCTCGTTCACCACCACGTCGAGCATCGGCAGCGGGACCTGCGCACCGAGCGGCACGACGCCCACCATCACCGCGCTGCCGCCCTTGCGCACCATCGCGACCGCCTGCTGCACCGTCTGCGGCGTGCCGATGCACTCGAATGCGGTCTCGACGCCGCCGCCCGTCGCCGCGAGCACGGCGGCCACGGGATCGCCCGCGCCGGCGTCCACCGTGTCGGTGGCGCCGAGCTTGCGGGCGAGCTCGAGCTTCCAGGGGATGCGGTCGACCGCGACGATGCGGCCCGCGCCGGCGATGCGCGCGCCCTGCAGCGCCGCCAGGCCGATGCCGCCGCAGCCGAGCACCGCGACGCGGCTGCCGGGCTCGATGCGCGCCGTGTGCAGCGCGGCGCCCATCCCGGTCGTGACGCCGCAGCCGATCAGCGCGGCGCGATCGAGCGGCATGTCGTCGCGGATCTTCACCAGGCTGTGCTCGTGGAGCAGCATGCGCTCCGCGAAGCCCCCGAGGTGCGCGAACTGCACGAGCGGCTCGCCCCGCGCCGAGAGCCGCGGCGCCTCGCCGGGACGGCGCGCGGCGGCGTCCCCGCTGCAGAGGTTGGGCCGGCCCGCCAGGCAGTACTCGCAGCTCCCGCAGAAGGCGGACACGCAGGCGATCACGCGGTCGCCGGGCCGGAGCTGCGTCACCTCGCGGCCGACCGCCTCGACGCTGCCCGCGGCCTCGTGGCCGAGCACCGTCGGCAGCGGCGCCGGCAGCGTCCCCTTCTGCACGTGCAGGTCGCTGTGGCAGATGCCGCAGGCGGCCGTGCGCACCACGACCTCTCGCGGGCCGGGCGCGGCGAGCTCCACGTCCTCGACGGCGAGCGGCTGGCCGTAGGCGCGCAGCACGGCGGCGCGCATCGCGATCCTCCCTCGGTTGGCTCGCCGCGCGGCGAGGCGCCGGAGTATAGTCGCGCCCCTCCGGACGCGACGCGAGAACGCATGCGCTACGGCGTGACCATTCCCTTCGACGGCATCCCGCTCGGCGAGCACCGCGCCGCCATCGAGGAGCTGGCGGCCCTCGGCTACACGGATCTCTGGACCGCCGAGGCGGGCGGACACGACGGCTTCACGCCGCTGGCCCTCGCCTCCGTGTGGGCGCCGGACCTGCGCCTCGGCTGCGCGATCTTCCCGGCCTTCACGCGCGGCCCCGCCCTGATGGCGATGAGCGTGGCCTCGCTGTGTCAGGCGGCGCCGGGCCGCGTGGTGGTCGGGCTCGGCTCCTCGTCGAACGTGATCGTCGAGCAGTGGAACGGCATCCGCTTCGAGAAGCCGTACCAGCGCACGCGCGACATGGCGCTCTTCCTGCGCCGTGCGCTGGCCGGCGAGAAGGTGACGCACGACTTCGAGACGTTCTCCGTGAAGAACTTCCGCCTCGGCATCTCCGTCCCGCAGCAGCCGCCCATCCTGATCGCCGCGCTGCGCCGCGGCATGCTCGAGCTCGCGGGCCGCGTCGGCGACGGCGCGATCCTCAACTGGCTCTCCGCGGGCGACGTGAAGCGCGTCGCGCCCTACGTGAAGAAGGGCGGCGCGCAGAAGGAGATCGCGGCGCGGCTCTTCGTGTGCCCGAACCCGGACGCCGAGAAGGTGCGGGCGATGGCGCGCCTCGCGGTGAACGCCTACCTCAACGTGCCCGTGTACCGCGCCTTCCACGAGTGGCTCGGGCGCGAGGGGCTGCTGCACGAGATGTGGGAGCGCTGGGGCGCGGGCGACCGCAAGGGCGCCGCCGCAGCGATCCCCGACCGGGTCGTCGACGACCTGATCATCCACGGCCCGCCGGAGGCGTGCCGCGAGCACATCGCGCGCTACGTGGCCAGCGGCGTCGACACGCCGGTCCTCGCGCTGCTGCCGCTCGGCGTGGATCCGCGCCGGGCCGCGCGCGAGCTGGCCCCGCGATAGGAAAGCGGACTTCCAGGGAGACAGGGCATGCGTCGCTTCGAGAACAAGGTGGTGCTGGTGACGGGCGCGGCGTCGGGGATCGGGCGCGCGACGGTGGAGCGGCTCGCCAGCGAAGGGGCGAAGCTCTTCTGCGCGGACGTGCAGGCCGAAGCGCTCCGCGAGACCGTGAAGCGCGCCGTCGAGCTCGGCGCGGAGGCCGACGCGCGCGTGTGCGACGTGTCGAGCGAGCCCGACGTCGAGGCCACCGTCGCCGCCTGCGTCGCGCGCTTCGGGCGCCTCGACTCGCTCTGTCACGTGGCCGGCATCCTGCGCTTCGCGCACACGCACGAGATGCCCTTCGCCGAGTGGCGCAGGATCCAGTCGGTGAACCTCGACGGCACCTTCCTCGTGTGCCGCGCCGCCCTGCCGCACCTGCTGGCCTCCGGCGGCAACATCGTGAACGTCTCGTCCGTGGCGGCGCTGGCCGGCCTCGCGTACGGCGCGGCCTACGGCGCTTCCAAGGGCGGCATCAGCGCCTTCACGCGCGCGCTCGCGGTCGAGTACGGCAAGCAGGGCGTGCGCGTCAACGCCGTGTGCCCCGGCTCGATCAAGACGCCGATGACCGCGGGCGGCGCCGGGCTGCCGAAGGACGCCGACATGAAGCTCGTGATGCGCCAGATGGCGCTCGACAAGCCGCGCGGTCCCGAGACCGTCGCCAGCCTGATCGCCTTCCTCGCCTCGGACGACGCCGCTCACATCAACGGCGAGGAGGTCCGCGTCGAGGGCGGCACGCTGGCCTGACGCGGCGCCCGCAGGAGCCCGTCCGAATGCGCGTCTACGCCAGCATGGATCAGCGCATGCCGCTCTCCGCGGTGGAGGACCACGCGCGGCGCGTCGAGCGGCTCGGCTACGACGGCCTCTGCGTGCCCGACGCCGTGCACGACGGCCTGCTTGCGTGTCACGCGGCGCTGCGCGCCACGACCCGCCTGCGCGCCCGCACCAGCGTGCTGGTCTCCTTCCCGCGCAGCCCGATGCTGGTCGCGATCTCCGCCTGGGACCTCCAGTCCTCCTCGGGCGGCCGCTTCGAGCTGGGCCTCGGTACGCAGGTGCGCGGCAACATCGTGGGACGCTATTCGACGCCGTGGTCGGCGCCGGTGCCGCGCATGCGCGAGTACGTGCAGGCGCTGCGCGCCATCTTCGACGCCTTCCAGCGCGGCACGCCCCTCGACTTCCGCGGCGAGCACTACCGCTTCACGCGCCTCCAGCCGTTCTTCAATCCGGGTCCGATCGAGCACCCCGAGATTCCGGTGCTGCTCGGCGCCGTGGGTCCGCGCATGACCGAGCTGGTCGGCGAGGTCGCGGATGGCATGATGACCCACCCGACCAACAGCGCGCCGCGCACGCTGCGCGAGCTGACGCGCCCCTCGCTCGCGCGAGGCGCCGCCCGCACGGGGCGCGACGCAGGGGCGCTCGACTTGATGGCTGGCGGGCTCGTGATCACGGGCCCGGATCGCGCGGCGCTCGCCGCGGAGCGGGAGCACGTCCGCGAGCTGCTCACCTTCCTCTACTCGACGCCGGCCTACTGGCCGACCCTCGAGCTCTTCGGCTGGCGCGAGACGGGGGAGCGGCTGCACGCCCTCACCCGGGAGGGGCGCTGGACCGACATGAAGGGCGCGATCACGGACGCGATGCTCGACGCCCTGGTGCCGCAGGGAAGCTATGCCGAGATCGCGGACGTGCTCGGCGACTGGTACGCCGGTCTCGCGACCAGCCTGACCTTCCCGTTACCGGAGGACCCTACGCACGATGCGCAGATCGCGCGCGTGATCGCCCGGCTCCGGGATCGGCGATAAGCTGGTCCGTCGTCCCCTGCCGCGAGGAGCACTCCCCTTGTCCAGCGCCCTTCCCTTCCGCGCCTTCGACGCCGACAACCACTACTACGAGGCCCTCGACGCCTTCACGCGTCACCTCGATCCGAAGCTCGGGCCGCGCACGGTGCAGTGGGCGACGATCGACGGCCGCAAGTACCACGTGGTCGGCGGCAAGGTCAGCCGCGCGGTGGTGAACCCGACCTTCGACCCGATCGCGAAGGCCGGCGCCATGCACGCCTACTTCCGCGGCAATCCCGAGGGCCGGAACCCGCTCGAGTTCCTGCGCGAACGCGAGCCGATCCCCGCCGAGTACCGCGACCGCGACGCGCGCGTGGCCAGGCTCGACGCGCAGGGCCTCGAGGCCTGCTGGCTGTTCCCGACCCTGGGCATGCTCTACGAGGAGCTGCTGAAGCAGGACGTCGAGGCGGTGTGCTGGACCTTCCGCGCCTTCAACCGGTGGCTCGACGAGGACTGGGGCTTCGCCTACCAGAACCGCATCTTCGCGGCGCCCTACCTCGCGCTCGGCGACGTGGCCTCCGCCGTGCGCGAGCTCGAGTGGGCGCTCGGCCGCGGCGCGCGCGTGATCTGCATGCGCCCCGCGCCGGTCTGGACGCCCACCGGTCCGCGCAGCCCCTCGGATCCGCTCTTCGACCCCTTCTGGGCGCGCGTAGCCGAGGCGGGCATCTGCGCCGTCGTGCACGCGGGCGACTCCGGCTACACCACCAACGGTTACACCCGGGACGGCTTCGGCGCGAAGTTCGACGAGGGCTGGAAGCCCAGCATCAAGGCGCTCAACATCGAGCGCGCCGCCTACGACTTCCTGATCACGATCACCTTCGAGAAGCTCTTCGAGCGCTTCCCGAACCTGCGCATCGCCTCGGTGGAGAACGGCTCGGAGTTCCTGCCGGACCTGTTCCGCAAGCTGCGCCAGTCGGCGGCGCGCACGCCCGGCTACTACAAGGTGGACCCGGCCGAGGCCTTCCGCCGGCACGTCTGGATCAACCCGTTCTGGGAGGACGACGTGCACGAGGTCGTGCAGCTCATGGGGCCCGCGCGCGTCATCTTCGGCTCGGACTGGCCGCACATCGAGGGCATGCCCCAGCCGCTCGACTACGTCGCCGAGCTCGCGAAGTTCGACGACGAGACCAAGCGCCTGATCCTGCGCGACAACACGCGCGCCTTGAACGCGCTGCGCCCCGCCTGACGTGGCGGCCGGGCTTCCCCGCCTGCGCACGCGCGACGGCGCCGACGCCGTCGTCGCCGCGCTGCGGGAGCACGGCGCGGCGATCGTCGAGGACCTGCTGAGCCCGGCGCAGGTCGCGCGCATCGGCGCGGAGGTGGAGCCACACCTCGTGAAGGCGGATCCCGGCCGCGCGCACCTGAACCCCGCGATCGCCTGGTTCTTCGGCAAGCGCACACGGCACCTGACTTCGCTCGCGGCGAAATCGCCCGCCTTCGCGACGGACGTGCTCTGCCACCCGCTGCTGCTCTCGGCGTGCGACGCGGTGCTCGGGCCCTCGTGCGCGCGCTACCAGGTGAACGTCGCCCACCTGCTCGACCGCGGGCCGGGCGCCGAGGCCCAGCTCCTGCACCGCGACGAGGACGTCTGGATCCACGTGCCGCGCCCGCACCCGGAGCTCCAGCTCGCGTCGCTGACGGCGCTCGACGACTTCACCGCCGAGAACGGCGCCACCCGCGTCGTGCCCGGCAGCCACCGCTGGGAGCGCGGACGCAAGCCCGAACCTGGCGAGATCGTCGATGCCGTGATGCCGGCGGGCGCCGCGGTCGTCTACCTCGGCTCGACGATCCACGGAGGCGGCGCCAATTCGACTCGGGAGCGCTGGCGGCGCGGAGTCCACCTCTCCTACGTGGTGGGCTGGCTGCGCACCGAGGAGAACAACGTCCTCGGCACGCCGCCGGAGGTCGCGCGCACGCTGCCGCGCCAGGCCCGGGAGCTGCTGGGGTACGCCGTGCACGACGCGATCGCGTCCGGCGGGGGCTACCTCGGCGCCCTCGACCTGCGCGACCCGGTCGACATGCTCGAGGACGGCAGCCTGTAGGCGGCCCGAGCCGGGACCGGACGCAGCCGTCCCGCGCGCGACGGGATAGCATGTTCCATCCCGTGCGGAGATCCTCAGGCGAATGAAGGAGCGCATCGCAGCGGCGCTCGGGCCGTTGCTCGGCGTCGCGCTCTTCGGCCTCGCGGCCCTGATCCTCCAGCGCGAGCTGCACGAGTTCCACTACGGCGACGTCGTGGATCACCTCGCGGCGATCCCGATGTCGCACCTGCTGCTGGGCCTCGGGCTCGCGTGCGCGAGCTACCTCTGCCTCACGGGCTACGACTTCCTCGCGCTGCGCACGGCAGGCGTGCGCCTGCCCTACTCCCGCGTCGGCCTCACCTCCTTCGTCGCCTACGTCTTCAGCCACAACGTCGGGCTGTCCTTCCTCGGGGGGAGCGCGGTCCGCTACCGCATGTACACGACCTGGGGCGTGGCGGCGGCCGACCTGGCCCGGGTCATCACGTTCAACATCGTCACCTTCTGGCTCGGCTTCCTCGCGGTCGGCGGCGTCGTCTTCTCCCTCGACCCGATCCCCTTCCCCGACTCCTGGCATCCTGCGATCGCGACCACGCGCCCGCTCGGCGCCCTCCTGCTGATCGCGCTCGGCACCTGGTGCGTCGCGTCGATCCGCAGGCCGTCGCTGCGCCTGCGCGAAGTCGAGATCCAGGTCCCGAGTCCCGGCACGACCGCGCTCCAGATCGCGCTGTCGAGCGCGGACTGGGCGCTCGCCGCCGCGGTCTTCTACGTGCTGCTGCCGCCGACACCGGGGCTCAACTACTGGACGGTCCTCGCGGTCTACCTGCTGGCGCAGGTGGTGGGACTCGTGAGCCACGTCCCCGCCGGCCTCGGCGTCTTCGAGACCGTGCTGGTGGTGCTGCTGGGGCAGCTCCTGCCGGGCGACGTCGTGCTCGGCTCGGCGGTCGCCTACCGCATCGTCTACTACCTGATCCCGATGGTCGCCGCGGTGGTGCTCTTCACCGGCTTCGAGGCGCTCCAGCGACGCGGCGCCCTGCTGGCCGCGCGAGGCCTGCTGGCGCAATGGGCTCCCGAGCTCGTGCCCCGCGTGCTCGCCGTCACGACCTTCGCGTGCGGCGCGCTGCTGCTGCTCTCGGGCGCGACGCCCGCCGCCCCCGGACGGCTGAAGCTGCTCGAGGGGCTGCTCCCGCTCTCGGTCGTCGAGCTCTCCCACTTCCTGGGGAGCCTCGTCGGCGTCGGGCTCGTGCTGCTCGCGCGCGCCATCCAGCAGCGGGTCGACGCGGCCTACGGCCTCACGCTCTCGCTGCTGCTCGCGGGCGCGGTCGCATCGATGCTCAAGGGCTTCGACTGGGAGGAGGCGTCCGTACTGACGGCCATGGCGCTCGCGCTCGCGCCGTGTCACCGCTTCTTCTACCGGCGCAGCTCGCTGCTCGCGCAGTCCTTCTCGCCGTCCTGGGTCACCGGCATCGTGATGGTCCTGCTCGGCGCGGGCTCCGTCGTGCTGCTCGCGTACCGGCACGTCGAGTACGCCAACGACCTGTGGTGGCAGTTCGAGCTGAAGGGGGACGCCCCTCGCTCGCTGCGCGCGCTGGCGGGCGCCGCGGGCGTGCTCGCCGTCTTTGCGCTCGCACGCCTCTTGCGGCCGGCGCCGCCGCCTCCCGCGCCTCCGACGCGCGAGGACCTCGAGCGCGCCAGCGCGGTGATCGCGCACGCCCACTCGGCCGGCGCCCATCTCGCACTGGTCGGCGACAAGCAGATCCTGTTCCACGAGTCGGGCTCGGGGTTCCTCATGTACGGCGTGCGCCGGCGCAGCTGGATCGCGATGGGCGATCCGATCGGACCGCCCGACGTGCGGCGCGAGCTGGCCTGGAGGTTCCGCGAGCTGGCGGACCAGCACGGCGGGCTGATCGCCTTCTACGAGGTCGACACCACGGATCTGCCGCTCTACCTCGACCTCGGGCTCGTGCTGCGCCGGCTCGGCGAGGAGGCGCGCGTCCCGCTCGACGAGTTCTCTCTCGAGGGCAGCGCGCGCAAGGGGCTGCGCAACACGCAGCGGCGCCTCGTCCGCGAGGGCTCCCGCTTCGAGGTCATCGGGCGGGACCGCGTGGTGGAGCTGCTGCCGCGCCTGCGCGCCATCTCGGACGAATGGCTCGCGAGCCGGCGCACCCGCGAGAAGCGCTTCTCACTGGGCTACTTCGAGCCCTCCTACCTGCAGCGCATGCCGGTCGCGCTCGTCTGGCACCGCGATCGGCTCGTCGCCTTCGCCAACGTGTGGGCGAGCGGGGGCAAGGAGGAGCTGTCGGTCGACCTGATGCGCCAGAGCAACGAGGCGCCGAGCGGAGTGATGGAGTTCCTGTTCATGGAGCTGCTGCTCTGGGGCCAGCAGCAGGGCTATCGCTGGTTCAGCCTCGGCATGGCGCCCTTCGCCGGCTTCGAGCGCCACCGGCTGACGCCCCTGTGGAACCGGCTCGGCTCGCTGCTGTTCCGCCACGGCGAGCACTTCTACAACTTCCAGGGCCTGCACGCCTTCAAGGACAAGTTCGACCCGGTCTGGGAGCCGCGCTACCTCGCGGCGCCCGGCGGGCTCGCCGTCCCCTTCGTGCTCACCGATGTCGCCGCCCTGATCTCGGGCGGCGTCACGGGCGTCGTCGCGCGCTGACCCGGGCTACCTGTGCGCCCGGGCTCGTGAGGGCTTCGGATGGCCGAGCGCAGCGGCGCGGCGCTTCGCGCCCTCCAGGATGATCTGCGCGAGCCGGTCGTAGTCGCCGTCGAAGTGGTGCCCGCCCGTGGTGCGGATCACCTCGGCGCCCTTCAGCTCGGGCAGCGAGCACAGGGTGTCCTGCTCCTTCTCCTCGTCCTCGCCGTAGAAGCACTGCACTCGCGAGAGGTCGAGGTGCGCGATCTCCGGCAGCACGGGAAGCGCTGATTCGCCGGGGGTTTGCAGCCAGCCGCTCACCTCGAACTCGAAGGCTGCCTTGGGCTCGAGGCCGAGCAGGGAGAGCTGCACGATGGGCTGCCGGTCCTTCTCGCTCATGCGATTCCAGGCGAACGGCAGGATCCCGGCGCCGAAGGAGTAGCCGATCAGCACGACCTGCTTCGTTCCGAAGCGCTCCTGCTCCGCGCTCATGATCCGGAGCAGATCGTGGGTGACGTCCGCGGGGCTCTTGTAGTGCCAGAAGTAGCGCAGGCTGTCGACGCCGACGGTCGGCACGCCATGAGCCGCCAGATACTCGCCGATGGTCTTGTCGAGGTCTCGCCAGCCGCCGTCGCCGGAGTAGATGATCGCGAGCAGCGGGCCCGGCTCGTCCGCCGGGATCTCGACCAGCGGCAGATCGGGAACCGCCGGCTCCTGCTGCGACGACGCGATGTCGTCGATCGCATTCCCCAGGGCTGCGAGCAGCTGCGCGCCCGCGTCGGGGCCCTCGGGATCCACGATCTGCGCGGAGGGATCCGCCTTGGCGATCGCGCGCCAGCGCTCGAGGTCCGCCGTCCGGCTGTCCGCGGCGATGCGCAGCAGGCCGTGGAGCGGCTCCGTGGGCGGGCCATAGCGAAAGCCGCCGCCCTTCCCTTTGACCCGATGCGCCTTCGCCCCTTCGCACAGCGACACGCGGGTCGCGAGCGCAGGCGCGGGCGCCACCGCGACCGCGCCGCCGATCGTCGCCGCGGGCGACTGCGCGAGCGCCGCGTAGGCGAGCGTGCCGCCCTGACCGATGCCCGCGAGCACCGGCGAGTGATAGCCCTCGACATGGAGCTCGCGCTGGATGCGCTTGCTGAGGTCCTCGAGCTCCGACACCACATAGTGGCAGCCATCGTCGCTCGCCTTGAGACCCTTCAGATAGGCGGTCAGATCGACGACGGCGATGGCGACGCCGTCCTGTACCAGCTCCTGCGCCACGCGCGCCGCGGCCGAGCGGGGACCCGGGTCGTCCGCGAACAGGAACACGAGCCGGTTCGGCGGCTCGTCGGGCGCGTAGAGCCGGAGCGTGCCGAGCCGGCCGCCGTCGAGCTTGCTCGGCTCGGCGGCGCGGTGGCAGGCCGCCGCCCCGAAGGCGAGCGCGAGCGCGACCCCGAGCGCGGCGCAGCGGCGCAACGACAGCCCCCCCATCGCGCGACTCCTCGAGCGCGAACCGCCGCTCAGGACGCGCTCGGGATCGCCTCGCCCGCGAAGAAGCGCCGCGGGTTGTCGACGAGCAGCGCCTGGACGTCCGCCTCGGTGGCGCCGCCCTCGCGGAGCCGCGGGACGATGCGCGTGAGGAAGTGGGTCGGGTTCCAGATCTTCTCCATCTGGACCTGCGCCTCGGGCGACGGGATCGGCTCGCCGCGCCAGCACCAGACCGTGTCGTGGGAGACCACGATCTGCCGGCCGCGGCCGGTGCGCACGAGCCGCAGGAGCGACGCGACGCGCTCGGCGTCGGGATGGATCATGTCGAGCCCGAAGCGGTCGAAGCCGAGGTACGAGCCGCGCTCGGCGATGCGCATGTGGTAGGCGTGGTCGGAGGTC
>Ga0335070_10003800_pt1 | contig 17618 bp, 16 predicted proteins | sample Lox_Sample_13_FD_206722 | JGI IMG/M metagenome (GOLD analysis project Ga0335070, IMG submission 206722) | Soil microbial communities from Loxahatchee National Wildlife Refuge, Florida, United States - Lox_Sample_1.3 | ecosystem: Environmental > Terrestrial > Soil > Wetlands | place: USA...
GGGAAGCCGTGCGAGCCCGCCTTCGTGGTCGAGACCGCCCGGAAGCTCGCCGAGGTCAAGGGCGTCTCCTTCGAGAGGGTCGCCGAAGCGACGACGGCCAACTTCGAGCGTCTCTTCCTGAAGGAGACGCCGTAGGGGAGGGGCTTGCCCCTCCCCCGGGCGGCCGCAAGGGCCGCCTCTACGGCCCAGCGAGGCATGTCGTCCCGCCGCATCTCCCCGGCCGAGTTCGAGTCCTGCGTCGAGGAGGCGCTGTCCGCGGTCCCGGCGCCGTTTCGCAAGTACCTCGAGAACGTCGTCGTCGCCGTCGAGGACGAGCCGACGGACGACGACTACGACGAGACCGACACGCCCGACGACGAGGAGATCTTCGGCATCTTTCGCGGCGTGTCCTACTTCGACCGGTCGCACGTGGTTTCGAGCCTGCCGGCGCAGATCGCCGTGTTCCGCGGCCCGATCCTGCGCTGCTGCGCGACCCGCGGCGAGGCGGTGCGCGAGATCCGCGACACCGTCGTTCACGAGGTCGGCCACATGCTCGGCCTCGACGACGACGAGATGCCGTACTGAGGAGACCTCCATGACGATCCCGAAGGGATGGAAGGTCGCGGCGCTCCTGACGGCTGCCGTCTCGTCGGCGGTGCCCGCGGTCCGCGCCGATGACGAGAAGAAGACGAGCCCGACGGTCGCCCGCGAGACGGCCGAGTCGAACGCGAAGACGCCGGCCGGGCGCCGCTACGAGTCGGCGCTCGAGTCGAGCCTGGACGCGTGGTTGAAGCGCGCCATCGACCGCTGCGGCAAGGGCGTCTCTCCCGAGGATGCCGTCTCCTTCGAGGTCTTCGTCCGGATCAGCGACGGCGGCGAGGCCGAGGAAGTGGTCGTGACGCCGGAGACCGCCGTTTCCCGCTGCGCCGAGCGCGACTTCCGCGATGCCCGCTACCCGCACCCGCCGCAGGAGGGCTGGTGGGTCAGGGTGCCGATCGCGTTGAAGTAGCGCCGCGCGCCGCGGCGACGGCGAAGTGGTTCTGGCAGACGGACGGCAGGGCCGCCGCCAGGGCGTCGTCCAGCCGATTCACCGTTTTCGCAAACGCGGTCGAGTCCCGCCAGGCGGCGGGCAGTCGGCCGAAGACGTTGCGGGGAAGGAACGCGTAAAGGCCGCGGGCGAGCGTTTCGAAGCCCGCCTGCGCCAGCAGCCGCTCGACGTCGGCCCCGGCATAGCGGTAGCGGTGCGCCGCGTCGTGCCCGGGTCCCGGGGACGTTTTCAGCAGCCGAGCCAGGGCCTCGACGCCGCTGAATCGGTTCGGCAGGTGAAAACAGAGGAAGAGGCCCGAGGGGGCGAGCACCCGCCGGATCTCGGCGAGGCTGTCGGCCTCGGTGCCGCCGAGTTCGCGGACGTGCTCGAGGACGCCGACGCTGAACACGGCGTCGAAGGACGCGTCGGGAAACGGCAGGCGCGTCGGCTCGGACAGGTCGCCCTGAACGTAGCGGAGCCGGGGGTCGGGCGCCTCGCGCAGGACGTGCGGCCGGTGCTGGAGGGAGTACGCCGTGACGTCGTGTCCCCGCCCGTGGAGGAAAGCGGCGAAGTGGCCGTCGCCACAGCCCCAGTCGAGCACGCGGGCGGGATGGCGCAGCGCCGCCAGCGTCAGGGCATACGGGAGGCGGTATTGCTGAGCGATCGAAAGCGCCGCGAACTGGCCGAGCTCTCCCGCCGGGGCCGCCCGGCGTTCGGCGTTCAGGCGCGCGAACATCTCGGCCGCCGCGGCTTCGCCGTCCCGAGCCCGGGCCTCCAAAGAAAAGGGCGCGGCTTGCGCCGCGCCCGGTTTCGCGTTCGTGAGGGGCTCCGCGGTTACCGCCGCGGCCCCCGCGGCCCGCGGTGGTCGCGGTTGAAGTGGCCGCGGTGCTCGCCCGGGCCCCGTCCGCCGCGCGGGAACTCGTCGCGGCCCTCGTCCTCGCCGGGGGCGCCCACCGGAGCGAGCGCCATCTCGGCGTCGAGCTGCTCCTTCGAGAGGGCCTGCTTGCGCGAGAGCTTGATCTTGCCCATCGGGTCGACGGCGATGATCTTGACCGTGACCTCGTCCCCCTCCTTGACGACGTCGGTCGTCTGGCGGACGCGGTAGGGCGCGAGCTCCGAGATGTGCACCAGGCCGTCCTGGCCCGGCATGATCTCGACGAAGGCGCCGTAGGCCTCGACGCGGCGGACCTTGCCCGTGTAGACCTTGCCGATCTCGGGCTCCTGCGTCAGGCCCTCGATGATCTCGATGGCTTTCATCGCCGCCGCCTCGTCGGAGGAGGCGATGGAGACCTTGCCCGAGTCCTCGACGTCGATCTTGCAGCCCGTGGCCTCGATGATCGAGCGGATCGTCTTGCCGCCAGAGCCGATCACGTCGCGGATGCGGTCCTTCGGGATCTGGATCGTGAAGATTCGCGGCGCGTAGCGCGAGATGTTCGGGCGCGGGCTCGGGAGCGCGGCGGTCATCGTCTCGAGGATGTGGAGACGGCCGGCGCGGGCCTGCTCGAGCGCCTTCTCCAGGATGTCGCGGCGCAGGCCCTTGATCTTGATGTCCATCTGGAGGGCCGTGATGCCCTGGCGCGAGCCGGCGACCTTGAAGTCCATGTCGCCGTAGTGGTCTTCCTGGCCCGCGATGTCCGTCAGGACCGCGAAGCGGTCGCCATCGGAGACGAGACCCATCGCGACTCCGGCGACGGGCGCCTTGATGGGGACACCCGCGTCCATGAGGGCGAGCGTGCCGCCGCAGACGGTCGCCATCGAGGACGAGCCGTTGGACTCGAGGATGTCCGAGACGACGCGCACCGTGTACGGAAACGCGTCTTCGGAGGGGAGCATCGGCGCGAGCGAGCGGCGGGCGAGGTTGCCGTGGCCGATGTCGCGTCGGGAAGGCCCGCGCATGAACTTGGTCTCTCCGACGGAGAACGGCGGAAAGTTGTAGTGGAGCAGAAACGTGTGCTCGCTTTCGCCCTCGTACTCCTCGATGATCTGCGCGTCGTCGGCCGTGCCGAGCGTCGCGGTCACGAGGGCCTGGGTCTCGCCGCGCGTGAAGAGGGACGAGCCGTGGGTGCGGGGCAGAATGCCCACCTCGCACGCGATCGGACGGATCTGGTCGAACGCGCGCCCGTCCAGGCGCTTGCCGGCAAGAATCGTCTCGCGCGTCAGCACCTTGACGAGGTCGTCGGCGGCCTTGGCCACCTGCTTGCGGCGCTCGGCCTCGGTCTCGGGGACCAGCGAGATCACGGCCTTCTTGACGGCCTTGATCTCTGCGTAGGAGGCGATCTTGTTGGGAAGGGTCATGGCGGCCATCATCGGCTCCTGCCACGCCTGGCGGACCTCGGCGAAGAGGGCGGCCGGGTAAGCCTCGGGGGCCTGCCAGTGCGGTTTCTGGAAGTTGCCACGGCGCTGGAGCTCGAGCTGGGCGGCGACGATCTGGCGCACGGCTTCGTGGCCGAAGAGGATGGCGTCGATCATTTCGCGCTCGGAGACCTCCTTCGCGCCGCCCTCGACCATGCACACCGCGTCGTTGGTGCCGCAGACGATGAGGTCCATGTCGGACTTGTCCCGCTCGGCGTTGGTCGGGTTCAGGACGAAGCGGCCGTCGAGTCGTCCCACGCGCACGGCGCCGATCGGGGCGTAGAACGGCGCGACCGAGCAGGTCAGCGCGACGGAGGCGCCGTTGATGGCGAGGATGTCGGCGTCGTTCTGGCCGTCGGAGGAGAGGACGAAGGCGACGATCTGCGTCTCGTGGTTGAAGCCCTTCGGGAAGAGCGGGCGAACGGGACGGTCGATCAGGCGCGAGGTCAAGGTCTCCTTTTCCGTCGGCCGGCCCTCGCGCTTGAACCATCCGCCGGGGATCCTTCCCGCGGCGTACGTGGGCTCACGGTAGTCGACCGTCAGCGGGAAGAACTCGGCGTTCTCCTTGGGCTCCTTGGAGAAGACCGCCGTCGCGAGGACCACGGTGTCGCCGAAGCGCACGACGGCGGCGCCGTCGGCCTGCTTGGCGAGCTTGCCGATCTGGATGTCGAGGGACTTGGAGCCGAGCGGGACGGAAATCTGGTCGATCATGGGATTTACCCTTCTCGTCTAATGGCGTCGGGAGGCGGCCGGCCGCTTCGAAGCGGCCGCGACGAACCGCGGCAGGGCCGCGCCGGCGTCGCCCGGCGCCGGGTGGACTACTTGCGCAGGCCGAGGCGCTCGATCAGCTTGTGGTAGCGATCGGCGCTCTCGCTGCGGAGATACTCGAGCAGCCGGCGACGGCGCCCGACCATCTTCAAGAGACCGCGGCGAGAGTGGTGGTCCTTCGCGTTCGACTGGAAGTGCTCGGTCAGGTACGCGATGCGGTTCGTCAGCAGCGCGACCTGGACCTCCGGCGACCCCGTGTCGGTGTCGTGCGTCCGGTACTGCTCGACGATCTTCGTCTTGCCGGACTCGTATTCGGTGACGTTCACCTTGCCTCCAACTGACTCAATTCACTCACTCTTTTTTAATAAGCCGCGGAGAGTACCACAGAACCGCGCTGGTGACCATTCCGACTGTAGGGGCGGCCCTTGGGGCCGCCCGCGGGCGGGGACCAGCCCCGCCCCTACGGAGACCTCATCTACGCCAGCACGATCCGCGGCTTGATCATGGCGACCCCCCGGTTTCCGATGGGGTTGACCTGTCCGAGGGCGAGCATGTCGTCGGCGGGGCCGACCAGGGTCACCCAATCGCCTTCCCGGGCGTGGACCCCCCGGGCCGGGACGGCCTGGCCGCGGCGGATCTTCCAGGCCTCCAGGGAGGCGAGCTGGACGCGCGGGAAGGGGAAAGCCACGCGCGCGAGCGGGACGGCGTGCGGGCCGGCCAGGCGCTCGGCCGGAGACAGCGCCTCGAAGCGCTCGAGGCTCATGGCGTCCTCGATCCGGAAGCTGCCGATGCGCGTGCGGCGGAGCGACTCGAGGTGCGCGCCGCAGCCGAGCTTCTCGCCGAGCTCGCTCGCGATCGAGCGGATGTACGTGCCGGAGGAGCAGGCGATCGAGAAGCGCAGCGCGCCGCCCGACGGCTCGCCGAAGGTCAGGCTCGTCACGCGGACCTTCTTCGGGAGCGACGGCACCGCCTCGCCCTTGCGGGCCATCTCGTAGAACTTCCGGCCGCCGACCTTCTTGGCCGAGTACGGCGGCGGCGCCTGCAGGAACTCGCCGCGAAAGGCCTCGGCGGCGGCGGCGACGGCGGCCGCGGTCACCGCGGAGGCGTCGCGCTCGGGGCCGACGACTTCTCCCTCGCGGTCGTAGGTGGTCGTCGCGCGGCCGAGCCGGATGACGCCCTCGTAGGATTTGTCCATCAGCGTGAAGAACCCCTGGAGACGCGCCGCGTTGCCCGCGCAGAGCAGGAGCAGGCCCGTCGCCATCGGGTCGAGCGTGCCGCTGTGTCCGATCCGCGACAGCCCGGTCACGCGCCGCGCCCGCTCGACGACGTCGTGGGAGGTCAGCCCTTCGGGCTTGTCGAGCAGGAGCAGGTAGCCGCGCTGCAGCGGATCGGCCGCCGTCACGAGGGGTCCTCGTCGTCCGGCTCGCCGGCGGACGGGGGAAGCACCTGGTGCAGGAGCTCCTCGATGCGCGCGCCGCGCTCGAGCGAGCGGTCGGTGACGAAGTGGAGCTCGGGCGCGTAGCGGAGCTGGCACCGCTGGCCGACTTCGCGGCGCAGGAACCCGGCGGCGCGCTTCAACGCGTCGCCCGCCTTGCGGCGCTCCTCCTCGCCGCCGAGGCACGAGAAGAAGACCCGCGCGGACTTCAGGTCGGGCGGCATCTCGACGTCGGTGACCGTGACCTGGTGCAGGTCCGGGTCGTGCGCCTCGAGCAGGAGCAGGCGCGAGAGCTCCGCGCGCACGACGTCGGCGACGCGCTGGCTGCGGCGGGACTCTTTCTTCATGCCGTCTCACACATGGATGAACTCGTTCCGGTAATCCAGGATCTCCCCGTCGAGGTTCTCTTCGACGAAGCGCAGGACGTGCTGCAGGAGCGCGTCGAGCGGCGCCTGCTCGCTCCCGACGACCGCGACGCCGAGGCGCGCCCGCTGGAGGAGATCCTGGTCGGCGACCTCCGCGGCGGAGACCTCGAAATCGTTCCGGATGCGCGTCTTCAGGCTCTTGACGATCATCCGCTTCTCCTTCAGGCCGCGGCAGCCCGGAAGGTGAAGGTCGAAAACGGCATAGGCGAGAACCACGAGGCGAGCTTACCGCTTACCGCTTTCGGCGCCAGTCGAACCGGTGCTCTGTTCTCTGTTTGGCCCGAGCCGCGAGCCGCGAGCCGTGAGCCGTGAGCCGCTCTATCCCATCACTCCGGCGACCTTCTCGACCTGGAAGGCCTCGATGACGTCGCCGACTTTCACGTCCTGGTACTTGTCGAGCCCGATGCCGCATTCGAAGCCCTGCTTGACCTCCGAGACGTCGTCCTTGAAGCGGCGCAGCGAGCCGACCTTGCCTTCGTAAATGACGCGGTTGTCGCGCAGCAGACGGACCTGCGCGCTGCGCGGGATCGTGCCCTCGGTGACGTAGCAGCCGGCGATCACGCCGAACTTCGGCACCTTGAACGTGTTGCGCACCTCGGCGCGGCCCCGCGCGACTTCCTTCAGCGTCGGCTCGAGCAGGCCTTCCATGGCCTTCTTGATCTCGTCGGTGACGTTGTAGATGACCGTATGGAGGCGGATCTCGACGCCGGCCTTCTCGGCCTCTTCGGCCGCCTTCTTCTCGGGACGGACGTTGAAGCCGACGATGACGGCGCCGGAAGCCGATGCGAGCAGGACGTCGTTGATCGTGATCGCGCCGACGCCGGCGTGCAGCAGCGAGACCTTGACCTTGTCGTTGGACAAAGCCTTCAACGACTGCGAGAGCACTTCCATCGAGCCCGAGACGTCCGTCTTGAGGATGATGGGGAGGTCCTTGATCTTGCCTTCCTGGATCTTCGAGAAGAGCTGGTCGAGCGACAGACGCGAGCTCGCGGCCATCGCCTTCTCCCGGTCCTTGGCCTGGCGGAAGGCGACCACCGAGCGGGCCTTGCCCTCGTCCGCGACGGCCTGGAACGCGTCGCCGGCCTGCGGCAGGTCCTCGAAGCCCGTCACCTCGACGGGGGTCGCGGGCCCGGCCTCGGCGACCTTTTCGCCGCGGTCGTCGTTCATGGAGCGGACGCGGCCGAAGACCGAGCCGGCGAAGAACACGTCGCCGACCTTGAGCGTTCCGGCCTGGACGAGGACGGTCGCGACGTTGCCGCGGCCGGCCTCGCGGCGCGCCTCGAGGACGACGCCCCTGGCTTCGCCGCCGGCGGGCGCGGTCAGCTCCTGCATCTCGGTCACGAGGAGGATCAGCTCGAGCAGGTGGTCGATGCCCTGCTTCTTGAGCGCCGAGATCTCGGCCGCGGGCGTGTCGCCGCCCCAGGCCTCGAGGAGGACGCCGTGGTCGGCGAGCTCCTTCTTGACGCGGTCGACGTTGGCGTTGGGCTTGTCGATCTTGTTGATCGCGACCACGATCGGCACCTTCGCGGCCTTCGCGTGCGCGATGGCCTCGATCGTCTGCGGCATGACCGCGTCGTCCGCCGCCACGACCAGCACGACGATGTCGGTGGCCTTGGCGCCGCGGGCGCGCATCGACGTGAATGCCTCGTGGCCCGGCGTGTCGAGGAAGACGATCGGCTTGCCGTGAATCTCGACGCGGTAGGCGCCGATGTGCTGCGTGATGCCGCCGGCCTCGCCCGCCGCGACGTTGGTCTGGCGGATCGCGTCGAGCAGCGACGTCTTGCCGTGGTCGACGTGGCCCATGACGGTCACGACCGGCGCGCGCGGCACGCGCGCCGCGGCGGTGCCGGCTTCGGCCGACTCGCGGGCCGAGCGCGAAAGGTCGAGCTCCTCCTCGAAGGAGACGACCGCGGCCTCGACGCCGATCTCCTTGGCGATCTGCACGGCCGTGGCCGCGTCGAGCGTCTGGTTCACCGTCGCGAGCACACCGCGCTGCATGAGCAGCCGCTGGATGTCGCGGGCGAGCACGCCGAGCTTCTCGGAGAGCTCCTTGACCGTCACGCCCTCGGTGAAGAAGACCGGCCCCGTCGGCGCCGGCTTCTTGAACTCGAGGAGCTTGCCGGAGTCGTGGGCCCGGGTCTCCTTCGCGGCGCGGCGGATGGCCGACTTCGACGTCGGGCGCTCCGCGGCCGCGGTCTCGGAGCCTTCGGCGGCCTTCTCGATCAGCGGCAGCGAGATGTCGGAGTACGTGTCTTCCTGGTAGGTGCCGACGAACTCCCGCAGGTCCACCTCGTCGGCGACCGTGATCTTCGGGCGCGCGCCGCGCTTGCCCGCCGCCGCCTTCTTCTTGTCGTCGTCTTCCTTCTTGCGCTTGGGAGCGCCGCGGTCGGCGCCGGGAAGGCCGGTGCGTCCCGCGGGCGCGCCGGGGCGCGCCGGACCGCCGAGGGGCCGGGCGCCCGGGCCGCCGGGAGCCGGACGGTAGACGGACGGACCCGAGGGCCGGCCCATCGGACGGCCGACGCCGCCTGACGGCCCCATCGGCCGGCTCACGCCGGCCGCCGGTCCCATCGGACGGCTCACGCCCGCCGCGGGACCCATCGGACGGTTGACCGGTCCCGCCGGACGCGGGCCCGCTGCCGGGCCCATGGGGCGCTGCGGCGCGACCGGGCGCGGCGGGAGGACGATCTTGCGCGGCAGGGCCGGGGCCGCCGGCTTGGCGGCCGCCGGAGCAGGCGCCTCGACTTCGGGTTCGGCGGGCACGACCGCGGTGCGCGCCGGCTCGGGGGCCGCGCGCGGCGGCCGCGGCTCGGGGGCGGCCTCGGCGGCCTTGACCGGGGCGGCCGGCGGTTCGGGCTCGTCGGCCGGCAGGGCCGCCGCCTTCCTGGCTTCCGCGAGCTCGGCCGCGGTCGGCGGCGGCTTGTCGACGATCTTGATGCGGTTCAACGCGCTCTTCTGCGGCCGGACGGTCCGGGCCTCGGTGTCGCGGACGATCAGCTGCTTGGGCGCGTGCGTGCGGCCCTGCAGGATCGCCAGCACGGTCGACTCGTCCAGAGCCGCCTGGGGCGACTTCACGTCGACGCCGATCGACTGGAGCAGGAAGAGGACTTCCTTGCTCGGGAGGCCCATCTGCCGGGCGAGCTCTTCGACTCGGATCTTTCCCATCTAGCGCGCTCTACTCCCTGACGCCCGTCTCGGCGGGTGCATCGGCCGGAGACTCTTCCTCCGCGCCTTCCTCGTACTCGCCCTCCTCCTCGGAGGTCTGGCTGGACTCGGCCGCGCGAGCGGCCTCGAGAATCTTTTCGGCGGACTTCTCGCCGATGCCGGGGATCTCGGCGAGCTCGGCGGCGGACTTCTCGAGCAGGTCGCCGAGCGTCGCGATGCCGGCCTCCGCCAGCCTCTCGGCGGTCTTTTCGCCGACCCCGGGAATCTCGGCGACGGCCGTCTGCTTCCGGCGCGACGCCTCGAGCATGCGCGAGAGGGCCTCGGCCACCTCGCCCTTGACCTCGCTCTCGCCCTTGATCTCGATCTTCAATCCGATCAGGGCGGAGGCGAGGCGGACGTTCTGGCCCTTCTTCCCGATCGCGAGCGAGAGCTGGTCGTCCTCGACGACGCAGTCCAGGCTCATCGTGCCGTCCTCGTGGTGGATCGGCGAGACGCGCGTGATCTTGGCCGGCGCGAGCGCGTTCTGGGCGAACGTGATCAGGTCGTCCGAATAGAGGATGACGTCGATCTTCTCGCCGTGGAGCTCGCGCATGATCGACTGGACGCGGCTGCCCCGCATGCCGACGCAGGCGCCCACCGGGTCCACGTCGCGCTCCCGCGAGCGCACGGCGACCTTGGCGCGCTCGCCGGGCTGCCGCACCGCGCCCTTGATGACGACCGTGCCGTCGTAGATCTCCGGCACTTCCATCTCGAAGAGACGGATGAGCAGGCGGGGGTCCGTCCGCGAGAGGACCAGCTGCGGGCCCTTCGGGTTCTTGTGGACGTCGTAGAGGATCGCGCGGATCCGCTCGCCCTGTCCGTAGCGCTCGGCGCGGGACTGCTGATCGCGCGGGATCACGGCCTCGGTCTTGCCGAGGTCGACGATCATGTCGCCGCGCTCGAAGCGCTTGACGGTCCCGTTCATCAGCTCGCCGACCTTCGGGTGGTACTCGTTGTAGACGTTGTCCCTCTCGGCTTCGCGGACCTTCTGGTACAGGACCTGCTTGGCCGTCTGCGCCGCGATGCGTCCGAGGCCGACCGTCTCGCGGTAGATTCTCACTTCGTCGCCGAGCTGCACGTCGTGGACCTCGGCCGGCGCGGCGCCTTCGGCTCCCGGCCGGAGCACCCGCACGTCGCCCCTGGTTCCCTTTTTGGCGACGAGCTCTCGGGCTTCGTCGAGCAGGACCTGGGGCGGCGGCTCCTCGGACTCGGTGTCGAGCTCCGCGACGACGGTGCGCGGCGAGTAGACGGTCATGGCGCCGCTCTGGCGGTCGATCAGGGTGACCATCGCCTTGTCGTGGTAATACTTCCGCGCCGCGGAGGACATCGCCTCTTCGAGAGCGCCGAACATCTTTTCCGCGTCGATGTCCTTTTCGCGCGAAACCTGTCGGATGACCGACGGATCGATAATCATGACAACCCGCTCTCCTATCGCCCCGGTCCTTCCCGTCGCGGCCACTCGAAGTCCAGCCGGGCGAGCCGAATAACGCCGAAACGGACATTATAGATTTTGTGTTCCGCTTCATCAACGACAGTCAGGACGTCGCCCTCGACCGCGTCGAGTCGTCCGCCGAAGTTACGCGCCGGCGAGAGCGCGGGCAGCTTTCCGTTCGGCCGGGGCAGCGCCGACGGCACGACGGGTTCCTCCGTCTTCACTTTCACGCGGCGGCCGACGAAGCGGCGCGCGTCGTCGAGATCGTAGAGCTTGCGGTCGAGCCCGGCCGAAGAGACCTCGAGCGTGTAGCGGTGCGCGATCTCGTCGGAGGCATCGAGCACGGCGGAGGCTTCGCGCGAGACGGCTTCGCAGTCGTCGACCGTGACCGCGCTGCCGTCCTGTCTCTCCAGGACGAGGCGCAGCACGGTCGAGCCCCCGGCGCCCGAGGTCTCGACCTCGAGCAGCCGGCAGCCCCTCTCCTCGGCGACGGCCTCGATTTCCCGCATCGTCTTCTCTCCCAAGGGCTTTTTCATCGAACAAAAAAGCGGGCTCCTGCCCGCGCTTTCAAGCGAAACACGCGGTTTATATCAAAAGGCCGACAGGGGGGCTAGAAGGGCGTAACCGACTGACGGAGAACCGGAAGGCTCGGGGGCGTCCGATCCATGGGCGGTTTGATCCATCGTCTCGCCCCTACAATTGTCGCGAAATCCCGGCAAGTCTTTGCGTGTTAATGGGTGAAGGCGGCTGGATCGCCAGAGGAGATTTGCGTGCCTGAGTCCGAAGAGAAGGATCTGCCGTTCGCGCGAAGCGCGATCGCGGCGATCGGCTCCCGCCGTCGTTGGCGGCTCTTCGCTTCGGCGCCCCAGGAGGACGCTCCGGGGGAGGCGCCTGCCGTATCGGGCAACGGCGCCGGGCCGGCGAGCGACGACGGGCCTCCCGGCAGGAGCATGCTGGGCGTCTTTTCGGGCCCGCCGGCGGCCGTCCGGGAGACGGACGCCGCGTCGCGGTTCCTGAAAGAGGCGATCTCGGTCGCCGACGAGGAGCCGCCGGTCCGGAGCATGCTCGGGAGCCTCGCCGACGAGGCGGGCGCCTCGGCGCCGGAGGCCTCCGCCGACGAGGACGGTCCCTCCTCGATGCTCGCCCTCGACGGAGCCGCCGGGAAGGTCGACGCCGAGACGGACGCCTTCGGCCACCTCGCCCTGCACAGCACCATCGCCGAGCTCGCGGGCCTCGAAGAGCACATCGGGAGCGACTGGCCGATCGAGCGCGGCGTCCTGATTTCGCTGCTCTTCCACATCATGCTGCTGCTTCTGATCCTGGTGATGCCGGCGCGGCTGCCGGGAGGCTCCAAGGGAGACCTCCTCGCGATGTTCCAGCCCGAGCCCCGGGACAACACCCCGATTCCCGTGATCATCGACGCTCCCGGCGCGCCGAAGCCGAACCCGAAACGCGCGCCGCTGTCGGACGCCGACCGGCAGGCGGCCGGCGGCGACAAGTCGCGGCCCAGGGCGAGCACGCCCTACGTGCCGCCGTCCTCCGGGATCGCGGGCCTCGCGCCGGGACCGCGAGCGCCGCGGGTTCCGGGAGGCCCTGCGGCGCAGCAGGCGCCGAAGGGCGAGCACGGCGCCGACTCGCAGCAGGCCAGGGCGGAGCCGAAGACCGACCAGAAGCCTTCCGAGTTCCCGACGGACACGCGTCCCCAGACGAGCGGCCCGCGCGAGATCGGCAAGCTCGCGGGGCTCGACCAGGCGATCCGGCAGGAAGCCGCCCGGGCGGCGGCCTCGGCCGGAGGCGAGGGCGGCTCGCCGCAGGGCAACCCGGACGGCGGCTTCGTCGACTCGGGCCCGCTCTCCTTCGACACGAAGTGGTACGACTGGGGAGCGTACGCCGCGGAAATGATCCGTCGGATCAAGCTGCACTGGGACGTCCCCGAGCTCGCGCGCCTCGGCTGGAAGGGCAGCCTGACGATCCGCTTCTACATTCTGGCCGACGGCCGCGTGGGCGACGCGAAGATCATCCGGTACTCGGGAATTCCGCCCTTCGACAACGCGGCGCTCCAGGCGATCCTGAAGTCCTCGCCCTTCCGGCCGCTCCCCGACGAGCTCCACGAAGAAAAGGAAGGCGTCACCGTAACCTTCCTCTACAACATGCGTCTGGACGACGAGGGCAGGCCGCAGTGAACGATCCCGGCAAGATTCGGGCCGCCCTCGAAGGAGCGAGCACCGTGGCGGTAGTCGGTTGTTCGCCGGATCCGGCGCGCCCGTCGCACGAGATCGCCGAGTATCTGCAGCGCCAGGGCTACCGGGTCATCCCGGTGAACCCGCGCGCCGCCGAGGTTCTCGGCGAGCGCTCGTACCCGTCTCTTCGGGACGTTCCGGACGAGATCCCGATCGACGTCGTGGACGTCTTCCGCCGCTCCGAGCACGTCGCCGGCGTGGCCGAGGAGGCCATCGCCCGGGGCGCGCGCTTCTTTTTCATGCAGCTCGGGGTCGAGGACGCGGCCGCGGCGCGTCGCCTCGAGGCCGCCGGCATCGGGGTGGCCATGAACCGGTGCATCCTGGTCGAGCACCGGCGCCTCGGGATCCAGCCCAAATCGAGGAATGCCCGGGCTCACCACGGCGTTTCCCCCATGTCCCGAGAAGGGACCTGAGACAGGAGAAATAGTTTCGTCATGGAAAAGACCACAAAACGCGCTCTTTCCTTCTCCGCGCTGATCGCGGCGGCCGTCGTCTTCGGCATGGTCGTGGCGAGCTCGGTGAACATCACCCCGCGCTCGGAGGCGCAGCACGAGGCGACCCCGGCGTCGCACCCGCGCGCGGCCGTCGCGGGCGCTCCGTCGTTCGCCGACATCGCGCAGGAGGCCATGCCCTCGGTCGTGTCGATCACCTCGACCGACATCGTCAAGGGCGGCCAGAACCGCCGCTACGCGAACCCGTTCGGCGACGGTGATCCGTTCGAGTTCTTCTTCGGTCCTCCGGGCGGCGGCGGCCAGCGCCGCGGCCAGCAGCCCGACGACGAGGAGCACAAGCAGGTCCAGGGCGGCACCGGCTTCATCATCTCGGAGGACGGCTACATCGTCACGAACAACCACGTGATCGAAGGCGCCGACAAGATCGAGGTCCGGATCAACAACAAGGAGAAGTACACGGCCAAGCTCATCGGGCGCGACACCGCGACCGACCTCGCCCTGCTCAAGGTCGAGACCAAGCAGCGCCTGACGCCGCTCCCGCTCGGCGACTCCGAGAAGCTGCGCGTCGGGGAGTGGGTGATGGCGATCGGCGACCCGCTGGCGTTCGACAAGACGGTCACCGTCGGCGTGGTCTCCGCCAAGCAGCGCTCGGGCCTGACGGCGGATCCGGCGACGCGCTCGTTCGAGAACTACATCCAGACCGACGCGGCCATCAACTTCGGCAACTCGGGCGGCCCGCTGATCAACGTCAACGGCGAGGTCATCGGCATCAACACCGCGATCTTCCGGCCGGCCCAGAACATCGGGTTCGCCGTCCCCGTCAACACGCTGAAGACGATCCTTCCGCAGCTGCGCGACAAGGGGAAGGTCACGCGCGGCTTCCTCGGGATCAACATCGTCAACGTCGACGCCGACCGCGCCGCGGCCTTCAACCTGAAGACCGAGGACGGCGCGTTCGTCGAGTCGGTCGAGCCGGGCAAGCCCGCCGACAAGGCCGGCGTCAAGCCGGGCGACACGATCGTCAAGGTGGACGGCGTGCCCGTCAAGGAGACCCGCGATCTGATCGGCTACGTGTCGGGCAAGGCGCCGGGCAGCAAGGTCCAGCTCGACGTCGTCCGCGACGGCAAGGAGCAGACGCTGACGGCCTCGCTCGCCGAGCGCAAGGACGAGTCCGGGGGCAAGGAGCCCGAGAAGGCCGGCTCCGACGACTCCCACGAGCGGATCGGCATCCAGGTCACGGAGCTGACCCCCCAGATGCGGCAGATGCAGCGGATCAAGGCCGACGTGGACGGCCTCGTCGTCGTGCACGTCAAGGAGGTCTCGCCCGCGGCCGACGCCGGCATCCAGGAGGGCGACATCATCACGCAGGTCAACGGGCAGAAGGTCGGCTCCACCGAGGACTTCGGCAAGATCGTCGGCAAAGCCAAGAAGGGCGACTACCTGAAGCTCTACGTTTTCCACCCGCGGGCCAACGTCTCGAGCTTCGCGCTGGTCAAGATCGACAACTGATCTTCCGCGCTTCCGCTGGTTTCCTCGCGCGCCCGCCCCAGGCGGGCGCGCCCGTTTTTGAGGCGCGTCAGGGAATAAGCACGCGCGGCAGACTGTAGGGGAGGGCGATGGCCCAGAGGATCCTCGTCGTCGACGACGACGCTGCCATCCGCGACACCCTGCGGATGGTGCTCGAGTACGAGGGGTACGACGTGGCGACCGCCGGCGATGGCCGCGCCGCCCTCGACCTCCTCGACGAGGCGCCCTTCGCCGCAATCCTCCTCGACATCAAGATGCCGGGGATGGACGGTCTCGAGACCCTCGACCGGATCGTGGCGCGAGAGGCCGCGCCGCCGGTCCTGATGATCTCGGGGCACGGCGACATCGCCACGGCGATCGAGTGCACGCGGCGCGGCGCCGTCGATTTCCTCGAGAAGCCGTTGCAGCGCGAACGCGTGCTCGTTTCGATCCGCAACGCCCTGTCGGGCAACCGCCTGCGGGCCGAGAACCGCGAGTTGAAGCGCCGCGTCGAGGACGCCTCGATTCTCCTCGGTGACAGCGACCCCATGAAGCGCCTCCGGGCGGAAATCGCCCGCGCGGCCCCGACGGCGGCGACCGTCCTGATCCTCGGCGAGAGCGGCACGGGCAAGGAGCTCGTCGCGCGCCAGATCCACGCGGCGTCCCGCGTCGCGAGCGGCCCTTTCGTTCAGGTCAACTGCGCCGCGATACCGGAGGAGCTCATCGAGTCGGAGCTCTTCGGCCACGAAAAGGGGTCGTTCACGGGGGCCGTCCGCAAGCAGATCGGCAAGTTCGTCGAAGCCGACGGCGGCACGATCTTCCTGGACGAGGTGGGCGACATGTCCTCCCGCGCCCAGGCGAAGGTTCTCCGCGTGCTCGAGGTCGGCGAGGTCGAGCCGGTCGGCGCGGCGAAGGCCGGCCGCGTGAACGTGCGCGTGATCGCGGCGACCAACCGGGACCTCTCCGAGTCGATTCGCGGGGGGCGCTTCCGCGAGGACCTGTTCTTCCGCCTGAACGTCGTGCCGCTGACGACGCCGCCGCTGCGCGACCGCGCCGGCGACATCCCCGCGCTCGTCGGCCACTTCTCCCGCGTCTTCGCGGAGCGCGACCACCGCAAGGCGCGCCGCTTCACGGCGAGCGCGCTCGGCCTGCTCGCGGCCCGTTCGTGGCCGGGCAACGTGCGCGAGCTGCGCAACCTCGTCGAGCGCGTCCTCATCATGACGGACGCGGATCCGATCGACGCCCGGGACCTTCCGCCGGAGATCCGCGTCCAGCCGGCCGAGATCTCGTCGCGGGGTCTCGAGCTCGCGACCCTTTCGGACTTCAAGGAGTTCGCCGAGCGCGAGTTCCTGGTGGCGCGCCTGCGGGAGAACGGCTGGAACATCAGCCGCACCGCCGAGGTCATCCAGACGCCGCGCTCGAACCTGTACAAGAAGATCGAGCACCACAAGATCTCGCGGGAGACGGACGCCTAGGTCGACTCCTGCCTCCCGCTCCGGCAACGTTAGACTGAGCGCCGCCATGATCACCCTCAAGGACTTCGAGGAAACCGGCGCCCTCCTGACCGGCCACTTCCGCCTGTCGAGCGGCCTCCATTCCGACCGCTATCTTCAGTGCGCGCGGCTGCTGATGTTCCCGGACCGCGCCGAGCGCGCGGGCCAGGAGCTGGCGCACAAGCTCCGTTCTTTCGCCCCGAAGGCCGTGATCTCGCCGGCGCTCGGCGGCGTGATCATCGGCCACGAGACCGCGCGCGCTCTCCGGATTCCGGCGATGTTCGTCGAGCGCAAGGACGGCGCCTTCGCGCTCCGCCGGGGCTTCGCGCTCGAGCGCGGCGAGCCCGTGGTCGTCGTCGAGGACGTGTTCACGACGGGCAAATCGACGCGCGAGGCGTCGGCGGCGGTCGAGGCCGCGGGCGGGCGCGTCCTGGCCGTCGCCTCGATCGTGGACCGCGGCCTGCCTCCCGGCGTCTTCTCCGTGCCCGCGCGCTCGCTGCTGTCGCTGTCGGTGCCTTCCTGGCCCGAGGCCGAGTGCCCGCTCTGCCGCCAGGGCCTTCCGGTCGAGGCGCCGGGCAGCCGCTTCCAGAAGAGTTGACCGAGCCCGACGCCGAGAAACCTAGGACGCCTCGAGCGTCTTCGCCAGCTCCCGCAGCAGCGCTCCGCCCTCACCCCTCCAGGCGCTCCCGTGCATGCAGGCGAGCGTCGTCGGTTCGCACGCGGCGAGGGTCTCGAGGATCGGTCCGGCTTTGGCGGAGTGCGAGTAGTAGTCCATCGGCTTCCGGAACGCTTCGCTCGGTCCGAGGATGTCGGCCTCGGTCAGCGCGACCTCGCCGGTGCCGCCCTGCGTGAAGAGATCGCCGCAGAGGAGCGTCCGCGCCGTCTCGGCCATCAGGAAGCCCGTCTCCCAGCCGTGCGGCACGTGCGGCGCGTCGATCCAGCGGACCGTGTGCCGACCGAGGCGCAGCGTTTCGCCGTCGGCGAGCGCGCGGGGCGGCCGGTCGGCGAAGTCCTCGACGGAGACCATCGCGGCCACCTGGCTGCAGACCGCGGCCGCGCGGGGCGCCTCGGCGAGCAGCAGGTTCAGGGAGCCGCACTCGTCGGACTCGAAGTGGGAGAAACCGATCCAGCGCAGCTTCTCGATCGGCGTCACGCGGCCGATCGCCTCGCGCACGAGCGGGTAGAGGCGTTTCAACCCGGTGTGCCACAGCAGCGGCTCGTCGTCGAGGACGAGGTACTGGTTGAACGAGAAGCCCCCGGGCACGGCCGCGAACGGCGTCGAGATCCGATAGATGCCGTCGGCAATCT